>Ga0137375_10000567_pt1 | contig 40164 bp, 31 predicted proteins | sample SagtaG_24_FD_104936 | JGI IMG/M metagenome (GOLD analysis project Ga0137375, IMG submission 104936) | Vadose zone soil microbial communities from Sagehorn Ranch, Mendocino, California, USA - Sage1_R_113_16 metaG | ecosystem: Environmental > Terrestrial > Soil > Vadose zone | place: USA... | reverse complement strand
GGCTCAGCCAGTCAGCTGACGGAATGAGAAAGTCTCGAGACTGGCTCACCCAGTCCCGTGACCGGCTCATCCAGTCAGCTGACGGAATGAAAAAGTCCCGAGACTGGCTCACCCAGTCTCGAGACCGGCTCAGCCAGTCAGCTGACGGAATGAGAAAGTCTCGAGACTGGCTCACCCAGTCCCGTGACCGGCTCATCCAGTCAGCTGACGGAATGAAAAAGTCCCGGGACTGGCTCACCCAGTCCCGAGACTGACTCAGCCAGTCAGCTGACGGAATGAAAAAGTCCCGAGACTGGCTCACCCAGTCCCGAGACCGGCTCAGCCAGTCAGCTGACGGAATGAAAAAGTCCCGAGACTGGCTCACCCAGTCCCGTGACTGACTCAGCCAGTCAGCTGACCGGATGAGAAAGTCTGGAGACTGGATGAGCCAGTCCCGAGACTTTTCCAGCCAGTCGCGGGACCGGCTCAGCACGCCGGCCGACGGAATGACCTCGGTGCGAGACGGGGCGAGCAAGTCCCGCGACTTTTTCCGTCGATCCGCCAAGCGGCTCGACCGGCCGGGAGACCGGACGACGAGATCGGGAGACCGGCTCTCCGCGTCAGCTGGCGGTACGGGCATGGGATCAGATGTCCCCCCTCTCCCGGGGGACGGGTGTGCGATGGGAGAGGGGGCCAGGGGGTGAGGGTTCTACTCGATCTCGAAGGTGATCCGCCCCCAGCGGAGCCCGCCCGGCATGTTGTAGTCGCCGTCGACCTCGTAGCCGAGTTGGGCGACGCCGCCGCTTCCGCCCTTGATGCGGACCGTGACCCAGTTGTCCCCGGAGCCGGTGATCTGGATCCTGTCGCGGCCCGCCGCCACGGAGAAGCTCGCGTCGATCTCGTCGTCATCGTCCGCGCCGGTCCCGGCCCAGAGGCTCACCTTGACCTCTTCTCCGACTTCCACGTCGACCGGTTCCGCCGGCTTGATGTTGTAGGCCGCGTCCTCCCGGTCCACATTGATGCCCTCGACCCAGGCGTACAGGTTCTGGATGCGCCCCCCGCGGGCCTGCCACGGCGGAGTCTGGGCGGTGAGGACGATCGACGACAGGACGGCAAGAACGCAGAGCGCGGCAACGAGAAGGGCCTTACGCGACATGGACGAAATCTCCCGGTTCCTCCGGCGCGGAGCATCCGCACCGAGACAGCGTGCTGCACTGGGTTGGCTCTAATGATAGCGCAGGACTACCGCCGCCGCACCTCCCGGTCCACTCCGCGGATGAAGCGGTAGAGGCCGAAGCAGGCGAGCGCCAGGACACCGGAGACCAGCATCGCCGGCAGGGCCACGCCGTGATGGCCGGCGAGGTACGACTCCAGCGTGGCCGTGAGCAGCCACATCTGGACGATCAGCAGGACCGCGATCAGCGCCAGGGCACCGTCGATGGCGGTCAGGCCGCGCCGCTCCGGCGGGAAGCGGGGCTCATGCATTGCGCACCCCCTCTCCCGCTTGCAGGTCCATGGCAACGGCCAGCAGCTGATCCCCCTGCCGCCGCAGGACCACTTTCGGCAACGGCCGCTGCGGCGGGCCCTGCAGGACGCGGCCGGTTTCGACCGAGAAATAGCCCTCGTGACAGGGGCACTCGATCCGGCCGTTCTCGCGCGAGTAATAGACCGCGCACGAGAGGTGCGTACACTTCTGGCTGTAGGCCACCACCTCGGTCTCCGCCGTGCGCACCAGGAGGCACGGATCGTTCGGGCCGGGATAGTTGAACAGGCGCACGCCGCCGACCGGGATCTCGCCGATCCGGGCCACGGGCTGCACCGGATAGAACGTCTTTTTCGCCAGCCAGCTCTTGACCAGAATCCAGAGATTCCCCACGAACATCCCGAAGCTGGTCAGCACGAGGAACTTGGCGAACTGGCGGCGGTTCACATACCGCTCGTCGGCCGCATGGATCGAGACCTCCTCCCGCCAGAGAGGCTCTGTGTTCATGCCTGGGCTCCTTCCCACATGAAATCGATCACGTCCACGGCGACGGCTTGCGTTCCCGGCGGCACCATCATGTACACCTTGGTGGTGACGGTTTCGTTGCCGAACTGGAAGACGTTCGTCGGCTTCTCCCGCCGCTCGCGCGCGATCCGCTCCGGCGTCACGTAGGCCAGCGCCTGGCTCGGACAGACCGTCGCGCACATCGGACGTTTGCCCACCGACGTCCGGTCGTAGCACATGTCACATTTCATCATCAGCTCGAGCTTCGTCATCATCTTCGGGATGCCGAACGGGCAGGCGAGCACGCAATTGGAGCAGGCCACGCAGCGCGGCTTGAGCGCGGATTGCACCACGCCGTCCTCGCCCTTCTTGATGGCGTCCGCCGGGCAGACTTCGGCGCAGGTGGGGTCGTCGCAGTGCATGCAGATCGCCGGCACGGTCGCGATGCTGTTGCGCCGGTCGAGGTAGTCGACGGTGATCATCGGCGTGCCGCGATGGGTGTCGCACTCGGCGCAGGCGTTGACGCACGACTGGCAGCCGATGCAGCGCTCCGGATCGATGTAGAACTCGTAGCCGAACATGTCCCTCCTCAACGCTTCTCACCGAAGAATGGGCAGGCCGCTCTCCGTCCGCGGCAGGGCCGGCAGCTCGCTCTTCACCCAGTCCGGCGGCCCCGGCGCCTTCTCCAGCCGGCAGGCCGACACCTTGAACTCCGGGATCTTGCTGCGCGGATCGAGCGTGCGGTGGGTCAGCCGGTTTGCGCTTCTCTCTCCCGCCCAGTGATAGGCGATGAACACCGTATCCGGACGGATCGTGCGCACCACCATGGCCTGCAAGGTGATGCGGTCACGCCGCGAGACGATCGTCACCCAATCGCCGTCCGCGATCCCCTGCGCTTCCGCCAGGCGCGGATGGATCTCCAGGCGGGGCGACGGAAACTGATCGACCAGCGGTCCGATGCGCCGCGTCTGCGTCCCCGAGAGATATTGATTGACCACCCGGCCGGTGGTCAGGTAGATCGGGAAGTCCTCGTCGACCGGATCGCCGCTCGGCCGCCATTCGGTGACGAGGAATCGCGCCTTGCCGTCCGGATGGAAGAACTTCCCCCCCTCGAACAGGCGCGGCGTTCCGGGGTGGTCCTCGGAAGGACACGGCCAGAAGACGCCCATCTCCCGGTCGATCCGCTCGTAGGTGATCCCTGTGTAATCGGCCGGCCCGCCCTTCGAAGCCACGCGCAGCTCTGCGAAGATCTCCCGCGGCGAGGTGTAGGGGAAGTGCTTCTCTTTACCCAGCCGGCGGGCCAATTCGATGTAGATCTTCGAATCGGGCCAGGCGTTGCCGGGCGGGTCCACCGCTTTCTGGATGTGGATCACCCGGCCTTCGGCGCTGCACACCACCCCTTCCTCCTCTTCCTGCAGGCTGCCGGCGAGGACCACGTCGGCGAAATGCGCGGTCTCCGAGAGGAAGAAGTCGACGACGCCGAAGAATTCGAGCTTCTCCAGGGCCTCGCGGGTGAAGTTGGCGTCGGGCAGGGAGACGAGCGGGTTGAAGCAGATCGAGAGGAGCGCCTTGATCTCGCCGCGATGGATCGCCTCCATGATCTCGACGGCTGAGAGGCCGGCCTGCGGGATCTCTTCCGGAGCGATGCCCCAGACCCGCGCCACGTGCTCGCGCGCCGCCGGATCGGCGATCGAGCGCTGGCCCGGGAGCTGATCGCACTTCTGCCCGTGCTCGCGCCCTCCCTGGCCGTTGCCCTGGCCGGTGATCATCATGCAGCCGGCTCCCGGGCGGCCGATGTGGCCGCAGGCGAGGGTGAGATTGATCAAGGCGAGGCAGTTCTCCACTCCTTTCGATTGATGCTCCAGACCGCGCGCGTGGAGGAGGATCGCCCGCTCCGCCTCGCCGATCCAGTGCGCCGCCTTCTCGATCGCCTCCGGTGGCACACCGGTCTGGTTGGCCACGGTCAGCGGGTCCCAGGCCGCGACGGATTGCGCCACCTCATCGAAGCCGGTGGTATGCGCGGCGATGAAATCCTGATCGGTCAGCCGGTCGCGGATGATCACGTGCAACATTCCCTGGAGCAGCGCGAGATCGGTGCCGGGCCGCACCGGCAGATAAAGGTCGGCGTTCCTCGTGACCGGCGTCATCCGCGGATCGGCCACGATCAGCCGGCCGCCGGCGTCGCGGCAGCGCCAGATGTACTGCGTGGTGATCGGCGCGCACTCGGCGATGTTGGCGCCGATCACGAACACCACCTGCGCCTCGGGGATGTCGCTCCACGGATTCGGCGAGCGGTCGACGCCGAAGGCCAGCTTGTAGGCGGTGCCCGCCGAGACCATGCAGAGGCGGCCGTTGTAGTCGATGTGGCGCGTGCCGAGCGCCACGCGGGCGAACTTGCCCAACAGGTAGGATTTTTCGGTGGTGAGCGACGCGCCGCCATAGACCGCCACGGCGTCCTTGCCATGGCGCTCCTGGATCTCGCGGAGGCGCCGCACGGTGAAGTCGAGAGCCTCGTCCCAGCTTGCTTTGCGGAAGCCCTCGGGCGCGCGCGGTGTTCTCAGCAAGGGATCGAGCAGGCGGTCCGGATGGGCACTCTGCAGGTAGCGGCGGACGCCTTTCGGGCAGAGCATCCCCTGGTTGAACGGGAAGTCCTCCCAGGGCTCGAAGCCCACCACCTGGTTGTCGCGCACCTTGAGCTGGATGCCGCACTGCTGGCCGCAGAAGCAGCAATGGGTCTTGACCAGCCGGTCCGGCGCCTTCTCGCGCTGCTCCTCGTAGCCGCCGGGCGGCGCGTAATTCAGGTGCGGCCCATAGCCGCGGAGCAGCTCTTCATACGGTCGGGGCGGATGCGCCACGCGCGGTCTCCTTCAAGCGGAGCTGGGCGTTCGCGAGCGACTTGCGCTTGCACGCCGGACAGAGCTCCTGCCAAAAGCGGTAGTCGAAGCCGAGCTCGCGGAGCGCCTGCTTCAGGTCGTCGATGTGCATCCGCGAGGCGAAGCGCTCGCCGCAGCGCGCGCACTGCGCTCCTTCGCCCTCGTCGCCGGCCTGCTGATAGAGCTTGACCCCGAGCTGCGCCGGCCGCTGGAAAATGTGGAAGAACTTTCCGAACGGCAGGAAGAGGAGGGCGGTGATCACGGTGATGGCGTGCAGGATGGCGAGAAAGCCGTAGAAGGCGCCGCGCAGCCACAGGGTCGAAGCGGTCAAGGCGAGCCCGGTGACGGAGATGGCGAAGAGCAGGATGAGCGGAAAGAAGTCGCGGCCGAAGTCCTGCACCGCCCGCGCGCCGCGGTCGCGCATCCGCCGCCAGAGCGCCAGGGAGATGCCGCCGAGCACCAGCACGGCCGCGACGTCCAGGCCATGGAAGAGCAGCCACGAGGCGGCGGTGCGGATGCGGAAGGATCCGACCGGGAACCCGAACAGATAGGTGACGTAGGTCATCGGGTCCTGGCCGAGGCTGCCGAAATGGAGCCAGCCGAAGACGAGAGGAAACGTGATCGCCGCGGCGAGGAGGCAGCCCCAGAACAGCATCTGGTGCATCCACCAGCGCATTACCGAGCGCCGGCGGATGAACGTCTGCGCCGCGATGTGCGTCCAGGCCACCCCCAGCAGGAAGGCGACGCTGCGCAGCACGCCGCGCTGCCGCACCAGCTGCCAGCCGCGCCGCCAGTAGATCTTCGTCGGCGGCTTCTGGATCCAGACGGAATAGTGATAGGCGACGCCCCAGGTGGCGAAGATCACGGCGAAGGTATAGATCACCAGCGCCGGATCGAAATGCTCCAGATTGCGCGAGCCGACCACGATGGCGGCGACGAGGAGGCCGGTCCACAGGGTCGCCCAGGCGCCGGCGCGCACCTGGTCGGCGACGCGGCCGAGCTCCGGCGGCAACGCCAGCTCGAGGGCCTCCTGCCGCGGCACGAAAACCTTGCGATTAATCCCCCAGAGCACGACCGACAGGGCGGCCAGGAGCACGAAGCCGGGCCAGACCGTGCCGAAGCGGTCGCGGAAGAAGCCGAGGAGGAGCGGCGGGAAGAAGCCGCCGAGGCCACCCATGGCGCCGACGAGCCCGGTGACGGTGCCCGTCTCCTTGGGGAAGTACTGCGGGACAAGCTTGAACACCGCGCCGTTGCCGAGCCCGAGGAGAGCCGCGCAGCCGAGAGCGCCCACGGTGAACGGCAGCATCGACAGCCAGGTGAGGAGGAGCGCGAACGGCACCACGCCGAGGAAGACCCCGGAAAGCACACGCGCGCCGCCGATCCGGTCCGCCAGCCAGCCGCCGGCCGGCCGCAGGAGCGTGGCGAGCACCACGAACCCGGCGGCACGGAAGCCGGCGTCGGCCGGCGCGAGGTGGAACTGATCGCGCAGCAGGGTCGGCAGATAGATCGAGAAGGCGACGAAGCCGCCGAAGGTGAGGAAGTAGAAGAGCGCCAGCACCCACGCCAGCTTTTCGCGGGTGAGCACGCGCAGCATGTCGGCGACCCCTTTGGGCCGCACCGCCGTCGGGGCGTTCCGCGCCAGGAGGCCGAACGCGATCCCCCAGACCACCAGCAGGACGGCCATGCCGCGGTAGATGTTCTGCCAGCCCGCAGCCGCGGCGAGCACCGGACCGAGGAAGACCGCCGCCGACTGCCCGATGTTGCCCAGGCCGTAGACGCCCAGGGCCGAGCCTTGGCGCTCCGCCGCGGTCCAGCGCGAGACGTAGCCCACGCCGACGGGGAACGAGGAGCCGGCGATCCCCAGGAAAAAGGCGATCCACAGGAGCGTGCGATAGCTCCCCGCCGCGGGAACCAGCCAGGCGGGAACCGCGACCAGGAGCATGAGGACGGTGAAGACCAGCCGGCCGCCGAAGCGGTCCGCCAGCATGCCGACGGGTAAGCGGGCGAGAGAGCCCAGGAGCACCGGCACGGCGACCAGGAGGGCGGTCTCCGTGGCGGAGAGAGCGAAGAGCTCCCGGAAGCGGGAAGCGAAGGCGCTGATCAGCCCCCAGGCGGCAAAGCAGACGGCAAACGAGAACGTGGCCAGAGCCAGATGGCGGTCGTTGGACGGGGTATCGGGCATGCTCGCAGTCACGCGGGTCCTCTTCCCTGCACGGGGCAGCTCACCGCCGCCCTGCACAGGTTAATCAAAGACAAGGGCCGGCGCAAACGCTTCACGCGACGGTCATGTGCAGCTCGAGCGCTTCGTGATGCAACGCCGTCTCCAGGGACGAGATCTCGATGCCGTCGGGCAGCGGCAGGTGCAGGTCGTGGTCGATCTCGCCGAGGAGATTCTCGCTGTGCACCAGGACCTCGCCGCCCTCGAATTCGGCCTCGAAGCGGTGCATCTCCGGCAGGTGGTCCAGCTTCACGATCAGCTCGTCATCATGGACGGCGACTTCGACGTCGGGATTCCAGGACTTGGCAATCATCGTATTCCCCCTCTGGTGTCAGGGGCAGGATACGAGGAGCGTGGCGCGAGCCCCAACCGCTCTCCGGGTGGTCCCGCTCGCCCCGGCGGAGGGGTGCGGACCTGCTCGTTGGGGTGGGTGTCGCCGCTGGGAGCGCCGGCATCCTGCCGGCTCTTCTCTTCGTCCTGGTTTCTCTTGCCGCAATGGAGTGTCTTCACGGCCAAGACCGCGCTCCCTGTGCCAACAGGGGGGTCAGTTCGCCAGCCGGTTCCAGAACTTTTCCCAGAACTCGGGGTTGGTGATCTCCGCGTCGCCGAAGCGGAGCCCGGTGTCCTGGCTCGAAACGATCTGTCCGGTCACGGCGTCGCGCGTGAACATCATGATCGAGGGGCGTTCGTCTTCGCTCAGGGCGAACTCCGCGTAGTGCTCGGCCATCTTGTCCGCGAGCGGCCCCTGGATCAGGACTCCCTCCTCGTCCCCGGAGCCCCGCTCGTCGACGGTATAGAGATACTGCCGGCGCTCTCCTCCCTTGAGCCAGCCGTCGAAATCGAACCCGAAGGTGGCCAGGGCAGCGATCAGGCCCTTCCCGTCCATGTCCTCCAGCGGCAGGTCGTCCTCGGTGGGCAGCAAGTCCCCCTCGTCGAGCGCCTCGGCGAGCAGGGCCTGACAGTCGAAGAACCGCCGCAGCACCTCGCCGGCACGGACGGCTAGGAAGGAGTAGCTCCCGCTCGTGGTCTCCGCGCCACAGGCGACGATGAGCGCGCCGCTCCGCTTCGAGAGCTCCACGATGAAATCGGCGGCCGTCATCGACAGCAGGAACGACGGGTCGAGGACGTAGGACTTGCCTTCATGCTCCCCGGCCACGAGCAGATTCCCCTCGGGAACGGGTTCGAGCTCGAGACCGTCGAGATCGTCGAGCGCTTGCGTCACCGGCCCCTGGTCGAGAAAGCGCCCGGTCTGCGAAGCGAGCAGGGGGAAGAAGGCCGACCATGGCAGATCGGCAGCGAGGATTCCGAAGTGCATGCCCATTTTGGGAGCCTATGACCAGCGAGGGATCGCGTCAAGCAGGCCCTCACCCCCGGCCCCTCTCCCGCAAGCGGGCGAGGGGTGCAGGTTAGCCAGAGAAAACTCATCAACCCCAGCCCCTTCTAACCTCCTCCCCTCTCCCACTCGTGGGAGAGGGGCCGGGGGTGAGGGCTCCCCGTGGTACCCTTTCGCCGGACTTTTCGCGCGAGGAGCCGACGTGCGTCCGCAGCTGTATCAACCCTTTCGACTGCCGGTCCGCCTCAACATCCTGGTCTTCTGGGCGGCCATCGCGGTGGCGATGATCACCACCGGCAGCCGGAGCGGCGAGACGAACCCTCCCTTCGGGCTCCTCCTGCTCGGGCTGGGTCTGGCCGGGCCGGGCGTTCTCGCGCTGTTGGCGCTCACCAGCGCCGCGCTGTGGGCTCGCCTGGTCGATCCCGAGCTCGACGCCCGGAGGGCGAAGATCCACCTCTCGTTGATCGTCGGCCTCGGCGTGGCGGGCGCCGTCATGATCGGCCTGGCGCTGCACCGTCTGCTGTAGCCGCGGCCTTGATGCGCGCCAGCATCTGCTCGATCTCGGGCTTGGAGTAGAGCCGGCCATCGACCACGACCGCATCGATCTTCCGGCTGTTGCCGATGTCGTCGAGCGGGTTCGCGGTGAGCAGCACGAGGTCCGCGAGCTTGCCCTTCTCCACGGTGCCGAGCTCTTTCTCTCGGCCCATGAACCGCGCGGGATTGAGCGTCGCGGCCTGCAACGCCTCCAGGGGGGAAAGGCCCGCCTGAACGAGCAGCCCCAGCTCGTCGTGCAGGCTGAAGCCGGGGAAGCAGTAGGGATTGATCACGTCCGTTCCCGCCAGGAATTCCACGCCCGCCCGGCGCATCAGCCCCACCAGCTCGAGTTGCTTCCGGAAAGCCGTTCTCGCCCGCTCGTAATCCTCCGGAGTCCTGTCCTTCAGACGGAAATCCGTCGCCGGATTCCACGAGGTCCTGACGTCGGACGGCATGTAGGCGAGCCGCGGATCGTCGTGCAGCTTCGGATCGTCGAGAGAGGCCATGTTGCGCAGCACCGTCAAGGTGGGGCACTGCCAGGTGTGGTTGCGCGCGAGACGGGCGAAGAGAGCGCTCGCCTTTTCGGCGCTGAAAGTCTCCAGGATCGTGCGGTTCAGGGGGCGCAGGAGGGCGCGGCTGGGGATCCTCTGCCCTTGAGGGAGGTGCGACCACACCTCCTCTCTCGTCCTCCGCACCTCCTCTTCGCGGGTGGAGCACGCTTCGAGGATGCCCGTCAGGTGCTCGATGCTCTTCTGTCCCGCATCCGACGCTTCCGTCGCGGACACGGCATCCGGAACGTGCCCGGCGAAAGGAATCCCCAGCTTCTTCGCCTCGTCCGCGATGGCGAAGTACGCCTCGCGCGGAATCCGATTGTAGACTTTGATGAAATCGGCGCCTTCCTGCTTCACGCGGCTCACCAGCTGCCGGCCCTCGGCGGCATCGCCGACCATGATCGAGCCGGGCCAGATGGGGACCGGGCCGTCCACGATCGGGCTGCCGATGAGCATGCGCGGCCCGAGCAGCTCGCCCCGCTCGATCTCCTGGCGCCACTGGTGATGCAGCGATCCGCCCCACATCACGCGGACTCCGGTCACCCCGTTGGCAATGAAGAGAGGCAGGAAGTCGGGGTTGTACCAGTGGACGTGCATGTCCCAGAGGCCGGGAATCAGGAACTTGCCCTTGGCATCGACCACCTGCGCACCCTCGGGCGTCCGGACCTCTCCGGTCCTGCCGAGCGCGGTGATCCGGCCCCCGGTGATCACGACCGTGCTGTCCGGCCGCGCCGGAGCGCCGGTCGCGTCGATCACCGTGACATGGGTGAGGACGAGCGCCCGCGGCTGAGGATTCGGTTGCGGAGCGGCCGACGGCCGGGCGGGCAGGGCGAGGAGCAGGAGGAGGGCGAGGAGCTTTTTCATCGCACCTCCGATTCTGGCACACCGAAGACCTTGATTGTCGGGTCAGCAGCCCTTGCCGCCGGGGCCTCCGAAGTAGAAGTAGGTTCCCCAGCTGCCTCCGCTGGACGAGGGCGTGAGCTTCAAGGTGTAGCACTTCGCTGAGTCCTGCACCCCTTGAAGATTTTGTTGGGCGGCCCCCCGGGTCCACGGCGGGCTTCCTGCGTTACCATTCCCTCTCCAGGAGGTCCTTTCAGACCAGGAGGCGGCCGTGCGGATGCGGACGAGGAAGGAGGCGGTTCGGAGCTCTCGCGAGGGTGGAGGCCGGTCCATCACGGCGCCGGAGACGCGCGGCCGAAGTGGTCCGGCGGCTGAGCGGACGCAGCCTGGAGGCCCGCGCGAAACCCGGGATGGCGCGCCGCACCGGCTGCCCCCGGTCTTCGCACCGCGGCGGACGGTCGTCGAGGAGATCGGCGAAGCGCTCGGCGAGGACGTTTCCACGGTCCGGATCGAGACCCGCTCGCGCGAGGCCGTGGCACTCGGAGCCGACGCCTTCGCCCGCCGCGAAGAGGTGTGCTTCGCGCCGGGCCAGTACCGGCCCGACACTACGATGGGCCGCCGCCTCATCGCTCATGAGCTGGCCCATGTCGCCCAGCAGCGCCGGAGCCAGGTCCCCGCGACCGGCGCGATCGGCGGTCAGAAGGTCAACGAGGACCCGCGCCTCGAACAGCAGGCGGATCAGGCCGGCGCCCGGGCCGCGGCGGGAATCACCGGAGCGCCGGCTCCCCTGCCGCCACCTCCCTTCGCCCGCAACGGCATGACCTCCTCTCCAGCCCAGATGGGCAAAGTCAACAAGGCGGCCCGGGCCGCGCAGCAACAGAGAGTCCAGGCGCACTTCGACCGGGAGCGGCAGCGCCGTGAGGATGAAATCGCACGCCTCGCCCGCAAATCGAGCGACGAGCTGAGAGCTCAGTGGACCGGCATCCGGCACCGCACGAACCGGACGCTCGCCAAGATCCGCGAGATCGACCTGATCAGCCAGGCACACCCAAGGCCCCGGCGGCTCCAGGGGCAGGACCGCGCCATCTCTGATCAGCTGGACCAGCTCGACCGTCAGGCGAGAATCCTGATCGACAACTTCGATGCCGCGGGCTTGCGGGGCGGACGGGTGCTCGAAGCGGACAAGAAGCTCCTGGCCACACTCATCGTCAAAGGCAAGGCGCTCGAGCTGGAGCTGGGACAGGTCAGCAGCGAGGCCGAGGCCAGGCTGGGGCCCCGCGAGGTCTTCGCCGGCGATCTCAACTCTTACGTTTACCACACGGGCGCGAACAACGATCCCATTCCCATCGTCTGGTACAAGAACCCTGCAACCGACTACCGGGACATCGTCATCCCTGCCGGAAACGCAGCCGGAGTCGCTCCCGGGAACTATACCTATCCCAATGGCCCGACGACGGCCAACGGTTTTCCGGTCAACCTGACCGTCGCCGCGGCGAATCGGCCGGTGCTCAACAATCTGGCCGCGTTCACACTTCAGAAGCAGCCGATCGGCAGCCGCCCCGATCAGACACCCAATCAGGTTGCGGCCAACGCGGCTCTCGCCAACGCGGGTTACAATCTGCGCAACCAGCACCCGCAGATGGACGGCGACCACGTGCGCGACCTGGGTTTCGGGGGGGCCGACGCCGTCAACAACTACTGGCCTCTGGACGAGGACATCAACCGCCGGGCCTTCCGAGGGTACAACTCCAACTACCTGATCAATTTCATCAATCACACCAAGGACCCCGGCCAGGTCAATCCCAACCACAACCCGAACGGCCGGCCGACCACGCAGCCGATCGGCGGCATGGCCGGCCGCTACTTCGTGATCAAAGATTTCATGGACGCCGCCGACGACAACATCCCTGACGAGTCGGAGGAAGAGACCGCGGGAACGGCGTAGGCGGCCTCAGACGATCCGGCGCCCCGCCGACATGCCACCGCGTGTCAGTTGAGCGTCTCGGTGATGAAGCCGATGACTGTGCCGCCGTCGAACGAGCCGTCGGCGTTGACCGTGATGGTGTGTTCCTCGTTCTCGCCTTTGCCATCACCCTGGTTGGGATCGTCCACGTAGGTGATGGTATAGGTGCCGTCGCCGTTGTCGGTGATCGAGGTCACCATCGCCGCATGGCCGCCTCCCTCATCCCAACCGATCAGGATCTCGACGTCGCCGCCTTTGTCCAGCGTGTCCATCGCGTCGCCGATGCTGTCGATCCCGTCCGAGTTGAGATCGGTCGTGATGTCGAGGCCGTTGGCTTCGGCATACGCGGCCTTTCCTTTCACGATGTTGTCGATCTGCGTGCCGTCCTCTTCGGTCGTCCCCATGTCGTCGTAGAGATCGTCGTAGATGTCCTGGGCGTCCTCGTCACCGGTCATGTAGGCGATCGAGCGCGCCACCGAGCCGGGCGCGCAGCCGTTGGTGCCCTCGTCCACTGGCGGAATGCCATCGGCGGGTACGTCCGTCGTCGCGGTTGGGCCACGCGGAATGACGGCGGGGCCGATCCACGGCCCGATGGTCAACGGACGGAGCGACAGGCCCGAGCCACCGCCGTTGAAGCCGCCGGTGTGGTAGTTCTCCAGCGCCACCGGAGCGAAAGCGAGCGGGCTGCTCGGCGCCGCATTGAGCGGCGAAGCGGTGACGCTCAGGGAATAGGACAGGGAAGAAACCCGCAGCCCGTTGGGAGTCGTCAGGCTGAACTGGACGCTGGGATGCGAGCCCTCCATGTGGGCGGCCGAGGGGTACCGCACGAAGAGGTTGCGCACCGCCCAGGAGCGCGTTCCCCCGGGGACCTGGGTGACGACATTGATGAATGCGCCGTTGCCGGCCACCAGCGGCCCAGCCTCCGGGCCAAAGGAGAATTCAGCGGTGCCGACCCGCGACTGCGGAAACCCCGCCTTACCGCCCTCTCCCAACCAGTTGAGCTGGGCAAACTCCACCCGTACTCCGGAAGGCAAAGCCGTCGCCACGGGCTGCACGGACGCGAGCTGCTGCTGCGGCGCCGCCGCGGCCAGGGCCAACATCGCGAGCAGTGCCAGCGGGACGATTGCAGCCAGGCGGGACACAGATTCCTTGATCGCTCGTCGCATAGCAATCCACCTTTCTGAGCGCTTGTCTCAAGCCAGTGAGCCCGCGGCCGCGGAACGAGGGCGCTCACGGGAGGCCCTCACGAAATGACAGTGCTTGCGGCGAACAAATCGTGACCTTGATGATCAAGTTGTCACGCGAAGCGGATCGCCGGCACCTCTCTTGGTGAGGCCGTTTACCCACGCGGAGGAGCTATGACCCGTCAACGCTGCATTCTGTCTGCCTTCGTCCTCGCCCTCGTCCTTCCTTCACTTGCCGGCGCCCAGGTGCTCGACGACTTCGCGAGCGACACGCTCGGCGCCTATGAGGAGAGCGTCTTGATCGGCACCGACCGGGTGGCGGTCAGCTACGATTCGGATGGCGAGAGCCTGCGAGTGGGCTTCGACGATTCCCTCAACCGCAATGTCTTCCTCGGCATCGCGGTGCTCGACGACACGCTGCGCAACGGCACGATCTCGGGCGCACGGTATCGCCAGGACGCGAGCGGCGTCCTGCACCTGGACTGGGAGGCGTACGACCTGGTCGACGGCACGCTCAAGCCGCTCCATGAGCAACTCGACATCGACCGCGTGGTGCCGCTGCACAACGGCGGCTGCGACATCGGCCCCAAGGTCGTCTCGTACCACAAGTGTACCTGCCAGTGGGTGACCGTCTCGACTGGGCGGGCGCTCCCCTCGCCGGGCAGGATCGCTTTCGTCGCCGGCGGCAACGACCTGGAGTCGCTCGTCGCGCTGGTCTACACCGGCGCCGTCTATCTCGACTACGAGAAGCTCCTCGGGAATCATTTCTTCGTCTCCGGCCGGCTGGGCAGAGACTTCGTCGGCGGGCTCGATACCTTGCGGCTGACCACCGACCCGGTACCGGGGGAGCCGGCGCCGGCGAGCGTAGAGACGCACTGAGAGGGTGTTTCGAAAGCCAGGCTTCCCTCGCGTGGAGTGCCGGCCGCCAACTACTTCCTCGGCAGCCGGCGTTCCGGGGCTTCCTGCGCTACCATATCTCCTCCCGGATGCCCGAACTACTGCACCAGAGGCTCGACCAGGCGCGTCAGGATCTCCTCGACCTCAGCCTGCGCAACACCCTCCTCAACTACCAGTCGCTGCGGACCCGCGGCGCCGAGATGACCGGCGCCGTTCCGGCGGAGATCTTCCGGCTGCTGGTGACCGAAGGCCGCTCGCTCGCTCCGCGGCCGGCGCCCCCTCCCCCCCCTCCCCCGGCCCCTCCCCCGCAAATCGGGAGAGGGGAGACGGTTCCGGACAGCCCCGTGGGCACAGCAAGCCCGGAAGAAGAAGAGGAAACTTCCGAACGGGAGGGGGCGCCCTCTCCCGCTCCGCGAGGGAGGGACGGGGAGGGGGCCACCCCCTACTCCCCCACCCAGCTCCAGGCCCGTCTGCTCAACACGTACTACACGGCCCGGACGTTCCTGGAGGAGCAGGGCGTCAATATCCTCTACGTCGCTCTCGGCCTTCTCGAATGGTCGGAGACCGAGCCGGCCGAGACGGTCCGCAGGGCGCCGCTGATCCTGGTGCCGGTCGAGATCTCCCGGTCGGACGTCCGCTCGCAGTTCCGCCTGCGCTATACCGGCGAGGAGATCGGCGAGAACCTGTCGCTCCGCATGAAGCTCGAGCAGGACTTCGGGATCGAGCTCCCCGAGATCCCCGAGCTTGCCGACGAGGAGGTCGCGGTCGAGGCCTACTTCCGCGCGGTGGGCGCGGCCGTGGCCGGACGGACGGGTTGGCGGGTGGACGGTTCCGCCGTGGTGCTCGGGTTCTTCTCGTTCAGCAAGCTGCTGATGTACCGCGACCTCGATCCGCGCTCCTGGCCCGAGGAGGCGCAGCCGGCGAGCCATCCGATCCTCCAGGCGCTGCTCGCCGACAGCTTCCACGAGGCGCCTGCCGTGATCGGCGAGGAGGACAACCTGGACCGGCGCGTGGATCCGGGCGCGCTCCATCCGGTGGTGGACGCCGACAGCTCGCAGACGCTGGCGATCCTCGACGTGCTCCACGGTCGCAATCTGGTCGTCCAGGGCCCGCCCGGCACCGGCAAGTCACAGACGATCACCAATCTGATCGCCGAGGCGGTGGCCGCGGACCGGACGGTGCTCTTCGTGGCCGAGAAGATGGCCGCCCTGGAGGTGGTCAAGCGCAACCTGGACAAGATCGGTCTCGGCTTCTTCGCCCTGGAGCTGCACAGCCACAAGACGAACAAGCGCGAGGTCCTGGAGGAGCTGCGGCACACGCTCGCCCTCGGCAGCCCGGTCCTCCCCCAGGCCGACGCGGATCTCGCCGCCTGGCAGTCGATCCGCGACCGGCTCAACGCCTATTGCGACGCGGTCAACGACGAGGTCGGGACGAGCGGCGTCCGCCCGCACGACGCCTTCGGGCACCGCCTCCGTCTCGACGCGCGGCTCGACCCTCTGGCGCCGCCTCCGCTGCGCATCGAGGGGATGGCGGAGTGGAGCGCGGCCGACTTCCGGCGGCGCGAGGCGCTGGCCTCGGAGCTCCAGGGGCTGATCGCCACGATCGGACCGCTGCGCGAGCATCCGTTCTTCGGCAGCCGCGTCCTGGCCTTCCGGTCGGACGTGGCCCCGCTCTCCCGTGCCGCGTCCGGCGCCCTCGCCGGTGCACGGGCGGCGGCGTCCCGCCTGGCCGGCCTGCTGGGTCTCACCGAGCCACCCGATCTCGCCGCGGCCCGCCGCGTCGAACGGGCCGGACAGGCGGTGATCGAGGCTCCGGACCTGCGGGGGCTGGATCTGGCGGACACCGGTTGGTCGCGCGCCGATCTCCCCGACCTCCTCGCCTCCGGCGCCGCCCTGGCCCGCCTTCACGCCGAATACGAGCCGCTCCTTCTGGAGAGCGCCTGGACGGACGACGGCCTGGAGGCACGCAAGGCGCTCGCGCACTACGGCCCGAAGTGGTGGCGCTTCCTCTCCGGCGCATACCGCCGCGCCCGGCGGCAGGTCGCGGGCCTCTATCGCGGCGCCGCTCCCAAGGAGTGGGAGCGCTTGCTGCGCACCGCCGACGTCCTCCTGGAGGCCCAAGGGCTGGCGCGGAAGCTCCACGATGGCGAAGCGCTTCTGGCCCGCCTGTTTCGCGACCGGTGGGCGGGGCTCCGCTCCAACTGGGACGACCTCACCCGGGTGGCCGGCTTTCTGGCCCGCGCCCATGCGGAGATCGCCGGGAACCAGCTGCCGGCCGGGATCCTCGCGGTGCTGGAGCGGCCGGCGGATGCTGCGGTTCCAGGCGCGACGCGGGAGCTGGGGGCGGCTCTCGAGCGTTCGGGTCAGGCCACGGCGGCCGTGCTCACGGCGATCGATCTCGACGAGCCGAAGCGTTGCGGCCCCCCGCCCGACCTCACCCCCGACCCCTCTCCCATCGCCCCCCCACCGACCGGGAGAGGGGCGCCCCCTCCCATCCCCAAAAACGCGCATGCTGCATTTGTAAGTCTCCCCCCTCTCCCGGCGGACGGGGGGGCGATGGGAGAGGGGGGCCGGGGGGGTGAGGTCGGGCGGGGGAAGGCCCCGACCACGATGACCTCGACGGAGCCCCCGACCTTCGCCGCCCTCCCCTTCTCCGAGCAGGAGACGGCCTTCCACGCCTGGGCCGAGCACGCGCCGCGCCTCCAGGACATGGTGGCGGTCAATCACCTGGCCCGGAATCTGGGCGAGGCCGGTCTGGCGCCGGTCCTGGCCGCGGCCGAGGCGTGGCCCGCGGCTGGCCAGGCGCTTGCGGACCTGCTGCGCCGTTCCTGGCTCACGGCGCTCCTCGAACGGGCGGAGCGGGAACGGCCCGAGCTGGCGCGCTTCCATGGCAGCCAGCAGACGCACGCCGTGGCGTCTTTCCGCAGCCTGGACGCCCAGACTCTGCTGGCCAACCGCGCCCGGGTGGCGCGCCATCACTGGGAGCGCCTGCCGCGCGAGGGAGCGGCCGGCCAGATCGGAACGCTGCGCCGCGAATTCGAGAAGAAGCGGCGCCACCTGCCGATCCGCCAGCTGATGAGCCAGGCCGGCCATGCGGTGCAGACGATGAAGCCCGTCCTTTTGATGAGCCCGCTCTCGGTGGCCGCGTATCTGCCGCCAGGGAGCGTCCGGTTCGACCTGGTGATCTTCGACGAGGCGAGCCAGGTGCGGCCGGTCGACGCCCTCGGCGCCCTGCTGCGCGGCGCCCAGGCTGTCGTGGTGGGCGACAGCCAGCAGCTCCCGCCGACGACCTTCTTCGACAAGCTCACCGATCCGGGGAGCGACGACGAGGAGGACGACGACGCGCCCGCGGACCTGGAGAGCGTCCTCGGCCTGTTCCGCGCCCGCGGGGCTCCGGAACAGACGCTCCGCTGGCACTACCGCAGCCGCCACGAGTCGCTGATTGCGGTGTCGAACCGGCTGTTCTACGAGGACCGTCTGGTCGTCTTCCCCAGCCCGGACCTGGGACGGGAAACGCGCGGACTGGTCTTCCATCACCTGCCGGACACGTTCTACGAGCCAGGGACGAGCAAGCGGCGCAACCGCGGCGAGGCGCAGGCCGTGGCCCGCGCGGTCCTGGAGCACGCGCGCACGCGGCCGGAGCTCTCGCTCGGCGTGGCCGCGTTCAATCTGGCGCAGGCGCAGGCGATCCTCGACGAGGTCGAGCTGCTGCGCCGCCAGGACCCCGCCTGCGAGCCGTTCTTCGCGGCCCACCCGGAAGAGCCGTTCTTCGTCAAGAACCTGGAGAACGTCCAGGGGGACGAGCGGGACGTCATCTTGATCAGCGTCGGCTATGGCCGGACAGAGGACGGCACCCTGTCGCACAACTTCGGACCGCTCAACCAGGAGGGCGGGCAGCGGCGGCTCAACGTGCTGATCAGCCGCGCGAAGCACCGCTGCGAGGTCTTTGCGAACTTCACGAGCGAAGACCTCGATCTCGCGCGCTCGCCGGCGGCCGGGGTCGCGGCCTTGAAGACCTACCTGGAAGCCGCGGCGCGGCGGGGGACCGCGGCAGGGATGGATACGGCCATGCGGGTCGAGATGCCCTTCGCGGACCGGGTCGCCGAGGCCCTGCGCGGCCAGGGCTTCGAGGTCCGCGAGCGGATCGGCGTGGCCGGCTATTTCCTCGATCTGGCGGTGGTGGACCCGGAGCGGCCCGGGCGCTATCTCCTGGGGATCGAATGCGACGGGCCGAGCTACCGGAGCGCCCGCTCGGCGCGCGACCGCGAGCGGCTCCGTCCCGAGGTGCTGGCGCGGCTCGGCTGGCGCCTGCACCGGATCTGGAGCCCCGACTGGTTCCGCGATCCTGGGGGGGAGCTGCGGCGGGTGACGGAAACCTTGGAGCAGGCCAAAGCGGCAGCGCGAGAAGAGCCGGCTTCGCCGGAACCCTCACCCCCCGTCCTTGCGCGGGAAGAGGCCAACGCTTCCGACGGCGAGCTGCCGGCGCGAGAGCGCCACGGGTTGCCGGCCAACCAGCGGAAGATCGAGCGAATCTCGCGGGAGGCGATCCGTGCGGCGGTGCGGCAGGTCGTCCAGACCTCGGCGGGTATCGCCGCCGGGGACCTTCCCGCGGAAGTCAGCCGCCTCCTCGGCTGGGCCCGCACCACCAAAACGCGGCGCGCGCCGATCGAGGCGGTGATCCGGGAGATGGTGGAAACGGGCGACCTGCGGGCGCAGGGGGAGTTCCTGCTGCCGGGGGACGGATAAGAGCACGGCTCCCTCTTGACACGGCTGACAAACGCGAACAGGTTCCTGACAAAGCGGATCTCGGCACCAAAGCGCGCCGCGAGGCGGATTTACGCCGTCCCGGGCCTGGCACGGACCTTGTAATGATCGTTTGTCGTACGACGATTCAACCACTTGGCAGTACCAAACCAGGAGGGAACGACAATGATCTTCCGATTCGTATCCGACTACTCCCAACGCTCCGCTTTACGTCGAGAGTTCGCAGACGATCCAAACAGCGTCCTGGACCGCTACGACATTGCCCAGGCCGAGCGGCAGCATCTGCTTGCAGGAGACCGCGAACAGGTTGCGCGGCAGTTGCACGCCGAAATCGATGAGATGTTTTCCGGATGTTATTATGCGTTTCTGTGGCCGATGTATTATCCCAACGTCGTTGGCCAATCCACGCAGCAGGCCGGCCGGAAAGGCGAGGCGGTCGAGATCGCGATTCCGGCGCTGAACCTCGCGCCGCAAGTGAAAGTTCGATTTTATCGTGGCGCCCTCAAGCTCGACGCAACGATCCTCGAGATCGATCACTCGCCCCAGAGCCGCGTCGATACCATCCACTGCCAGGCCGTCTTCCCCGAGGATGGGTCCTGGGACGTCGAGATCATCAATCTCGTCGAAGGCGAAGAGCGCAGCGACGTCCGCAAAAACTATTTGACAATTTCAGGAGATCAGTCCAATGGCCTTCTCGATGCAATCTCTGATACCCGCATTGACACCGCATGCTGCGAAGCTCGTTGGACCGGCGGCTCTGGAGAGGCTCGACCGGTTTGCGAAAGGATTTCCCGCGGTCGGCACCAGCGGAGCGTTCGAGCTGCATCTTGGAGCGGAAGCGGACCGGGCGGATCTGCTCGTCTTCTCGGATGGCCAGGGCGGCAGGCGCAAGCTCTCGCTGGCTCTCGCGCAGGGAGCGCCCCGTCTTTCCGCACCGGCGTTGCGGCCGCTGCTTGAGGAATGGACGATCCCTGGAGCTCTCCTCTCCGCCAGGACCTCTCTCCTCTGGTTGGAGTACGACTTGCCGGGCGGAGGGGAGAGCCGGCCTCCCATGGTCTACTTCGGTCTGTTGGGACTCTCGGCGGCCGAGCTCGGAGACCTGGTGCAGCGGACCCGACGGATCCTGACCGGCCGCACCGCCGGGGACGCTCAGATCAGGACCCTCGAGCACTGCATGCAAAGCTTGCCGGACGATGGGCAGATCACGTTCATCGCCGATCCGTGCGTGTCCCGCAACGTCGAGCACGTTCGCCTCATCGCCCAGATCCCCCGGGCGCACGCCTGGTCCTGGCTGGAGCGCGTCGGCTGGCCGGGCAGCCGTGACCAGTGGGAGGAAGCCTCCTCTGTCTTTGCGAACGGTCCGACGCACGTCTCCCTGTATCTCGACGTGGCGGATTCGATTGGACCGATCCTCGGCGTCGAATCGACGTTTCCTGCGCCAGCCACCGCTCGCGAGCTTTGGGAGGACCTGGCGGAGCGGCTCACCGACATCGGAGCCACGACGGCCGAGGAAGCCGCCGCGGTCCTCGCCTGGGCGGGAGCCGAGACGGTCGATCTGCCCGGTATCGAATCGCTGGTCCGCCTCGAAAGAATGCCGGACTTCAAGCTGGTCCTGGATGCGCGAGGCGGGATTTCGGCCAAGGCCTATCTGGGCTTCCGCGCCAAGGAGACGCTCTTTTAGGCCACCCGGGCCATCTCCTCCTCGACCCGGTCCCTGGCCGTCTTCACAAGGCGAGGGACCTCCTCGCGGAGACTCTGAGCCCGCTGGACCTCCCGGATCCGGTCTCCCGGGAAACGCGAGAGACCGCGGATCACCCGGTCCAGGTAGGCGACCTGCCAGCGCTCGCAGGCGAGGTCGAACGCGCGGGACAGTGAGGCTTCCGCCTCGGATGGGTCCGCCCGGCTCGCGAGCTCGTCCAGGATCTCTCCCTGCAGGCAATACAGCTCCACCTCGGCGAGCAGGCCTCCGTTCCGTGAGGCGGAGAGCCCCTTGTCGATCAGACCGAGGGCATCCTCCAACTTTCCCGTCCGCCGGCAGACCTCGGCTCCAATGGCGTAGAAGGTGGCCATGGAGGTCTGGCCACCGGCTCGGGAGTACTCCTCCAGCCGCGCCAGGACCTCGTCGACGACCTCTCCCGCCTGTCCGAGCTCTGCCAGAGCCCAACCGCGATAGATCTTCGCGGCGGTCTCGTATTCGGGGAATCCACCGCTCGTTTTCGCGACCTGGATCATGCGCTCCGCACAGGCCAGCGTGGCTTCTGCGTCACCGCGTTGGCGATGGAACCACATGGAGGTGCTCGCGGCGGCCACCAGATTGAACGGATGGACGAGCCGCACCGCGAGGCTCGAGATGGTCTCGTGCCGTACCAGCGCCTCCTCCTCCAAGCCCATCTGCCAGAGCACTTCGCCGGAGACGGACGCCGCGATGATTCGCGGATCCTGTCCATACTCGATGAGAAAGACCCCCTCGTCCAACCCTTCTGCGAGCGCCGCGGCGATCTCCGCATGGACGAGGCACTCCGGCAGCCGGCAGACCGCCAGCAGGCTGTTCGCCATGGTGTGATGAGCCATGGAGCGCTCTGCCGGACCGAGCTGCCACGCCGCTTCGAGATGCTCCTCCGCCAGCTTGATGGCCTCTTGATACTCGGCATGGATGAAGTGGGACGCCCAGAGCCCGAACAAGACCTGCGCGAGCTCGCGTCGGTCCTCCAGCTGCAGGCAGAGCTCTCGTGCGCGCCGGTAGACCTGGTGGACCTCGGGCGATCCCAGGCCGCGAATCGCTTTGAGAACCGTGCCCTGGCGCATCCGCACCACCAGCTCCTGGCGGTCGCGCTCGCCTCCGGGAGGCAGCTTCTCCACCATTTTCAGGGCCGCCTCGAGCTGGGCATGGGCCTCCTTGTAAGCCCCCAGCCGCAGGGAGTGCTCTCCCGCCGCGATCCGATAGAAGACAGCCTTGCGGACCCACTCCGGCTCCGGTTGACGTACGTCGGCGGCTTCGCTCCAGTGATACGCCAGGACCATCCTGTCGTTGTCTCCGGCTCCTGGATGCGCCGAGGGAGGCTCCAGCTCTTTCGCCTCCAGGAGCAGGGCGATCTTCAAGTGAAGCTCCTGGCGGTCTTTGGCCAGCAGGGATGCGTACGCAGCGTCTTGAACCAGCGCGTGCTTGAAGGAGAGGCGGGAACGAGCCCCCAGCCCGCTGCGGTAGATCAGTCCGGCCTGGATCAGCTCGTCGAGCCGCTTGCGCAGAGTGACGGCGTCGAAGGGCGCGATCGCCTCCAGCACCTCGAAAGTGAACATGCGCCCGATGACCGAGGCGATCTGGGCCACCTCTTTCGCCGGTCCCAACCCGTCGAGCCGGGCTGCCAGGGAACCGCTGAGCGTGCTCGGAATGTCGGCCTTGCCCTGGGTCCAGCCGGTTTCGAAAATGGCCTTGGTCAGCTCCTCCAGGAACAGGGGAATTCCATCCGTCCTCGCGACGATCTCCTGGAGGACATCAGGCGGAACCTCCCTGTCGCCGGCGAGACGGCTGACCAGGGCGGCGGCCTCTTCATGGGTCAGGCGGCTCAGCCCGAGTTGCGTCCTCTGGCTCCATTGTCCCGAAGGTGCCTGGAACTCGGGGCGGTAGGTCGCAATCAGCATCACCGGAAGAGCCCGGATCTCTTCCAGGAGGAGAGTGAGGAAGTCGAGGGTCGACGGGTCCACCCAGTGCAGGTCCTGGACCACCAGGACGAGGGGCTGGAGCTCCGCGGTCTTCGCAGTCAGCGCCAGCAGGGTCTGGAAGGTGTTCCTGCGCTGCGCCTCGGGGCTCAGACCGAGAGATTCGCCCGGAATCGAAAGGAGCGATGCCAGGAGCGGAACGTTCTCCGGGCCGGGAGATCCCTCCAGGAGCACTTCCAATCGAGCGATTTTGTCATCGGGGGAGATCTCGCCCGATTGGGAGAGGAGACGGTCCAACAGCTCGATGATCGGAGCCAGCGGCGAGCTCTGCGTATAGGGAGAGCCGTAGGCGATCCACCAGGTGATTCCTGTGCCGGCGAGCCGCTCCCGGAACGCTGAGAGGAGCCGCGATTTACCGATGCCGGCTTCTCCGGAGATCATCACGGCCTGGCCGAATCCGGCACAGACCAGACGGAATCTGTCTTCGAGGAGCGCGAGCTCGCGCTCCCGGCCCACCAGGGGGGGCTGCCGGCCGCTCTCCCGGTCCTCGGGAGCCGTCTCGCGCAGGATCCTGTGCATGGAGACGGGCTCCCCCACTCCAGGGACGTGGACCGGCGGCAAGGCCTCGGTCGCGAAGTCGCGCCCGATCAGCTTCTGGCTCGCCTCACTCACCACGACCTGGCCGACCGGCGCCGCGCTCTGCAGGCTGGTCGCGAGGTCGAGGACCGAGCCGAGCTGGAGTCTCTCCTCCTGGCCGGCCCGGCTCACCACGGCGGCGGGGCCGGTGTGCACGGCGACGCGGAGCGCGAGCCGCTGCTTGCCGCGAGGGCTCCAACGCGCCCCGATCTCGTCGATCCGGGCCGCCAGCTCCCGCGCCGTCCGGATGGCCCGATGGACGTCGTTCTCGTGAGCCTGGGGATACCCGAAGTAGAGCCAGAGCAGGTGCCCCAGCGTGGTGCTCAGCGAGCCGGAGTAGCGCTCACAGATCTCCCGGGCGAGATCCTGAAACGAGGCCATGCTCTCGGACAGAGTCTCGAGATCCAGAAATCCCACTTCGCCAGAGTATTCCTCGAGCTCCACGAGCCCGCAGCAGACCACGGTCAACAGACGCCGTTCACCGAAGGTCCGGCGGTGCCCGCTCTCGGAAAGCGACCGGCACGGCGTCGCCTCCCGGGTCCCCTCCGCCAGCGGCCTCAGATCGATCGTCATGCTGGTCTCTTCGTGAGCCCGGGTTGCGGAGCTCGCAGGCTCCGTACCGTGGGATCCATCCTCTCCGGCTCCCGCCGCCCTCAGGACCCTGGCCACCTCACGCGCGCTCTGGGGACGATCGGCCGGCTCCTTCTTGAGCAGACGTTCGATCAGATCGGAGACCTCGGCAGAGAGAGCGGGGATCGAGTGCCGGAGCGGCCGCGGCTGGAAGCTCAAGACCCGGGCCAGGGAGGCGGTGGGGGAATCGCCGCGGAAGGGAGGGACTCCGGTCAAGACCTCATACAGGAGAGCGCCGAGAGAGAAGAGATCGGACCGAGCGTCGAGCTCGCGGCCCAGGGCCTGCTCGGGTGACATGGCATAGGCCGTACCGAGCACGATCCCAGGAATCGAGAGGGTCGGATCCTGGTCGACGCCCTCTTGCGCGAGCTCCTTGGCAAGGCCGAAGTCGAGGATCTTGGTCCGCCCGGCCGGCGTCACCATAACGTTGCAGGCCTTGAGGTCACGATGGAGGATGCCCAGATCGTGGGCCTCGGCGAGCCCTTCAGCGATCTCGCAGCCGATCCGGGCGGCCATCGCGGGTTTGAGCGGTCCTTTCTCCTCGACCCACTGGCGGAGGGTCTGGCCGCTGACCAGCTCCATGACGATCCAATCGCCCTCGTCCTCTTCGACGATGTCGTAGATGTGGACGATGGCCGGATGGTTGAGCCGGGCAGCCGCCCGGGCCTCACGGCGCAGGCGCGCGCGGAGATCGGAGACGGCCGCATCCGCACGGATCTGCTTGATCGCGACCCGGCGTTTCAGCCGCTCGTCCCAGGCCCGCCAGACCGTGCCCATGCCACCGCGGCCAAGCGGCTCCTCCAGGCGATAGGGCCCCACGTGCTGGGACGCGAGATCGATACCACGGCGTGGCTCCAAACCTACCCCCTCTGGCAAATCCTCCAAGCGGATTGCGGCTAGCTTACAACAGCGGTGGCGGAATTCCAAGAATTCTCCGGGGGGTGGCTAGAACAGCCTGGAGCCCCGGAAGACGATGAGGTAGCCGTGGACGGCCATGGGCAACGCGCCCAGGACCGTGGCGACGAGGGCCACGCCGACAGGCACCCGCAGCCGTTTCAGGACGACCGAGAAGAACACCGCGAAGTACGGCAGGTACAGAACCGCTGCCGTGACCGTGCCGGGGCTGTAGATGTGGTGAACGACCGTAGCGGTCAGATGGAACAGCGCGTTGGCGAGCATCAAGAAGGCCAGCCAGGCCAGATCGATGACTGCCGCCACAGGCTCGCGGGTGGCGGCGAGGACCATGGCGAGAAGGACGGTGATCACGAACGCCGTCCCGTTGACCGTGAGAAACAAGGGCTGGGAGATGTCCGGCTCGACCAGGCGGTTGAACCAGGAGACGAACCCCGGGGCCTCTTCGAGGAAGTGGAGCACGAAGACGACCGGGGCGAGGAGGGCGAGACGCCCAATGATCCGGTCCTGTCGAAGGGTCTGTTCCATGACCTCTTCCCTCCAGAGCTACGACTTGATTCTTCTACGCAGGCGGGAGGGGGTGGGTTGCCGTCGACCAAGGCGCCGCCTGCGTCGTTCACGAGGTCAACGGTGGTTCCCGCAATGAGTTGCACCAGATGGGGCCAGCCCCCCGCCTCAGCATGGATGCGGATATGTGCATGCCCGACCTTTGCCTTGGAGACCCATCCTGCTAACATTCTGTGAAAACTTTCGAGGTACATATGGCTCGACTCCTGACCACGGTCTCCCTTGCCTCGATCATGCTCGCGGCGGCGCTGGTCGCCCCCGAGGAGAGATCTCCGCAGCCGAGCTGTCAACCCTATGGACCTGACGTCCGCGTCTGCTACAGCGTCGATCTCGACGATCTCCGGAAATCCGGCTCGACCACCCTCCGGGGTTGGATCGAGGGGATGCCGAGACCCTCCGCGATCCGCGTCCACAACAGCTCCCCCGGCGTCGTTCACCTGAAAGGAGGCGAGGATCGGATCCTCCACACCGCTTGCGATCGCCACAGTCGCTTCCGCATCGGGATCCGCGCCGTCGGTCCGGGCAGGCCCCAGCTCGTCGTGAGACCTTATGATCCGAGCCCCCATAGGGAAGCCTCCCGGATCGCGGCTGAAATCGCGCCGCTCCTCAAGGCGATCGAAACGCAGTTCCGGGAGGCGAGCAACCGGCTTTCCGTGCCCTCTCCTCCCGCGGCCGTGGCCGAGCTTCTCGACACCACCGAAAAATCGCTGCTCGCCGTCTTGAGCTATCAGGAGCTGGCGCCGTTGCGCGACTCCGTGCAGACGGAGTTTCGCCAGCAGCGCGCCGCCTCTCTGAAGGAAGCGGCGCGGGCGTGGGTTGAGCCCGGTGGCTCTCCCTTTCGAAGCTCGCGTGTGGTTTCGGCTGCCTTCACGGCGGGCACCAGCCGGCGCTCACAGATCCTTCCCGCGGCAACGCCACCCCCAGCGGCCTCCGGCTCGGCCTTGGATCGTATCAAGCGGTTTCTGCATAGCCTGACGGAGATGGCGGAAAACGATGAGCTCACCGTGGACGTCTGTGTCGCGAGCGTACCCGCGAGCGGAATGAGCTTTTCGATCTACCCGCGCTACTACCGCACGCAGCGATACTCGACACAAACGCAAAACATCCTACCCCACGTGTACAGAGGTCTCTATGCTTATGAAGGCAACCAGGGCTTTCGCCGGCCGTTCGGATGCCATCCCGCGGACAATGATGAGGCTCCCACCTGCACGATGCTCGACCTCCTCAATCGACGCGAGCAGGAGATCATCCATTGTGACGTGAGCCTGCGCACGTGCTTCATGCAAGAGGATCCGGTGCACCAGGCGAGCTGCGGCCGGCGGGCACCGTAGGCGGGAATCACGATGAGCAAGGCGCTGATCCCTCCCCCCACTCCTCTGGCCCGGCGCTTCGTCCGTTCGGTCCTCGGCTTCGGCGTGGGGATCGGCCTCGGGCTCGCACCCTTCCTCGGCAAGGTCGCGGGAGTCGATGCCCTGCTCCGCCTGTACCCGCAGGAAATGCAGACCTCCCTGATCACTCTCTCCGCCTTCCTCATGGGCATCGTGGCTGCGGCGATCCAGTACTACGCCGGCGAAGGGATCGGCCGGACGACTCTGCGCCGGTGGTTCCGGCGAAGTCTCATCGGCCTGCTCGGAGCGCTTCTCCTTCTCATCGGCCTTTGCGACCTGCTCATGGAGCGGGTATCGATCAGGAACACTCCCGTAGTGATCGCCTGGTCGCGCACGGCAACCTGCGTCTGCCCGCAGCGGATCGGCGACGTCGCATGCATCGAGCAGATCACGGTGAGCCCGGGAGCCCTCGACTCGTGCTGGGGGAGTCGGCCGCGCAAGATGAGCCAGTTGCTGCTCAGGCTCTCCTACCTGCTGGTCACCGGCGGTTTCGGCGCTCTGGTCGGCTTGCTACTGATCCAGAAGGAGGGCACAAAGCGGCGCAAAGCGGCCAGCCGTTAACTCGGGCTGCCTGCCGTCAACTGCCGGAGCCAACCGAAGGGGCGAGCAGGTCCTGGAAGTCGCAAGCAGCACCCGGAGTCTCCGACCCGGAAGGGCCGCCTGGGCCTTTGGGAATCGGCAGAGACGCCCCGAGGGTCGAGCGCCTCGATCTGGGAGGGCGGCCACTGCCCTGCCGGGTCGGGAGTCTCGCTCCACGGGTCGCCCCAACTGACCCGGAAGGGCAGTCAGCGCCCTCTTGGGTCGGGAGGGCCGCTTCGAAGGTCGGGAGGCCCGCTCCGCGGGGCGGACGAGCGGACTCAGGAGGGCAGTCACCGCCCTTCTGAGTCGGGAGACTCGCCCCGCGGAGCCGACGGCTCGACCCAAAAGGGCGGTCGCTGCCCTCCCGGATCGAGAGACCGGCTCCGTGGGTCGAACGGGTTGACCCAAGGGGGCAGTCGCTGCCCTCCTGGGTCAGGAGACTTGCCCCGCGCGTTGACCAGGTTGACTCGAGAGGGCAGCCAGCGCCCTCCTGGGTCAAGAGGGTCGCTCAGAAGGTCGATCGCCCCGTGCCGCGGGGCAGACCTCTCGACGTTCGGGTCCGTGGACTCACGTGACCGGTCCGGAGGAGGGCCCGCTGGCGCGTGCCCCGAGGTGACGAGGCCGTGATCGTCGCGGGCGGTGGTGGTGCCGGAAGGGAGCTGAGGGGCGGGTCAGCGGTCGCCTCGCAGCCGTTCAATCTCCTCGCGCAGGCGGGCGTTCTCCGCTTCGGAGGCTCTGCGGGCCTCGGACTCGCGATCGGCCCTCTCAGCTTCGCGGGTGGCCCTTTCGGCTTCGCAGGTGGCCCTCTCCTCCTGCTCCTCCTGGTTGAGCAGCCGGCGTCCGGTGGCGGCGTCGAACAGGAGCCACCCTCCGACCCCCTCTCCCATCGCCCCCCCTTCCCCCCGGAGGGGGGGCGCCACCACCTAACAAACACCACCGCCCAAGAAAATCGAGGCGCCGCCTCACGCCCGAGGAGCGAGCGGAGTCGGGCCTCCCGCCTCCTCCGGAGACTCCGAGATACTGAGAGGTTCCTCGCGGCGCCGAACGGCATCGCACACGACTGCAACAGCTACCCGTATACCGAGACCAGACCGAGATCGCGAGCCACTGCTCCAAGGTTCCCGTCGAACGTCCAGAGCCCGCATCCAGCCACCATTGCAGCTGCCAGCAGGTGAACGTCGACCCAGCCGATGCCCCGTCCGCTAAGCCGGCGCACCTGGATCAGCTCCAACACCTCTTCATCCGGAACAAGCGGCGCGGCAGGAAGCCGCTTCAGATCCGCAATCACTGATTCCCGTCGCGGGCCGAGACCGCCCAAGACGAGCTCCCCGAGAACCCAGGGATGCAGCAAGACCAGATTGGATTCGAGGTGCTCGGCGAGATCCGCTGCGCGGTCTGCACCGCGAAAGAAGTCGACCCATACAGAAGTGTCGACCAGGATCACCGTGCGTCATCCCGGATCGGAGGCCGCCTCCGTGAAGCGACCTCGACCTCGGGTACTTTCCCGCGCAGCGCCGCCAACCGCCGGCGTGCCGCCTCGTCCACCAGCGCTTTCAGACCCAGCCGAACGGCGACCGATTTAGTCGGCGCACCAGTAACTCGCACCGCCTCTTCGAGGAGATCAGGGTCGATCTCGATCGTCGTTCTCATGCATAGAGCGTCGCACGAATCGTATGCAGGGTCAACGCGGGGATGGCGGCTTCCCCCGCCCGACCTCACCCCCCGACCCCCTCTCCCATCGCCCCCCCTTCCCCCGGGAGAGGGGGCGCCACCACCCAACAAACACCACGCCCAAGAAAATCGATGGACCGCGGGAGGGTGGGCCTCCCCCTCTCCCGGCCGGTGGGAGGGCGATGGGAGAGGGGATCGCGGGGGTGAGGTTCTGGGGTGGCGGTGCTGGAGAGGTTAGAATCTCCCCCTCTCATGAATCGCTACCTGTGCATCCACGGCCATTTCTACCAGCCGCCGCGGGAGAACCCGTGGCTCGAGGCGATCGAGGTCCAGGATTCGGCCTATCCCTACCACGACTGGAACGAGCGGGTCACCGCCGAGTGCTACGGTCCGAACGCCGCTTCGCGCATCCTCGACGGCGAGCGACGGATCGTAGAGATCATCAACAACTACAGCCAGATCAGCTTCAACTTCGGGCCGACCCTGCTCGCCTGGCTGGAGTCTCACCACCCGGAGATCTACGGCGCGATCCTGGAGGCGGACCGGGTCAGCCGGGACCGCTTCTCCGGCCACGGCTCGGCCCTGGCGCAGCCGTACAACCATACGATCCTGCCGCTGTCGAACCGGCGCGACAAACAGACCCAGATCCTCTGGGGGATTCGCGACTTCGAGCACCGGTTCGGGCGGCCGCCCCGGGGCGCCTGGCTGCCCGAGACGGCGGTGGACCTGGAGAGCCTCGATCTGCTCGCCGAGGCGGGCATCCGCTTCACCCTCCTCGCGCCGCACCAGGCCCGGCGGGTCCGGCCCAAAGGAGGAAAGGCGGCCGAGTGGCGGGACGTCTCCGGCGGGGGGATCGACACGACCATCCCGTATGAGGTCGCCCTCCCCTCGGGCCGGACGATCGCAGTCTTCTTCTACGACGGCTCGACCTCGCGGGCCGTGGCCTTCGAGGGGCTCCTCTCCTCGGGCGAGCGGTTTGCGGAGCGGCTCCTCTCGACGGTTCCCGGGGAGCCGGACCGGCCGCGCCTGGCGCACATCGCCACCGACGGCGAGACCTACGGGCATCACCATCGCTATGGCGAGATGGCGCTCTCCTACGCCATCCATCACATCGAGTCGAACCAGCTGGCGCAGCTGACCAACTACGGCGAGCTCCTCGCGACCCATCCGCCCGAGCACCAGGTGGAGATCCACGAGAACACCGCCTGGAGCTGCGCTCACGGAATCGACCGTTGGAGAGATAACTGCGGCTGCCATACCGGCGGTGATTCCCATTGGAACCAGGCCTGGCGCGCTCCGCTGCGTCTCGCTCTCGATTGGCTGCGCGACGAGCTGGCGCCCCGGTTCGAGAAGGAGGCTGGCAAGACCTTCGCGGATCCCTGGGCGGCCCGCGACGACTACGTCTTCGTGATCCTCAACCGCTCGCCGGAGAACGTCGCCGCCTTCTTCGATCGCCACGCCGGGCGGCAGCCGGAAGGGCTGGAGCGGGTGCGCGCGCTCAAGCTGCTGGAGATGCAGCGGCAGACCCTGCTCATGTACACGAGCTGCGGCTGGTTCTTCAACGACGTGAGCGGGATCGAGACGGTCCAGGTGCTGCGCTACGCCGGCCGGGCCGTCCAGATCGCCGAGCAGCTCTTCCACGAATCGATCGAGGCGCAGCTCCTGCGGCGGCTCGACAAGGCGCAGAGCAACGTGGCGGAGAACGGCACCGGGCGCGACCTCTACAAGAAGCATGTCAAGCCTGCCATGGTGGACCTGCCGCAGGTGGCGGCCCACTATGCCGTGACCGCGCTCTTCCAGGACTATCCGGACCCGGCGCGGATCTATTGCTATGAGGTGGAACGGCAGAACGGCCGTGCCTGGCGCGCCGGCCGGGCGCGGCTGAGCATCGGACGGGTCCGTGTCACCTCCGAGCGGACCGGCGAGACGGCTCTCCTCGCCTACGGCGTGCTGCACTTCGGCGATCACAATCTGAACGCCGGGGTGAAGCCCTACGTGGACAAGGAGGATCACGAACGGTATGTCGCCGAGATCGGCGGCGCCTTCGAGCACGGCGACCTCGCCCAGGTCATCCGGCTGCTGGACCGTTATTTCGGCGACGTCTCGCTGTCGCTCGGCTCGCTCTTCCGCGACGAGCAGCGGCGCGTCCTCGATCTGATCCTCGCGTCGACCCTGAACGAGACGGAGGACGAGCTCCGGAACGTCTATCTCCACCACGCTCCGCTCATGCGCTTCCTGAACACGCTGGGGACCCCTCTGCCGAACGCGTTCCGTGCGGCGGCGGAGCTGGTGCTCAACGTCGACCTGCGGCGCTCTGTCGAGAGCTTCCCGTCCGATCCGGACGAGGTGCAGCGGCTGCTCGACGAGGCGCGGGCGCTCGGCGTGACTCTCGACACCAGGGGCCTGGGCTATGCGCTGGAGCGCGCCCTCGACGGGTTGCTGGAACGCCTGAGCGAGCGCCCGGAGGACACGGACCTGCTGCGCCAGGTGGAGTCGGTCGTGGCCCTGGCCCGCTCCACTCCCTTCGCGATCGATCTCTGGCGGGCCCAGAACCGCGTCTACGAGATGCGGCGGACCCTCTTTCCCGTCCTGCAACAGCACGCCCAGGAGGGAGATGGCGAGGCCGCGGAGTGGGTGGAGGGGTTCCGGAAGGTGGCGGAAGAGTTGCTGGTGCGGGTGGAGTGACCATGGATCTACCCACCGCAGCGGCCCGCGGGGCCGACACCATTCACTGGGCGTTCGACGATTTCCACCAGCGCGTGCGCGCGGTGACACACCGGGTGCGGCAGCGCTTCGAGCGGTGCGACTGGATCGGCATCCGGCAGGACACGGTGGACCGGCTGGGCCTGCACGGGCGGAGCATCGAGAGCACCTGCAAGGCCTTGCGCGAGCAGCTCGGCGACGGTCTGGGCGAGCGCGCCGTCTGGGGGGCTCTCAAGGAGGGCTACCACCGGGCGATCCTCGGGCGCAACGACTACGAGCTCGCTCTGACCTTTTTCAACTCACTGGCCCGCAAGGTCTTCACTCACATCGGGGTCGATCCCTCGATCGACTTCGTGGCGGACGACATCCCGCTGCCGTACCGCGGTTGGGAGATGGCGAGCGCCCGCATGTACGCGGTGCGCTCCGTGGACCCGCTGGTGGTCCGCCGCCTGCTGGAGGACGCCGGGTTCCGCGCTCCCTTCCGCGATCTCGAGGCGGATGCCCGTGAGGCGGCGGCCCGCATCCGGGCGGGCCTCGAGGAGACCTTCGGCGGGGCGGAGATCGAAGCGCTGGACGTCCTGCGTCCGGTCTTCTTCCGCAACAAGGGAGCCTACGTGATCGGCCGCGCCCGGGGGGCAAGGCGGGTGGTGCCGGTGATCCTCGCCATCGTCAACGGAGACGACGGGCTGTCGGTGGACGCCGTGCTCACCACCGAAGCCGAAGCGAGCATCGTCTTCAGCTTCGCCCGCTGGTATTTCCATGCCGAGGTGGAGAGCCCGCGCGAGGTGATCGGCTTTCTCCGCTCGATCCTGCCGCGCAAGCGGATCTCCGAGCTCTACAGCTCGCTCGGCTATGGCAACCACGGCAAGACGGAGTTCTACCGCGATCTCATGGCCCAGATCGCCGCGTCCGACGATCCGTTCATCGTGGCGCCGGGCAAGCGCGGCCTGGTCATGGAGGTCTTCACCTTGCCGTCGTTCGAGTTCGTGTTCAAGGTGATCCGCGACCGCTTCCCGCCGCAGAAGGCGGCCACGCGGGAGAAGGTGATGGCCAAATACCGCCAGGTGCTCCAGCACGACCGGGTCGGGCGCCTGATCGACTTCCAGGAGTTCGAGCATCTGACCTTCCCCCGCGCCCGTTTCGATCCCGCCTTCCTCGACGAGATCCTGCGGGTGGCAGCGGACACCGCCTCGGTGCAGGGAGAGGACGTGATCGTCAGCCATCTCTATGTCCAACGCCGGGTGACGCCGCTGGACATCTTCCTCCGCGAGGCGCCGGCCGAGGCCGCGGAGGCGGCCGTGCTCGACTGGGGGCGCTGCCTGGAAGAGCTGGCGACCGCGAACATCTTTCCTGGGGACATCCTGCTCAAGAACTTCGGCGTCACCCGCCACGGCCGGGTGGTCTTCTATGACTACGACGAGTTCTCTCCCCTGGTCGACTGCAACTTCCGGCGCATCCCGCCGGCCAGGAGCGAGCTCGAGGAGATGGCGGACGAGCCCTGGTACACGGTGGCCGAAGGCGACATCTTCCCGGAAGAGCTGCAGCGCTTCCTCGGCTTCGACGGGCACCTGCGCGAGGTCTTCCTGCGCGACCACGGAAACCTCTTCGATCCGGGATATTGGCAGAGCCTCCAGGCGCGCAACCGGAGCGGTGAGCTGATCGACTTCTTCCCCTACGCCGAAGCGCGCCGCCTGCGCCCGCCCTAGCCCCTCACCCCCGGCCCCTCTCCCATCCCTCCCTTCCTGCCGGGAGAGGGGAGAAGAGCGTCATCGGGACCTCCCCCTCGCCCGGTCGGGTGTGAGGGAGTGGGAGAGGGGGATCGAGGGGGTGAGGGGCCCCATCCGCCTCTCCATCTCCGGATCGCGCCCGTAGACATCGCGGCCGACCTGGAGGGTGCCGGCGTCGTCGACCCAGGCGGTCCAGTAGGCCACGTGCACCGCGACCGGATCAGGCAGCGGGATTGCGCGCTCGCGCCCGGTGGCGATGGCGGCCTCGATGGCTTCCGGCGTCCATTTCGAGTCATTCAGGACCCAGACCGCCAGGTCGAGCGGCTTCTCGATCCGGATGCAGCCGTGGCTGAACGACCGCAGGGTCTGGCCGAAGAGGCTGCGCGACGGCGTGTCGTGCAGATAGACCCCGAAGCGGTTGGGGAAGAGGAATTTGATGCGGCCGAGGGCGTTCCCCGGGCCGGGCTGCTGGCGGATCCGGCCGCCCGGCAGCACCTGATAGCCGTTCCGGCGGAAATACGCGGGATCTCTCCGCGCCTTGGGGTAGAGCTCCTTGGTGGCGATGCTGGTCGGCACGTACCAGGAGGGATTGAAGACCACCGCCGTCATCCCGCTGCTGAACATCGCCCGGAGTCGGGCGCTGGCGCACCTGCCGCACGAAGCGGCGGAGGGGATCGGTCCGGTAGTCGGCGGGACGCAGCCCGTCGTCACCGGCGGCGGCGAGCGCGGCGATCAGCTCATCGGCGCCGGCCTGCAGCCCGTGCTCATCGCTCCAGCCGGGGGAGAAATTCCGCCTCTCGTAAAAACAGGCCAGCTGATCGGATGCCCGCCAGGCGGCCCCTTCCAGGTGGAGGATGGGTGCCGCGCCCGAGATCCGGGCCCGCAGGACCAGGGCAGTGGTCGATGGGAGGTCCGAGGCCGGCTGGGCGGCGCTCAGAAGAAACGGAATGGCAAGCAGACCGAGAAGCGGGATTCTTCGCGAGAGCTTCATTGGAGCACCACCGCGCTTGCCTGCGACCGGAGCCCCGCCGCTGGCGCCGAGCCATCCCCCGAGGAGGGGGGGACCCCGTAGGGACAGCTCAGTCGCCAGCGGCGAGGAAGCGGACGAAATCGGACTCGGTCACGATGCCGATCAGGCGGGCACCCTCCACGACTGGTAAACAGCCGTATTTTTTGTCGAGCATGACCCGCGCGGCGTCGCGGATGTCCAGATCAGGATCCGCGGTCGCCGGGTTGAGAGTCATGACCTCGCCCGCCGTCGTCATCTGCATGGCCTCGGCCTGCGCCTGCGGTGGCAACGCCTCCGACTTGAGAGTGTTGCGCAGCAGATCGCGGTGGGTGACGAGACCCAGGAGAACGCCGCCATTTCCCACCACTGGAGCGTGGCGGATGTTTCTCTCCTGCATCAGGGTACGGATCGTCTCCAGGTTGTCATCCACCGCGACCGCGAACACACCCTCGGTCATCAGGTCGCGCACCGTCAGCCGGTTCACCGTCCTCATCATCCGTTTCTCCTCCGGTCTCATGACAGCCCCAGAGTCGCACAGACGGACGCGCCTGCAACCACCCGGACGGTGGGTTCGTGAGCCCACCCCGGGGCGCCTTCCCACCCACCCCGGAACCTCACCCCCCGTCCCCCTCTCCCATCGCACACCCTTCCCCCGGGAGAGGGGGCGCCACCGCCCGCGAAATCGCCGTCCCGGCATACATGTACGTCCCGATCTTCGGCCCCCGGAGATAGCCCTGCTCGATCCGGTCGAGCCGGAAGCCGGCCCCTTCGATCAGGCGGTCGATCGGACGGTTCAGGTGGCAGCCGCCGGCGAGCCTCTTCTGGAGCGGCGTCAGGCGGTCCTGCCAGCGGGCGATGCGGGGGTCCGGCGAGCGGCCGTGCTCGACGAAGCGAAACTGGCCGCCGGGCCGGAGCACCCGCCGCATCTCCCGGAGCGCCCGCTCCACGTCCGGAATGGTGCACAGCGTCCACGTGGAGACGACCGCATCCACTCCGCCGTCCGGCAGGGGAATGGACTCCGCCGTCTCGCAGAGAGACTCGACCGGGAACGGAGCCGCCGCGATCGCCTTCTGCGCCATCCTCCTCGCCTCCGCCGCGGGCTCGATGAACCAGAGCTTCCCGACCTCTGAGGGATACCAGGGGAGGTTCAGCCCCGATCCGAAGCCGACCTCCAGGACCGTCCCGGAGAGCCCCCGGACGCATTCCTGGCGGAGCTCTTGGAAGGCGCCGCCGGAGAGCGTCCAGTGCACGAGATGGGGGAGGATGCGGCCGGTGTAGAGGGTCATGAGGTGGGCTCATTCTAGGAGAAGTGGAATTTCCGCCCCCGTTTCCTCCCTTAAACGGTAGAATCCCGCGGTCGCGGCGGCCGACGCGTTGCCCCGCGCCAGGACACCGACCCTTTTCGGAGAAAGAACATGAAGAAGCTCACCTCACTGGCCGCCCTGCTGCTCCTCACGGCCACCGTCGCGGTACGCGCCGAGCAGCAGCCGAGCGCCCAACAGCCTGCCCCGAAGCCGGCCCAGCCCCAGGCGGCTTCCGGCGACAAGCCTCAGTCCCTGGAGGACAAGGCCAGCTACATCATCGGCTTCAATCTGGGCTCCAATCTCAAGCAGCAGGAGATCCCGGTCAACAGCGACCTCATCGTCAAGGGATTGCGCGACGGCCTCGGCGGCGCTGCGGGGCTCCTCACCAATGAGGAGATCCAGGCCGCGATGACCGAGTTCCAGCAGCAGATGATGGCCAAGCAGCAGGAGAAGATGAAGGTCGTCGGCGACAAGAACAAGAAAGAGGCCGACGAGTTTCTGGCGGCCAACAAGACCAAGCCGGGCGTGGTCACCACGGCCAGCGGTCTGCAGTACCAGGTCCTGCAGGAGGGGAACGGCCCTCTCCCCAAGGCGACCGACAACGTGACGGTGAACTACAAGGGCACACTCCTGAACGGGAAGGTCTTCGACAGCTCCTATGACCGCAACGAGCCGGCCACCTTCACCGTCGGGCAGGTGATCCCGGGTTGGGTCGAGGCGCTCCAGCTCATGAAGGTCGGCTCGAAGTTCAAGCTCTTCGTTCCGCCGGCCCTGGCCTACGGCGAGAACGGCGCAGGCCAGGAGATCGGTCCGAACTCGCTGCTCATCTTCGAGGTCGAGCTGCTCAAGGCCGAGCCGCAGGCTGCACCCGCCCCCGAGAGCACGCCTCCGGCCCAGGGCGAAGGCCAGGCGCAGACCGAGCAGCAGAAGCCGCCCCAGCGGTAGATCCCCTCTGATCCTCCCGTAACCTACACCCCTCTCCCACTTGTGGGAGAGGGGCCGGGGTGAGGGTCCCCTCCCTACTTTTCGTCCATGAACGGGTAGCGGAAGCTCCTGGGCGGCACGAAGTTCTCCTTGATCGCCCGCTGCGAGGTCCAGCGCAGCAGGTTGATCATCGAGCCCGCCTTGTCGTTGGTGCCCGAGGCGCGGGCGCCGCCGAACGGCTGCTGGCCCACCACCGCGCCGGTCGGCTTGTCGTTGATGTAGAAGTTCCCGGCCGCATGGCGCAGCCGCCGCGACAGGTGCTCGATGACTTTGCGGTCCTCGGCGAAGATGCCGCCGGTCAGGGCGTACGGGCTCGTCGTGTCGACCAGGTCGAGCGTCTCCTCGAGCGCCGCGTCGTCATAGACGTAGACCGTGAGCACCGGGCCGAAGATCTCCTCCTCCATCAGCTTGAAGCGCGGGTTCGTGGTCAGGACCACGGTGGGCTCGATGAAATAGCCCTTGCTCTTGTCGCCGTTGCCGCCGGCCAGAATCTCGGCCTCGGTCGAATTCTTCGCGAAATCGACGTAGCCCATGATGCGGTCGAACGACGGCTCGTCGATCACCGCGGCCACGAAGTTGCGGAAGTCGAGCGGCGTGCCCATCTCGACCTGCTCGAGCTGGTCGAGGAGCTCCTCCTTGACCCGCGGCCAGAGCGAGCGCGGGATGTAGGCGCGCGAGCCCGCCGAGCACTTCTGCCCCTGATATTCGAAGGAGCCGCGGACGAGCGCCGTCGCATAGGCGGTCACGTCGGCCGAGGGGTGCGCGAAGACGAAGTTCTTGCCGCCCGTCTCACCCACGATCCGCGGATAGGTGCGGTAGATCGAGATGTTGTCGCCGATCGTCTTCCACATGGAATGGAAGACCGGGGTCGAGCCGGTGAAGTGGATGCCCGCGAAGCCGGGATGGGCGAGGACCGGATCGCCCACCTGGCTCGCCTTGCCCGGCAGGAAGTTGATCACGCCGTCGGGGAGTCCCGCCGCCTGCAGGATCTTCATGATGTGATAGCCGGAGTAAACGGCGGTCGAGGCGGGCTTCCAGAGCACCGTGTTGCCCATCAGGGCCGGCGCAGTCGGCAGGTTGCCGCCGATCGAGGTGAAGTTGAACGGCGTGACCGCGAAGACGAACCCCTCGAGCGCCCGGTACTCGGTGCGGTTCCAGGTGGCGGCCGGCGACCAGGGCTGGTCGGCGTAGATCCGGCACATGTAGTAGGGATTGAGCCGCCAGAAGTCGATCAGCTCGGCGGCGGAGTCGATCTCGGCCTGGAAGACCGTCTTCGACTGGTTGAGCATGGTCGCCCCGTTCAGGCTGTCGCGCCAGGGGCCGGCGAGGAGGTCGGCGGCGCGCAGCAGCACGGCGGCGCGCTCCTCCCAGGGGAGCTCGGACCACTCGTGCCAGGCGTCCTTGGCAGCTTCGGCGGCGCTCGCCACCTCGGCGGCGCCGGCCTGGTGATAGGTGGCGAGGACGTGGCCATGGTCGTGCGGGCAGACCGCCTTGGCCGTGTTCCCGGTGCGCACCTCCCGGCCGCCGATGATGAGCGGGATCTCGATCTGCTCCGACGACATCTCGTCGAGGCGCTTCTTCAGGGACTTCTTCTCCGCCGATCCCGGACCGTACGAGCGGACGGGCTCGTTGGCCGGAGCCGCGAGGGGAAAGATCGCATTTGACATGCGCCCATCGTATCGCAAGGTCAGCTCTTGAGAGCCGCCCAGGCGAAGAGGAGGAAGCCGGCGATCAGGAGGAGGCCGCCGAGCGGGGTGACGGCTCCGAGCCAGCGGGGTCCTCCGAGGGCGAGGACCGCCACCGTGCCGCTGAAGACGAGGCTGCCCAAGAGCAGGCACCAGCCGGCGGCGGCCACACCCCGCACCGCCCCCTGCCGGCCGAGGAGGCCGACCAGGGCGAGGGCGAAGGCCCCGTACATGAGATAGCGCGCCGCGGTCTCCCAGAGAGCCAGAGAGTGAGCGTCCAGCCGCGACGCCAGGCCGTGCGCCCCGAAAGCGCCCGCGATCACGGCCACGGCGCCCAGGAGGGCGCCGAGAAAGATCCAGTTGGGGGTCATATGTCCCCGAGGCGCCGCACCGAGGAGATCTTGTCGCGCGGGATGAAGAGATGGTCGTGCTTCTTCCAGACGCCGACCATGGCCGCCCGCTGGACCCAGGCGTCCTTCGAGCGGCCCCCCTCTCCTTCGCGATGGACGTCCGCGTCGTGCAGGAAGATGCCGCGGTCGTCCTCGTCGTCGCAGCGGCCGATGACGATCTCCGGCCCCGTGGTGTCCACGACCACGGTGATGCCGTGGAGCGGACCCTTGCCCTGGTGGAAGGTCCCCATCTCAGGAGGCCGCCGTGACCGCGCAGTGCTCCTCGAAGACGCTCACCAGATCGCCGGCCACGGCGTCGGCGGTACGCCCCTCGATGCGGTGGCGCGGCAGGAAATACACCAGCTCGCCATCCTTCAAGAAGGCGATCGACGGGCTGGACGGCGGGATGTCCTGGAAATAGGAACGGGCGCGCGCCGTCGCCTCCAGGTCCTGTCCGGCGAAGACCGTGGCCACCCGGTCGGGCACCCTGCCATGCGAGAGCGCCTGGCGGATGCCCGGCCGCGCCATGCCCGCGGCACAGCCGCAGACCGAGTTGACCACCAGCATCGCCGTCCCGCTCTTCTCGGCCATGAAGGCATCCACGTCCTGGGCGGTCCGGAGCTCCTTGACACCAACGCTCGTCAGCTCTTCACGCATCGGTCTGACCAGCATCTCACTGTAGGGCACGTTCGCACCTCCTTGCTTCGAGATCCATGATTCTACGCCACGGCGCCGCGATGGCGCCTGGCTGGGTTCTTGCTATACAGGAACCGGCCTGCCGGTGTCCAACTTCCCGCGAGCGAGAGGGAGATGACAATGACGCGTCCACGAGCCGCCCTGTTTCCGCTGACCCTCGCCCTTCCGATCCTGCTGATCGGCGCCTGCCGCCCCTCGGAGCCCGAAGGGGAGACCGCGCCTTCCACCACCGCGGCCCCGGCGCCCGCACCCACTCCGCAGGCGTCTCTGCCTACCGCACCCGCGCCCGCGACGAGCGACCTGGGGACGGACATGGCACCGGCTCCCGAAGCCGCCTCTCCCGCCGCGAGCCTGCCCCAGGATAGGCCGCTACGGGCCGGCTTCCTGGTGGTCGACGGTATCTACAACACCGAGCTGGCGGCGCCGTACGACGTGTTCCAGCATACAGCCTTCCACACCAAGCCCGGCATCGAAGCCTTCACCGTCTCGCCGAACGGCCAGCCGG
>Ga0137375_10000566_pt1 | contig 40170 bp, 47 predicted proteins | sample SagtaG_24_FD_104936 | JGI IMG/M metagenome (GOLD analysis project Ga0137375, IMG submission 104936) | Vadose zone soil microbial communities from Sagehorn Ranch, Mendocino, California, USA - Sage1_R_113_16 metaG | ecosystem: Environmental > Terrestrial > Soil > Vadose zone | place: USA... | reverse complement strand
TTCCCTGGCTAGGTTCGGGCCCGAGAGCGCCGCCACCCGACTGGGGCCGAGATCAGCCTCTTCACCCATGACTTCACTCATCCGTTTCAGGGAGTCCTGCTCGATCCCCTTCGTCAGGGAAACCACAGGGACGTCTGGGGCGAGCAGTGGGACGACGTCGTGGAAGATCCCCCGAAACGCGTGCGACGGCACGGCCATGACCACGACTGAGGCCGTCGACGTCGCCTTTTCCAGGTCGTGGGTGGCCTGGAGCGAGGACGGGAGCTCGATGCCGGGGAGATAGTCGGGGTTCTCATGGCGCGACGCAATGGTCTCGGCCAGCTCCTCGCGCCTGGCCCACAGGATCGTGTCCACGCCCTTGTCGGCAGCGACAGCGGCCAGGGCCGTGCCCCAGGACCCTGCACCGACGACTGCGATCCTCGGTTCCTCCACGCGCCCCCCTTCGCGCGTGCCCGCCTTCACTCCGACCAGCGTTTCGGGTAGCGAGCCCGAAGCTCGGTGACCAGCCGGGTCAGCTCGTCAATGACCATGTCGGTGATCTTGCGCGGCGTGGCCGGATCGCCTTTCTCCCCCTCGAACTGCGAGAAGTCCAGAGGCGCTCCAGCCTTCACCCAGATCGGCCGGCCGAACTTCAGGCTTCGGGCACCCTGGCGTTGCCATACGTGCTGGGATCCCCACACCGCCATGGGAAGCACCGGCATATCGGTGGCAAGCGTCAGCCTGGCAATGCCCGTCTTGCCCTCCATCGGCGTGTAGTCCGGATTTCGGGTGATGGTCGCCTCTGGATACACCATGACCACCTCCCCTTCGCGGAGCGCCCGCTTTGCCTCCTCGACGGGCGCCATCGAGCCGCTCCCCCGCTCCACCTTGATCTGCCCGGTGCCTTGCAGGACGTGTCGCACCAACCAACTGTCGTAGAGCTCACTCTTGGCCAGGAATCTTGGCCGGCGGCCCGCCTTGAGCAGCATGTAGGCGTGGGCGAGTGGGTCCAGGTAGGAGATGTGGTTGCACGCCACCAGGACCGGACCCTCCGGAGGGATGTGCTCCAACCCCTCGAAGCGCCAGTTGAACCACAGGGCGACGGGCGGGCGCAGGGACCACTCGGCGAAGCGATACCAGGGCTCGGCTCTGCGCAAGAGGCTCCTCCAGCGAAGGCTGGCCCATTCTAGAGCCGTGTGTATGCTGCCAGCCATGCGGGTCCTCGCGGTGCCCGTGAAGTCGTTGGAGCGGGCCAAGAACAGGCTCTCATCGGTGTTGTCGCTCGGCGAACGGGCCGCGCTCTCCCTGGTCATGTTCGAGGACGTCCTCGACGCCTGCCTGGCCCAGAGCGAGTGGGACACGTGGGTTGTGTCCCACGACGAGGCGGTCCTCGAGGTCGGTGCTCGGAAGGGGGCCAGGCCCATCGTGGAGACCGGAACGTCGCTCCTCGAAGCGGTCCGGCAGGTGGAGGGCGAGATGACCCCACGCTCGCACTCCGCGAACGAGCTCGGGGTGGTCCTCGCCGACCTGCCCCTGGTCACAGCGGAGGCCCTCGCGTCAGCCGTGGCGCTCGGCGGCCGGGTCGGAGTGGTAGCCGCACCGGCTGCTTCGGATGGCGGCACGAACCTGTTGCTCCGCCGGCCGCCATCGATCATCCCCGCTCGGTTCGGCCGTTCGTCGTTCGCCAAGCACCGGTGGGCCGCTCGCAGGGTCCGGACCGGGTTCGAGGAGATCCGTCGGACCGAGCTGGCATTCGACCTCGATCGACCGGAAGACCTCGCGCGTGTGCTCATCGACGGGGTCGGTCGCCGCACCCGCTCGGCTTGCCTGGAGATGGGGATGCCGGGGAGACTTCGGGTTCAAGCGATCAACCCGTGAACTCCCTGGTCGGAGGAAGGCGTCATGCCACAGGGAACCGTCAAGGAGTACGACCTCGAGAACCGGACCGGCTCGCTCCTGATGGACGATCGAACCGAAGTCGCCATCGACCGGTCGTCCACGGAGGGTTCCGGCCACATCAGATACCTCCGGATCGGCCAGCGAGTAGTGTTCGACCTGGCCGAGGAAGAAGGGCGAAAGGTCGCCCGCGGGCTGAATATCGTCAGCTTCGCCTAAAGGTCCCTACGTCCGAATGGATCGACGTCGCCGAGCCACTGCCTGCTTGAACGGCTTCCCGGGGCGGAACGCGGGGACGTTGGTGGGCTTCACGGTGATGGGCTGATCCGCCCAGATGTTCCTGGCCGTGCGGCGGGCTCTCGCCTGGCGATGGAACGTCCCGAATCCGGAGAGGACGACCTTCTCCCCCTGAACCACCTTGCGGCGCACCGTATCGATGAAGGCGTCGATCACCACCGCCACCTCGTTCGCCGGCAGCCTGGTCCGCTCCGCGATGGTCTCCACCAGCTGGCTCTTGTTCATCTTCCCCTCCCGCGCAGGTGATCGAGCGCTCCGGCTACTGGTAGATCACGAGGTCCGGCTGGGGCTTCAGGCTGAGGATCTCCCAAGGCGCCATGAGCCCTACGTCGCGCGTGTAGTAGAGCTTGATCCCGTGATGGGAACCCTTGGGTCCGATGGCCAGGTCTTCGTAGTTGGCGATCTTCGCCCGCCGGTTCCCTATTCCATCGATGTCGAAGGTCACCGCCACCTCCGGGGGGACGTGGAGCGTTTGGCGGTCCTTGATCATGAACGGCGTGAACTGGTGGATGACCAGGAGCTTCTGGGGAAGATCGTATCTCCGGACGATCCCCGCCAGGTAGTCGATGACCTCGTTGACCTCGGCCGCACTCACCCGGCCCACTCGTCGGCCTGGGACCTGCCCTGGACCGAGGCGCCATTCGGGGTCCAGGGCCAGACCCACATCCGCCTGCCTGAGGAAGCGTTCGTAGCGTGGCACGTCTTCCGGGAACGGACGTCGCCCCGTCTGCACGTCGATGATGAGGAGTCCTCGCAGAGTCCGCGCCTGGGCCAGATAGGCGTCGATCTTCTCTTCGGACAGGAAGTGCCTGTAGGAACCGTCCGGCCCCGGATGTCGCCCGGCCACCGTGGAGACCAACTCGAGGGCAGGTAGCACGGGACGCATCCCCGCGTAGGCCCGAGCCTGGTCTCGCAGAACTTCGCCGGCGAATGAGGGGGGCCCCAGGCCCAGCCGCCCGAGCCGATGGGTGAGCGGGGAGCCGTACAGGGCCACCACGAGATGACCGGGGAAGAGGTGCCGGCCTCCACCTGGGAGCTCCGACCGCGACTTCACCGCCCCGGCTCCAGCGAGTGCGCCCCTGCGCGCTCCGCTCCCGTCGTCGAGAGCGCCCCAGACGATCCTGGCTGACAGCCCCATCATTCCTACCAAGCCGAAGAACACCAGAACGGTCCCCATAGGGGACAGGCGACGGCGGACTCCTCCGAATCCTCGTCGAGCAGTCAGCCCCTGCGTCCGGCCGCCCTTCCCCGGCGGCCGGGCGCTCCAATGGATTCCGGTCGGAGGAGCTCTTCCCGGGGCCGAGCTCCTCATGTCGCCTCGAGCAGCCAGGGCTTCTATGTCGACGCCGAGGTATCGCGCGTACTCGATGAGAAACGGTTCCGACGATGAGGGTGATCGGAAGATCAGAGGGGCGGCGTCGGCTTCGAATGCCGCGAGGTAGCGGACGGGAAGACCCGTGCCTTCCGATGCCATCGGCAGCGTCTCTCCGCGTTCGCGCCTGGCGGCGTGCAGCGCCCGAGCCACGGGAGAGGATCCGCGCCGGAACGGGACGTGCTGCGGGCCGTCGTCCCCGGGCCGGGCGCCCTGCGATCCTCTGGGCGCCACACCTGCATCTGCGATGCCGATTCCGCTTCGCACGGACTTGTCCAGCGCCATGGTTCCCCCGGCCAGTTGTCGGGTAACATCTCACACCCTTGGCCCTGGGGTAACGGCTCCCCAACTGACTCTGAACCATCCACGGCTTGGATGCTGTGCTGAGCTGGGAAAACGCTGGTCAGGTACGAGCCGATCGAATTGCTTGAACGGCTCAAGCGCAGTCGCCGCAGATGCCGATGACGTCCAGCCGGTGCGCTGCCGGCGTGAACCCGGCCGAGGTGGCCACCGCGGTCAGCGCACCCTCCATGCGCCGTTCGAGGTTGGAGGGCAGCGACACGTCTTTCACCGCCCCGCAGTTGGAGCACACCAGGTGGTGGTGGTGCTCGGAGAGATCCTCTGCCAGCTCGAACCTGGAAAAGTCCTCTCCGGTCACGATGCGCCGGACCACATGCGCCTGCTCCAGGACGGCCAGGTTGCGATACAGCGAGCTCTGGGCCAGCCCCCGACGTTTCGACATGATCTCTGGGAGCGACAGCGGACGGCTCGTTGCCGCCACGATCTCGACCAGGGCGCGTCGCTTCGACGTGTACCGCTGGCCGGCCCGACGCAGCCGGCCGGCCACCTCGACGTGCAAGTCAGTCGTCATCTGCGGCAGTGTATCAGCCGGAATGAGAATCACCGAGAATGGACCGGTCGTCCCTCCGAGCCGGGCTGACTGGTGGAACGCCCCGCAACCCGATGCCACGAAGCAGGCCACTCCTGGATCGGCCTCCGCCAATCACGGCGACGATGGCGAACGTGGCCGCCGCCACCAGCACGATCGTTCCCCCGGACGCCAGGTCCCACAGGCGAGATGCCACCAGACCGACGACGACGGAACCCACCCCAATGGACATGGCCCAGCCCATGGTCCCCCGGAAGGACCGCGCCAGCAGTTGGGCACTCGCCACCGGCAACACCATCAGGCCGGCGACCAGTAGGATGCCGACCACCCGCATGGACGCCACCACCGCGACGGCCGTCGTCACCGCGAGCAGGTTGTTGAGCAGGCCCACCGGAAGGCCAGCCACCCTGGCCCACTCCTCGTCTGCGACGACGGCGAACAGGGGCCTCCGGACGCGCAGGATCGCGGCCGCCACGACCACGCCCAGACCGAGGATCGTGAGCACCTCGCCATCGGTGACCGTCAGGATCTGCCCGAACAGGTACACCAGCACGTTCGCGGGGTTCAGTTCTCGTGACAGGAGCACGATGCCGAGAGCGATCCCCGAATAGAAGAACAGCGCGAGCGCGAGGTCCCCGGATGCCCTCCGCCTCGCTCGAAGCCGTTCAAGACCGAGCGCTCCCGCCACCGAGACGGCGAGGGCAGTCCACAGCGGGTAGACACCGGCCACAGCCCCGAACGCCACGCCTGCGAAAGCGAGATGCCCGATCCCATCACCGATGAGGGACATCCGCTTCTGCACCAGGAACGTACCGATCATGGGGGCGAATGCCCCTACGACCAGACCCGCTACGAGGGCCCGCTGCATGAACGAAAGATCGAACGGGTACGGGAGGGGCAGCGCGGCGAGGTGCACCATCATCCCAGGCCCTCCAGCCACAGCGGAAGGTCCTCCCGGTGGATCCCCAGGCTGACCCCGGTGGCCATCAGCTCTGCGGGCGGCCCATCGAACAGGACGCGCTGCTTCAGCACGATCACCCGGTCGAGGTCGCGAGCCACGGCAGACAGCTCGTGAGACACGAGCAAGACCCCGGCCCCATGCTCGGCCTTGAGATGCGTCAGGGCGTCCCGAAAGCGAGCCTGCGATTCCCGGTCGATCCCCGCGATGGGCTCGTCGAGCACCAGGAGGTCAGGCTCGCTGGCGAACGCCCTAGCGATGAAGGTGCGTTGCTGTTGGCCGCCAGACAGTTCGTTCAGCGGCCGGGAGCGCATCGCCTGCAGGGCGACCGAGTCGATGGCGTGCTCGGTGATCTCGTGATCGGCCCGCCCCATCCGGCGCCACCACCCTCCACGGGCAAGCCGACCGGCCGCCACCACCTCCTCAACCGTAGCCGGGATCTCGGACGTGAGCTCGGGTCGCTGGGGCACGTACCCCAGGCGCCATCGCTCCGTGAACCGGTCGGGAGCCTGTCCGAAGATCCTCACCCGGCCCGAGTTCGGCCGGAGCAGGCCCAGTAGGACCTTCAGCAACGTGGACTTGCCGGAGCCATTCGGGCCGACCAGGGCCACGAACTCCCTGGGCACCACGGAGAGGCTCACATCCTCCAGTACTGGGGTCTCGCCGTAGGAGAAGGAAACGTGCTCGGATTCGACCAGCGGACCATCGGCCGCCAGCGCCTCGTCGTCTCGGGAATGGGAATCGATCTTGAGATCGTAGCGCATGCCCATCAGCTCGCCGGACACCCCAGTGCCTGCCGGAGGGCCCTCAGGTTGGCCCGCATCACGCTCACATAGTCGTCGCCCGCCGAGAGCTCTTGTTTGGTGAGGCCCTCCAGTGGATTGAGCAACGCGGTGGTCACGCCCACTTCACGGGCCAGGGTCTCGGCCACCTTCGGGGACACCAGCTCCTCCGTGAGGATCGTGGTCACCTCCTCCCGCCTCACCAGCCGGGCGAGCTCGGCCAGCCTCTGCGGACTGGGCTCGGCGTCGGGGGATATGCCGGCGATAGGCTCCTGGGTCAGGCCGTATCGAGCTGAAAGGTATCCGAACGCCGCGTGGGACGTGACGATCACGTCGCGGGCGCAGCCGGTGAGCCCGGACCGGTATTCCTGATCGAGCCCACCGAGCTCGGCCCGGAAAGCCCAGGCGTTTGACTCGAACGTGGAGGCGTCTGCAGGCCTGGCCTGGGCCAGCGCCCGCTCGGTTCGGCCAACCAGCTGCCGGTAGAGAACGGGGTCGAGCCAGACGTGAGGGTCCGAGGCCGGCCCCCTGTCCCCCTCTTCCGGCACCCTGGGCTGGAGCGACATCCCCTGCAGGAGATCCACCCTGATCCCCTGCGCGTCAGCCACCGCTTGCTCGACCGCTGGAGAGAACCCGTGGCTCAGGTAGAGGACCACGTCCGCGCTCTGGATGGCGGCGATCTCATCCGGCGTCAGTTCCAGGTCGTGGGGTTCCACCCCGGGCGGTGTGAGGTTCTGGACGTCCACCAGGGTGCCGCCGACCTTCGTGGCCGCCTCCGCGAGTGGATAGAACCCGGCCACGACCTTCAGCCTCCCACCGTTGCCGCTTGAGCTGCCGGACGAACAGGCACTCACAAGCATGGCGACAAGGACCGTCATCGCAACGAGGGGAGCCCACGGCAGCCTCACGGACGTGGTCCGGCCGTCGGGGCGATGGCGCTCCGCCCAGCAAGCAAGAATAGGAACGATTCCTACTTTCATCTGGCCGAAGCTAGCACGATGGATCTGGACCGTCAATGTGAAAGACCTGCTCTGCTGCTATCTCGGCGCCGTGATCGAGGTGAAGGGAACCGCCCGGTTAGTCGGCCTTCGAGCCGCCCGGGCCAGGGGACGTGTAGCATCGTCCCTGGTCAACCCACTGGCCCGTGGGGTAACGGTAGCCCGACTGACTCTGGATCAGTTAGTCCTGGTTCGAATCCAGGCGGGCCAGCAAGGCAAAACCGCTGGGTAGAGGGCTTGATTCGGGCCCCGGCGGTGATTCGCCGACCTCCCCGCTCCCTCCCCTGATCAACAGTGATCAACAGGAGGTGGGCCGTGGAGCGGAAGAGAACCCGCTATCGGGGGATTTCTACGAGTACACGGCCCGGGGCCGCCGGCGCCGATACCAGGTCGTGTACCGGACCGGTCGCGCGGTCGACTCGCCTCAGCGAGCGGCCTCGTTCGACACGCTGAAGGACGCCCGCGACTACCAGATCAGCCAGAGCCATCGTGTTCGCGGGGGCACGTACTTCGACCGAAGAAGGGCGAGATCACTGTGTCCGAGTTCTTCCACGAGTTCATGCGGTTGGCCGGCCCCGAGGAGCCGAAGACAAGGACGAACTACGAGGCGAACTTCAGGAACCACGTCGACCCGGTGCTGGGCTCGCGGGCGATCCGAGATGTCGACGTGGAAGCGGTGGCTGAGCTGCTGGCGACGATCCGGGCGAAGTGGCGCCGGTCGAGAGGAGACGGCAAGGCCACGGTCAGGCAGATCCACGCCCTCATCCGGCGGATCTTCAACGTGGCAGTGAAGCTTGGACGGCTCCCGAGGTATTTCCCCAACCCAGCGGCAGCGATCGAGGTGCCGAACCCTGAGCCGCGTGGAGTGAGGCCGCTCGATGCTTGGGAGGTCGAGGCGATCGTGGGCGCGATCCGTCCGATGTACAGACCACTCGTCTACGTGATGGGGTACTCGGGCCTGCGGATCGGCGAGGCGTCCGCGCTTCAGTGGAAGCACCTGGATCTGGACGGCGGGTGGGTCCACGTCCGCCGCGCCTACAAGGAGAGCGGCGGCGAACTCTACCTTGGGACTCCGAAAGACGACGACATTCGGACGTGCCATTGCTTCCCAGCGTCGTGGACGCGCTCCGGGAGCATCGGAAGGCGCTCCCGTCGGTGAGCTCAGACTCGCCCGTCTTCACCAGCCCGACCGGAAGCCAGATCTGGCCAGCAAGCTTCCGCGGTCGGGATTTCGCCAGCGCGTGCAAAGCGGCTGGGCTCATCCCGCTCCCCACCCCGCATGTGCTTCGACACACCGCGGCGTCGATGATGGCCCGAGCCAGCTGGCCCGAGAGCTACATCAGGCAAGATTCGCCAGCTCCTGGCCGCTGCCGGCAGCCAGGCGTGATCGCTGTTGAGAAGCCTGATGCCCGCCAGTCCTGCCCCCGGGTCCTCCCCTGACACGGCGCAGTTTGGAAATGACTTCGCGGGCGACTTCTCGACCCTAAGTTCGCTCAACAGGAAGATGAGCGCTTATGAAGGTCGCTGGTAGCGACTTGCCGTTGCGCAGATGGCTTATCAGGGCGATCTTTGCTATCCTATGTCGCATAAGACCGAGAACCGAACCCAATGAGGTCATCGCTCGCCTCGCGGCAGACGGGACTGAGTTCTTCACGCTGGCCGACCTGAGGGAACGGCTGGAGGTTACGGCACCCCAAGCGCGGCAGCTGGCATACCGCCTCACCCGAAGGAAGCTCATCAAGCGGATCAAGCGCGGGCTGTATGCGATCCTTCCTCCGGCTGATTGGCAGGAGGGAACTGGAGCGGGCATCAATCGCTACTGGGCCGCTGCCAACGCGGTTGGGAGCGAGCCCTACTACCTCGCGTACTACACGGCGATGGAGCTCCACGACATGACCCAACATCCGCTACGGACGGTCTTCGTCGCCGTGACCAAGCAGCACCGAGACCTCAGGTTCGGGGCCGCTCTCATCAGGTTCGTCACGGTCGCGCCTTACAAGTTCTTCGGCTATGAAGATCACCGGACGGCCGACGGCCATGTGGTCAAGGTCGCTCAGTTGGAGCGGGCGTTCCTCGACTGCGCCGATCGACCCGAGCTCTGTGGACGTATTGAGGAGGTCTTCCGGGGGTTCGTGCGTCGCCGAGCCGATCTGGACGACGATCGGCTCCTTCGGTTCGTACACCGGTTGGGCAAGCCAGTTGTGACCAAGCGGCTGGGCTTTCTGTTGGAGATGGCCGGGGCCAACCCGGAGCTGCTTCTGGAGCTGGAGCGGGCCGCAGGCCGGCTGAAGCGCTTCATGCCTCTGGCCAAGACAGCTCCTCCAGACCACGCGGAGCGGAACCGACGGTGGGAGCTGACCGTCAACACCGACCTCCGGCGCCTTTTTGCATCGGCCAAGACATGATCGACACAGCCGAGATATCGACGCGTGCCCGGAAGCTCCGACTCGACCCCGAGCACATCGAGAAGGACCACCTGATGTGCTGCGTCCTCGCCGCAATCGCGGAGGGTGGCTCCCCTCTCGTGTTCAGAGGCGGGACAGCGTTGGCCCGCATCTACTGGCCCGACTTCCGCCTCTCGGAGGATCTCGATTTCATCACGGGGTCGACTACAGCCGAGGTTCAGGCGTCGCTCGAACGCGCGGTTGCCGTTGCTGCCCGCGTGGCAGGCATCGATCTGACCCTCGCCTTCGGCCTGCCGAAGGGCGGCTGGTCCAGGTCTTACGTTCGGTTCGATCAGGCCCTCGATCCTCATCGACGTGAAGCTGGGCGAGCAGGCGTACCTCCCCGTGGAGGAGGGCGCCGTCGATCTCCCCTACTCGGACCTCCGCGGCGGCGAGCGGAGGGTGCCCGTTGTCGCGCTCCCGGAGATCCTCGGGAACAAGTGGTTCATGCTCGGTGACGACGATCGCCGGGAGCCCCGGGACCTGGACGACGTCTGGGCAGGACTTACTCGGTTCGGAGTGCCGTTCTCCGAACTCGCTCGTGGCCATCGCGCCAAGTACGGGTTCGGTCCCCAGGATGCACAGCTCACCCGAGCGCTTCGACTGCAGCCTCTGTGGGAGATGCGCCTGGCTCACCAACTTGCGGAGCTACCCGGCTTCGAGGATGCCTACGCGGCTGTCCTTCAGCGGCTCACGGAGTGGCAGACGACAAGCACCTCGCCATAGGAACGCCAAGCCCCGGCCACGACCGAGGGGTGTACATCTCGAATCGAGACGTTGAACATCTCACTTTGGGGGGACAAGGAGAGCGCGTGAGTCAGTCTCGGCCATCGGCCCCGGCACAGAAGTTCCAGGTGGAGTTCTTATGACTCGGCCTCTAGATCATGCGGACGATGCCCTTCTCTTTCAGAACCCCGTTTTCTACGCAACTTGCGGTGGCCGCTCCCAGCCGGGCCTCGGACCCGCCGGCTAACGTAAGAACTCCCAGGCTTCCCCTGGAAGGAGATCGAGCCGGGCCTGTGAGCAAGCGACGAAAGCCCAAGAAGCCAAGGCCCCCTGGCCCGAAAGTCCATGGCGGTCCCCGACTCGTCACCCCCGACTCGGCCGCATCGCCGCGGGGAATCCCTCGGCTCCCGGCCGACATGCGGGCCATGGAGAGGGTCACGGCCTCGATCGCCCCAAGGCGGACCGGCAAGCGAGGCAAGGAACTGGACCTCCAGGATGCCCAGGACCTCATCTACGACGCCTGGGAAACGGCCGATCCGAGAGAACGCGTGCGGCTCGCCAACGAAGCGCTTCTCCATTCCGACGACTGCGCCGACGCCCACGTCATCCTCGCTGAGGAGATTCCAGGCACGCTGGAGCAGAAGCGGGAGATGTACACGGCGGGCGTGGATGCCGGCGAGCGGGCCATCGGCGAGCGGGCATTCAGGGAGGACGTCGGTCACTTCTGGGGCCTGCTCGAGACCCGTCCGTACATGCGGGCCAGGGCGGGATTCGCCGCGTGCCTGTGGCAGCTCGGTGAGCGGGAAGAGGCCGTGGCTCACCGCCGCGACATGCTCCGCCTGAACCCCAACGACAATCAAGGGATCCGCTACACGCTCCTCGGCTGCCTGCTCGCGATGGGCTCGGATGAACGGGCGGCCGAGATCTTGGACGACGCCGAGTACTCGGACGACGCCACCGCGACGTGGCCCTACAGTCAAACTCTGCTCGCGTATCGGCGGACCGGGCTAGGCGAGCGAGCCGAGGCATTGCTCTCCGAGGCGCGGAGGACGAACCCTCACGTTCCCGCGTACCTGCTGGGCAAGAAAGCCTTGCCGGAGGAGCTGCCCGAGATGGTCGGGTTCGGCGACGAGTCGGAGGCCATCGCCTACCCTGCCGACAATCTCGAGGCTTGGCGGTCGACTCCAGGGGCTCTCGAGTGGCTCGGCAAGGCCACCGTTTAATCAACAATGATCAACAACCAGATCCCACAGGGCATCACCGAACGACACCGGCCAAAACGAAGTAGCACGCTGACCAGCGGAAACAGAGGGAACGGGCTGGTCGCTGCACCCGCATGCACGAACTCTGGATCAGCTAGTCCTGGTTCGAATCCAGGCGGGCCAGCAACATCATGGCGTCGTGACGCTTGCCAGCTCCGCCCGTTCCTTGTCCCCCGCAGCCGCGACCTCGAGGATGACCCCGACGCCAGCCGCGTAGAACTTCGTGTCGATCACCTTGGGCTCCAGGGGAGTCCATTCGAGTGTCTCCATGACGTTCTGGAACTTCCCGTAGGGAACCTTGACCGCCCGGGCCAGGCTGACGATCCAGAACATATCCTCTGCTTGGCCCTGGTAGAACTCCTGCCGGTGGGACTCGGTGACCTGTGGGTGAGCAGGCATGACGATGCCGGGCTCGGCGCCGTCCACTCCAGCCTCCCACGACCCCTCTCTGCTCTCCACGTGGCCCTTCTCGTCGTAGGAGGCCGTGTCCTCGCCGAAGTACCAGACGTTGCCGTTCTTGTCCTGGGCGTACCAGTCCTCGGTTTTCTCGAGCAGCCTGCCAGCGTGTGTAGCCGTGTCCGTGACCACGAGGCAGGTCACCCCCAGGATGAGTTTCGTTCGATGGGTGACGACGACCTCGTCGCGCTGGCTCTCGCCGTCCTTGATCCCCCGGAAGACATAGGTCGTCCCCGGGATCCAGGGGAGGTTGGGGTTGTCGATCGTTTGGACGAAGTCCGCGGGCGTGATGGTCGGATGATAGCCGGAGGCCGACGCGGACGGTGAGGGCTCATGTGTCGCCGGCGCCGCCGAGCCTGCCCTCGGACTCTGCGGTGAAATCGGCTTCGAGGCTGGAGATGACGTGCACGACACGCCCACCAACAAGGCGACCGAAACGACCACGATCAGCTTCGAGCTCATGATGCCCTCCTCGGAGCAGCCTCTGGGAGCCAGACCTTTTCGGGGGACCATGACCGTGCCATCCTGAGAGGACGCTGAGAGGGTTTTTGCGCCTTCTCAGGGCTGTCTCATCTGTCTCGTCCCAGGATCGGGCCGGAGGGGAGTCGCGCTTGCGAGTCTTGGTCGTGGAAGACACTCAGAGGATGGCAGTCCTCCTTCGTCGCGGCCTACAGGAGGAGGGGTACGCGGTCGACATGGTGGCAAGCGGCGAGGACGCCGTGTGGATGGCATCGGAGAATCCCTACGACGCCATCGTGCTCGATGTCATACTGCCCGACTCCGACGGCTTCGAGGTGTGTCGCCGCATCAGGGAAGCCGGCCAGTGGGCGCCCGTCGTGATGCTCACGGCTCGCGACGGCGTGCGCGATCGAGTCAGGGGGCTGGACGTCGGCGCGGACGACTACCTGACGAAGCCCTTCGCGTTCGCGGAACTTCTGGCCCGACTCCGCGCCGTGAGGCGCCGGGGGCGCCGGGAGCGTCCGCCTGTCCTGACCGTGCTCGACCTCACGCTGGATCCGGCCACCAAGCTCGTACGTCGAGGAGACCAGGCGATCGCGCTGACTCCCAAGGAGTTCTCCTTGCTCGAATACTTCATGCATCACCCTGGAGAGGTGCTCACCCGGACTCGTCTCTTGGAGCACGTGTGGGATTTCGCCTTCGAAGGGGATTCGAACGTCGTAGAGGTCTACGTCCGGTACCTCAGGGAGAAGATCGACAGACCCTTCGGGCGAGAGTCGCTGGAGACCGTTCGCGGCGCCGGGTACCGGCTTCGAGACGACGGATCGGGATGACCATGCCGATCCGGACGCGCCTGACGCTTGTCTTCGCGCTGGGGATGGCGATCGTGTTGGCGGGCTTCGGCGCGTTCGTGTACTTCCGCGTGGGCCGAGACATCCTCGCCTCCGTGGACCTGGGTCTTCGAGCTCGAGCCCAGACGATGGCGGCGCAGGTCGAGGAAAGGGGATCGGGCGCCATTATTTCGGGTGGAGGACTCATCGATCCCGATGAGTCGTTCGCTCAGGTGCTGGATAACTCGGGACGGGTGCTCCGAGCCAGCTCGGTCACCTCTGATGGTCCCCTTCTTCCCTTCGACGTGCTTGGGACCATCCGGGGGCCCCGTTTCTACGTGGGGACCATTCCTCGGATCGACACGGACCCCCTCCGGCTGCTCGCGGTTCCGGTGAATCCATCCGGCCATCGCCTTTTCGTCGTCGTCGGAGCCACACTTGGCGATCGGAAGGACGCGCTTCATCAGCTGTTCGTCGCGCTCGCTATCGGTGGTCCGATAGCGTTGACGGTGATGTCCGCGGCCGGCTGGCTGATGGTCGGGGGAACGCTCCAACCCGTCGAGCGGCTGCGGCAGGAAGCGGAAGCCGTCTCCGCGTCCGAGCCGGATCGAAGGCTTCCGGTCCCGGACACGGGAGATGAGCTGGCTCGGCTGGGCACAACCTTAAACGCAATGCTCGATCGACTTCAGCAGGCGTTGGAGCGTGAGCATCGCTTCGTCGACGATGCGAGCCATGAGCTCAGGACACCGCTGAGCGTGCTGAAGATGGAGCTTGACCTGGCGCTGTCTCGGGGCCGAGCCCCCGAGGAGCTGGAAACAGCCCTCAGGAACGCCTCCGAGGAGACCGACCGCCTGGTGCGACTGGCCGAAGACCTTCTCGTCCTCGCCCGGTTCGAGCGAAACCGCGTGTCCATCGATCGCAAGGAGGTATCGATCTCGGACCTCATACGACAGGCGGTGCCTCTGTACCACGAACGGGCCCGTCGAGCGGGCGCTCGCATCGAGCTTGACGTCGAGCCGGGGACGGTGCCGGTCGATCCGACCCGCGTTCGCCAGGCCCTGGAGAACCTTCTCGACAACGCGTTGCGCCATGCCGGGCCCGGCGACGTGATCAGCCTCCGTTCAGAGCGCACCGCTGGCGAAGTGAGGATACAGGTGGAGGACACGGGGCCGGGCTTTTCACAGGACGTGCTCGAAACGGCCTTCGAGCCGTTCGTGAGCTCCGATGCCGACGTCGGCGTCGGCGGCAACGGTTCGGGACCGGGAGTTGGCCTGGGCCTCACCATCGTCCGGGCGATTGCTGAAGCGCACGGGGGGACGGCAACGGCCGAGAATCTAGCGACCGGCGGAGCGCGGGTGACCCTTCTTCTTCGAACGTGCGGCTGTGGGCTCTGACGGCCCTACGGGAGATCTCCTCGGTCGACGGCACCTCCGTCCGCGCCGCCGCTTCGTAAAGGGACTTGTCCGTCCGCAGCGGACAAGGGAAAGAAGAGTACGCACTCCTCGCCATTCTCAGTGTAGAGCGCACCGGGCGCTTGCGGCAAGACCGGGGTCGTGCTGCAGAATCTCCGGCCGAAACCAGAACCTACGGGGATTGGGGGTGGCGTATGGCCGAGCATGCGGTGGTGGTAGCCGGAGGCGGCCCGACGGGGCTGATGTTGGCAGGCGAGTTGGCGTTGGCGGGGGTCGACGTTGCCATCGTCGAGCGGCGCCCCAGCCAGGACCTCACCGGCTCGCGCGCAGGCGGTCTGCACGCACGCACCATCGAGGTCCTCGATCAGCGCGGAATCGCTGATCGGTTCCTCTCGCAGGGAAAGGTGGCCCAGGTCGCGGGGTTCGCCTGGATCCCTTTGGACATCAGCGACTTTCCCACGCGGCACAACTACGGGCTCGCGCTGTGGCAGAACCACATCGAGCGCATCCTGGCCGGCTGGGTCGGCGAGCTCGCGGTGCCGGCCTATCGCGGACGTGAGGTGACCGGTTTTGCGCAGTACGACACCGGCGTCGACGTCGAGCTGTCCGACGGTCAGTCGCTGCGGGCGGAATATCTCGTCGGGTGCGACGGAGGAGGCAGTCTGATCCGGAAAGCCGCCGGCATCGAGTTCCCCGGGTGGGATCCCACAACGAGCAACCTGATCGCCGAGGCCGAGATGGCCGAGGAGCCGGAATGGGGCTTACGCCGCGACGCCCTCGGTATCCATTCCTTGAGCAGGTTGGAGGATGGGGGGCCGGTGCGGGTCCTGGTGACCGAACAGCACGTCGGACACACCAGTGAGCCCACCCTGCGCGATCTCAGCGAGGAGCTCATCGCCGTCTACGGGACCGATTTCGGGATCCACAGTCCCACTTGGATTTCGAGATTCACCGACATGGCTCGGCAGGCAGCTTCCTACCGCAAGGGACGGGTGCTGCTGGCCGGCGACGCCGCACACGTGCATTACCCGGCGGGCGGACAGGGCCTCAACATCGGTGTGCAGGATGCGGTGAATCTGGGGTGGAAGCTGGCCCAGGTCGTCAAGAAGACGTCGCCAGAAAGCCTCCTCGATACGTACCATACCGAGCGGCACCCGGTCGCTGCCATCGTGTTGCGCAACACGATGGCGCAAGTCGCGCTGCTCCGCACAGATGACTGCACCAACGCCTTGCGCGAGACCATTTCCGAGCTTCTGGGCATGGACGAGCCTCGCAAGCGGGTCGCCGCGATGATGTCTGGTCTCGACATTCATTACGACCTCGGCGAGGGACACCCGCTGTTCGGACGCCGCATGCCCGATCTCGACCTGGTCACCCCCAACGGCCAGCTGCGGGTCTTCACCCTCCTCCACGACGCCCACCCGGTGCTACTCAACCTCGGTGAGCCCGGCGGCTTCGACATCACTCCATGGGCAGATCGGGTTCAGTTGATCGACGCCAAATATGCCGGCGATTGGGAGCTTCCGGTCCTGGGCCGCGTAGCAGCCCCCGCTGCCGTGCTGATCAGACCCGATGGATATATCGCCTGGGTGGGGGACGGCACAGATACCGGATTGCGCGACGCGCTGACTACCTGGTTCGGATCACCATAACGCGACGCGATGCTCGGCCTAACCGAGCGCCGAATGGAGTAGACGTCGACTCGCACCCGCGAACGCAACCTGCGACGCCACAAACGTTGATGCACCCGCCTCCACGTGACTGAGTGCTTACCGTGGCGGTCCCAGGCGGTGGACGCGCAGGGCGTCGGCGAGGAGGGTGAAGGGCCGGCCGGGTGGCCGACCTGGCCCCTGCGATTCGAAGCCGATCGCCTGCGAGAGTCCAGGCCCGGAGCCACCGGCACCGCGGTTTCCAACCTGTCCGCGAGGGAATCAAGTGAAGGATGGCCTGCGTCGCGCCGGAGCAGATCTCATCTCATTGCCCTCGTCGGTCTCCGGCTTACTAGCTCAAAGAATCGGACTAATCGACCTCCTTCTTCGCAGAAGGGGGGTCATCCGCAACCGGTGGCAACGGGTGCAGACCTCGTGCTTTACCATCAACCCGCGGCCGACAACAAGACGTGTGGCTCTGGCTGGACCCGGCCGGCGACCGTGACGGTCTCTGCCGCGAAATGCGGTGCACGGTCGGGCCGAGTCGCGTTGCAGCGCCCGCGGCGTTGGGCAGCGAGACGCTGCCTAGCAAGACGCGAAAATCAAGCACACGCGAACCTGGAAGCTCCATTAACGGCTCCATACCTGATGCACGTTAGGTGCCTTGCAAGCCCGACCGACCGAAAGAATGCGGCGTTGCAGGGATTTTGCAGAGCCCTCTGACGGACTCGAACCGTCGACCCCCCTCCTTACCATCTCGGCTCGGTCGCAAGCGGGGGCAACCGATGGCGGCGGTTCGCAAGTAATAGTGCGGCTTTCGCGGCCTTGCCCTTCGCTGGCAGTTGCGGGCATTTGCGTCCGCTCTGCTCCACAAATGCTCCACCTGTGCGCGGCTCCGGACGGATCGGCGCGGCCCGCGCCGATCGGAGTTTGCGGCGTACCGAGTAGAGATGCTTCCTGGACTTAGCCAGGCGGAAGCGTGCCGTTCAGGAGAACCGTCCAGGTGCGGATCGCGGTGATGGTGAGCATGCCGTTCTCGATCCAGGGGTCGTCTGCGAAATGGGTCCGAGCCTCGTCGGCTGTTGCCGCATCGACGATAAGCAGGACGTGCTTCTCGTCGAGCGGTCCGCCGAGCACGACTACACCCTTCTCGACGAGATTGTCGACAAATTGTGCGTGCTCCGCGAACAACGACTGTTCGCGGAGGCCCTTCCACCAGTCCCACGGGCCGCCGTGCTCCTGGTAGACAAGAAACAACTCGCGCATCGACGCCTGGTTCACATCGTCGGCGTGGGAACTGTGTTGAACGAGACGCTGTGGTCGTGGTTGGGACCGCAGCTGCTCCTCGTTTCGGCGCGGAGTTTGGCCGGCGGAACGCCAGCAAGGTTGACGGCGTCGTGCGTGAGGTGTGCCTGGTCGGCGTATCCCGCTTCGATCGCGAGCGAAGCGAGACTCGTCTCTGGTTGAAAGTGGCTGAGTGCGAGATAGCGCTGGAAGCGGAGCACCCGCTGGAGCGCTTTGGGGCCGCAGCCAAACGCGATGAGGCAGCGGCGGCGAAGCTGTCGGGGTGAGAGGAACAGGTCGCCTGCGAGGTCGTCGACCCGTCGGGTACTAACGCGCTGCAGCGCTTCCACGATCTTCGGGACGAGGGGATCGGGTGACGCTGCGTCGCGGGCGCGTCGCCCGAGCGCGAGCGCGAGTTGCGTGCAGGCCCGCTCGAGGGATTGTTGCTCGGCGAGCTGCTCTGCTAGCTCGGTCGCAGCGCGACCCCAGATGGCTTCGAGAGGAAGTCGTTTGTCGGTGATCTCGTCGGCGGAGACTCCGAGCAGGTCGGCTGCGCCGGGGCGCAGACGGACGCCGATCACCGCCGCGCCGGGAGCGAGGTGGTCGATACGAGCTCGCTGGTGAGGACCGATCACGGCGATTCGACGGTGCTGAAGGGAGGCCTGGATCTCGATGCAACCGTTGGGAACGGTGCGGTGTCGATACCCGGACACTTCCTCGGACACGTGCTGCATCCAGAAGCAAGCGATATGAGCGTTGAGTGCAGTTGGCGGCGGCGGCTCTCGGTAGGTCTGGGTCACAGTCGGATCACCGATAACTCCGATTCAGTACCCACCACTTGCCGCCGCGTACGTCCGTTTCCGACAAGACGCCCCGTCTGCGGCTTGCTGTTCTTGCCTCATGAGCGCACCAGGCATGCAAAGACGGCGGTCTGCCTCGTCACTTCCAGGCATTGGCGACACGCTACCGGAGGCCGCGAAGCTTGAGTCGGCGGTTACTGGCGAGGTCATTCTGCCCGGTGCGCGACTACGCCGCGGCGTGCACGCCGCCGATCGCTCGGTACGACGACAGGTTCCTCAGGAGGATCGTCGTGGAGCGACCGCGCGCGATCGTGCGCTGCATGGATCCGAGCGACGTCTCGGCGACGATCGCGCACGCACGGCGCCACCACCTCGACATCGCGATCCGAAGCGGCGGGCCACTGGTTCACTGGATGCTCCTCGACCGGCGGCATCGTCATCGACGTCTCCCCGATGTGCTCGCTCTCCATCCGTGCTGATCATGTTCGGGTCGGTCCCGGGATGCGGCTCGACGGCCTCTATGACGCCCTACACAACCGAGGCAGGACGCTTCCCGCCGGCTCGGGTGCGACGGTCGGAATCGCGGGCCTCACCCTCGCGGGCGGGCTAGGAATCCTCGGGCGCACCCACGGCCTCACCTGCGACCAGCTGCTCGGCGCACAAATCGTCCTCGCCGACGGACACACCCTCGACTGCGATGAGCATCACGAGAGTGAACTCTTCTGGGCGTTGCGAGGCGCCGGCAGCGGTCACTTCGGGGTGGTCACATCGCTGCTCCTTCGCACCGTGGAGGCGTCACCGGCAACTGCCTTCCACCTCACCTGGTCCCATCGCCACGCGGCTGCAGTCGCCGAATCCTGGCAGCACTGGGCGCCGAGGGCACCCGAGGAACTCACGGCAAGTCTGCTGTTCACGGTTCCTGGAGCCATCAACGAGCCGCCGTGCGTCAGCCTCTTCGGCGCGATGCTCGGCGCTGATCTAGACACGCACGCTTTGCTTCAGGGGTTCAGTGGCCGCGTCGGCGGCGACCCCCAGACCATCCACGTCGCCCACGGCTCACATCACGACGCAAGGCGATACCCGACTGCGCTCGGTGATCAGTTCGAAGAACTCGACCGTGCCAGCTCACAACCAGCCCGTCTTCAGCAAGTCGGAGTTCTTCCGCCGCACGCTTCCGGCAGGCGCCCTGGTTCGACTGCTAGCCAACCTCGTGAGGGGGCGCCGTGTCGGCGAGACGCGCGAGCTCGACTTCAGGCCCTGGGGCGGGGCCTACAACCGGCTCCCGATCGATGCGACCGCCTATCATGTCGTTCGTCGCTTACAGGGCGCTGCTGAACCGGGTGGCCCAACCTGCGCCAGTCCACAAGAGCGTCCTGCAGGTCTCGGTCTAGTAGCAGGCAGGTCAAGGCCAAGTTGGAGCAGGGGGCCTCATAAGGTCGTCAGGACTTCGGGATCTGTTTGCCGGGATCCACGAAGGGCATGGGCACGACTGATGCGCCACGAGCGCCGTCTGGTGTGGCCACCCTGAGCTCGGTGCCCGGTTCGGAGAACTCCACCGGGACCCAGGCGTATCCGATGTTCTTCTCCAATCGGGGGGAGTAGATCGCCGACGTGACCTTCCCCACGAGCCTTCCGCCCGCTTCCACCGGCCACTTCCAGTGGTTCATCTCCAGTCGCTCCCCCCCGATCTCGACGCCCACGATCTTGCGGCGTATCCCCTCGGACTTGATCCTGCGCAACACATCTTTTCCCATGAAAGGCAGCTCGATGTCCAGGTCGACAAGTCTGTCCAGTCCCATCTCGAAGGGGTTGTTGGAGTAGTCCATGTCGGCGCCCCAGTTGAAGATGCCTCCCTCGATCCGGCGGATGTCCGAGGGTCCCGTGGGCCAGATGTCGTACGGGCGGCCAGCTTCCATGAGCCGTTCCCACAGATCGACTCCTTTGGCGGCGTCCAACAGATACACCTCGTAGCCCACCTCGGATGTCCACCCCGTCCTGGTCACGATCACCGGGATGCCGTCGAGCTCGGTTCGTGTGAAGAAGTAGTACCTGAGAGAGGTCACCTCGTCGCCGAAGAGGCCGGCCATCAGGTCCTTCGATCTCGGGCCCTGGACCTGCACCGGGTACGCCTCTGGCTCTGAGATCCGGACGTTCAGCCCTGCCTGGGCAGCCAGGCCCACCGCGTACAGGTACACGTCCGAATCGGCCAGGGCGAACCAGAACGTGTTCTGGTCGAGACGGAGCATGACGGGGTCGTTCACGATGCCGCCTTCGGGAGACGTGATGAGTACGTACTTGCCCTGGCCAACCGCGCACTTGGACAGGTCTCTGCACGTGAGGAGCTGGGCGAAACGGAAGCCATCCGGCCCGGAGATCTCCACGTTCCGCTCGACGGCCACGTCCCACAGCGTGACGTTGTTCAGGAGGTGCCAGTACTCCGCCTCGAAATCCTCGAAGTTGATCGGGAACAGTGTGTGGTTGTAGACCGTGAAGCCTCGGGGACCATACCGCTGTGTGGCCTCGAAGAAAGGCGAACGGCGCAGCCGAGCGCCCCGCTGCACCAGGCTCATGTCGAACGGCGTGGTCGTCCTCGTCTGGGCCATCCCTCTCCTCTCCCCTGGCATACGCGGTCGAGACGCGTTCGCCGCAGCGCACCCCCGCCCTTCGTTCCTGGTCCGGCCGGCTATCCTGCCCGGCCCGGACCAGCGACGGCAAGTTGACGCGCTACGCTGCAACCCTTACCCGCGAAGCACGCCGGAGAGGGTGGTGCTCTAGCGCCCCCGAGGAAGGACCCGTTGCCAGGCGTGGCCCTCGCTCCCGCCCTGGCACGTGCCGGAATCGATGCCGCCGGTGTTCAGCACCTGTCCGACGTCCCGGAAGACCTTCGTCTGAAGATGCTTGCGCCCGATGACGACCTTGACCACAGGGATCTCTCCAGTGGGGATGCAGGTCTCGTTGCCGCCGGGCTCGGAGGTATCGAAGTCGTACTGAACGGTCTGGGTCAGGATGAGTGAGCCCTTGCCGGGAACCAGGATCGGGTAGAACGCCCAGAGGTCGTAGTGGACGGAGCCGATGTCGACGGAGACATCATTGACGGTGAGCGTGCGAGCCGACGGGTTGACGATACGAATGGCCCCGGCGTCGTAGGGGGGCCCGGAGCCTCTGAAAACCACACCCGGATCTCCATCCCATGGGCTCGGAAGAGATCCCTCTCCGCGGCTGTCCGCGTACCCCACGTATACCTTGGCCGCGTGGGGATCGGCCGCCCCCAGCGCAGAGTCTGCCGGCACCAGGATCAAAGCCGACAGCGCGCCGATCAGCACCAGGGTGATCGAGAACCGCTTCACAGCACTTCCCTCCTTCAGTCCGCCTCGGGGTGGACGAGAAGTGCTGATGCCTGGCACTCCCAAGCCCGACGTGAAACCACTTCTGATGTATTCGACAGAACGCAGGTCTTCGAACATCAGGCAAACAGGCGATTTCGCCATCTTCGGTCGGAAGTGGGTAGTCGCCCAGCCCTCCGGACGACCTCACCCCGGTGGGTGGGTTAGGCGTTGGTCTTCGTCCGGACAGGCAATAGTCCCAGGTCCGGGTGCCTGCTCTGGATGCGCCGAACGTACATGATGCTCCACACGATGCCCAGCACGGTGAGGACCGCGTGGGAGGGCCCGTCGACCACCATGACCGTCCCGGGTGAGACCGTCACGGCCAGGGCCGCTTGCTGGCCTGCCATCGCCAGGAGCAGGGCGCCCCAGGCGACCGACAGAGTACAGAACACCGCGTGGGCCCTCGGGCGCCTCCATCGCTCGGCCAGGCGACGCCTGCCCTCGGGATGGTCCGAGGAGAGGCGAAGCGCCAGGGTCCGGGTGAGAGGGCGCCGGATGACGGCCGAGAAGGCGAAGGCGAGTCCCAAGATCCCGCTCATCACGGCGCTCTTGACGAGGATGAAGATCGGCGAATGCAGGGCCATGGCCAGGCCGACCGAGATCCCGGCCGTCCCGATGAACACCATGCCCGCCCATGTCGGCCGAAAACCGCGGACCACTCGCCAGGCCATGTCCAGAAGGGGCACTGAGGAGGCGGCAGCCAGCGCAATGAGCACGGGCGCGCGCCTGGACGCAATCAAGTAGATCAATCCGGGGAGCACAACGCCGGGCAGCAGCTGACGCGCTATGGATCGAATGTGAGCCGAGTGGCCGCGGGCAACATCGGTAGACTCGAATTGCACTTCACATAGGGTATCGGCAGGGCACGAAGTGTGCTTGACCTGGCACCCGGAAGCCGAGCGCGCTTGCGATAATCTCTGTCGCCCCCGAAACGGTCCCATCGTCTAGAGGCCAAGGACACCACCCTCTCAAGGTGGAGACACGGGTTCGAATCCCGTTGGGACTACCAATCCATACGGTGGTCGAAAAACCGGCACCTTGAACACGGGCTGGATCCAGCTCCGATCACGCACCCGAATCTCCGCGACAAGTGTCTGCATCAGCACCTTCCGCTCGGGAAGTGGGCCGGACCGAAACGCATGTCCCACCTCCTCAAACAGCCCGGCAAGGTCCTCTGGGGCGAGCACCTCCGGCCTGCCGGCTGAGATCTCCTCCTCAAGCTCCGATCGTCGCGCCTTGAGTTGGCCCACCTCCGAAGCCAGGGCTTCGATCCGCTCAGCGCACAGCATCTCGTTCAACCGCCCATCCTCGAAGGCCCGGAAGTACCGATCCATGGCGTCCTCGACCTTGCGGAGGCGAACATTCACTGCGGCCAGTTCGCGCTCGCGCTTTGGGCGCACCTCCGCCACGTCCTCCATCCACCGGGTGACCGCGTCCTGGAGGAGTTCCCTGCGCTTCAACGTGGCCAGCAAGCTCTCCACGACACGAGCTTCGAGTTCCTGGGCGCGGAGGCTAGGGGTACCGGTAACGCTTGCCGTTGGCTGCCGCGCCCACGAACCGCCTATCGCAGCGCTCGCAGACGACCAGTCCGGTGAGTAGGTACCCGGAGCCGTTCGCCCGTCTGAGCGAGTGATCGCCGCTTCGACCCTCGAGGACGTGGTGAGCTGCCTCGAAAAGGTCGCCGTCCACGAGCGGCGGCGCTCGGTGGTAACGGCTCCGGAAGAGGACCTCCCCAATGTAGACACGGTTGGTGAGGACCGTGATGACCGCGGTATGGGAACGTATACATAGGCGCTCGGGACGAACACTGTCCGGCGTGTCTCCTCCGACGGGGTCATCGGAACGGTAATACCCGAGAACGGAGCTGGCTTTGGCGGTGATGGTGGCCCTGCCGGCCTGGCCCGTTTCGACGGGATCCAACAACTACTCATCGACGAGAACGGCAACCTTCATCTACTCGACCGAGGCAACAACCGGATTCGCAGGTCTCCCGGGGCGCCGTCGAAACGATCGGCTGACACTGATTCGGAACGGCCCCTAAACGACAGTTTGGCCGCCTGACAACGCGCACGAGGGGTGGTTCGGGAGTCGAAACATCCTAGATGTTGGAGAAGTTGCCCTTGTAGCTGAAGGCTCGAGGGACCCAATCATGTGGAGTGCACTTATTGAGTTCACAGCGGCGACCAACACTTTCCCTGGTCCCCTCGGAGTGACACGGCGGGTCCCGGTTCCCTCCTAAGGATCCATTCGTCGCAGTGGTCAGCCCCAGCGGACAGTCAATATCTGAGTGCCTCGCACGCAAGCACGTCAGCTCGGCAACCCTCCGCAGGGGGCCATGCACGACTCCGGGGGCTGACAATCTAAGAGGTAGACGCGAGACCCGACGGTCCAGGTCAGGGCCACGCACTGAATAGAATGTACCCCACAGGGTCGCGTGTCGCGACCCTGTTTCTTGAACCCTTCATGCTTGGCAGCCGTGCGGCGGCCAATTTCAGTCATGACGGCCAGAGACATCGCGCCTGAAGACCTCGAAATTGCGGGGCACGATCGAGAATTCCTCGTAGTGGTAGGGAAGGAAGACAGACTCCTCTGAGGCGTATCGGGGTTCGTGATGCGCGCGTACGCAGACCCAGAGGACGATGTCGCTTCCGTCGATGACATTCAGCGAACCGACCGCGTATACCGTCTCCAGCTCCTCGTCAGAGCAGGCAGCGGCCCCCACCCCTTCGCCTTGCTGGACGCCGTCACCGCGGTAGACCGTCACCCAGATGTCCCCGCTCGAATACTTGTCTCGCCCGGCCAGCTGTGGAACCTCAATTTCATACCCCTTGAGTTCCCCTGCCGCGTCCTTGGCCTTGGTGTTTCGCACCCGCCACTTCCGGGCACTGTCCGGATTGGCGACCAGCTTCTTCTGCTTGTCCACCAGGGACCAGCTGTCTCCGGTCAGGTCGAAGTTGCTGTGATCGAACTCCTCGCACACATCGTTGGGATAGGCCCCGTCGATGTCGAGATCGATTCGGAAGTAGAAGTTGTGCACGTGTGCGATCTGTGGACAGTTGGGATTCAGCTCGCCGCCCATTGCCACGCGCGGATGGATTGCGCCGTACCCGTCGAACTCCCAACTCTGAACGTACTGGTACCAGCCGCACTGAAACTTGGCCGTGATCACCAGTCGCTCGGGGTTGAAGTCGTCGGCGGACTCGGTCGCCACCACCACCGCCTCTGTATCAACAACGGCATCCATGGAGGGATCTGTCCGCCACTTCCCGCTGTTCGCGGCCCCGTGCTTGAGTGGGGTGAAAGGCGCACCCTCGCAATGGGGGTCCAGACCATCCTTGAACGTGAACTCCGGAGCGGGCGGCTGGCCCCCGCATGCGGGTCGATGATAAGGAACGATGGCGAAGGGCAAGCTGCCACGCCACATCACGCGCCGGGTATGAAAGTCGGCCCACCACACCTCGAGCCCACTCCCAGCCGGGTTAATGCGCCATGCTACCGACCACCCCGCCCCAGCCACCCAATGCCGATCGCCAAAGGGGGCCATTGCTACCTGCCTCCTTCAGTCGAGGATTCGTAGAATGCCCCGACCGAGCCCTCGGACAGGTTCACCACGACTCGAGCCAGAGGCTCGAACGCCCGCCGCTTCCTGCTGACGGCGTAGCGCAGGCCGACCAGCCGCCCGCTGGTAGCGGTCTCTGCTTCTGGTGAGAAGACGCTGTCGAAAGCGCCTCCCTTCTTCAGTACTCGGCGAACTCGTTCGTCCCGCTGTGCGATGTCAACGGCTTCCTCCACCTCTTCCCTGTGGAAAGGAGGCTGATAGGGCAGCTCCCGCCGCTGCACCACCCTGCCGCCATCGAGTAAGAACTCAAGGTTTTGCCTGTGGCCGTAGTCGACCACAGCCACGGAGACTAAGCGGGCCGGCAGCGCCCGCGGCTTTGCCGGCTTGTCGATCCTGACTTCAGCCCAAAGTACTCGGAGGCGAAGTCCCTCCTCTCCGGCTGGTTCGGCCAGGGATCTGACGACAGCCTTGACGGCCCGCCTCTGCTCCGCCTTCCGCAGAGGCGCTGCAACCCGCTTTAGTCGCAGGGTTGCTTTCGACATGTAGTCCTGACTCATCGCGCTTACCTCCCAGAGTGACGGCGGGCCAAACGTGAGGTGGAGTCTCGCAGCGTGAAAGGCGAGGAGCAAGAGCTAGTCATCAGCACTTCTTGGCACCGGCCGGCAGCGGCAGCCTGCAACCTCCCTGCCGAGTTGGCCGTCTTTGACTTCGGAGGTGCCGGCGAGACGATGAGTACGGTGGATGCGCGCGAGGTGGTGCATGAGCAGCAGAGGCGGATCGGAGAGCTTTACCATCGCCACGCCCCCGAGGCGGCGCGACTTGCCTACCTGCTCACTGGGAACCGGGCCCTGGCCCAGGATCTCGTCCATGACGCGTTCGTCCGGATCATCGGCAGGTTCCGCGACCTGCGCAGCCCCGACTCGTTCCACTGGTATCTGAAACGAACGTTGGTCAACCTGGCCAATTCGCATTTCCGCCATGTCCGGGTCGAACGTCAGCACCTGGAGCGGGAGGGACACCACCCTCCCCCGGCTGCCATGGGCGGCGACGTGGAGGGACGCGAGGACATGTGGAGGAGCCTGCAGCTGCTCCCGCCGCGCCAGCGGACGGCGATCGTCCTCCGGTTCTACGAAGACCTCTCGGAGGCTCGGGTGGCCGAGGTCATGTCGTGCCCGGTGGGGACGGTGAAGTCGCTCGTGTCGCGCGGCCTGAGGCGGCTGCGCGTCGAGCTTGGTTCGGGAGAGTGAGGGCGGTGGAGAACGAGCTGAAACAACTGCTTCGGGACCGGGCGGAGGAGATGCGGCTTCCCCCGGAGATCCCCCGGCCGGTTCTGCGCCGGGCCCGTAGGCACCGGCTGATCAACGGTGCCCTTGCCGGGGTGTTCGCAATCGCAGTGATCGCCGGGGGGATCGTCGGCGTGCGCGCGGTCCTTGTCCACCGGGCCGGCGGGAGCAGGCCCGCAGGGCCTCCGTCGGTGGGAACGACCCAGTCCCCTTCGGCGACCACCGAACCCACCACATCTCCGTCTCCATCCGACCCTACCCTCGGCTTGCCCTTTCCTGTCTGCGACGTGAGCTCGGTCGAGGGTCGCTTCCGAAACCCGGACACGCTCGGGACCGCGTACGTGGCGACCAGGCGCGGAGACCTCGGCGGCTGCCCCCCGCCGGGCTCGGCGTTCACGCTGATCGCCATCGATCTGGACGGGGACGGCCAGGTCGATGCGTCCGTCGGGCCCATCGAATGCAACCCCATCAACTGCCTGGCGTTCCAAGCGCCGGACCTTGATGGCAACGGCACCTCGGAACTCGCGGTGATCCAAGAGCACGGGAGCGTTCTCGGGGTGAAGTTCTACGCAGTGCGGGACGAAGCCATCGTCCCTGTCGAGGTGGCACCTCCGGGGGATCCGGAAGGTGGCTTCGGGCCCGGAGACCAGCCACTGTTCTGGCTGAACGGGGGCGACGGGTTCAACACCTACGCTCTGAGATGCGAGGACCATGCGAAAGGCCGGACGCTGGTGGCTGTGTCCGCCATCCAGGACCCCCCGGACAGGGTCGACTCGGTCTGGAAGGCCCACGAGACGACCTTCCAGCTCCTGGCGAGCGGTGAGCTCCACGTGACCGGGACTCGAGACTTCCAGGAACCGAGCACACAGGATCGGCCCTCCTTCGTCCTGGAGGATCGCGTGTGCGGTCTCAACCCGTAACGTTCACGACGCGCCCTGACTTGAGGGGCAGGCCAGTCGATACCGCCTGAGGATGCCGCGCGCTCTAGAGGGGTCCGATCCGTCCCGTCGTGGTCCCGTCATGTACCGAGAAATGCGGGATACGATGGGCAAGGGCGGGTAAACAAAACACCTGGCCAGAGGCCGCATTGGACCGTTTCCCCAGGTATTTGATACAGCCTGAATGGGGCTCTTAACCCTCGTGTCGCAGGTTCGGATCCCTTCACAAATCCGTCCACGGCCCACTGGGAGAGGAATCGGGGGGGATCGGGCGAGCTGAAGGTCGCTTCTCCACCTCCCCCCTATGGACTGGCGACGGTAGGCATCACGAAGTGGAGCAAGCACCTTCGCGGCACCCGGTTGCCCGTCCCGTGGGTCCCTTTCGGCGCCCCCAGCGCCGTGGACAGTGGCCCGACCGTTGGGAGGACGAACAGGCTTGCACCAGGTGTTCCGTCGCTGTCGCCTTCGCCTCGATTAGGATCGAACTCGCCATCCCCGCGAACGGCGGGCCACTGCCCCGGATCCGCTGGAGCCTCAGCTCATGGCTATTGGCAGGCCCTCTACCTGCGGAGATTTCTTCGGATACTGTCCAGTTGGGACTGCCAGTCTGACCGGCGAAAACGCACGTCCCGCCGCGTTTGCACCGACCCGCCGCGGCCGCATAGCGTTCCCCCTGTATCGGGCAGAGGCGAAAGGGGAGGGGGATGGTGAGACACGCAGCTTCTCAGCCGCGGTCACAGAGGTTGTGGCTGCTCGTTGGCGTCGTGCTACTGGCCGCTCTGCTGTCAAGCATCGGCAGCGGGCAAGCCGAATCCGCAACCAGCCGGAGCGGAGTCAGAGGACCGAAGTTCACCCAGGCGGCGGCATTCGACGTGTCCAGGCCGCTCCGTGAGCTAGCGAAGACGGCCCCGTCCTCGAAGGGGAAAGGCGGTGAGGTGCGGCCCGACCGCGGTCCCGCCGTTGCCGACCGGGGCCACTCGAAGGACGGAGCCATCCAGAGGGAGGCGGCACCGGCCGCTATTCCCGCTCCGCTCGCGAATTTCGAGGGAATGAGCAACCAGGACAACTTCGACGTCTTCGGGTTCCGCGTAAATCCACCCGATCCGGTGGGCGACGTCGGCCCCAATCATTACGTCGAGATGGTCAACCTCGTCTTCGCCGTCTACGACAAGGCGGGCAACAAGCTGCTCGGGCCGGTCGACACCGGCACGCTGTGGGCCGATTTCGCCGTTCCCGACTGCACCGACCCCTCAGGCGACCCGATCATCCTCTACGACCAATTCGTGGACCGCTGGATCCTCTCGCAGTTCACCACAAGCGGCCTCGACGACCCGTCGAAGCCGTTTTGGAACTGCGTCGCGATATCAACGACCGGCGACCCGACGGGGACGTACTACCGGTATGCGTTCGAGACGGAGAACTTCCAGTTCTTCCCCGACTACCCGAAGTACGGCGTGTGGACCGACTCGTACGTGATCACCACCCGCGAGTTCGGGCCGACGACCGAATACGGCATCGGCGTCTATGCCCTGGAAAAGAACAAGATGGTCAATGGCCAGCCCGCTCGTGCCGTCAGCTTCTTCCTGGACGGGAATGATCCGGCCATCCTGCCGCTCGTGGGCGACGGGCTGCTTCCGGCCGACGTGGACGGCAAGAAGAAGCCGATGAGCGACGCCAAGATCCCGCTCGTCGGGACGCAGGACGACGGCGCCTCGTATGGCGCGACTTTCGACGCCCTGAACATCTGGGACCTCCAAGTGAAGTGGCGCTCGACGCCCATCGCTACGCTGAGCCTCAACACTCAGCTGCCGACCGCCGCGTTCGATTCGATTTTCCCGTGCGCACCCGGATCGCGGGACTGCCTGCCGCAGCCGGGCATCTCGGATCCGACTCGGTACCTCGACATCCTCTCGTACCGGCAGCGGCCGACGTGGCGACTGGCCTACCGGAACTTCAAGGGGTACGAGGCCCTGGTCACCAATCAGTCGGTCGAGGCGCTCCCCGGAGTCGCCGGCGCGCGCTGGTACGAGATCCGCCGCGTCGGCAGTGCCTACAGCCTCTATCAGCAGGGCACCTACGCGCCGGGCGATGGCGTGCACCGCTGGATGGGCAGCGTCGCCATGGACCGGAAAGGCGATATCGGCCTTGGCTTCAGCGTCGTCAATGGGACCGATGTATTCCCGGGTATCCGCTACACGGGCCGGCTCGCCGGCGACCCACTGGGACAGATGACGCTCGGCGAGGGCGTGATCATCGACGGCACCGGAGTGCAGACGACAACGAACTCACGCTGGGGCGACTACACATCGATGAACGTCGATCCGGTGGACGACTGCACCCTGTGGTATGTCAACGAATACTACACGCTGGAAGGCCAGCAATCTTCACCGGCGGGTTGGCAGACGCGTATCGCCGGCTTCCGCCTGCCCGGATGCTGACCCAGCGGCCTACGTAGGCAAGTGGGGCCGGCGCGACTGGCGCCGGCCCCAGGGCTCTGTCGTGAATACTCTGCAGGGGCTGTGGGACCGGCCAGATCTGGTGCGTCGGCTCGATGCCGGGGTTGCGGCCCCGAAACGAGGTGGCAAACGGCAGCCACTGCAGCTCGCGTCACGGGATCGCCAGTTGATCGCCGGTCAGGGTCGGGCGGTTCGCGCACCGGCCAGTCAGGACTACCAGCGCAAACGGGCTTTCAGGCCCGCCCGATCCCGCACGATCCCGCAGATCTCAGCGGGCCTACCCTCCAAGTGGTGGCAGGTGCATTGGGCTCGCTGGGTGTGCTTCTGGTCTTGATTGTCTTCCTGTCGTTGGTCGGCTTACTCCTCAGGTCGGCAGCCGTGGGTGCCCAGAGGAACCAAGCCAAGGCCGGCGGTATCGAGAGCAATCCGTGAGCTGATCGCTTGCCCCACGACCTAGGCGGACCCGCAATAGTCGCCAAGACGTAGGCCAAGGCGGGAGCGATCTGAAGAGTATTGCTACGGCTAAGGTTCGATGTCGGTGCGTGAGTCGAGAGCCGAAAATAAGAACTGAGGACTCCCGAGGCCTGGACGGGCCAAGCGAAACAAGCCATTTTCGCAGGAAGTGGGAGGGGGAGGGGTGAGGCAAATGAAGACTCTCAGGCGGATTGCGTTCTCCCTCGGTCCGATCGTCGCGCTGCTTTTGGCCGGTGCCGCAAACTGGAGGGTAGGCGGTCCGAGCCTGTTCGGACCCTGATGTCACTCCACTCTCTAGATCGTCGTGGAGTCTAACTTGACGCGCCTACCAATTCACCCAGCAGTGCCCGAACCCGGCGGTCGATCTCGTCTCTGATGGGGCGGACTTCGTCGACGCTCCTTCCAGCGGGGTCTGGGAGTTCCCAGTCCCGGTACCGCTTCCCCGGGTACACGGGGCAGGCGTCCCCGCACCCCATCGTGATCACCACGTCCGCGTCGCGAACCACCTCATCTTCGAGCCGCTTCGGGAGCTCCCTGGAGATGTCGATCCCCAGCTCGGCCATCGCCTCGACGACAGCAGGATCGATCTCCGCGGCAGGAGTGCTTCCCGCAGACCGAACGTGCACTCGACCCTGGGCGTAGTGATCGAGGAGCGCCGCCGCCATCTGGCTGCGCCCTGCGTTATGGAGGCACACGAACAAGACCTCGCGCATGTCTTTCCTCAAACTCCGTTCCCCTCGTGGGGAACAACGACCTGTGGCGCGATCTTCCCGGCATCCGGGTAGAGAGCTCGGAGCGCTGCCGTCGCCGTGGCTGCCCCCACGAGCTGGAAGGCGACGAACAGGGGCGCCGAGGACGGCCGGATCCCGGCAAAGGTATTCGACAGAGTGCGAGCAATCGTGACCGCCGGGTTGGCGAAGCTCGTCGATGAGGTGAAGAAGTATGCGGCCGAGATGTACGCGCCGACGGCGAACGGAGCCACCCCAACACGGCCCGACCGCACCACTCCGAACACGACCAGGGCCAGGCCGAACGTCGCCACCACTTCGCCAAGCCAAAGGCCTCCCCCACCTCGCGTATGGGTGGAAAGCTGAAACGCCGGCAGGCCGAACATGACGTTCGCGATGCAGGCGCCGACGACCCCACCGGCTAGTTGTGCTCCGATGTAAGCGAGTGCATCATTCGTGGCGATACCCCCGAAGACGCGGTCCAGAAGCGTGATGATCGGGTTCACATGCGCTCCTGAAACGGGACCGACCGCAAGGATGATCCCGACGAGGGCAGCACCAGTGGCCGCCGCATTCTCGAACAGCTCCAATCCAATGTCTCGCGGGCTCAGGCGAGAAGCGGCGATGCCCGAACCGATCACGGCCACCACTAGGACGGCCGTGCCGATGAACTCGGCAAGGGCTCGCCGGCCGATCGATTCGGACATCTCCGCCACTTTGGACTAGCAGCAGCCGGCCGGGCAGCAGTCCTCTGGACAGCAGGGCTCAGGGTTCACATGATCCTCCCTTCTATCGACGGCGGTCGATATTATTGACGGTCGTATCGATGCCTGTCAATATGAGCGCCGTGAAACTGATCGCCCAGATCGAGGAGTGCTGCGTGTCCGTCCTCGAGGCTCCCCTGTCAGAGGCCGAGGCGGAGAGTCTGGCTGCGACCCTTCGTGTCCTCGCCGATCCGGCTCGACTGCGACTGGTGAGCTTCATCGCGGCGCAACGCGGTCAGGAGGCGTGTGTGTGCAACCTCACCGCGCCGGTTGGCCTGTCCCAGCCCACGGTGAGCCATCACCTGAAACTGCTGAACGAGGCGGGCGTGCTCGACCGGGAACGGCGCGGCCGGTGGGTCTACTACTCGATCCGACCCGGTGCTCTCGATCGAGTGGCATCGGTCTTCTCCATGGGAGGAGTGTGAGATGGACGACGCGACGGCCCTCCGGGAGGAGGTCAGGGCACGCTACGCGGCTTCCGCGCAGTCGGTCGCCCAACGGTCCGAACGCGCCTGCGACTGCGCGAATACCGGGTGCTCCGATCCCGCACACAACTTCGGCGGCGCGCTCTACGAGGCGGGGCAGCGGGGCGACCTACCGGAGGCGGCGATCCTGGCCAGTCTCGGGTGCGGCAACCCGATCGCCGTCGCCGAGTTGCGAGAAGGGGAACGCGTGCTCGATCTCGGATCGGGCGGTGGGATCGACGTGCTGCTGTCCGCTCGTCGTGTGGGGCCGACCGGGAAGGTCTACGGCCTGGACATGACCGAGGAGATGCTGGCGCTGGCGATGCGCAATGCTCGGGAAGCGGGAGCGACCAACGTCGAATTCCTGAAGGGCTACATCGAGGACGTCCCGCTGCCGGCCGGAACGATCGATGTGATCATTTCCAACTGCGTCATCAATCTTTCCACCGACAAGCCCCGCGTCTTCGCCGAGATGGCGCGCGTGTTGCGGCCCGGTGGTCGCATCGGCATCAGCGACGTCGTGGCGGAGAACATCCTCACCCCGGCGCAACGGGCGGAACGGGGAAGCTACGTGGACTGCATCGCCGGGGCGCTCTCGTTCTCGGAATACGAACAGGGGCTGACCAAGGCAGGGTTCGGCGAAGTGACGCTCACGACGACCAACGACATCGCGGATGGGATGCACTCGGCGATCATCCGGGCAGTCAAGCTCGGTCGATCGGACGGTGTGATACCGGCCCCCAAGTCGGAGATTCCACTCAGGTCGAGCCAATCCTGCTGCTGAATCGACGCCTCCCCGCTCCAATGTGACGTTCGGCCGCCGCGGGCGGACCCTCATGGTCAACGCCCTGTTCGGACATCCACAGTCGGACATCCCACAAGGGGAGGTGGTTCCATGTCCAAGGTGCTGATCCTTGCCGGTGACGCAGCCGGAGTCGCTGGAGGTCCTCTATCCATATCAGCGTCTGAAGGAAGAGGGTTACGAGGTCCACATCGCCAGACCGAGCAAGAAGAAGCTCCAGTTCGTGGTCCATGACTTCGTGGAAGGCTACGACACCTACACGGAGAGACCCGGTTACACCTGGCCGGCCGACCTCGCCTTCTAGGATGTCAAGCGCGAGGACTACGTCGCTCTGGTGGTCCCGGGAGGCCGGGCCCCCGAGTACATCCGTAACGACCCGGACGTCCAGCGAATCGTGAAGCACTTCTTCGGGCAAGAGAAGCCGGTGGCTCAACTGTGCCACGCGCCGCTCGCTCTGGCCGCCGCCGGCGTGCTCAAGGGGCGGAAGACCGCGGCCTATCCCGCCCTGGCTCCCGATGTCCGGGCGGCCGGAGCCGAATATGTCGATTCGGACGCCGTCATCGACGGCGTCATGGTCTCGGCGCGGGCCTGGCCCGACCACCCGAACTGGATGCGCGAGGTCATGGACATCCTGCGGGCCAAGGCGCCGGCGGGCTAAGCCCGCCTGAGGCGACGCGGGCAGCGGAGTGCCCGGCGACAAAACCGTCGAGGAGCTCTTCACGAAGTTCGAGCAAGCAGGCGACAGGGCCTACAAGACGAAGCGCCGCCTGGCGGACGAGATCATCACGGAGCTCTCTATCCATGCCGCCATCGTGGAGCAGGTGTTCTATCCCGCAACGCGCGAGGCGCTCGGCCAGCAACTCGATGAGGCCAAGAAGAGCGCTCCCACCGGCCCGATCCCACGGCGCCGGACGAGCCCCCGGGGAACATGGTCGCAGGCGGGGTGGCCGCGGTGATGGACGCCGGCAAAGACGCCGTCCGGGGCGTCAAGGAGGAGATAGGCCGCCGAAGAGGCTAGATCTCGACCTGAGGTAGGTCTGCACCAGCGGCCCTGTGCAGTCGCGCCAACGTGCGATCCGCCCCCAACAGCTCGATCGACTCGAACAACGGCGGCGAAATCAGCGTGCCGGTGACAGCTGCCCGAATCGGCTGGAACGCCTGCTTCGAGGCAAGCCCACGTTCTGCCTGGAGCTCGCGAAGCGCCTTCTCGATCTCCTGGTGGTTCCACTCCTTCAGCGACTCGAGCCTGGCAGCCGCCTCACGGAGATACTCGGCTCGCTCGAGACCGAGCATCTTCCGGGCTTTCTCGTCGGGCTCGATCTCCTGGAGGAAGAGGAACCGGATCAGATCGACCCCTTCCTTCAACGTGTGCATCCGCGTCTTGACCAGAGGGACGGCCGCAGCAACGGTCTGAAGGTCCCCCTCCAGGCCCTCCTGGAACATGGCTTGGACCAGGAGCTCGGCGAGCCGCGCATCGTCGGTCTCCCTGATGTAGTGGCCGTTCATCCAGCGAAGCTTCTCGTCGTCGAACGCGGCTGGGTTCCGTGAAACACGGGACAGGTCGAACTTCTCCACCAGGTCCTCTCGGGTGAAGAACGTGGTGGTCTCGTCGTAGGACCATCCGAGGAGTGCCAGGTAGTTCACCAGCGCCTCAGGGAGAAATCCCTGCTCGCGGAACCATTCCACGGCCACGGACCCGTGGCGTTTGGACAGGGGCTGCCGGTCCGGGCCCACGATGAGGGGGAGATGGGCATAGGCGGGCGGGTTTGCCCCCATCGACTGGATGATCTGGAGCTGGCGAGGCGTCGAGGGCAGCAGGTCTTCACCCCGGATGACGTGGGTCATCTCCATCTTCACGTCGTCGACGGCCGCGGCAAGCAGATATGTGGGCGTACCGTCGCTCCGCATGATCACGAAGTCCCGGAGATCGTTCGCGGGAAAGTGGGCCTCCCCCCTGATCAGGTCGTGGACCGTCATGTCCTGTCCCGACATGGCAAACCTGACAGCTCTCGGACGGCCCTCCGCTTCGAAGGCCCTGCGCTCCGCGGGGGTGAGGTTCCGGCATCGGCCGTCGTATCCCGGAGTCTCCCCGCGCTTCAGCGCGGCCCGACGGCGGTCTTCCAGCTCCTCTGGCGTGCAGTAGCAGAAGTAGGCTCGCCCCTCCTGGAGGAACCGCTCGGTGGTCTCTTCGTACAGTGCCAGTCGCTCGGTCTGCCGGTACGGTCCGTAGTCCCCGCCCACTCCCGGGCCCTCGTTCCACTCGATGGCTAGCCACCGGAGCGATTCCATCAGGATCCCGATTGCCTCCTCGGTGGACCGCTGCCGGTCGGTGTCTTCGACCCGCAGGACGAAAACCCCGTCGTGATGGCGGGCGAACAGCCAGTTGTACAGGGCCGTACGGGCGTTCCCGACGTGCATGTACCCGGTGGGAGCGGGAGCGAATCGGCACCGAACGCCACGCTCTCCCGGGGCCGGCTCAGTCACCCTCCACCACCTCGTTCTCGAGGATGCCTATGCCCTCCACCTCAACCTCGACCGTGTCCCCCGGCTTCATCGGCCCAACGCCAGCCGGCGTGCCGGTCAGGATGACGTCGCCGGGGAGCAGTGTCATGACCTGGGTGATGAACTCGATCAAGACGTTCGGGCCGAAGGCGAGCTGAGACGTCCGGGCGGCCTGCCGGATCTCGCCATTCACCCGGCACTCAACCGCCAGGTCGGTGGGATCCAACTGCGTCTCGATCCACGGCCCGAGCGGGCAGAACCCGTCGAAGCCCTTCCCTCTGGTCCACTGGCCGTCCCTGCGCTGGAGGTCCCGGGCCGTCACGTCGTTGCCACAGGCGAATCCGAGGATGTAGTTGCCGGCTTCCTCGGCCCGGACTCGGCGAGCCAGGCGGCCGATGACCACGGCGAGCTCGCCCTCGTGATCGACCTGCTGGGAGATCTTCGGGTATGGGATCGGGTCACCCGGTCCGATTACGGACGTCGACGGCTTGATGAAGATGATGGGCTCCTCCGGCACGTCGGTCCCCATCTCCTGGGCATGCTCCAGGTAATTCCGGCCGATGCACACGACCTTGGACGGGAGAACCGGAGCAAGCAGCCTGACCGTGGACAGCGGGACGTCTTCGCCCGTCGGCAGCGGATTCTCGAAGAACGTGCCCTGGAGCGGCCGGACGAACTCGCCATCGAGCGTGCCCGTGGCGATCCTGTCGCTGTGCCTGAACCTCACCAGCCTCACCAGCACGAGGCTAGCCGGTCGAGGCTCAGGCCGTCACCTGCAGCGCCGTCATGGCAACCGGACGAGCCGGTCAGCCAAATAGCATGCTTGCGGCATGAGCCGCCCGCCTGATAGCGGTCCCTCGGTGACCGGCTTCGACTTCGACAGGGTGAGCGCGGACGATTACGAAGGGCTCCGACCTGACTATTCGCCAGAGGCCGTGGAATGGTTGATCGAGGTGGCCGGCCTTTTCTCCGGATCGCCGGTCCTCGACCTCGGCGCCGGAACGGGGAAGCTCACCCGGCACCTGGTCGCCAGGGGACTCGACGCCGTGGCCGTGGAGCCGTCGCCGAGGATGCGGGCCAGGCTCGCCGACGAGGTCCCGGGCGCCCGGGTCCTGGACGGGACGGCGGAGTCCATTCCGCTCCTCGATTCGTCCGTGGATTGCGTGACGGTCGCTCACGCCTTCCATCATTTCCGCGCCGACGCCGCCCTGCCGGAGATCCACCGGGTCCTCCGAAGGGGTGGCAGTCTGGCCCTGTTCTGGAACGTCTACGCGGCCGGAGGCCCGATCAAGGCCGAGCTCGACCGGATCATCGATCGCCACATCGATCCTGAGTCAGCGGTCTGGGCCGCCTTCAGAGGCTGGCCCAAGGCCTTCGAGTCTACCCAGCTCTTCTCGTCAGCCGGGAGGCGCAGCTTCCCGCATACCCACGCCCTCCCGTCGGAGCATCTTGACGCGCTGATGGCAACGTCCAGTGACGTGGCCTCCTTACAGGCGGATCGTCGCGACGCCCTTCTCCAGGAGATCCGGGCGATGGCCCGCCGACTCCCCCTGGATCTCGAGGTGCCGGCTGAGACCCGGGTGAATCTGTACATCCGCAACTGATCGCGAGATTACTCAGGACTTCTTCCTGCCGCCTGACTTCTTGCCGCCTTTCTTCGAGGCGTTCGGTGTGTTGGCGATCTTGGCAGCGCGTTCCTTCGACATTCCCTTCTTGCGCAGCCCTTCGTACTGCTTCTCGTTCTTCACGCTCGCCCGCTTGCCCGGCATGGCGTCCTCCTTCACGGGCTCGGGCGCCTGTCGAGATGAGTCTTTCCCCAAAAGGGGCGTAGGGAAGTGACGAGGCGGGCCGGCGGTCAGTGTTCGACGTACAACAGCCAGCTCTGGTACTTCTCGATCTCGCCGCGGGCCGCGGCGAAGAAGATCCCCTGCAGCTCCTTGGTCACAGGTCCCCGGCCGTTGGACCCAATAGATCGGTCGTCGATCTCGCGGATGGGGGCGACCTCGGCCGCGGTGCCCGTGTAGAAGGCCTCGTCGGCCGTATACAGATCGAACCGCGAGAGGTTCCGCTCGATCACCTCGTATCCCTGGTCGTGAGCGATGGTGATGATCGAGTCCCGGGTGATCCCGTCCAGACAACCGGCCGAGAACGGCGGCGTGTACAGGATCCCGTCCTTGACGGTGAAGATGTTCTCGCCCGGCCCGTCGGTGACGTGACCGGCCATGTTGAGCATGATGCCTTCGTCGTAGCCGCCGCCCAGGGCCTCCACCTTGGCCAGACCCGAGTTGATGTACTGGCCGGTGGCCTTGGCGCCCGGGGGCAGGATGTTGTGGTCGCTGCGCTTCCACGACGAGATCTTCGCCCGGACCCCTGTCTCGAGGGACTCCTCCCCCAGATAGGTGCCCCAGGGCCACACGGCGATCGAGACGTTCACCGGGGCATGAATAGGATTCAGGCCCATCTCGCCGTATCCCCGGTAGACCAACGGACGGATGTAACACGATTCGAGCCCGTTCACCCGGACGGTCTCCCTGACGGCCTGGACCAGTTCCTCCTGCCCATAGGGAATCTGCATCTGATAGACGTGGGCCGAGCGGAACAGCCTCCGGATGTGGTCCGGGAGCCGAAAGACCGCGGCGCCGCGCTTGGTCTCGTAGGCTCGAACGCCCTCGAAGACACCGCTCCCGTAGTGAAGAGCGTGGGTCAGGACGTGCACCGTCGCCTTCTCCCAGTCCACGAGCTTCCCGTCCATCCAGATCTTCTCGACAGGCGTGATCGGCACCACGATCCTCCTTCGGTCGGCTGGGAGAACCCGCGCCGTTGGGCTGCGACGGGGGGACTACCTGATTCAGGATACCCGCGCATGGTGGGCCTCAGCACTATCCCCTGTTGACGGCCCGCCGCGAGGCCCCCTAGGGTGGCTGGCCTCAAGTGCGAAACCTGATGAGGGTTCTCGTCGTCGTGACGTCGGCCGGACTCCTGGCCGGGTCGTGTGGAGGCAAGTCGCGGCTGACGAAGGCGCAGTACGAACAGAAGGTCAACCAGATCGGCAGGCAGCTTTCCACGACATTGGACACCACGTTCTCAGCGCCGAAACTTCAAAATCCCGGCTCGCTCAAGGAAGCGGCCGACGTCTTCAAGGCCGGACAGAGGAGGCTGCAGGAGGCGGCCGACCGCCTCGACCGCCTGAACCCTCCCGAGCAGATCGAAAGTATCCACGATCAGCTCGTGAAAGGGTTCAGAGACTTCGCCACGGCGTTCGGTCACTTCGCCCAAGCGACCGAGAAGGGGGATCTGCCGGCCATTCAGAAGTTCAACCAGCAGGTGTCGGACCAGACGTTGCCGGCCATGATCGAGATACAGAAGGCCATCGACCAGCTCAAGGCGAAGGGCTTCGACGTCTCGAAAGGCTAGCCGGGCGTATTAGCTTGGGACTACGATCGAGTGAGCCTGCTTGGTCCCGACAGCCTGCTTGATGTCGGCGAGGACCTCGGATGGAATGGGGCTGTCGACGGTCAGGCCCATCAGCGCGGGACCGCCAGCCTCCTTCCGCCCGACTTCCATGCTGGCGATGTTGATGCCTGCGCTACCGAGCATCGAGCCAACCGTGCCGATCACGCCGGGCCGATCCTCATAGAGGAAGAAGGCCATGTACCTGGCCGGCGCCATGTCGATGTCGAAGTCGTACACCTGGACCAGGCGCTCGCCGTCCCGCTTGCCCACCAGGGTCCCGGCCACGGCCACCTCCCCGCCTTCCGTGTCAGCACGAAGGGTCATAAGGTTCACGTAATCGCGGGAGGCCGTCGACTTCCGCTCCGAAACGCCGATCCCCCGCTCGCGGGCGATCATTGACGCGTTCACGAACGAGACCGGTTCGTGAACCACTCGGGCCAGGGCGCCCTTGAGTGCGGCCAGCGTGAGCACCCGTGTGTCGTGCTCGGCGAGGCGGCCCAGATACTCGGCCTCGAGTGATCGCACCGGGGCCTCGGCCAGCCCTGTGAGGATCGCCCCGAGCTTCTCGGCCAGGGGGAGAAACGGCCGGACCTGCTCGTTAACCTCCCCGGCCGCGGGGACGTTCACGGCGTAGGGCACGAACTCTCCCCGAAGGGCCAGACGGACCATCTCGGCGATGGCCGCCCCCGCCTTGTCCTGAGCCTCCTGGGTGGACGCGCCCAGGTGTGGGGTCGCCACCACCTGGTCCAGGACCAACAATGGGTGGGCCGCCGGCACGGGCTCTTCGGAAAACACGTCGAGGGCGGCGCCCCCGAGCTTGCCGTCGCGAAGCGCGTTCACCAGCGCCCGTTCGTCCACGATCCCGCCC
>Ga0137375_10000564_pt1 | contig 40184 bp, 27 predicted proteins | sample SagtaG_24_FD_104936 | JGI IMG/M metagenome (GOLD analysis project Ga0137375, IMG submission 104936) | Vadose zone soil microbial communities from Sagehorn Ranch, Mendocino, California, USA - Sage1_R_113_16 metaG | ecosystem: Environmental > Terrestrial > Soil > Vadose zone | place: USA... | reverse complement strand
TGGCCCCGGCGTAGACGCCGACCGGACCGTCGACGCGCAATCCATCGTACCCGGCGGCCTCCATGGCCTCCCAGGCGCATTCGAGGAAGAGCCGCTGCTGAGGGTCGAGGAAGGCCGCCTCGCGGGCGCTGTAGCCGAAGAACGGCGCATCGAAGAGATCGATCTCCTCCACCACTCCGGCGGAGCGGACGTAGCGCGGATCGGCCAGCGTCTCCGGCAGGACGCCCGCGGCCAGAAGCTCAGCGTCGGTGAGCGGGCGGATCGAATCGACCCCCTGGCGGAGATTCTCCCAGAAGCCATCGAGGTCGCGGGCGCCCGGGAAGCGTCCGGCCATGGCGAGGATGGCGATGGCATTCTCGTCGTTTTCCCGGCTCATGGGCGGTTCCTCGGGCTCGTGCCGCGCAGGCGCTTTTGGCGGTCGAGGAGCGCGCGGCGGGTCTCGGCCCGGTCGAGGCTCCGGTGCAGGTCCTGCGCGGACGCGGGAGGCCGGAGGGCCGCCACCGGCCGGGCCGGATCGGCGAAGACCGTGGCGAGGAGGCCCGCGTAGTCGTCCGCCAGGCGGGCGATCGTGGCGGCCTCGAAGAGGTCCGAATTGTACTGGAAGCTCGCGGCCACACGGTCGCCCGCATCGCTCATCAGGAGCGACAGGTCGAACATGGCGGCCCGGCTGCCGAGCAGGTAGGGCGTGAGCTCCAGGCTGCCGGTCTCGAGCGCGGCGCCGCTCTGGCCGGTGAGCAGGCGGACGACCCGCTCCTCCTCGCCCTGGTAGAGGACGAAGAAGACCTGGAAGACCGGCGTGACGCCCGGATCGCGCTGCGGGCGCAGGCGCTCGACCAGGAGCGGGAAGGGATAGTCCTGCCAGGCCCGCGCCTCGTCGACCCGTGCCCGGACGCGGGCGAGGGCGGTCTCGAAGGTGGGAGATCCGGAGAAGTCGCCGCGCACCACGACGGAGTTGACGAAGTAGCCGACGACCTCGCGCAGATCGGCCGTGGGCCGCCCCGGCACCGGGCAGCCGACCGGGATGTCGTCCCGGCCGGTCGAGCGGTGCAGGAGCGCCTGGAACACGGCCAGCAGGAGCGTGCTCAGGTCGGCGCCCTCCGCGGCGGCCAGCGCCTTGGCGCCCCGGGTCAGGTCCTCCGGCAGCAGGACGTCGAGCGAGCCGCCCTGGAAGCTCTGGCTGCGCGGCCGCGGGTGGTCCGCGGGCAGGTCGAGAACCGGGGGCGCACCGGCGAGGCGGCTCCGCCAGAGCGCTTCGAGCTCCGCGCCGCGCGGCCCGGCGAGCATCTCCATCTGCCAGCGCGCGAAGCTCTCGTAGGTCGCGGCCGGGGGCGGCAGCGCCACGGAGCGCCCCGCGCAGGCCGCGTCGTAGAAGATCCCGAGCTCGTCGAGCAGGACGGCGAGCGAGGAAAAGTCGATCGAGATGTGATGCAGAGACGGGAGCGTGACCGTCTCGCCGTCCGCCCGATGGAACAGGCGGAGGCGCACGACCGGACCCTCGTCGAGCCGGAACGGCCGGTGGGCCTCCTCGGCGATCCGCCGGTCGAGCTCCTCCGCGCTCCAGGCGGCGGCGTCGACCTCCGCGAAGTCGATGGGAAGCCGCGCGTGCACCCGGCCGACCGGGTTGCCGCCGGGAGCCGGGCAGGTGGTGCGGAGGACCGGATGGCGGTCGGCGAGGGCCTGCCATGCGTTGCGGAAGGCCGCGACGTCGAGGTGCCGCGCGCGAGCTGGCAGGCTCACGTTGTACGCGGTTGCGCCCGGGGCCAGCTTCTGCACGAACCAGAGCGCGCGCTGGCCGAAGGAGAGGGGAATGTCCCTGGTGTCACTCATCGAATCTCTCCCGCAATCCGGGAGCCTACCTCTTCAACGGAAGTGCGCGAAGAGGCTTCTCAGGGGACGGGGAGTCACCGCCCCCGCGCCTGCCGGCGCAGCTCCCTCTGGCGGCGGGCGCGGTCCGTACGGTCCTCGGCCCGCTCGCGGGTCTCCTGGAGCGAGATCTGGTCGACCTTCTCCTTGGTGAGATAGCCGGCGAGGGCCGAGATCGTGGGATAGCGGAAGAGGTCCACGATGGCCAGCTCCGGGAAGCGGGGCGCCAGGCGGCGGTGGACCTGCACGACGAGCAGCGAGTGGCCCCCGAGGTCGAAGAAGCTGTCCTCCACTCCGACCGTCGCGAGGCCCAGGGCCTCCCGCCACACCTCGGCGATGACCTCTTCCGTGGCCGTGCGGGGGAGCACCGCGGGCGCGCCGCTCTGGGCCTGCGGCTCGGGCAGGGCCCGGCGGTCGAGCTTGCCGTTGGCGGTCAGCGGCAGGGCGTCGAGCACGACGAAGGCCGCCGGCACCATGTACTCGGGGAGCCGGCCGCGCAGGAAGCCGCGCAGCTCCTCCACCCGCAGGTCGCCGTTCCGCGGCACCACCCAGGCCACCAGGCGGCGGTCCCCGGACCGGGCGTCGCGGGCCAGGACGACCGCGTCGCGCACCGCCGGGAAGGCGGCCAGCACCGATTCGATCTCCCCCAGCTCGATCCGGAAGCCGCGGACTTTTACCTGGAAATCGATCCGCCCCAGGTACTCGACATCGCCGTCCGGCATGAAGCGGGCGAGGTCTCCCGAGCGGTAGAGCCGCGCGCCCGGCAGGCCGCCGAAGGGGTCGGGGATGAACCGCGCCGCGGTCAGGTCGGGACGGCCGAAGTAGCCGCGGGCCAGCCCGTCGCCCCCGACGCAGATTTCCCCCGGCACGCCCACCGGCACCGGGAGCTGCCGCGGATCGAGGAGATAGAGCTGCAGATCGGGCATCGGCCCGCCGACCGGGCTCGACGGCGCCCGCGCCACGTCGGCGGCCGTGATGCGCCGCCAGGTGACGTGCACGGTCGTCTCGGTGATCCCATACATGTTGATCATCCCGGGCGCCCGATCGCCGTGACGTTCGAACCACGGGCCGAGGATCGCCGGATCGAGCGCCTCGCCGCCGAAGACCACCCACCGCAGGGAGAGGTCGCGCGGCGCCGGCAGATCCGATTCAGCCTGAATGAGCTGCCGAAAGGCGGACGGCGTCTGGTTGAGCACCGTGACGCCCTCGCCGGCGATCAGCTCATAGAGAGAGGACGGCGTGCGGCTCACCCAGTACGGAGCGATGGCGAGACGGCCGCCGAAGGCGAGGGCGCCCCAGATCTCCCACACCGAGAAGTCGAACGCGAAGGAGAAGAAGAGCGCCCAGACATCGTCCGGCCCGAAATGGAACCAGCGGTCCGTGGCCGCGAGGAGGCGGGCCACCTCGGCATGGGTAAGCACCACGCCCTTGGGCCGGCCCGTGGACCCGGACGTGTAGATGACGTATTCGGCGTTGGACCCGAAAACCCCGACGTCGCCGAGCGGCGCGCCATTCTCCCTGGCGATCGCCGCTTTCTCGACGTCCCAGAGGAGCAGCGGCAGGTCGATCGGCGGGGCCAGGCGCTCCACGAGACCACTGTGGGTGATGAGGACGCGGGCCCGGGCGTCCGCGAGGACGAGCGTCTGCCGCTCCGCCGGGTGCTCGGGATCGAGCGGCACGTAGGCCCCGCCCGCCTTGAGGATGCCCAGGATGCCGGCGACCATGCCGATCGAGCGCTCGAGACAGATCGCCACCCTCTCTTCCGGCCCGACGCCGAAGCGGCGCAGGCGGCGGGCGAGAGCGTTGGACAGCCGTTCGAGCTCGCCGTAGGTCAGCCGCTCGCCCCCGCAGACCACGGCGATTGCCTCCGGGCGCAGGGCTGCGTGCGCGGCGAACATCTCGTGGACCGGCCGCTCCCGCGGGAACCGCTCGGAAGGATTCCACTCCCACAGGATCTGCTGCCGCTCGCCCGAGGTCAGGATCTCCAGCTCCAGGGCCCGGCGGTCCGGAGCGGCGACCGCTGCCCCGAGGAGGGCGGAGAAATGCCCCAGCAGCCGGTCCATGGTCGGCGCGTCGAAGAGGTCGCGGTTGAAGTCGAGAGTCCCGGTGAGCCCGCCGTCGATCTCTTCCAGGGTGAGCTGGATCTCGAATTTGGCCGTCCCGGTCGCGACCGGCTCCGGCGCCACCGCAAGGCCGGGCAGAGCGAGCGGCGCCCGCGGCGCGTTCTGGAGGACGAGCAGGACCTGGAAGAGCGGGGGGCGCGCCAGGTTGCGCTCGGGCCGCAGCTCTTCCACGAGCTTCTCGAACGGGAGGTCCTGATGCGCCTGCGCCGCGAGGAAGCGCTCGCGGGCGCACCGCACCAGGGTCCGCACGCCGGGCTCGCCCGTCAGGTCGCCCCGCATCACAAGGGTGTTGATGAAGAATCCGATCAGCCCTTCGAGCTCGATGCGCGTGCGGCCCGCGACCGGAATGCCGACGGCGAGGTCCTCCTGTCCGGACCAGCGCGCCAGGAGCGCCTGGAAGCCGGCGAGGAGGGCCATGAACACGGTCGCCCCCTCGGCCCGGGCGAGGTCGCGGAGACGGCCGGCCGTGGCGGCGTCGAGGACGAACGGCCGGACGGCGCCCCGGAAGGTCTGCACCGCGGGCCGCGGCCGGTCGGTCGGCAGATCGATCCCCGGCGGCAGGCCGCGCAGCGCATCGCGCCAGAACGCGACGCTCCCCTCCAGGGCCTCACCGGTCAGACAGGCGCGCTGCCATACGGCGAAGTCGCGGTAGCGGACCGCGATCTCCGGGAGCGGCAGCCCGGCATAGAGCGCCGCCAGCTCGCGGATGAAGACGCCGAGCGACCAGCCGTCGCTGACGATGTGGTGCATGTTCACGAGGAGCCGGTGCTCGCGCTCCTCCAGACAGAGGAGGAGGACGCGGAAGAGCGGACCGCTCTGGAGATCGAAGGGCCGCGCTCCTTCCGCTGCCGCGAGCCGCCGTGCCTCGGTTCCGGCCCGCGGTCCGAGCGCCCGCAGGTCGACGCCCGGCAGGCACGAAGCCGGAGCGTCGTCCACCAGCTGGACCGGCTCGCCCTCAACGAGCGGGAAGCGGGTGCGCAGGGCTTCGTGACGCCGCACCAGGCCGGACAGGGCGCGCTCCAGGGCTGCCGCATCCAGGCTCCCCCGGAGCCGCACGGCGGCGGGGAGGTTGTAGACAGGCGACACCGGATCGAGCTGCGCCAGGAGCCAGAGCCGCCGCTGGGCGAAGGACAGGGGCGCCGGCCCCTCCCCCGCCGCGCCCGCGAGCGGCATGGCGCTCCCCGCCTTCTCCGCCTGCGCGATCCTCGCGGCGACTCCCGCGAGGGTCGCCTCCTCGAAGAGCGCGCGCAGAGGAAGCTCGACCCCGAACGCCCGCCGGACCCGGGAGACGACCTGGGCGGCGAGGAGCGAGTGGCCGCCGTTCTCGAAGAAGCCGTCCCACCGCCCCATGCGCTCCCGCCCCAGCACCTCGGACCAGATCGCGGCGAGCCCCTCTTCGAGCGGCCCCTCGGGCGGCTCGAACGCCGCGGCGGGCCTGGGGGTCTCGTCCGGCGCCAGGACGACCTGCCGCCGCTCCACGCCCGCGAGCAGGAGGAGATCCGCAACCCGCTCGCCGGGCGCGGCAGCGAGGCCGCGTAGGAGGGCCGCGAGCTGGGAGACCAGGCGGTCGACGGTGACCGGCTCGAAGAGACCGGCGTCGTATTCGAGCGATCCGGACAGCGCGCCGTCCCGCTCCGACAGGTCGAGCAGGAGGTCGAGCTTGGCCGTGCCGGTCTCCACCGGGATCAGCTCCGCCGCGATCCCGGGGAAGTCCGGCGCCTCCGCTCCCGCGCTCTGGAAGGCGAGCATCACCTCGAACAGGGGCGTCCGCCCGAGCTGGCGCGCCGGGGCGATCTCCTCGACGAGCCGCTCGAAGGGGACGTGCTGGTGCTCGTGGGCCGCGAGGACCGCCCGGCGCGTCCGCCGCAGCAACTCGTGCCCGGAGGCGTCGCCGCCGAGATCGCCGCGCAGCACCAGGGTGTTCGCAAAGAACCCGATCAAGCCCTCGGTTTCCACCTGGGTGCGGCCGGCCACCGGGGAGCCGACCGCGAGGTCGTCCTGTCCGGACCGGGCGGCGAGGAGCGCCTGGAACCCGGCGAGCACGAGGGTGAAGAGCGTCGTCCCTTCGCGGCGCGCGAGAGCGGCGAGATCCCGCGTCAGCTCCTGCCCCAGGCGGACCGGACGCCGGGCACCGCGCCGCCGCTCCACGCACTGGCGCAGCCGGTCGGTCGGAAGGTCGAGCCGCCCGGGCAGACCCTGCAGCTCCTCGCACCACCAGCGCAGCTCGGCCTGCAGCACCTCGCCGGCGAGCCAGCCGCGCTGCCAGCGGGCCCAGTCCGCATATTGAATGGGAAGCTCCGGCAGCGTAGACCCTCTATAGAAAGAGGACAGCTCGCGCACCAGCACGCCCATCGACCAGCCGTCGCTCACGATGTGGTGGAGGTTCGCGATGAGCAGGTGGTCGCCGGGTGCGATCCGCACCAGGAACGCCCGGAACAGCGGCCCCTGCTCGAGATCGAACGGCCGCACCGCCTCCTCCGCCAGGCGCCGGAACGCCGCGGCCTCGTCCGCCGTCTCGACCTCCAGGGCGAACGGCCTCTCCGGCGCCACCCTCTGGACCGGACCGGCCTCGCCCTCGTGGAACGTCGTGCGCAGAGCCTCATGGCGGCGGACGATCGCCGCCAGGGCCGTTTCCAGGGCCGCCACGTCCAGCTCGCCACGGAGCCGGACCGCCACCGGCAGGTTGTAGGTCGCGGTGCCGGGCTCCAGGCGGTCGAGGAACCACAGCCTCTGCTGGGCGAAGGAAAGCGGCGCGTCTCCCTCCTCGCCGGAGGGTTCGAGCGGCGGCAGCGACAGGTGGAGACCGAGCGCGGCTTCGACCGCGGCGGCCGTGCCCGCGACGGTCGGCGCGTCGAACAGCGCGGAGAGCGGGATCTCGATGCCCAGGGTGGCCCGCACCCGGGAGACGACCTGCATGGCGAGCAGGGAGTGTCCACCGAGGTCGAAGAAGCTCGCCCGCCGCCCCACCCGCTCGCGGCCCAGGATGTCCGCGAACACGGCCGCGATCGCCTCTTCCAGATCGCCCCGCGGCGCCTCGTCCGCTCCGGGGACCTCTTCGGGATCGGCCGCTCGCAGTGCTGCGAGGGCGCCGCGGTCCACCTTGCCATGGGAGGTCAGCGGCAGCTCGGGCAGGAGCCTCCAGGAGCCCGGGACCATGTAGTCGGGCAGCTGCGTGCGCAGAGCATCCTGGACGTCCGCCAGATCCAGGCTCCCCTCCTCCGGCGGCACCACGAACGCGGAGAGCGTCCCCTCCACGGCGACCACCGCAGCGGCCCGCACCCCGGGAAAGCGCGCGATCGCCGCCTCCACCTCTCCCGGCTCGATGCGGAAGCCCCGCACCTTGACCTGATCGTCCGTCCGGCCGAGGAACTCCAGGACGCCGTCCGACCGCCAGCGCGCCAGGTCTCCACTGCGGTAGACGCTCCCCGCGAATTTCTCCCCGGTCAGCTCGGGACAGTTCAGGTAGCCGCGCGTCACGCCGGCGCCGCCGATCCGGATCTCTCCGGGAACGCCGATGGGCACCGGCCGGCCCGCGGCGTCCGCGACCAGGATCTCGACGTGGTCGAGAGGATGGCCGATCGGCGCCCCGGTCTCGCCGGGTTGCGCCCGGTGGCTCGTGGCGAGGATCGTGGTCTCGGTGGGGCCGTAGAGGACGTGGATCCCGGCGTTCGGGAAGACCGGCCGGAGGTCCTCCAGGAGGTCGGCGGGCACCCGGTCGCCGCCCACGAAAACCGAGCGCATCCGCGGCCACGGTCCCGCAACGCGGCCGGCGTCGCAGATCTGGCGCATCAGCGCGGGGACCGCATGGAGCCGGGTCATCTCGCCGAGCTGCGCGACCAGACGGTCGACATCGAGCGAGGGGCGCAACCCGATCAGGACCGAGGTCCCGCCGGCCAGGAGGGGCGCCAGCAGCTCGAAAAGGAAGATGTCGAACGAGAACGGCGCCACGCAGGGCATCCGGTCGTCCGCCTGAAATTCGAAGGAGCGCTGGACCGACGCGAGAAGCGCCGCAAGCTGGGCGTGCTCGACGACCACCCCCTTGGGTGTCCCCGTCGTCCCCGAGGTATAGATGACGTACGCCGGATCGCCCGGTCCGGCCACGCTCTCCGGACCACGCTCCTCCCCGGCCTCGATCTCCACGCGCGTCACGACGATCGGCTCGTCTCCCAGCGCGTCGCCGATCAGGAAGGCCCGCCGGGCTTCCGGATACGAGGGGTCGAGAGGCAGGTAGGCACCGCCCGCCTTCCAGATCCCCAGGATGCCGGCGACCATCCCGGCCGAGCGCTCGACGCCGAGCCCCACGATCCGCCCCGGACGCACACCGCGCTCCCACAGCTGCCACGCCAGCCGGTTCGCCGCGCGGTCCACCTCCTCGAAGGTGAGCGACCGGTCGCCGTCGACCAGGGCCACCGCCCCGGGCATCCGCGACGCCTGGATCTCGAAGAGGCGCACCGCGGTCGGAGGATGGTCCGCGGCGGGAGTCCGCGCCCGTCCCCAGGAGGCCAGCTCCCGCCGCTCCTCCTCCGTCAGGAGAGGAAGGTCGGCGAGGGGCACGAGGGGATCGGCCGCCGCCGCGGCGAGGAGCACGCCGAGGCGCTCCCAGAGCCGCGCCACCGTCGCCTCCTCGAAGACGTCGAGCCCGAGCTCGATCGTGGCGAGGAGACCCGCCGGGACCTCATGGAAGGAGATCGCGAGATCTGCCCGGGCTGTGCCCGTGTCGACCGGCTCGGCCTCCACCTCGAGACCCGGCAGCACTGGAGGCGCCAGGGGCTCGTTCTGGAGGACGACCAGGGAACGCGGGAACGGCCGCTCCACGGGCAGCTCTTGATCCCGGAACGCCTCCAGAGCCACCGAGCGGACCTCACCGAGAAGATCGGCGAAGGTCGAAGCCCTTCCGAGGTCGACCCGCAGGGCGAGGGTGTTCACGAAGCAGCCGACGATCCGCTCGAGCTCGCTCCGGCCGCGTCCGGCCACGACCGTGCCGACGACGAGGTCGGTCTGACCGGTATGGCGGTGCAGGAGGGCGTCGAAGCCCGCGAACAGGGCCATGAAGAGAGTCGCCCCCTGGGAGCGCGCCGCTCCGCCGAGGGCCGCCACCACGTCCTGCGGCAGGACACGGACGAGGGTTGCCCCGCGCGCGCTGCGGCGGGCGGGCTCCGGACGGTCGGCCGGCAGCTCCAGGACGGGCGCGCCGGCCAGGCGGTCACGCCAGGAGGCGAGCAACTCCTCCGGGACCGGCTCGCGCCGCTGCCAAGCCGCGAAATCCGCGTACTCGAGTGGCGGCTCAGGCGCTGGCACGCCCGAGAGCTCGGAGAGCAGGAGGCCGAGCGACCAGCCGTCGCAAGCGATGTGATGGAGAACCAGGACGAGCCGGTGCTCGGCGCGGCTCCGGCGCACCAGGAGAGCGCGGACGACCGGCCCACGCTGGAGATCGAACGGCCGCCGCGCTTCCTCCAACTCCAGCCGCCGCGCCTCGGCCTCGGAGTACTCGGGAGGCAACGCGGCCAGGTCGGCGCAGGGGAGTGGGAAGGCGTCCGGCGGAGGCGAGATCCGCTGAGTTGCACCATCCTCCCCCGCCGCGAAGGTAGTCCGCAGGGCCTCATGTCTCCGAACGATCTCCCGCAGGGCATTGGCCAGAACAGCGGGGTCGAGCGGTCCCCGCAGGATGAGCGCCACAGGCACGTTGTAGGTCGCCCGGCCGGGCTCCAGCCGGTCGAGGAACCAGAACCGCTCCTGCGCAGGAGAGAGCGGCAACGGCCCGTCCCGCGGCACGCGGGGGATCGGCGCCAGCGCTCCTTGCCGGCCGGCCTCGATCCTCCGCGCCAGCCCGGCGAGGGTCGGCTCCTCGAAGAAGGCGGCCAGCGGAATCTCGGCGCCCCAGGCCTCCCGCACCCGCGCCAGGGCGCGCGCCGCCAGAAGCGAATGGCCGCCCAGATCGAAGAAGCGGTCGTGCCGCCCGATCTCACGCTGGCCGAGGAGATCCACCCAGATCGCCGCCAGAGTCTCCTCGACCACGCCGGCCGGCGCCTCCCCGCCCTGCGCTCCCGCCTGGATCGGAGCCGGCAGGGCCTTGCGGTCGACCTTGCCGTTGGGAGTGCGCGGCAACGCGTCCAGAATCACGAAGAAGGCAGGGACGAAAGGCTCCGGCAGGCGCGCCCGGAGCGCCTCGCGCAAATCCCCGTCCGAGGTCTCGCCAGCCAGCGCAACGTAGGCGGCCAGAACCCCGTCGCGTGCCACCACGACCGCCTCGCGGACCTGCGGCAAGGCGAGCAGGGCCGCCTCGACCTCCCCCAGCTCGATCCGGAAGCCGCGGATCTTCACCTGGTGATCGATCCGGCCGAGGTACTCGAGAGCGCCATCGGAGCGCCGCCGCACCAGGTCGCCCGTGCGGTACATCCGCGCTCCAGGATCACCAAAAGGATTGGGGACGAACTTCTCCGCGGTCAGCTCCGGCCGCCCCAGGTACCCCCGCGCCAGCCCACCGCCTCCCAGACACAGCTCGCCCGGAAGGCCCAGAGGCAAAGGCTGCAGCCGCCGGTCCACCACATAGCCTTGAGAGCCCGCCACGGGCCAGCCGATCGCCGGCTCCCCCGGATCGCCGATCGAGACGACCGCGCCGGTCGAGTAGGTCGTGTCCTCGGACGGACCGTAGAGGTCCCACAGCTTGACGCCCGCGGCGAGGATGCGGTCCGCGAGCGACCGCCGCAGCGGCTCACCCGCCAGATTGACGGTCCGCACCGAAGGCGGCAAGCCCCCGAGCTCCAGCAAGCCGGCGAGAGCCGAGGGAACGGTGTTGATCAGAGTGATCTCGTTGCGAGCCGGCAACCCCGGCACAGCCAGGACGTTCTCGGCGAGGATCACGGCCCCGCCGAAGCTCAGGGGGACGAAGATCTCGAAGATCGACAGATCGAAACAGACCGAGGTCGCCGCCAGAACACCGCGCAGCTCCCCGGGCGAGAACGCCCTTCCGGCCCACGCCACCAAGCGCACCGCCGCTGGGTGCTCGATGGCCACGCCTTTCGGGCGGCCGGTGGAGCCGGAGGTGTAGATCAAGTAGGCCAGGGAGCCCTCACCCCCGGCCCCTCTCCCGCGAGCGGGAGAGGGGAGAGGGTTAGCTCGCGCAAGCTCGGCATCCCATGGACTGACTAACCTACACCCCTCTCCCGCTCGCGGGAGAGGGGCCGGGGGTGAGGGCTCCGGCGGTTCGATGACCACCTCCGCCCCCGCGTCCGCCACCATGAACGCGATCCGCTCCTCCGGGTACGTCGGATCGAGCGGCAGGTAGGCGGCGCCGGATTTGAGGACGCCCAGCAGGGAGACGATCAGCTCGGCCTTCCGCGGCAGGCGGACTCCCACGACCGTCTCCGGCCCGACTCCCAGCCGGCGGAGGCGGCCGGCGAGCTCCGAGGCTCGCTCGTTCAGCTCGCGATAGGTGACCTGCAGCTCGCCGTCGATCAGGGCCGTGGCTCCCGGCGTCTTCTCCGCCTGGCGCTCGAACCCTTCGTGCAGCGTCGCCCAGGGGAGCTCGACAGCGCTCCCGTCGTTGACCTCGACGAGCAACTGCTGCCGCTCCCCGGGGCTCAGGAGCGGGAGCTCGGAGACCGGCACGTCGGGCTCCTCGACCGCTCCGGCGAGGAGCTGCGCCAGATGCTCCAGCCAGCGCGCCGCGGTGGGTGCCTCGAAACGTTCCGCGTCGTAGACCAGCTCCAGACCCAGTGTGCCGCGGCGCTCGCCAGCCGCCAGGGTCACCGGAAACTGCGCGGACCGCGGCACGAGCGGCAGCGACTCCAGCTCGAAGCCCGCGAGAGGTAGCCGGCCCCCTTCTTCTCCCAGGACCAGGCTCACCAGACCCTCCGGACCCTGGTGCATCACGAGCATCGCCTGGAACAGCTCCGACCCGGGCCGCAGCCGCTCGATCAGGAGCGCCAGCGGGAAGTGCTGGTGGTCCAGGGCCTCGGAGACGGTCCGGCGCGTGCGGTCCACGAGCTCCCGGAACGACGGATCGCCCGCCAGATCCGCCCGTATCGCCAGCGGATTGGTGAAGTATCCGTAGGTCCTTCCGAATCCCCGGGGCCGCCCGGCCGCGGGCGAGCCGACCGCGAAGTCCTCCTGGCCCGTGTACCGGGAGAGCAGAGCCTGGAAGGCCGCGAGCAGGGTCACGTAGAGCGTCGCCCGCCGCGAACGAGCGAGAGCCTTCAGCCGGCCGAGTGTGTCAGGTCCGATCGCGCGCCGGCAGGCGCCCGCGGGAGTCAGAACATCCGACCGATCCGACCGATTCAGCGGCAGGTCCAGGTCAGGCAGCCCGGCCAGCCGCTCCCGCCAGTAGCTCCACAGCCGCTCCCCCTCCGGTCCGGCGAGGAGCTCCTCCTGCCAGGCCACGAAGTCGGCGTAGTCCTTCGCGCCTTCTCCGGCAGCCTCCTGGAACAACCCGATCGAGCCGAAGTCCGCCACGATGTGGTGCATGGCGACCACCAGCAGCCGCTCCGTTCCCCGTTGGAAGAGCGCGACCCGGAAGACCGGCCCCTTTTCCAGGTCGAAGGGGCGCCAGGCCGCCTCCTCCACTCCGGCCCGCAGCTCGGCCTCGGTCCAGGTCTCCGCGTCGATCTCCTCGAACGCGACGTCCAGCCGCTCGTGGACTACCCGGACCGGCTCCTCGTCCTCGCGGCGGAAGGTCGAGCGCAGCACCGCGTGGCGGTCGACCATGGCCTGGAAGAAGGCGCGGACCTCCGAGGTCGAAAGCTCGCCCTGCACCCGCGCGGCGGTCGCCAGGTTGTAGGCGGAGCTCGCCGGGCGCAGGCGATCGAGGAACCACAGCCCGCGCTGGGCGCGGGAGAGGGGCCTTTCATGGACAGTCGAGGGCATTGGTATCGTTGACGGCGACGGCGGGCGTCCCCAGGAGGTTGTGGTAGACGGCGGTCTCGCCGGTGAGCGTGTCGGTCACCTTCAGCGTGTACTCCACCGTGGTCGTGGCGGCCGCAAAGACCCAGTGGTGTCCGTTGAGAGCGCAGCCGTCGAGCACCTTGACCATCAGCTCCCAGTTGGTGGGATCGAAGAACCAAAAGAGCCCCGAATCCGCCGTCGAGCAGGAGGCCACCGTGCCCGTGCCGGTCCGCCCCGAGAAGTCCTTCCAGACTACGTCCGCCCGATAGCGGCCGCCGCCCAGGCAGAGGTGGTCCGGACCCGCCGTGCAGGAAGGCTCGGCTCCCGGGTAGCTCTTGCTCAGCAGGAACTCGAAGCCCCGGGTCGTCGTGGCGTTGTACATCTCCTGGTGCTGCGCGCCCTGGCGGATCTCCTCCTCCCAGGGAATCCCGAGCCGCTGCCACTGCTGCTTCAGCGACTCGTACGATCCGCCGAAGTAGTTCGGATCGTTGGTGCCATAGTACATGCGGATCGGCGCCTTGTAGGACGGATCGGCGATCGCGTCCACCGGATAGTAGCGGGCGCCCATGGAGAACACCGCGCTGAAGCGCAGGCGCTCCTGATAGGCCAGCAGATAGGCGTACGCGCCGCCGGCCGAGTGCCCCGAGACCGAGATCCGCCTCTCGTCCACCGGCAGCGCCGCGCGCGTCATCCGCAGGCTCTCGGTGATCGTCAGCTCGTCGGCGGGATCTCCCCATCCGAGCCCGTTCTTGGAATGTGGCATGACCAGGACACAGCCGGCGACCCGCGCGGGCCCGAGGATATACGGAAAATAGTTCTCGGGCTTGCCCCCCGAGCCGTGGAGGAACACCACCACGGGAACCGGCCGGTCCGTCGGCAAGTCCGGCGGCACATAACGCCAGAAATAGGTCCCGGTGGCGGGGATGTCGAAGTATTCCAGGCCGGGGGTCGACTCCTGTGCCCACGCCGCCGCCGCGCCGAGGGCGAGGACGAGCGCGATCCAGAGCGGGCGGAAACGGGTCCGCGGAAACAGATGCACCATGACTTCCATTGTGGGGGAAACAATGGGTCCGGCGAAAGGCTTCCCTCGGCTATGATCATTCAGCACTCCAAGAAAGGAGCGTGAGACGTGCCCAACCCGGACGGCAGCCGCAAGCGTTCCCTGATTCTCGCCGGAGGCGGCATCAAGGTCGCGTTCCAGGCCGGCGTGTTGCAGGTCTGGCTCGATGAAGCGGGACTGGCCTTCGACCATGCCGACGGCGCGAGCGGCGGCTGCCTCAACCTGGCCATGTACTGCCAGGAGATGTCCGGCACCCGGATCGCCGACAACTGGCGCAACCTCGATCCGGTCGCGGGCGTCGACTTCAACTGGGCCCAGTACCTGCGCCTCTTCTACGCCGAATCGCTCTTCCAGCTCGGCAACTACCGCCGCAAGGTCTTCCCGGCCTGGGGTCTCGACTGGGAGAAGATCCACGCGAGCCCGCGCGAGGCCACCTTCAACGTCTACAACTTCACCCGTCACGAGCCGGTCGTGTATACGCCCGAGCAGGTCACCGAGGACCTGCTGGTGGCCTCGGTCTCGCTCCCCATGTGGTTCGAGCCCGTCCGCATCGGCGGCGACGTCTACATCGACTCCGTCTTCAACACGGACGCCAACCTCGAGGAGGCGATCCGCCGGGGTGCCGACGAGCTCTGGGTGATCTGGACGGTGAGCCAGCGGGGCGAATGGCTCGACGGCTTCGTGGCCAACTACTTCCAGATCATCGAAGCCGCGGCCAACGGCCGCTACAAGGACGTGCTCAAGCGGATCGACGCCAACAACCAGGCGATCGCCGCGGGCGGGCACGGAGAATTCGGCCGCCCCATCGAGGTCAAGGAGCTCAAGGCCGAGGTGGCGCTCCACTACCTGATCAACTTCAGCCGCGACCGTGCGGCCGAGGCGGTCAACCAGGGGGTCGAGGTGGCGCGGGCCTGGTGCAAGGAGCGCGGCATTCCGCTCAAGCAGGACGTCGCCGCCTACCCCACCCAGGTCCACGAGGCGGCCACCCGCCTCCAGTTCACCGAGGACATGAAGGGGTACATCGCCCTCGGCGAGACCGAATTCCAGCGCGGCTTCGACGTCGGGAGCGAGCGCAAGACCTTCCTCCAAGCCCACATGACCATCGAGATCGAGGGCGTGGACCACTTCATCACCGACCCGCAGCACGCGGCCGCCATCGAGGGCACGGTGACCTGCGACGCCTTCGGAGGTGCTCGACCGATCGACAGCGGCACCTTCAACCTTCTCGTCCCCGGCAAGGACTATACCGACAAGAGGATGTTCTACCGCCTCCACTTCCGGGACGCCTCCGGAAACCCCCTCACCCTGAGCGGCACCAAAATCATCCGCGACGACCCCGGCTTCGACGTCTGGAGCGACACGACGACCCTCTTTACGCACATCTACAAGGGCACGGTCACCGCCGAGCAGGAAAAGGACGCCGAGGTCCTGGCCGCCGGAATCATCCGGATCGGTCTCCTCGACTTCCTGAAGCAGCTCACCTCCTTCCGCGTCGAGGGACCCACGCTGTCCGACCGCACCGCCGCCCTGGGCCGCTTCGGAAGGCTCTTCCTCGGCAAGCTCTGGGACGTCTACGCCCGCGAGGTGGTGTCGGTGGGGCCGTTCTAGGAGCCGCTGATCTCGATGAGGGCCTCGCCCTGCTCGAGAAGGATCAGCGCCTTGGGAAGGGCATCGGCGAGAACTTCCCGCATTCGTTGATTGGAGGTGTTGCCACACGTGATCCAGATCACCTGGGGTGGCGCTCCGTGCGCCTCCAGGAGGCGCATGAAGTCGGCATCCTTGGTCATCAAGATGGCTCCAGCCTCGCGCGCCGCGTGAAAGATCGCGGCGTCGGTCGCGTCGCGCAGGCTGAGCGCCCGGACGGACGCGGCCTGAATTCCGGGAACGTTTCGATTGATCCAGGCGGCGACGGCAGGCGAGAGCTGCGCATCCACCCAGATCTTCACGCGGCGACCACAGGATGATCGAGCCGGCTGCGCGCGTAGAGAATGGCGGCCTCGACGTCCTCAGGCTCCAGATCCGGGAGCTCCTCGAGGATCTGTTCCCGCGAGAGGCCCGTCGCCAGGAGATCGAGGACGTCGATCACCCGAATCCTCATGCCTCGAAGACAAGGGCGTCCGCCACACTGTTCGAGGTTGATGGTGATCCGGCTTCTCCAGTCCGGCATTTTCCTCTCCTCGGCTCGCCCGTGACAGCTCTACGGTCGCGAGTCCTGCAAGACGATACCACGGCTCGTGCGTTCCCTTCCCGTGCAGATCTCCTCCCTCAAGACCTCCAGGAACGGTCGCCCCCACCCTTCCATCCGCGCCTCCAGCCGGGCCGTGCAGTCACAGTCGCAGCAGGCCCAGGGCTCCGTATCGTCCAGATCGCGGCACTTCCGCCGGCTGTGGGCGTCTTGCACCCGGACCAGCTCGAAATACTCCTCCCAGTAGGGGCGCTCTTCGTCCAGCGGCTCGCTGCAGAAGCAGACCTCGATCCAGCGCACCGCTCCTCCCTCGACCCGGCGCGCCTGCGCCATGTCCTCCCGATACTCGTCGCCAGCGATGGAGCCCTGCCCGAGGGTACCGTCCTCGATCGCCTGGAGCAGTGCCGCTTCGCGCCCGGGCCGCACCCGGGCTGTCACCAGATACCGCATCCCTCCATCCTACCAGGCCGGCCCTACCAGCCCGGAGCGATGAAGAACCCCATCACCCAATCCTCCTGCGGCCGCTGGAACGGTTTCGCGGCGTAGAAGTGGAGGACGGCGAAGCCGCCGAGGAGCAGGCGCACCGAGACGCCGGCGCTCACCACCGGCACGCGCTCGAAGGACTTTTCCTCGAAGCGGAGCTTGGGCGTCGTGTCCGCCGTCCATGCCGTCCCCGCATCGACGAAGGCGGCCAGCTCGACGGGCAGGAACCGCGTCTGGAAGAGACCGAACCCCTGGGTGCCGACCAGCGGGTAGCGCATCTCCAGGTTGAGCACGCCGATCCGGCTCCCCACCAGGCGGTCGAACTCCGGGCAGGCTCCGGGGTCACTCGGGTCGGCCGAGCACTCCGACAGGTCGATGCTCCCGATCTCGTATCCCCTGACCAGCGTCGGATAACCGACGTAGAGCGGCACCAGCCGGTCGTTCTCCGCATCCGTGCCGTAGCGGCCCACGTGCATTCCGCGGACGGCGAACGTCAACGGCCGCGCGAAGAAGTAGCGCCGGTAGTCGAGCGTCAGCGACTGGAAGGTCAGGTCGCCGAAGGTCGGCTCGACCTCGAAGCGGTAGCGCCAGCCGCGCACCGGCGAGGTGAAGCCGAAATAGCTGTTGTCCCCCACGAGAGCGAGCGAGCCCTGATAGAGCTGCAGCCCCGGCGGCGCCGGCAGGCCGTGCTCGTTGCGGTCGATCACCTGGTCGCCCACCACGACGAGCTGCTCCACCTTGTTGCTGTAGCTGAGCCGGGTGACCCCGAGGCTCGCCTCGATCCGGCGGGTGGTGGAGAACGGATAGCGGGTCAGCGCGAGAGCCTGATCTTCGGTCACCGTCTGCCGGACCTGCTCGTAGATCGTCGCCTGCGTGGGCGTGCCGTCGACGTCCACGGTCCCCTCGCTCGCCGAGGTGAAGGCTGAGACGTAGGGGATGTGCCCGCCCGCCGCGCCCCATTGCAGGCGGTTCGCCTGGCTCAGGTAATACCCCTGGGCACCGAACTCGTCCAGGGTGCCCGTGCCTCCCTGGATCGAGAAGCCGACCTCGTGCTCGCCGAGGGTGTCGCTCAAATAGGCGGTGACGTCCCCGCCCACCTCGGTGCCCAGCGTGCTCACCCCGACGCCCACCGCCGGCCCGACGAAATCCAGCTGGAGGCGGCGCTTGTAGCCGGCCACCTCCGGCTCGATCTGCGGCAGCGGCTCCGGATGGCCGAGGTAGCCCGCCACCAGATCCTGCGGTCCCGCCCCCAGCGGAGGCAGCTGCGCGGCCCGCGCCTCCTCGCCCCGGGCGGCCTCGGCGATCACCGTCTCGCCCCGCGCCTCTCCAGCCTCCAGCGCGTGGATCCGGTAGTCCGTGTTGTCGAAGACCGTGAACATCACCCGGCCGCTCTGCTCGGCGACCGTGAGCGCCGGGGACAGCCGCGCGATGCCCGTCACGCCCGTGGTCAGGCGCGTCACCCGGAAGATCTCGCCGCTGTCCATCGCCATCCGGTAGAGGTCGCTCACCCCGGCGCCGTCCGAGATGAAATAGAGATCGCGCCCGCCGGGGCCGAACTTCGGGTTGAAGCGGTTGCCGCGCTCGATCGTCCCCTCCGCCGGCACGACCTGGCTCACCTTGCCGCTCGCCACGTCGATCCGCCAGATCCCCATCGACGCCCGGGTCAGCGCGGTCGCGTCCCCGCCTGGTCCGGCCTCCGCAGCGCGGTCGGAAACGAAGACGATCGACGTGCCGTCCGGCGCCCATTCGGGCTGCAGATCGGCGTAGATGTCATTGGTCAGGCGGCGCACCCGGCCGCTCTCCAGGTCGAGGAGATAGAGATCGGTGATGCCGCCGGCCGAGCCGGAGAAGACGATCGACCGGCCGTCCGGAGACCACGCCGGGTTCCACATGCCGCCCACGCCCTCGGCGTTGTAGCGCCGCCGCTCGATCTTGCGCGAGCCCACGTCCACGATGGCGATCTCGTTGTCCCCGCGGGCGAAGACGACGAAGGCGAACCGGCGGCCGTCCGGCGACCAGCTCCCCGACGAGTCGAGGAAGCGCAGCGAGTCGAAGTGGGAGTCGGAGTCCTCGGACAGCAGCTTGGTGCGGATCTCGCCAGTCCGCGCATCGGCCAGGTAGAGGTCGAAGGTGAACAGGTTGCGGGTCGACAGGAAGGCGACCTGGCTCCCGTCCGGGCTGAGCACCGGCGAGATGTAGTAGTCGATCGAGTCCTTCTCCCGTGGCAGGATGCGCGTGCCCACGGCGGAGGGAGGCTGGCGCCGCTCGAGCACGGGCGCATAGGCCTGGCGGATCGCGGTGCGCCAATCCTCCGACAGGGTCTTCACGTCGGTCCCGAGCACCTCGGCCACCGCACCCTCGAAGCCGATCCGCACCCCGCGGGCAAAGAGCCGGCCGACCGCGAGGTCGCCCCAGCGGCCGCCGATGTAAGCCCAGAGGGCATGCCCCCAGCGGTACGGGAACAGGCGCGGATCGCGCGACAGGTCCTCGACCTTGGGCAGGGCGTCGCGGGCCAGGGCGTCGCGCAGCCACATGGAGGTCTGGACCGACTCGCGGCCCAGGGACAGGTACTCGGCCATCCCTTCGACGAACCAGAGCGGCACATCCACCGGCGCCGCTCCCATCGACTGGCCGCCCTGTCCGCCGTGCGGATCGCGCAGGATGTCGTACTGGAAGACGTGGGTCAGCTCGTGGCCGAGAACGTGATCGGTCTCCTCGTAGTTCCCGGTCATCGGGAGGACGACCCGGGTCTTCATCCCCTCGGTGACGCCGCCGGTCCCCTGGCTGATCAGACCGCTGACCACGTTCGTCTGCTGGAAGTCGCTGTGGTCGGCGTAGAGGATGATCGACTTGCGCTCTTTGAACTCCCTGTCGAAGACCGACGACAGGCGGACGTACCATCGCTCAGCCATCCGCGCGGCGTCACGGACCGCCCGCTCCTCTTCCGGATAGTAATAGATGTCGAAGTGCTCGGTCTTGAGCACCCGCCAGTCGAAGCTCTCCCATTGCACCTTGTTGCGGCCGAAGTACTGGGCGGATACGCTGGAGGGGAGGGAGGCGAGGGCGAGCAGGACGAGGATGGAGGTGAACGTTGTCCGGCGCGAGACGATCGCTGGAATGAGCATCGGTCCTCCTCTGAGCTATTGTAGCCGAGGCCCCTCACCCCCGTCCCCTCTCCCATCCCCTCCCACCCCTGCCGGGAGAGGGGCGCCACCGCCCAAACTTGGCTTCGACCCTACAGATGCGTGGCCTCTTCCCCCTCTCCCGGCGGAAGGGAGGGGGTGGGAGAGGGGGCCAGGGGGTGGGGGGCCCGCTTGAACGCCAGCCGGATTCCGTCGAGCTCGGCCAGAGCCCAGAGCTTGAGGCCCCTGGCGAACATGCGGAAGGGAGCCACCTGGAGGTTGTAGAAGGCTGAGATGCGCCGGCCGTCGTTGCGCCGTCCCGCCTCCCCGGCGGCGCGGCGGGTGAGCGCCAGGGCCTTGAAGCGCCGGTTGTAGATGCGCATCACATGGTAGGAGAGGAACGCCGGCTTGGGGCCGAGCACCGGCATCCAGAAGAACCTGCCGAAGAACCGGTAGGAGGGGATCACCACGAAGATGTAGTACTGCGCGGTCTCGATGAGGAACGCGGCCGTCAGCAGGTCGTGCTCCCCCATGTAGAAATACTTGTCCTTGTAGATCGAGTCGAAGAACCGCCGGTAGGAGCGCAGGAAGACCTCGTTGTGCTCGGCGATGCGGCGCCCCACGTCCTCCCCCGCCGCCTGCGCCTTGACGATCTCGACCGTGGCCTCGACGGTGAACGAGGCATGGTCGAGCCCCGGCGAGTAGTAGGGATCGAGGAACGCCGCCGCGTCGCCCAGGAGCGCCCAGCCGTTGCCCATGTACTGGCGGGAGACGTAGGCGAGGTTCGAGTAGGTCCGCAGGTCCTCGGAGCCCATCCGCGCCCCCTCCAGGAGCTCGGCCATCAGGGGATTGGAGCGCAGGAAGTCGAGATAGTCGCGCTCCAGGTTCTTCCCCCGGTCGAGATGCATGATCCGGGTGTCGAAGACGACGCCGACGCTCGTTGCGCCATGCCCGAGGGGGATGAACCACGTCCACGATCCGAATCCCATGTAGTGGTTCGTCGACAGCCGGCGCGAGCCCACGTTGCCGCGGGAGAGCGCGAGAGGTCCGCGGGCCGCGACGTCGTCAATGTGGCGGACGTTCTCCCACCGGCACCAGACCGCGGCCGTGGGGTGCTCCTGATTGCGCTCGATCAGGCCGAGGCGCTTGCCGAGGAACGTGGCGCGGCCGGTGGCGTCGAGCACCCAGCGGCAGGCCACGGTCTCGACCTCGCCGCCGTCCCGCTCGAAGGTGACCCGGTGGTCGAAATCGCCGAGCTCGACGTCGCGCACCCGGGCCGGCCGGGCGAGCTCGGCCCCTTCGGCGACCGCGGTGGCCAGGATGTGCTCGTCGAGCACGTCGCGCCGCAGCTGGAACGAGGGGACGGTGCTCCGCAGGTAGGGACCCGACTCGCTCGCCTCGGCATGGCTGTGGACCTTCTCGTTCGAGAACCAGTAGCGAAGCCCCTCCTTGGGGAGATGCTCCAGCTCCAGATGGCGCCACAACGCGAGCCGCCGGGTGAGAAACATCCCCGACATCTCCGTGGTCGCCTCCCCCACCTTCGCATCGAACGCCGTCGCCTTCTCGACCACCAGCACCGACAGCTCCGGCCGGTCCCGCCGCAACAGCACCGCCGCCGCCGAGCCGCTGAACGCACCGCCCAGGATGACGACGTCGTAACGCTTCGGGATGCAGGGCGAGGTTGGGAGCGAGGGTTCCATGGCTGGAGGGGAGTCTAGCAGGGGATGTGGCCTCCAGAGTGCTATCCTAAGATGTCTATTGTTGAGGAGAGACCCGTGGATAGAGAACCTGCCATCCGGAACCTGACGATCCAGGGCTTCCGCAGCATCGCAAGCGAGCGGATCGAGCTCGACAACCCGACCTTCCTCGTCGGGCGGAATGGCGCCGGAAAAAGCAACATCGTCGACGCGTTCGCCCTCCTCGGCGAGGCGATGACCCGCGCCCTCCCCAATCTCATCTCTGCCCGGGGAGGCATCACAACCGTCTTCCACAAGGCACCGGGAGCAGGTTACCCCCTTGACTTGGGTCTGGAGGTCGAGCTCGGTTCCGTCAGCGAGGAGATCAAGAGCGGTACCTATGGCTTTCTGACACGAGCGACCTCGGAAAGACATTTCCACGTCGTGCGGGAGAGATTCTCGGCGGGCGCCGTCAGCTTCGACCGCCAAGGAGGGCTCAACCTCCCGGGGCCCTTTCTCGATCATCTCCCGCAGCCTCACACAGAGCCCGACTCCCTACTGCTTCCCATCCTGAGCGGAGTCGAGCATTATGCGCCGGTCATTCGTGCTCTCTCGGCCATTCGCGCGTATGACATCAACCCGGGCCGGCTCCGTGAGCCGGCCGCTCCAGACAAGGGCCTGACTCTTCTCCCTGATGGGAGCAACGCAGCCAGCGTCCTCCAGGAGATTCGCTCGTCGTCTCCCGACGATTTTCAGGCCATTTCCGATTTCTTGAGCGTTGCGCTCCCATATTCCGTCGAGATCCGATCGACTCTTCATTCCCCGAGCCGCTTGGCGTTGGAGATGATTCAGACCTCACGGCGAGGACAGATCACTCTCGAAGCCGTCAGCGCATCCGAGGGTATGCTGCGCCTCCTTGGCCTGCTTCTCACCATCTTCCAACCCACGACGCCGTCGGTCCTCCTGATCGAAGAGCCCGAGGCGACCATCCATCCAGACGCGCTCGGCATCGTCGTCGACCTCCTGCAACTCGCAACGCAGCGGAGCCAGGTGATCGTCACGACACACAGCCCCGAGCTCCTGGATGCAAAGTGGATCGGAGACCGCCACCTGCGGGTCGTCCACTGGGAGGACGGAGCGACCTGGGTCAGCCCCATCGCGGTCGGAGCCCGCCAATCTCTCCAGGACCACCTCATGGGCGCCGGGGAGCTCCTGAGAGCGCGTGCCCTTGATGCGCCCCCCCTGGCTCGGACGGAACAAGAGCCCGTCCTCTTCGAACGCGCCAAGTGAGAATTCAACCGATTGTCGAAGGCGCCGGAGAAACGGAAGCGCTCCCCGAGCTTCTCCGGCGTCTGCGGGATGCAAGCGGGGCTTATGCCCTGACCTTCAACAAGCCTCTCCGCAGGAAGCGCTCGGAGCTGGTCAACGAAACGCCGCTTCGGAAGGCGGTCGGTCTCGCACTCCGGCAGGGGTGTGAAGGCATTTTGATTCTGTTCGACAGCGACAAAGATTGTCCCCGGGTGGTTGCGCCCCAAGTCCAGACATGGGCACGGTCCGAAGCGCCAGGGGTTCGTTGTGAAGTCGTCCTCGCGCACTGTGAGTACGAGGCCTGGTTTCTCGGATCCCTCGAATCTCTGCGGGGGCGGCGGGGACTCTCCGGCGATGCCATTTCTCTCGCGGACCCCGAATCTGTTCGAGGCGCCAAAGAGCGGCTCCAGGCGATGGGGGAGCTTCGACGATATGCACCGACCCGTGATCAGGCCGCCCTGACCGCTCTCTTCGACCTGGCCGCCGCCTACCGCAGCTGCCGGTCGTTCCGCCGGATGGTCCGAGCCTTCGGCCTCCTCGCCGAAGGAGTCGGCGTCCCACTCACCGACTGGCCTCCGCCCTCCTGGCTGACAGCCCCCTGATCCGCCCGAACGCCCGGTGATAGGCTCCCGGGATGCACGAGACCATCGCTTCGCCTCTTGCCGCCTGGGAGAACTTCTACGTCATCATCGGCGGCGCGGCTGCGGCTCTCACCGGCCTCCAGTTCGTCGTGATCGCCCTGATCCACGAGGTGGGAGCGCGGAGCAGCCATCGGGAGATCGCCGCGTTCGGCACTCCGCAGATCGTCCATTTCTGCGCCGCGTTGCTCGTGGCGGCGACTCTCAGCGCGCCCTGGAGCACGCTCTCGCATGCCGGCCTCGTCCTGGGTGCGATCGGCGTGGCGGGCATCGTCTATGCGGCGATCGTCATCCGGCGCACCCGGCGGCAGAAGGGCTACAAGCCGGTCCTCGAGGACTGGGTGTGGCACGTCGTGCTCCCGCTGGCCGCCTATACCGCGCTCGCCGTTGCAGCGGCGCTCCTCTGGAGCGGTCCCGTCCCGGCGCTCTTCGTGACCGGCGCCGCCTCTCTCCTGCTTGTCTTCATCGGGATTCACAATGCGTGGGACACGGTGACGTACCTCACCATCGAGCGCGCAGAGCGTCCCCAAGCACGGCAGGATCCGGGCCAGGGCTCCGAATAGGCACCCGGACCGTCCGGTCTCTCCCTCCGAATCGCTCCTCCTCCCATCCCGATGGCTCGGGCCCCGAGCCGGATCGTCCGTCCCTCGATCCGGGCGGTTCAGACCTGAATCCGGACGATTCAGCCCTCAATCCAGATTGGCCAGACTCTGATCTGGGTGGTTCAGATTCCGATCTAGGTGGCTCAGATTCTGGTCTGGACGGTTCAGATCCTGGTCTGGGTGGTTCAGATCCTGATCTGGGTAGTTCAGATCATAGTCTGGGCGGTTCAGATCTCTATCTGGGCTGTTCAGATTCAGATCTGAATGGTTCAGACTCTAATCCGGGCGGTTAGGATCTCAGTCTGGACTGTTCGGATTCAAAGCTGGGCTGCTCGGACTCTGAGCTGAGCCACCCAGACTCCGAACCGAACCGCCCGGACTTCGGGCCGGGCTCTCCGGACATCAGCGCTGGACACTCAGCTCTTCTTCGGCGTAAGATAGGGGAAAGTCGCGAAGCTGTAGAACGAACGACGCGTCCGGCGTCCGTGCGCCGGAGTTTCCGAGAGGAGAGTCATGCCCACTCCCAAATCGCAGGCGGACATCATCACCGACATCCAGGGGCTTCTCGAAGCGGCGGAGAGGACCCCCGAGATCCGTGCGCTCATCGAGGCGGAGCGCCAGCCTCTGGCCGATTCACTGGTGTTGATCAGGAGCCTCAAGGCGCGGCAGGAGGAGCTGACCGCGCTCCGTCAGGAGGTGACGCAGCAGCTCGGCGTCGCCTTCGCCGACGCCAGAGAGCGCTCGATCGTCTTCCGCTCCGTGGTACGAGGGAAGATCGGTCCCCGGAGCGAGCGCCTGGTCCACTTCAAGATGGCGCCGCTGCGCAAGCGCCCGCGCAAGAAGAAGGCCGCGGAGAAGGTGCCGCTTCAGGAGGACGCCGTCAACCCGGCGGCGGAGAGCACGGAGTAGAGCCTCAGCGAGCTCAAGAACCTGGAGTTTCAGGGGGCGGAGTGAGTGCGTGTAGGAACCTTCGCGCCGGCCGACGTGATAGGCCCGGTGGTTTCAACCCAATGCTGTTCGATTAGCGGCGAGAGGCGGAGCTTGCAGTCCCTGGGACCGCCGGCGTCTCGCCGGCATCATCAAGAAAGTGGGCCAAAGGCCCGGCCTTCATAGGGCAGCAGAGCCCCTTGCCGGCTGCCGTGGTCACGGGGAGCATGGCCGGCGAGGACGCCGGCGGTCCCAGGGGGCGCAAGCTCATCCCTGGAGAGTGGCCTCGTCCAAGGAGGGGATCGCCAAGGCGGCCATGAGCCGCCGGGCCTTGGATTTTCGCCGGCGAAAATCGCGAATGAAAACTATCGACTCCGCGCCGCCCTCTCCACGTCCGCTTTGGCCTTCTGCGCCAATTCCACGGTGGCCGCCTCCCGCCGGGCGGCCTCACAGAAGAGCCGGAGCGAGCGCACGGCTTCCCGGCGAATGCCTATGGCAGAGAAGACCCGCTGCAGCGGCACAGCCAGCTTCTTGACCGCGCCAGTGTCTCCCTGCTTCAGCCAGTAGAGGGCCAGGTCCAGGCCCGCCAGGGCCGCGTCGTAGGGGAGCGGTGGCTTGCAGCGGAGGAAGTCGTTGCAGACTCCATCCAGAATCGCGATCGCCTCTTCCGTCCGCCCCAGACCAGCTGCCACGCGCGCAGTGAGCCAGCGGGTCCGCAAACGAGCCAGTGCCCCGAGCTGGTCCGCCAGCCTCTGGACTTCCGACACGAGTTCCTCCGCCTGGCCGGCTCTCCCCAGGTTGCACAGGCAGACGGCCGTGTTGAACCGCAAGACGCAAAGATCGCGAGGCGCCCCAGACGCGAGGACGTAGGGCTCGGCTTCCTTCAGGGTCGCGAGGGCGCGCTCAAAGTCTCCCATCTGTTCAAGTGTGAACGCCTTGTTGAGGAGGATCGATCCCCTTCTCTCCAAAGGGCTGAGCCTGAAAGCCTCATCATGCAGCGCGACCGCTTCGGGGAAGCGCCTCTCCTCCCGGCATAACGAGGCTTCGAGATCCGGCAGACGACCCTCGTCCAGCAGAGGCGGATCGCTCGGAGAAAACGCATCCCGCAGCTTTCGCGTCCGATCGAAGGCGGCTCGCGCTGGAGCGAGATCGTTGCAAACGCGGAGGGCGTTCCCCAGGTGGGGTAGGGCGAGGAGGGCCTCGACGCGGGCGCGCCAGCTCGCAGTGCCCCGGATCTTCCGGGCGACCTCCAAGGCCAGCCGGGCAAGCTCCAGAGCGTCCGCCGGCGCATCGGCTGCCGCGACCTTGCTCTCGTTACACAGGCGCTCGACGAGGCTCCAGATACGGAACGCGGCCGATTCCCGGACGAGGCGGGACCGCTGCTTGGGGTCAAGCCGCCTGAGGCGCTGCCACAGCACATCAGCCCGGCTGCGGTCTTCCGGCCGCGGCCTCCCCGTGTCCTCCCACGGCTCGGGTGCTGGCTCAGGAGTGAGGAACGCGCCCGCCTCTTCGATCGCCATCAGGACGGCTTCGGCGATCTCCGCGGTGAGAGGCTCACCCGGTGCGGCAGCCCGCTCCCCGGCGAGGCCCCAGGCTTCGGCGAGGCGTTGAGCATCGAGCAACCTCCGAAGGAGCTCCAGCTGGCCGCGCGAGATTCCTGCCTTTTCCCCCAGGCGGGCCAGGATCTCCGGCGCCGGAGTCCTCTTGCCCTTCTCGTAACTCCAGAGAGCCTTTCGCGACATCCCCACAACCGTTGCGACCTTGCTCAATCCCCCGTGACGCAGACGGAGGCGCCGCACGAAAACCGCACCTAGAATCCCCGCAATCGGATCGGCCTTCTCGTCCGTCATGTGCTCTCCCGTGGCGGTGTGTTCCCATTTTGAGGCCAAAGCGTGGACTTTTCCAGGCCAGCAGCAGGCACCATTGAGCCAACGGGAACCGCCCGGCGCGGCCATGGAGGCCGCCCCGGAGCGTCTTCCCCCGAAAGGAGCCTCTCATGGCTCGGTCCCTGATCCGGATCTCCGTCCTCTTCGTTCTCACCATCCTGCTCGCCGCACCCTGGAGCGCCGCGGCGCCCCGGCAGGACAACGCGCCCGCCCCGCAGCTCCTGGCCCGGCTCTGGCACCAGGTGGCCGACCTCTGGGGCGACATCGGCTGCATCATGGACCCGAGCGGCGCCTGCCGCGCGAGCCCGGCGCCTACCGCCGACATCGGCTGCGGCATGGACCCGAACGGGGGCTGCGGCCACTAGGCCTTCCCCCCTCGGCCCCCCTTCGGGGGGGCCTGTCGTTGCACTCTTTCGATGGCTTCGGCCGTCCGCCGGGCCAGCTCCACCGTGGCTTCCTCCCGGCGTGCGGCCTCCCAGAAGACCCGAAGGGCGGCCAGGGCTTCGCGCTCAATGTTGAACGTTCGAAAGACCGCCTGCATCCGCCCCGCCAGGAACATGACCTCGCGTGTGTGTCCCTGTTCGAGATGGACCGCGGCCAGATCCATGCCGGCGAGAGCGGCATCATAGGGGAGTCTGAGCGCCACAAGGTCGTTGAACACCTGCTCGAGAGCGGCCGTGGCCTTGGCGATCCGCCCAAGGCCCGCATCGATCAGCCCCTCGTTCCACAGAGTGCGGGCGAGATCCAACTCATTGCCCCCGAGCCTCAGCACCATCTCGCGAATCGCCGGGACGAGATCCTCTGCGGCCGGTAATTTGCCGAGCTTCCGCAGGGCGACCGAGAGGTTGAAGAGCAGGACCTTCAGGTCCCCGAGCTGGCCTGCCTTCTCGACGTACGATCGCGCCTGTTCCAAGGCCTCGATGGCCGCTTCCGGGTTTTCCATCTGTTCGAGCGTGAAGGCCTTGTTGAGGAGGATGCGGCCCCTTCTCTCCTCTGGGCTGAGCTCCAGAGCCCTCTTGTGGAGATCCAGGGCTTCCGAAAATCGCCTCTGCTCGCGTCGGAGAGACGCTTCGAGATCGAGGGGCCACCCCTCGTCCAGGGGAAGGAAGTCGTCGTCCTCTCCCGCTTCCCAGCACGTCCAGGCCCTCTGGAAGCCCCTGTCGGAGGCATCGAGGTCGTTGCCGACCCGGTGAGCGTTCGCGAGAGCGAAGGTCGCCCATCCTTCGAGGCGCTTGCGGCGGCTCTCAAGCCCTGGCACGAAGGGGGCAGTGAACAGGGCGAGCTCGGCCCATTCAAACGCCTTGGCCGGCGTATCGGCCGCGGCGCGGATGGACTCATTGGCCAAGCGCTCCACCATGGCCCACGTCTGGTAGTCCTCGGCGTTCTGGATCCGCTCGCGCCGCTCCTGCACCGTGGCGAGCTGGCGGAGGTACTCGCAGCACTCCTCCGCGCGCTGCCGGTCGCGCGCGAAGCGCTCCTCGAGCTTCTGGCGCACCAGGAGCGGATAGACGCTCCGCGCCACATGGAGCCCGATCAGGCCGGCGCCCACCACGCAGCGGCGGATGTCCTCTTCCTCCGGGGTCACCGGCTCGGGAGGCGGCGCCGCGGCCCACACCCACCGGCCGAAGCCGAGAGACATGTCGATCGCCGCGGCGGGCAGCTCCATGGGGGCGATGATCTTCTCCGACTCCTGGCGGCTCGGCTCCTTGCGCCAACCCGTTTCCAGGTTGTAGAGGACCGATTTCGAGAGACCGCTGGCATCCCCGAGCCGCTCAAGCGACCAGGCCATCTCCTCCCGAAGTCGCCAGATGGCTTTACCCCGCGGCGTCGGTTTCGGCTTCCGTCCTTTCTTTCGCCCCATGGACCGGCCCCCTTTGTGAAGTGACAGCTTTCCACTATCTGGAGGTGTGCTGAAGATCGCCGAGCGGGACAGCGCGACAGCTCTCCACAGGTAAAGTTGCCGGAGACCGGGTACCAAGGGACAACTTTTTCCAAATTCCGCCGATAAGGCGTTACCGCGGCGGGAAGACAGAGCCAGAAGAGGCCGCCGAGCTTTACTCTCCCGGCCGTGATGATGACCTTCGAAGACGAGCTGCTGCAGAGGTTCTGGCGGGCATTGCGCAAGCGCACCGGACATTCCGCCCCCGCCGGCGTGGTCCATGCCGCCGAAGATGCCACCCTTTGGGATCGCTTCCTCGAACGGACACCCGCGGCCATCGGAGAGGCGCAAGGCCGCCGGGCCGCCGCCGAGGAGCTGCGCGACGAGATCTTGAGCTTCGAGCCTGCGGAGAGACTCGGCCATCTCGCCAATCCGCGCTTCCATTCGGAGGATCTGCTCGAGCTGCTGCTGGATGAAAGCCAGGAGCTCCAGGCCGCTGATGCGGAAGCCGCGGCATTCTGGGCCCGGCTCGCCGGCCAGCTCGCTGAAGCTCTCCGCGACAAAAGGTTCCTGGGCAGCGACGCCCAGGTCCGCGCGGGTGTGCTGCACGGCAACGCGCTGCGTCTCGCCGGCGACCGGGAGGGAGCCGAGCGCACCTTCGCCGCGGCGAATGCCCATCTCGACGAGGACTCTCCCGAGCTGCCGTTGTACGCCCGCGCCCTGGGGGTGCTCCGCTGGGAACAGCACCGCCTGGCCGAAGCCGTCAGCCTGTTCGAGCACGCAGCGCGCCGGTTTCTCGGCGAGGACCTGGATCTCGACGCCGGGCTCAGCCTGCTCCTCGCCGGTGTCCTGCACGGAGAGACCTGTATGCCGGACCGCGGCCTGAATTTTCTGCTGCTGGGGTGGCGCAAGGCCGTTCCAACCCCGCAGCCATGGCTCAGCTTGCGCGGCGGCTTTCTCCTGGCGTCACGCCTCGTGGAGGCTGCCGAGCTCGCGATCGCCCGCACCGTCCTCGCCGAGACCATGGAGCTGTACAAGCAGATCCGCGACGAGCACGAGACCCTCTGCGGCTTCCGGCTGGAGGGCGCCGCCCGGGCTCGCCTGGGGGAGATCGGCCAGGCCGAGGATCTCCTCCAGGGGGTCCGGCAGACCCGTCTCAACCGGCGTCATCTCCCGGAGCTCGTCCTGACCTCGCTCGAGCTGGCCATCGTCCTGGCCGAGTTGGGCCGGGACAGCGAGATCGCGCAGCTCGCGGCCGACGTCGAGGGCTTCGAGCCCGAGGAGGGCGGCGTCTTTGCCGTCGAGGCCTTCCAACTGTTCCAGACCTTCCGGAGCCAGGGTTACAACCTTCTGCGCAGCGCGGCCGGCGCCGCGGCGGAGTTCCGCCGTCTGTGCCGCCTGTTCGCGGTTCCGCTGGACCCGATCCCTTTCGTGTGAAAGCTATGGCCGCGACCTGCCGTTCACCGTTCTTTGCTTTGTGTGCCGCTAGCCAACGAGCGGCCCTGCCGCCCCTTGGCCTGCCCGGCCGGGGGGCGCTTTTTCTACGACAAATCGATCCGGAGCGCCGACGCATGGCTGAGCTGGAACCCATGGCGGCTGCCCTGGCCCAAGCCCGGGAGCAGCTCCGCCACACAATCGAGCGGCTCGACGAAGCGCGGGCCGACCTGGAGGCCACGGCCGCGGGTCTTCGCCTGCCCGAGCACGAGGAAGACATCGAGGGGCCTCTCGCCGGGCTGGTCGAGCTGGATGCGGTGATCCGCTGCGCCGTCCACGACCTGAAGCCCCTGATCGCCAGCCTGCGCAGCCTGCTCCACAACGCTACGAGGGAGCAGCTGTGACGAGCTGCGCTGATCGCCGCGCCATGAACCGCTTTGTGGCCGGTACCGCCAGCCGGTCTGAGTGCCGCGAAATCGTGCGTCATCTCCTGGCCGGGTGCGCCCCTTGCGCTGCGCTGCTCCAATCGGCCTTCCAGCCGCCGGTTGAGGCAGGGGCCTACGACGAGGTGTTGACGCAGTTGATCGATGCTGTGCCGGCCCAGGCCGGCTGTTCCTGAGGAGTCGCCGAAACTTGATCCGCTCTTGTGGTTCATCGGCTCGTCTTGGGGGATACCGTCCCCGTTCTATCCCTCTTTCCTCAGGGCGAGCCCCTTTTTTTCACTGGAGGATTGGAGGCATGCGATGCGAGGCGGAATGTTCGCCGAGCTGGGAAGGACTCTGCGCGACTTGCGCGAGGCGGTCGGCCTCACCCAGGCCGCGCTGGCCCGCAAGGCCGGCGTGGGAAAAAGCCAGCTTTCCAAGTATGAGCAGGGCAAGGAGCTTCCGAAGCTCGAAACCCTGGAGAGGCTCCTTGTGGCCCTGGGTACCGACCCCTTGACCTTGTTCTATACCGAACACCTTCTGCGGCATCGGGCCGAGATCTTTCCCGTCACCGTCCTGATGACGACGACGCAAGACCTCGACGATCCGGCCCTGGCGAGCTTCCGGCGCCTTTTCGGTCATTTCCTGGATGCGTTCGAGGTCCTTGTAGCGACCCGGTCCCGCAACGGCGCCCAAACCACCGGTTCAGGCCAGGAGTCGGGCCATGGAGCCTGAAACCGCGCACATGATCCAGACTCTGCGGACGGTCATGCGGGTCCTCGGGTTCCGCAATGCCGATCTCGAACGCAAACTCGGCCTGAGCACGAGCTACCTGAGCCGCCTCTTCTCGGGAGGGATCGAGCTTCGCTTCGAGCACATCGTGCTGCTCGCCGAGGCGATGGGAGTGCGTCCGGCCGAGATCTTTCGCTTCGCCTATCCCGAGACGGGCGAGCCCCCCAGCGAGGCGGCGCAGCGCCTGCGGCTGTCGACCGGAGGCTTCCAGCCACCGGTGCATCCACCGGAGGTCCGACCACCATTCGTGGCGCCCCCGAGCGAAGCGGATCTGGAGCGCCTGATGGCCAGGACTCTCCGGCGTTTCTTCGCTGAGATGGCGAAGCTCGACGAGGGGAGAAATCCATGACCGACGATCTGGACGAGCCTGAAACCGGCGAGGCTGAGACAACCGCGGCCGCCTCCTCGGAAGAGGTCTTCACCGGAGCGGAGGCTGCAAAGCTCCTCGGCATCACGAATGTGAGGCTCAGCCGCTATGTCGAGGACTTGCACCTCGACATTCCGCGTGGCAAGAGCCTGCGCATCACCCGTTCCAACTTCGAGGTGCTCCGCACCTACCACCGGAATCGAGCGGACGGTCCTCGTTTCCGTGAGTCCGAGCAGGCGCGCGAGTATGCGGCGTCGCTCAAGGAATATGCGCGAATCTTTCGCTCTCTGAAGAAGCTCACCGCGGAAGCCCTCACGCTTGAAAAGCGCCTCCGCAAAGCCGTCCCGGCCGGCCTTGGTGTGATTCACACCTTGCCCGAGCCTGACCTGGTCCTCGTGACCCCCTTGAGGGCCAGCATCGCACCGAGCGGCAAGCGCTACCGAGCAAGCTTGCCCGAAGCGGATATCGAAGCCATGGGGTCCACTCGCGACGAAGCCCTTCTGGAGCTTCGCGAGGAGATCACTCGCGTGTACAAGCGCCTCGAAAAAGGGCATTTCTTCAACACCGGAGACCGGGAACGTCTCCGCGTCCTGAAGATCCTGATCACCCGCCGGCCGCCGACGCAGGAGTGACGGGGATGAGCGGAAGCACTACCAACGCTGCCTCTCCCCGAGAGCGCATGGAGTAGAACCTCAGCGAGCTCAAGAACCTGGAGTTCCAGGGGGCGGAGTGAGTGCGTGTAGGAAAGGGGAAGGCGTTGAAGCGGGCTGCTTCGGGTCTCAATCGACCGGCTCTCCGGCGAGCCTCAGAAGTCCCCTGCACAACTGGCAAAAGCTTGGGGAGCGGTTCGCGTTCTTCCCCTGCCACTCCGTCCCCAGATGAGGCGCCATACTCTCGGCCCACCCCACCTTGTCTTCTACGGTGGCTCCGATCACGCGCTGGAACAGCTCCCACGTCCCGCACACACTGTCCTGGACATAGCTCTTCATCCTCTGGAACCTGGCCTGTGGGAACGCCCGGCGGATTGCCGCGGGATCTCCAAGGTAAAATGCCTCCGTCTCTTCGATCGCAATCCAAAAGAGAACGAAAGGCCTGGGATGGCACTGCTCCAGGGCGGCGATCATCCTCTGCTTCAGCTCCCGGCAAGGGTCATCGTGGGCATCTACCAGGATCAGCACGCGGTCGGTGGCGGGGTCGAGGCTTTTGCCGTAGGCCCGCAACTTGGCCGGGAGTTGATCCAGGAGTCCTTCTCGGCGGATATCGGGCACCTGCAACGGATCGCGGGACAGCTTGCCCTTGCCGCGATGCCGGATGACGACGAACGAATGGCCCGGCGGCAAGAAGCGACGCAGCCATCCATGCATCAGAGCCTCTTCCGAATCGCCCTCCACCAGGACGTGCAGCCTCATCCGGTGAATCGCTCCTCGAAATGATTGCTGTACCAGAGGCTGCCGAGCGGGATGCCTTCGTCGATCATCGCCTTGACGACCTCAATATCGGCCGTCCGGCGGATTTGCGTCCTCCCCTCCTGGTCCTTTTCCATCAACCAGACTTGCTCCGGCCGCAAGGCATCGACGAAATAGGGAGAGTGCGTGGTGATGAAGAGCTGGGTTCGGTCCTGCACTTCCTCGCCATGCCGCAGCAGCTCCCGGGCGAGCTCCTCGAGCAGCTTGTGATAGAGCCCGTTCTCCGGCTCCTCGATCCCGATCAGAGGGAAGGGCTCGGGATCTTCGAGGAGGAGGAGGTACATGAACATCTTGAGCGTGCCATCCGACATGCTCTTTTGATAGAAAGGGTCTTCATAGCCCTTCTCGTTGAACCGAAGGAGCAGCCGACCGTCCTGGCTCCTCTCGTGCGAGATCGTTTGGATTCCGGGGATTTTGCGGGAGATCCGGTCGAGCACCCGCTGGAACTTCTCTGGGTGGGTCCGTTCCAGGTACTGCACGACGTTCCCGAGATTTTCGCCCGTCCGATTCAAGTGCTTCTGCGCCCCGGCCTGAGGCAGGCTGCGAGCTGCATCAGGAAGGAAGTATGAGAGATACCAACTCTCGATGTAAGACCGGAGGCCGACGATCCGGGGGTGTTCTTTCAAGTTCCCCAGAGTGGTGATCCCGAGGCGTCCGAAGTCGTCGAGTTGAACGTCGAGAGATGTGGCACCCTCCTCGTCCTCTGTCGCCTCACCGGCCCAGACTCGCCCCTCACCCCTCTCGAGACGAAGAAACGGATACGGCTGGCCATGCTTCTGGCCCTTGCGCCGCTGCCGCAGGGATTCCTCGACCACGACCGGCACACCGGACAGCTCATCGACAGCGAAGCTGTAGGTGATCGGCCGGCTCTGTGGAGTCTCCCGATAGGAGAGGTGAAAGCGGATGGGGTCGCTCCGTCCCTGGCTTCGCAGCTTGATGAATCCGCCGCGCTGCGGCTCGTCACAGGCCGCTTCGACTCCTTCCCGAAGGCAGTCTGCCATGAAGCCGAAGGCGTCGAGGAGGGTCGACTTCCCGCTTCCGTTGGGGCCGATGAAACAGCTCAGCGAAGGCAAGGGCGTCCCCTGCCCATAGCCCACCTGGCCGAGGCTCACGTCGACCAGGGACTTGTAATTCTGAACCTTCAACCCCAACAGTCGCGGCATCGCGGACCTCTTTCCGAGAGCACGCCAACTCTATCAGGCGCGCCTACCGCGCCGCCTTCCTCCACACATGCCGGGCCGCGGCGACGTCCTCGATCGCGATGCCGAGCGATTCGAAGAGGGTGATCTCGTCGGGCGACTGCCGGCCGGGGAGGCGGCCGAGGAGGAGGTCTCCCAGCTCTCCGGCGATGTGGTCCTCCGCCAAAGCGCCTTCGCGGATGGGGATGAGCAGGTCCCCGGCTTCGGCCAGGGCCGACTCCCGGCGGTCGACGAAGACGCGGGCGCGGCGCACGGCCTCGGTGTCGAGCTCGCGGGTGGCCGGCGTGCAGGCTCCCGCGGCATTGACGTGCGTGCCCGGCGCGAGCCACGCGCCTTCGACGACCGGCTCGCGCGCCGAGGTCACCGTGCAGACGAGGTCCGCCCCCTCGACCGCCTCCCGGGCCGTGGCGGCGGTCTCGATCGACAGGCCGTGGCGCTCCGATTCCTCGGCGGCGAAACGGCGGGCGTTCTCGGGATGGCGGCTCCAGACGCGGACGCGGCGCAGGGGCCGGACCTCCTTCATCGCGGCGAGATGAGAGCGCGCCTGGACTCCCGAGCCGAGGAGCGCGAGGTCGCCCGCGTCCTCCCGCGCCAGGAGGCGGGTCGCCAGGCCGCTCGCAGCGGCGGTGCGGATCTCGGTGACCGCGGCGGCGTCCAGTCTCGCCAGCGGCTTCCGCATCTCCCCTTCGAAGAGGAGCACGGAGCCGAGGTGCGACTCCTCCCCGCGCTCGTGGTTGCCCGGAAAGACCGTGATCACCTTGATCCCCAGGACGGTGCCCCCGTCGCCGTCCCACAGCGCTCCCGGCATCACGCCCAGGAGGCCGTGGCGGTCGGGCAGCCAGTGGGCCTGCCGCAGCGGTTGCAGGGCCTCGCCCCGCGCCAGCGCGGACAGGGCCTCGGCCATCACCTCGATGCACTCCCCCATCGGGAGGAGCCTCTCGACCTCTTCGCGGTTCAGGGTCAGCATGACCGGGAAGTGTAGCAGCCACTCGCTGTAGAATCCGCCGGATCTGTCCATGGGAGGAATCCATCTGATGAACCGCACCGCCGCCCGCCTGCTCATCGCAGCACTCCTGGTCTCTCCCATCCTGGCCCTGGCCGAGGAGCCGGTGGACCTGGAGATGGTCTCCCGCATCCGCGACGAGGGCTTCCGCCACTCGCAGGTCCTGGAGACCGTCCGCCACCTCACGGAGGAGATCGGCCCGCGGGTGACCGGCTCACCCGGGATGAAGGCGGCCAATGAGTGGACGCGCCAGGAGCTCGCCTCCTGGGGGCTCCAGAACGCGCACCTGGAGGCCTTCCCGTTCGGCCGCGGGTGGTCGTACAGCCGCGGGCTCGTCCAGGTCGACCAGCCGTTCGAGCGGACGCTCCTCGCGATCCCCAAGGCCTGGACGCCCGGGACCGAGAACGGGCCGGTCCGCGGCTCCCTGATGATCGTCTCGGTCACGGAGGAGAAGGACCTCGAGCAGTACCGCGGCAAGGTCGCCGGCAAGATCCTCCTGATCGGCGAGCTTCGCGACCTGGTCGCGAAGCCGCGCAAGGTCGATCCCCGCCGCTACACGCCCGAGGCGCTCGACGAGCTGGCCCTCTACAGCGGACCGGACAAGAGGGATCCGGTGACGCAGGAGAAGGAGTTCATTCAGCGCATCGAGCTGCGCACTGCGATGAACCGCTTCTTCGCCGCAGAGAAGGCGCTCGCGACGATCGACAACAGCAGCTCCGACTGGGGCATGATCCGCGCCACGCGCGGCGGCTCGCAGAATCCCGCAGACCCGCAAGGCATCCCCAGCGTGATGATCTCCGCGGAGGAGTACAACCGGCTCCACCGCCTGGTCAGCGCAGGCCGCGAGGTACAGGTGGAGGTCGACGTGCAGGCCCGCTTCTACACGGACGACCTGAACGCCTACAACACGATCGCCGAGATCCCGGGGACCGACCGGAAGGGCGAGATCGTCCTGGCCGGCGCCCACCTCGACTCCTGGCACGGCGGGACCGGCGCCACCGACAACGCCGCCGGCTGCGCCGTGATGATGGAGGCGGTGCGCATCCTCGAGGCGCTCGGCGTGAAGCCGCGGCGGACCATCCGGATCGCGCTGTGGAGCGGCGAGGAGGAAGGGCTGTTCGGCTCGATCGCCTACGTGAAGGACCACCTGGGCTCGCGGCCGAAGCCCAAGGACCCCGACCTCCTGAAGCTCCCCGCCTACGTCTGGCCGTCGTCGACCGGCCCGTTCCAGGCCAAGCCCGAGCAGGCGAAGCTCTCCGCCTACTTCAACATGGACAACGGCGGCGGCAAGGTCCGCGGCATCTACGCCCAGGAGAACGCCGCGGTGGTGCCGCTCTTCGAAGCCTGGCTCGGTCCGCTCCACGATCTGGGGGCGACGACGGTGACCATGCAGAACACCGGCTCCACCGACCACATCCCCTTCGACGCCGCGGGCATCCCGGCCTTCCAGTTCATCCAGGATGAGCTGGATTATTCAGGCCGCACCCACCATTCGAACCTCGACGTCTACGACCATCTGGAAGAGGACGACCTGAAGCAGGCCTCGGTGGTGGTCGCCACGTTCCTCTACGACGCGGCGATGCGGGACGAGAAGCTGCCGCGGAAGCATCTGGATTGAGGGTTACTCTCCCGCCTCGTCCCGGAGCCGCATGGCTTCCATGAGGAGGAAGGTCAGGCCTCCGGCCAGCGGGGGTGCGGTGACGGGACAGAGGTCGGAGATCTCGATGTCGGCGTGCTCCCAGGCCATGATCTCCAGGGCCGCCGGCTCGCCGGTCCGGTCCTCGGTCTCGGCCCCGACGAGCTTGCCGCTGCGGAAAAAGAGCTGCCCCCGGCGCTCGCCGGCGGCGATGCCCAGAGTGCAGGTCTTGCGCTCGATCTCCAGGAGCTGGAGGAACGAGGCGAGACTGATGTTCTCCACCCGCCCCTGGATGCGCTGCGCCAGCATGTCGGCGATCTTGCGCCGCAGGACCTCCACGTCGAACGGCTTGCTCAGACACTCCAGCGCGCCCTCGACGCCCAGGCGGGCCGAGGTCTCGTCCGGGCCGAGCGCGGTCATCAGGATGACCGGCAGGCTCGGATGGGCGCGGCGCAGATGGGCCAGCAGCTCGAAGCCGTCCACGTCCGGCATCCGCAGATCGGAGACGACGAGGTGGACCTTCTCCGTCTGCAGCAGCTCCATGGCTTCCCGACCGTTGGCGGCGGTGACCACGTGGAGCCCCCGGCGCTTGTCCACCAGGGCTTCCGACAGGGCGAAGAGCACCGCCGGCTCGTCGTCCACGACCAGGATCTTCTTCATCGGCACGCAGTGTGACCGGAAAGTCACCGGGCCGTCAATGGAGCCATGGGGCCGGTTTTCGCGTAAAGTTGTTGGATCCGGAAGGACCTGAACGACGCGCAAGGAGGAGTCTCGAATGCGCCCCATTCGCTGGACCGTGCCGCTCGCCCTCGCCTGTGCTCTCGCCGCCGGCCTCGCCACCGCCGCGGCGGGCCAGGTGAATTGTGTGAACCCGCCCCGCGGGGAGATCGATCTGGAAGGACCACACATCCGTGTCGGCGACGCCGTCTGGGCGGGTCCCACCGCCCAGGTGATCGTGAAGTGGGTGGACAAGGACGGGAGCCCTCCCACGACGCAGGCGCTCTCGCGCAGCCGCGAGGATCTCGACGCCTTCGCGTCCCGCCCGGGCTCGGTCCCGGTCGTCAAGATCTGCGAGAACGCCGCGTCGATCCAGCCGCTCGCGTTCGCCGTCGACGCCGCGGCGCCGGAGCTCACCTGGGAGGTGGTGGATCTCGACAAGTTCCCCAACCGCCGCCGCGAGGCGCGCAATCCCAAGGGTCTCTCCTGGTCGGGCGGCGCCAAGTGGCTGCCGCTCAAGGTCGACGGCGAGGCGGTGCGCATCGGCAGCGACACGCCCCAGCTGCTGCTCCACGGCGCCCGCTTCGACATCGACGGGAGCTCGGTCGCCCCGAACGGGGATCAGATGCTCCGCGTCCGCTTCCGCGACAGCGGCGCGGGAGTGGACCACCTGAGCTTCCGGGTCCTCCGCGGCAGCGGCGACCACATGACGCTGGAGATCGAGACCGCGGACCTGGTGGGCAACGCGCGCACCGTGAAGTGGGGGATCGACGCCGCCGAGAAGAAGTGAAGTAAGGATGGGAGGAAATCGCGAAATGACCTCTGTTCGACGGACCGTGTCGTTGATCGTCCTCTGCGTGCTGGCCTCCACCCTGGCGGCCTCCGCAGAGCCGGGGACCGCGTGGCACATCGTCCGCCCCGGCGAGAACCTGCACATGATCGCCCTCCTCTATCTCGGCGCGAAGGACCGTTGGCCCGAGCTGGCGCGGCTCAATCCGGAGGTCCAGGACCCGAACCGGCTGGAGCCGGGCCAGCGCATCCGGGTCACCCTCCCCGGCGGCGCCGACACCCCGGCGGCCCGGGTGGCCCGCCTCGCGCGCAAGGTGGAGGCGCAGCCGACGCCCAATCCCTGGGAGGACGCCCAGCAGGACGACCTCCTGCTCGACCGCGACGGCCTGCGCACCTTCCCCAAGTCGTCCGCCGAGATGGCGTTCGCCGACGGCACCCGCCTGCTGGTCACCGAGAGCTCTCTCGTCTTCTTCCAGCAGACCGGCAGACAGCTCCAGGGAGTGGACCGCAAGTCGGTGGAGATCGTCGAGGGGCAGGCGGACGTCGAGGCGCAACCGGCGGCCGACCGGCCGACCCGGCCGGTTCCCGAGGTCGAGATCGTCCTCGGTCCGGCGCGGGCCACGGCGCGGCCGGCACCCGCCGGGGGCACCCGCGCCCGGGCCCGCCGGGTCGACGCGGGGAGCTCCAAGCTGATGGTCTACGGCGGCGAAGGCGAGGTCGAGGCCGGCGGCGCCAAGGTCACGGTGCCCGAGGGGATGGGCACATCGATGGCCGCGACGGGTCCGCCCACCCCTCCCGAGAAGCTCCTCCCTGCTCCGCAGCCGGTCTCTCCCGCCGCCGGCGGCCAGGTCGCGTGCGGCAATCCCCGCTTCCGCTGGAACGCGGTGCCGGACGCCGTTTCCTACACGGTCGAGGTGTGCCGCGATCCCTCCTGCGGCGCCCTGGTCGAGCGCGCGGTCGGGCTCGACAAGCCGGAATGGCGGGCCGCGGCGCTGCCCCAGGGAGACCTCTACTGGCGCGCCACGGCGCGCAGCGGCTCGGGGCTGGACGGCTACCCCGGCGAGCCGGTCCGCCTGACCGTCACCTCGGACCGGACCGACCTCCAGGGGCCGAAGGAGGTGCTGGCGATCGAAGGCCCGCAGGTCCTGGTGGCCGATGCGCTGTGGGCCGGCCCGGCCGCCCGCGCCACCGCGACGAAGGTCGATCCGGAGACCGGCGAGCCGGTGACGCGGTACCTGACCCAGAGCCCCGAGGAGCTCGGCGCGTTCGCGGCGCAGCTTGCGGCGGCGGCGGGCGGCCTCGCCAGCACGGCGGTCGACGGTTGCGGCAACGCCGGCTCGTTCCAGCCCTTCGGGTTCACCATGGACGCCCAGGCGCCGGAGATCAGCTGGGAGGTGGTGGCTCTCCAGGACTTCCCGAACCGCCGGCGCGGCGCGCGCAAGCCCAAGGGGCTCTCCTGGTCGGGAGGCGCCCGCTGGGAGCCGCTGGAGGTCGGGGTGCCGGTGAGCATCGACAGCGATGCGCCGCAGCTCCTCCTGCACGGAGCCCGGTTCGACCTGGGGGACGAGGAGGAGAGCCCCGGGGAGAACCAGATGCTGCGCATCCGCTTCCGGGACGCGGGAGCCGGGGTGGCTCACCTGAGGTTCCAGCTCCGCTCCACCGGCGAGCTGGACGTCGAAGCCATCGACCTGGTGGGGAACTCGCGGAAGATGACGGTCGGGGTGAAG
>Ga0137375_10000563_pt1 | contig 40209 bp, 34 predicted proteins | sample SagtaG_24_FD_104936 | JGI IMG/M metagenome (GOLD analysis project Ga0137375, IMG submission 104936) | Vadose zone soil microbial communities from Sagehorn Ranch, Mendocino, California, USA - Sage1_R_113_16 metaG | ecosystem: Environmental > Terrestrial > Soil > Vadose zone | place: USA... | reverse complement strand
GGCGGCGGAGATGGTGGTCCCCGATGCGCGCGCTCAAGAGAGGTCCCTTCGCGACCTACGCGGTCGTTTGGCGAGGGCGATCCGGGTTCACTTGGCCGAGGACATCGCCACCGTCGCTACGCTTCGCAGTCAGTTCGCTCATTACCGGCTCACGATCGCCGAGCACGAGCAGCGGGTCGACGACATGGCGCAAAGGATCGAGCAGGCGGTCCTTCGTGGGCAAGCGCGACGGAGGGCGGACGTGGAGCGGCTCCATCGACGCCTTGCCGCGCGCCATCCGCGCGTGGTGATTGCCAACGCGCGTGCATCGCTCGGTCCACTCGAGGTGCGCCTGGCTGGCGCTTTGCGCGCACGCGTCGTCCATGCCCGCGCCTCTCTCGCCGAGCGCATGGCCGCGCTCGACGCGATGTCGCCTCTCGGCGTGCTCGCGCGCGGATATGCGATCGCGACGACCGAAGGCGGCCGCGCGGTTCGTGCACCTTCCGAGGTGGCCGCCGGCCAAAAATTGTCGATTCGCGTCCATCGCGGGACCTTTTCAGCGAAGGTCGACGGGACGCAGACGAGCGATGCACCCGAGAACGGTTCGGTTCTGGAGGAGCATTCGTGACGCCGAGCAAGCTGAGGTTCGCCGTCTTCGGGCACCCCATCGCCCACTCCGTCTCCCCGGCGATGCACAAGGCGGCTCTCAAAGCGCTGGGGCTGCCGCACACCTACGAAGCGATCGATGTGCCGGATCTCGAACACCTGCAGTCGATGGTCGACGCGGTACGGCAGGGGATCTTCGCAGGCGCCAACGTCACCGTTCCCCACAAGCGTGCCGTTCTCGATCTCGTCGATCGGGTCGATCCTAGCGCCAAGAATCTCGGCGCGGCCAACACCCTGATCCGCAACCGCGGCCGGGTCGTGGCCTACAACACCGACGCGGCCGGGTTGGCCGACGAGCTCCGCGCGCTCGACGCCGTCGGTCGAACGGCTGCGGTCATCGGCGCCGGCGGCGGAGCGAGGGCGGCGGTCGCCGCGTGCACGTCGCTCGGTGCCCACGTCGTCGCGGTCACGACGCGCTCCTGGCGCGGCAGCGAAACGTTGGTCGGCGCCGAGAGCGCCGAAGATTTTCGCGCCATGGGCGCGCTCCCTTGCGGATGGCCCATTCCGCAGCAGCGCCCGGACACCGAGGATTCCTCGTCACGACTGAGCGAGGCGATGCGCCTTCAATGGGGCGATATCGCCGCGAGCTCCGATATCATCATCCAGGCGACGACCGCCGGGATGAGGGGAGCGGATCGCGGCGACGGCGTGGCCGCGATCGTACCTTGGGAACGCCTGCGCTCCGACGCACTGGTGTACGATCTCGTCTACACTCCGAGGGACACGCCATTCTTGCGCGCGGCGCGCGAGCGGGGGTTGCGCCACGCGGGAGGACTCGGAATGCTCGCCAGGCAAGGAGCCCACGCGCTCTCGCTCTGGCTTCGAGTGACGCCCGACGTCGATCTCATGCGTCTCGCCGCGGAGCGGGCGCTCGCCGTGAGGGATCGATGAGCCTCGCACCGCTCAGCCGTCCCATGACGGTGGAAGATACGATTTGGCCCTCGGTGCGCGTCGACGGTGTTCTCGACCGCGCCCGAATGGAGTGGCTTCACACCAATGGCGCCGGCGCCTACGCGAGCTCGACCATTGCTCAGATGCACACGCGCCGCTACCACGGGCTGCTGGTCGCCGCACTCGAGCCTCCCCGCAAGCGCCACGTCACCCTTTCGCACATGGACGCTTCGATCGAGGTCAACCAGCTGCACTACGACCTCGACACGCACCAGTTCCCCAACGTGGTACCGACCGGCGGTTACCGCTACCTCGCGCGCTTCGATCAGGACCCGCTGCCGCGATGGACCTGGAATCTGCCGGGGGGAAACGTCGAGCAGACTCTCGCCCTCGTGCGAGGGTGCAATGCTGTCGTCCTTCGCTACGTCTGGAAGGGTCCCTTTCCGGTCGGACTCCGGTTGCGACCGCTGCTCGCGCTGCGCCCTTTCCACACGCTCGTGCGCGAGCACGGGTCGATGATCCAGAGCGTCGAGCTTCGACAGAACGAAATGCGCGTCCGGCCGGTGCCGACGTTGCCTCGCGTCGTCTTCGGCCATCACGCCACCTTCATCGGCTCACCCGACTGGTGGCACAGGTTCGAGTACCTCCTCGAACAGTCCCGGGGCCTGGATTTCCAAGAAGACCTCTGGACCCCGGGGTGCTTCTCGCTGCAGATGTTGCCGAACACGCCGCAATTCATCGTGGCAGCCGTCGACGCACTGCCGGAGGGCACGCCCGCTGGTCTCTTGGACGCGGCTGCGCGAATCCTGTCCGCGCGTGATCCCGGCCCTGCCTACTCGCGCGCAACGCGCGTGCTGTCGGTGGCGCGCGACGCCTTCGTGACCGACTGCGCCAAGCAACCCTCGATCGTCGCGGGCTATCCGTGGTTCGAAGTGTGGGGCCGCGACACCCTCATCTCGTTGCCGGGGCTGCTTCTCGTTCATCATGACGTCGTGGGAGCCCGCGACGTCCTCTCCACGATGATCCAGCATATGCAGGACGGGCTGGTATCGAACCGCATTCCCGACGAGGGCAAGGCGACCGAGTTTCATTGCGCGGACGCGACGCTCTGGCTTTTCGAAGCGGCTCGACTCTACGCCGAACAGGTCCCCGAAACGGACCCGTTTCTCCGTGAGGAACTTTTCGAAGCGCTGGTGACCGCCTTCGAGGCGGCCATGCGAGGAACGCGACACAACATCCACGTGTCGGCGGAAGGACTTTTCGCGGCGGCTGATCCGGGCTTTGCTCTGACCTGGATGGATGCGAAGGTCGGCGAGTGGGCGGTGACGCCGCGAGCGGGATTGCCGATCGAGCTGCAAGCGCTGTGGGCGCGCGGGTGCGATACCCTGGCGAATTTCGCGGCGGCATTCGGACAGGCGGAAATCGCCGCGCGCGCCCGAGATGCTCACGCGCGCTGTCTCTTTTCTTTTCGCCGTCGTTTCTGGTGCGAACAAACAGCTTACCCCTACGACGTCATCTCCGAGTCACCCGGTCCGTCGGCTTGGTCGGACCCGGCGATTCGTCCCAATGCGGTGATCGCATTGGCCATCGAGCCGCGGCTGTTCGACGCTTCCCAAGCTGCGTCGATCATCGTCGTGGCAGAGCGCGACTTGCTCACCCCGGCCGGTCTTCGGACGCTCGCGCCCCAGTGTTCCGGCTATTGCGGGCGCTACAGTGGCGCCGTGAAGGACCGCGACTCGGCCTACCACCAGGGCACGGTTTGGCCCTTTTTGCTCGGCTTTTACGTACGCGCCGCCCTCAAGCAAAAGTCGCGCGATTCGGGCAGCAGGGAGGTTCTGGAGCAATTGATCGAATCGGCGCTCGCCAACGCGCTTGCCCTCGGGCAAGTGCCGGAGGTAGCCGACGCCGAACCGCCTCATCGACCGGGCGGCGCATTCGCGCAGGCGTGGAGCGTGGCTGAGCTCTTGCGCGCGCTCGCATGGGACCTTGCCTGAGCTGGTCTCGTGCCGCAAACTGACCGACAACCAACGCCCGCCATGCAGGTCTCGCGCCGCCATGTCGCGCAGCTCGGCTATCGCCGAATCGTGCTGCTTTTGGTCGCTCTGGTCATCGTGCCGACCGGGCTGCTTACCGCCGTCGGCACGCTGCTCTTGGTTCTCGGAGAAGCGCGGGTCAACCTCGTCATGGGGATCCTCGTCCTCTGTTTTGCGGGCGCGGTCGTCACCGGGAGCGTGCTGGTCTGGGTATTCGTTCGGCGCGAGGCGAGCCTCTCGCAGCTGCAGAGCGATTTCGTGTCCAAAGTCTCGCACGAGCTTCGAACGCCGCTTACCTCCATCCGGATGTTCACCGAGACGCTGCGCCTGCGGCACGGCGACCCCGAGGTGGAGAACCGATGCATCGAAGCACTCGGCAAGGAGAGTCTACGACTGCAGACGCTCATCGATCGCTTGCTCGAATGGGGGCGAATGGAGAGCGGGCGTCGCATTTTCATCAAGCGCGAAACGGATGCCGGCAAAGTGGTCGAGGCGGCCATTCAGTCGTTCGAACCAGTGCGTGAGCGCCGCGATGTGGAGCTCGAAATCAACATCGAGCCGGATCTCCCTTTGCTGCATGCCGATCACGATGCCCTCGTCGACGCCGTGGTCAACCTCCTCTCCAATGCCTACAAGTACGGCGGCGAGCCCAGGCGCATCACCGTGAGCGCAACGGCGAGCGAGGGGCGGGTACGCATCTCGGTCAAGGACAACGGCGGCGGGATCGAGCACACCGAGCACAAGCGGATTTTCCAGAAGTTCTATCGCGTCGACGATCGGCTGGCCCGGCAAAAAGAAGGGTCGGGGCTGGGCCTCGCGATCGTCGAGCACATCGTCCGGGCCCACAACGGGCGTATCGAGCTCGAAAGTGAGCTCGGCAAAGGGTCGACATTTTCGCTCGTGCTCGCCGCCGAGGACGGGGCGCCGCTGCTCGAGCGGCAAACGGCTTGAAGCTTGCCCCCCGCTTGAGCTACGGAAAGGCGACGAACGTGGCGAGCCCAGCTGAAAACAACGGCGGATCGCGAACGATCCTGGTGATCGAGGACGATCCCAGCATCACCATGGGGCTCGAGCTCAATCTTCGCGCCGAAGGCTATCGGGTGATGCTCGCGCACGACGGCGAGGAGGGCCTCGTCAAGGCGCGCGACGCGAAAGCCGATCTCATCATTTTGGATGTGATGTTGCCGCGCCTCAATGGGTTCGAGGTTTTGCGGGTGCTCCGCCGCGAAGGGCACGAAGTCCCGGTGTTGATGCTGTCCGCGCGCGGAGCGGAGATGGACAAGGTGATGGGTCTCGAGCTCGGCGCCGAGGACTATGTCACCAAGCCGTTCGGTTTGGCGGAGCTCATGGCCCGCGTACGCGCGATCTTGCGGCGCGACGGTAAAGGGCGCGCACGACGCGACCAGATTTTTCATGCGGGGGCTCTCGAGATCAACCGGGCCACGCGCGAGGTCGTCCGCGGCGGCGGGAAGGTGGAACTGACTGCCACTGAGTTCGACGTCCTCTTGTGCCTGGTGGAAGCGAAGGGGCGCGTGCTCTCACGCGAGCAGATCCAGTCGAGCGTGTGGGGTCCTGACCACCACGGTACGACCCGCACGGTCGACAATTTCCTTTTGCAGCTGCGAGCCAAGCTCGAAGACGACCCCACCGCCCCCAAGCACCTCGTCACGGTACGCGGCGTCGGCTACCGTTTCGTGCCGTAGAGACGGCCGTACGAGCATCGCGGGCGCGCTGCGGTGCTCTTCAGCGTTGCCACAGCACCTCGAGACCGAGCGAGACGAGGCCCGCCGGTGCGCCCCAGCGCCCGACCGATCGCTGATTGACTTCGACCGTCGGCGCCGAGGCCAGCACGATGACGGTCGCGTCGAGCCGCATGCGCAGATTGCGACTGAGGCGAAGCCCGGCGCCTATCTCGCCGTATCCCCCACCGAACCAGGCGGCCGCGGAGGTGCTCACGGCGGGTGCCGTTGCGCGCCCGACCGTTTCGATGCGGGCCAGCGCCCCTCCCAAGCCGAAACGGGGAACGAGCATGCCGTCAGCCGGCCCCAACTCGAACGTGCCTTCGATGCCGAAGATCTTCGAGGCGAGCTCTACCTGCCCCTCACTCACCGAGGCGTGTTCGGCCAAGAGGGGGAGCGACAAGAAAACCCGCGCTCCGAACCCCGCGCCGAAGTTCATCCAGCCTGCCCAGGTGCCGTGCAACGACGGGCCGATGCTGCGCAGTCCGAGCTCCGCGCCGGCGCCGGCCGACAGCGAAAACGCCGGGGAGGCACGCTTGTCCGCCGGAGGTTTGGGCGTGGCAAACGACAGATCGCGAACTTCGGGGGTGAGCTCTGCCTCACCCCGCGGCGAGGACGGCGAGTGGAGCTCCATCAAGCTCGCCCGCAACAATTCGACCGCTCCGAGTGCGACATCGTCCGGCTGCGCCTCCGAGCCCGTGGATCCGACGAGCTCACGGATGAGCGTCTTTCCCGTGATCCGGTCGGCGACCCACACTTCGGTCCCTTGACCCGAGGGGATGAGCCGCACGGCGGCAATCGCGCCGACGCTTCGCGCGCTCTTTTCGAGCGAGGCTCGGCCGCTCGAATTTTCGGGTGTCGCCTTGAGCACGAGCACGTCCAGTCCAAGTCCCTCCAGATCGCGGGCGAGCCGCCGTCCAGCGGGGGCGCTCGGGTCCGGTGTGATGATGACGACCAGCGAGGGAGCGCTCTGCGCGCGCGCCGTGCCGGCGACACCGATGACCGAGAGAGCGCATCCCAAAAGGCCCGCCCACAACCAGTTCCTCGTCGAACGCGGTCCACGGTCCATCAATGGCGTAGCGCCAAGATAGCAGTCCCCTTTCTTGTGAGTCCTCTATTGCATCACTCCGAGCGAGGCTCGGCCGGTGCTTGGGCGGGTGCGGTGAGCTCCGAAGGGACCAGCTCGTACCATCCGGTGAGAACCAATTTCTCGCCCTTGAGCACCATATTGCCGCGGTGCGTATGCGTAAAAGCGCCTGGAAAGATCACCAGATCCCCCTCGCCGAACCTCATGCGACGAGCGTAGTAGAGAAACTCGAGCTCTCCCCCTTCGTAGTCGTCATTCAAGTAGATGGTCCAGGCGAGAACGCGCTTCGCGTCGTAGAAGGTCGAGGCTTCGTAGTGCCAATCGTGGTAGCCCTCGCCCTTTCGTGTCAGCTGAGCCTTGAGCCACCAGCCCGCCAGCGAGTTATTGACCAAGATGTCGAAGTCGTTCACGTACTTCTGCAAAGCATCGACCAGGATCGGTGCGAGCGCCCCCTTGTAGTCCTGCCCGTCGGCGTCTCGAATGTCCCAAATTTGAAGGTCGTCGCGCAGCGTCTTCGAGCCTTGCCCCGAGCTCTTGCGACTCACGCCGAATCCCTTTGCGAACAGCTCCTGGAGGTGCTGGCGCAGCTGGCGCGCTTGTTCGCGCGGCAGCGCGCGCTCGTACACGCGAATGAAATCTTCTCCTTCGTGGACCAAGCGACCCTCCGTCGTCGAAGCCATCTTAGCCCGCGGCCCCCCTGACCGCACGCACCGCGGCGCGTGGATTTCAAAGCGCGGCGGCGCCGTGACCGGGGCCGAGAACGGACTTGAGCGCGGCGGCCACATCGAAACCGACGAAATCTTGATCGGGCGTGTGACAGCCGAGGCATGTCGTCGGATCCACCTTTCTCGAGGTGCCCTTCTTCTTGTTGACCGAGCGCACGTGCTCGGCGCTCGGACCGTGGCAACATTCACAGCCCACGTCGGGAAATGACTTGATGGCGGTATCGAGCGAACGCGTGCCGCCCGGCAAGAGGTAAGCGGTCGTGTGGCAGCCGAGGCATGCCGGATCGCGGTCGTGCTTGCCTTTTTGCAGACTCGCGAGCGCCTGGGCGTGATCGGTCGTTTTCCATTGGCGCGTCTGTTCGTCGTGGCATAGCGCGCAGGCAGCGGTACTGCTGTAGGTCCAGCTCTCGTAGGCGATGGGCTCCTTTTGGCCCTTCTTTCGGCGCTCGGCGCGAGCGGCCGCTTCTTCGGCGATACGTGCGCGCGCGTCTTCGAGCTGGGGCAAGAGACTCATGCCGAGTTGGTTCTTCACCGTCTCGAGCAGCGGGATCGTCTGCGCGTCCAGCCGAATTCCGCCATCGGCGGGAGCAAAGCGCACGTCGAGACGTCCCATTCGCGCGCCCGAATCTCCCGCGTACAGGACGCGTGTTCGGCCGGCGCGTTCGGAGACCCCGGCGTCATTCCGGCGCTCCCCGTGACCAAGCACGACGACGTCGATTTCCGGGATCTGCGCCAGGATTTCGCGGGCCCGAGCGAGCCCTCCCGCGACGTGGAAGAGCCCGACGACGAGCTGGGCCCCGCGCGCGCGCAGCGACTCGCTCGCCGTGCGCGCCGCTTCCGCCGCGTCCGTCGTGGCGAGCCCGTGTCGCTCCCAGACGGCGGACTCGCCGGCGACCTCGAGAATTCCGAAGACGCCCACCGCACGATCGCCGCTCTCGATCAGTTGATCGGCGGGGAAGACCAGCCGACCCCCCTTGCCGACGACGTTGGCCGCGACGACCGAGAGATTGGCTGCGTGCAGTGCGGTTCGAAGACGCTCCGGTGTGAGGGCCAGCTCGCGCTCGCCGACGGTGACGACATCGATGCCGAGGCGCTTGTAGCTGGCCAGCATCAGGTCCGTTCGCCGTTCCAGCGAGCTGCCCCCATCGCCTGAGTCGTCGGTCGCGGCCGGCAAGAAGTCGCCCGCGTCCACCTGCAAGACGAGCCTGATGGCGATGCGCGCCTGGTCGACCAACGTGGCGCGACGCGCGAGCCCCCCTACTCGGCCGCGCAGATCCGACGAGTACACGAGAGCGAGATCGGGCGGCGTCTCGGCGACCGCGGCTGCCGCCTCTGGCGCGGCGCCCCGCGCGGCATCGGCATCGGAATCGGCGACCGGCGGGCGGCGGGAGCATCCGAGCAACGCGGCGAGGACAACGGCAGTCGAACGCCGGATCATGGATGTACTTTACAGAAGTACGACCATGAAAGCGCGAAGCTGGATCTATTGCGCGAGGACCTGGCGTGCGAGCGTGGCGTGCGGGCCGTCCGGGTAGGTGGCGAGGTAACGGGTCGAGGCTTGGCGCGCGGCGTTGGCATTGCCCGCACGCTGATACGATTCGATGAGTCGTCCTGCCGCCTCGCGCGCGAGAACGCCGTCGGGCTGCTCGCGGATGTAGGCTTCGAACCATTGCGCCGCTTCTCGCGCGCCCGATGACCTTCCCAGATAGTACGCCGCCCGTGCCGCTGCCGGCGTGCCTTTGAATCGATTGCGGCACGCGCGAAGACTGTCCCGCTCCACGTCGGGGCGTCCCGAAAGCCGCGCGGCCTCGGCCAGGTGAAGCAGATCGTCCGCTTGCGCGCTCTGGTAGATTTTCGAGATGTTGCCGCGCTCGGCGACGGCAAGGGCTTCTGCGTAATTTCCGGAGCGCTCGAGCGCCAGCCAGGAGGGTGCCGCCTGCCCGACACGACCCTGGTTCTCGCTCCCGCTCGGCCGACTGACCGGCGCGGGCGCAACGGTCGGCTCCGCCGACGTCGGCGCGAGTCCATTGGCCGCGTCCGAGCCGTCCTGACTCGTCGGCGTGACTTGCTCGAGCTCGGTCTTGTTGTTTTTGATGTCCACCCGATATCGTTCGCCGGCGCGCACCTCCTGCGGCGATCTCATGTTGGGGCCCCGAACGAGGACCGAGCCACGCTGCACGCTCAATTCGAACTTACCCTCGTCGGGATTCCAGTTCACGTCGAGGTTCGTTCCGGTGATGACGACTTCGAAGGGACCCGCAGCGAAGCGCCAACCGGCGTCGGGCCGATGGGTGACGTGCGCCTTGATCGCTCCGCGTTCGATCTCGACGCGCGCTCCGCGCCGGCCGACTTGCTCGACGCGCGCGCGCGAGCCGGACTCGAGGGCCACGTGAGTTCCTTCCGAAAAGTCGAGGGCGAGGCTCTCCGTCGTACTGGTGGCGAGCCATTCGCCTACTTCGCCCGGCTGCCCGGCCACCGTGAAGGTCGTCGTCTGCGGCCACGCGATTCGAATGACGAGGGCGAGCACGGCGAAAGCGGCCGCCGCAAAAAAGCCTCCCCGAAACCAGCGCCGCCGTTCCATCCGTGCCTCGAGCGAGCGTTGCGCCTCGAGCAAACGATTGCGGCCGCGCACGCGATCGAAGGACGGCAGCTCATGCTCGAAGGATTCGATCCAAACGCGCAACAGCCGGTTTCGGCGCTCATCCAAGGTCATCACACAGTCCCCCCTTCGAACGCCATCGATTCTTCATTCGGCATCATGGCGCGACCTCCCTGCGAGCCAACTCGCCAAAGCGGGCCGCCTTTCGGCGTGAGCGAAGAACTTCGACTCCCCGCGTGCCAAACGTCGCTTGAACGTCGAGATGGACGTTCCGCATGCCGTTGCCGATTCGCTCAGCGACATTCCCTCCACGCGATGCACGACGAGCGCAATTCGTTCATCGGCCGGGAGGCGGTCGAGAATCGCGCAAACCTCACGGACGACTTCGGCATGCGAGTCGTCGCGCACGACGACCGGCTCGGGTAATTCGTTGGTCGGCAAAAAGGCGAGCCAACGGCGGCGCCGGCGCGATCGGATGTACGATCGAACCCTGCCGACCGCGATGCCCATCAGCCAGCTCTGAAGAGCGGCAGGTTCGCGAAGCTTGCCGATGAAAGAAAGCGCATAAGCAAAGACTTCTTGGACCAGATCATCGAGCTCGGCGTCGGGCCCGAGGAGTCGAAAGATGAAACCGTACACGCCGTCGACGTGGCGGTCGTAGAGGCGGGCAGCCGCACCCGGCTCGGCGGCCCGGAGCGCTCTCACCAAGCTCGCGTCGTCCTCCTGGACGGTGACAGGACGAAGTAAACTCAAGCGAGGACGATCGCCCGGCATTCGACGCTTCGTTGGAACGGGGGTCGCCATCCTGTTCCATTAGTCGCCGCGAACTGCGCCAACTGGCTCACTATACGTGAAGCCTTATGGCCGCGGCGGAATTTGGGGACCAGAGTCGCAGAAAGAACGCGGATGGTGCCGATCAGAGCACGTTCAGGCTTCGTACGACGGGCAGAAGGTCCCCGATGTCGTAGAAGTCGACGGTGACGAAGTTCGGCAACCTTCCCGAAGTCTCTTGGCACTCGTGCGCGCGGTCGATGAAGAACGGATTCGGATTGACCTCGCCGGCATACAACTCGCTCGCGACCGGATTGGTCAGGAAGTGATTGAGAATGAAGAGCGAGTTCTTCGGGTCTCCGCGGTTGGGAGCGCAGGTCATGTCGCCCGCGGTCTTGTACGCGTACTGCGTCTCCCAGGCATATGCCCACACATCGTGGTACCAGGGATAGCTGCCACCGTCGTGGTCGGTGAAGACGACGACGCGTTTGCCGCTGTCGATCATGACGCGCAACGTCGGCCATACCGAGGATGCCGGCTGCGCGTGCAGCATCGTTTCCAGACCGGCCGTCGCGAAGGATTGCCGCACCGCCTCTGGGGACGCATACATTTCGAAAATGATGGTCACCACCTCGGCCGGGTGTGCGCCGAGAAACGTCGCGATGTCCTGAAGGCCGGCGGAAAGCGGTCGGCTCCCGAGCAAGCAGGTTCCGTGGCAGAGCGTCGGCTGCCCCTGCCAATCGTAGACATCGAGCATCAACGCACGAACGCCTTCGGTGAGCTGGCGCGAGATGCCATGGCGCTGATTGGGGGCAATCCAACCCTCATCGCCGTTCGACATCGCATTGTGCGTGGTCGCGTACGACACCTGGTCGAAGCGCCGATCGCACAGCGCAGGCCCACCATTGCAACCGACCGACGGCGCGTCGTCGCCGAGCGATGTCTCTCCGCGGAGGTCGACGGGTGCGTCGATCACAACGTCGGAGCGTGCCTTCGCGGCCGAATCCTGGATCCGTGCTCCGGCATCTCGAACGATCGTTGTCGGCGGGTCGGCCGGCGGGGAACCGTCGCCCGGCCCGCAGCCCAAGAGGATCGCTACGGCGAAGCTGGCGCGCTGCAATCGAAACACGGTGTTCCGGCTATGCTCGGACAAACGGACGATATGGGCAATAGCGAGCTGCCGCCTCGCAGCCGCCGCTAACGGTCGAATAATGAAATGATGCCGGAAAGAACACGGCAGCTGGGGCTCACCCTCGACGCGGCGATCGGTTCCTGCCACGACTTGCACCAGCACTTCGATGACGCTTCCAAGGATCAAGCGCTGCCGGCGATGGCTTCTGGCCATGCCCGGTTTCCTCGCCGCGTGCAGCACGCCGGCTCAGAATCGCGGCGATCCCAGCGGCAGCCCGGACGGCTCCCGGATCGGGATTGGCGATGGCGGTTCGATCGGTGTTTCCGACGCTTCGAACAACTCCGCGTGCAAGAATCTTCAGTGCCAGCAGCGCATTTGCCCCGACGAAACCACGACCACCCTGACCGGTACCGTCTACGCACCGAACGGCACGCTCCCGCTCTACAACGCCCTCGTCTACATCCCCAATTCTCCCGTTCCCCCTGCCACACCGGGGCTCAGTTGCGACCGCTGTGGCGGCATCCCGCCGGGCAATCCAGTCGTCGCTGCTCTCACCGACCACCGCGGCGTCTTCGAGCTGAAAAACGTGCCGGTGGGAAAGAACATCCCCCTGGTCATTCAGGTCGGAAAATGGCGCCGCCAGGCCACGGTGCCCGAGATCGTCGAATGCCAGCCCAACAAGCTGACCAACCCCGAGCAAACGCGCCTGCCGCGAAATCGCAAGGAAGGCGATATGCCGCGCATCGCCATCACCACGGGTGACTGCGACAACCTGGTCTGCCTCATCCCCAAGCTCGGCATCGATCCTGCCGAATGGGGGATCGCAGGTGAAGACAAAGCGGTCACCTTCTACGCCGGTGCTGCCTACCTGGAAGTGAACGGCCTTCAGAAATTCGGCCCCCACCTGGCGCAGATGAAAGATGCGGCATCCCTGTGGGGCAAGGTGGAGGAACTATCGAAATACGACATGGCCATTCTGTCCTGCGAATGCGATGAGCTGCTCGACGAGAACAAGCCGGAGGCCGCCTTCCAAGCGGTCACCGACTACCTCGCGCGAGGCGGTCGAGTTTTCGGGACCGATTACCAGTACGTTTGGCTCCGCTACAGCTCGGATCCGAAGCTCAGGAGCGTGATGAACATTCGAGGAGGGTCGCGCATCGCTGAGAACCCGGTCAAGCTCGATACCAGCTTTCCAAAGGGGAAGGCTCTTGCCGATTGGCTGAGCGTCATCCAGCCCGCCAGCACCTATGGTCAGGTGAGCTGCCAGCATGTCTTCGATAACTTCAGCATGCCGATGCAACCCGCTCTGCAGGTGTGGGGATCGTCGCGCACGCCGGACGTCCCCGACGAGACCCGCCCGCGTTTCGTCACGGTGAATACGCCGGTGGGTCTACCGCCCGAAAAACAGTGCGGCCGGGCCGTGGACCTCGATGCCCACGTCACCTTGACGGCGCCCGATGTATTGAAGAGCTATCCGCAGGATTGTGGAACGACCTTGCGGCCGGGCGAGGAAGTGTTGGCGTTCTTCTTTTTCGACATCGCGAGTTGCATCCAGGAGGACACGAAAGACCCCGAGCCGCCTCCCATCGTGCGTTGAGCGTAGTGCCGTCCACAGAAATTCGGCCATGTTTGCGAATGCCGTCGTGTTCGGCGCCGGAGGCGCCGCGGGGGTGGGGCCCCATTCCGGACTTGCTCCGGTGGGCGCGGGGGCGGAGCCCCCGATAACCAAGAGAGAGTGCCCGCAGCGGAGCTGCGCCGCGCGAAGCGCGGGTTCGCCAGAAATAGGACTCTATTTCTGGCGAACGGCACGAGAGACATCGCGTAGCCCGAGTCGTCGTTTTCGGTATCCGTGGTAGGCTCGCTTTGGCTCCCCTTCCGATGAAGCTCCTGACGATTGACGTGCATTTCGAGTATCCGGTGTACTTCACCCGCGACGTGTTCGATCGCGACAACGACAGTTTGGCTCGCGCCATTCGCCGCAAAGAACCCGAGCGCCGCCACCGCGCGATGCTCGTGCTCGACCGTGGCGTGGTCGACAGCCGGCCCGAATCTTGGCGCGTCGACATACGGAATTACTTTGCCCGGCACGCCATCCAGATAGTGGAGGAGGTGGTGCTCGATGGCGGCGAAGCCGTCAAGAACGATACCGCTGCGCTCGATGGGATTCTCTCCCGCATCCACCAGCACGCGCTCGATCGACAATCGTTCGTCATCATCGTCGGGGGAGGGGCGGTGCTCGATCTGGCCGGTCACGCAGCGGGGATCGCCCACCGCGGCATACGGGTCGTTCGGCTGCCCACCACCGTGCTTTCGCAGGCGGACTCTGGCGTCGGCGTGAAGGCCGCCATCAATGCCTTCGGCAAGAAGAATTTCCTCGGCACCTTCTCGCCCCCTTTCGCCGTGCTCAACGACGTCCGCTTTCTCGAGACGCTCACCCGGCGTGATGCCATTGCCGGCATGTCCGAGGCGGTGAAAGTTTCGCTGATTCGCGATCGCGCTTTTTTCGAATGGCTCGACGCGCACACCACGGATCTGGCCGCGCGCGAGAACGCGGCGGTGGCGGAGTTGGTTCGGCGCAGCGCGGAGCTGCACTTGGCGCACATCGCCACCTCGGGCGACCCCTTCGAAATGGGAAGCGCGCGACCTCTCGATTTCGGGCACTGGGCCGCTCACAAGCTCGAATCGTTGACCCATCACCGCCTTCGTCACGGCGAAGCGGTCGCCATCGGCATCGCGATCGACGCGTTCTACTCTGCGGCAGGCGGGCTCTGCAGCGAAGAGGTCGCTGGCAGGGTGCTCGCCACGTTGCGCGGCTTGGGTTTTTCGCTTTGGGATGACGCCATGGCCGAGCGGCGATCGGACGGCAAGCCTCGCCTGCTCGAAGGGCTCGAGGAGTTTCGCGAACACCTGGGCGGCGAGCTCACGCTGACGATGCTGCGCGACATCGGCAGGGGGGAAGAGATTCACGAGGTCGACGAGCGGTTGGTTCTCGCTTCGATCGAACGGCTGCGCCACAGCGGCGCGTCGGCGGGAACGACGTGAAGGTCCGGGCGGCCGGCGAGCCGCACCTCACCTACTGCACCAACATCCACGCCGGTGAGAGCTGGCCCGAGGTCCGGCGCACGATCGAAGGCCCTGTGACCGCGGTCAAGCGGGCCGTCGCGGCCGATGTTCCTTTCGGCGTCGGCCTGCGCCTTTCTGCACGGGCGGCCATGGAGCTCACCGACGGGAGCGAGCTCGCGGACTTTCGAGCACTCCTCGGCGATCGCGGCATGTACGTGTTTACGATCAACGGCTTTCCGTACGGAGCGTTTCACGCCACCCGCGTCAAGGAAGCGGTGTACCTGCCCGACTGGCTCGATGACGCTCGCCTGGTCTACACGACGACGCTCGCCGAGCTCCTCGCCGCCCTTTTGCCATCCGAGATGGCATTGGGCACCGTCAGCACGGTCCCAGGTGCCTTCCGGGATCGCGTGGGATCGACGGCCGATGTCGAGGCCATGGGAGATCGCATCGTGCGCGCCGCGGCTGCTTTCCACGAACTTCGCGAGCGCACCGGCAAAACCATCGCCCTCGCCCTCGAACCCGAGCCATTTTGCCATTTCGAAACCATCGCCGAGACGGTCGCGTTCTTCGAGCAACGACTCTTCTCGCAGCAAGCCGTGGCCCGCTTCGCCGCCCTCACCCGAACGAGCAACTCCTTGGCCGACGAAGCGCTGCACCGTCATCTCGGTGTTTGCTTCGATGCTTGTCATATGGCGGTGGAATTCGAGGAACCTCGGGCCGCCATCGGGCGCCTTCGATCGGCCGGCATCTCGATTGGCAAGATCCAGATCAGCGCGGGTCTCCAAGTGGACTTCGCGCGATCCGATGTGCTCGCGCCGCTCCGCGCTTTTGCCGACGACGTCTATCTGCACCAAGTGGTCGAACGCCGTCGCGGTGGTTTCGTTCGTTACCTCGACCTGCCGCAGGCGCTCGCGGCGGCTGATCCATCGGACCTCGAACGGGTGTGGCGCATTCATTTCCACGTGCCGGTGTTCCGCGACAGCCTCGGTCCATTTTCCGGCACCCAGCCGTACTTGCGCGAGCTGCTCCAGATCCTGCGGGATACGGCCGCAAGCCCCCACCTCGAGGTCGAGACGTATACTTGGGACGTGCTGCCCGAGGAGTACCGTCGTGACGGCGTCGTTGCGGCCGTCATCCGCGAGCTCGAATGGGTCAAAAAGGAGCTCGGATCTTGAACGACCAGCCATCCAAGTGGGCTCTTTGGCTTCGATTGGGACGTGTCTCGAATCTTCCCACGGTGTGGAGCAATACCGTCGCCGGCATGCTGCTCGCAGGTGGGTTGCTCGAGGCCCGCGCGGCAGTGGTTCTCGCCCTGGCGTTCTCGTTTTTTTACGTGGGAGGCATGTTTCTCAACGATGCCTTCGATCGCAACATCGACGCCGTGGAAAGGCCCGAGCGACCGATCCCCCGCGGGTTGATTTCCGCGCGCCAGGTCATCACCCTAGGCTACGCGATGCTCGGCGCGGGGGCGCTTCTCGTCGCGCTCTACGTATTCGTGTTGGGCGGCTCGCGGAGCATCTACGCGGTGCTAGCGAGCCTGCTGCTCGGCGGCGCCGTCGTTCTTTACGATGCTTGGCACAAGGGCAACCCGCTGGGTCCCCTTCTCATGGGCGCGTGTCGCGTCCTCGTGTACTTCACGGCTGCTCTCGCCGTGAGCGGCCGACTCGAGGCTCCGGTCCTGGTGGGGGGCGGCCTGCTGCTCGCCTACATCATGGGGCTCACCTACGTGGCCAAGCAAGAGAACCTCACCGAGATTCGTCACTTGTGGCCGCTTCTGCTGTTGCTCTCGCCGTTCATCGTCACGCTGCCAGCGCTGCCCAACCATCCCGCCGCCGCCGTGTTTTTCGGGCTCATGCTCGGCTGGGTTGGATATGCCGTGCTGCTTCTTCGCAACAAGGGGCGCGGCGTGATTGGCCATGTCGTCGTCAGCCTCATCGGTGGGATCTCGCTTCTCGATGCCCTGCTCGTCTCCGCACGGGGGGCGAGCGCCTCCGCCGCTGCCGTCACCGCCCTCGGTTTCGCGTTCACGCTCTTTTTTCAGCGCTACGTGAGCGGCACCTAACACGACTTCGCGAGTTGCCCATGGCTCGTGGCAGCACTGAGGCCCGCCTCTTATCGAGCGGCATCGTGAGCTGGGCGTGTCCGTTTTCGAGCGACGGCCGAGGTAAGTATACTTACCTCGAAAATGGCGCGAAAGCACTCTCGGTGGCTCCCCGCACGAGCGGCAAGAATGGTACGGGCTTCGCCGGGATGGTTATGGGCGACAACGCTGCAATTGGCGCTAGTGCGGAAGGGCTAATCGAACAGGTGCCGAAGCACGATTTCCTTGATCCGAGTGGCGTGGACCGCGCCGTCCGGTAAGAGCGAAGGCTCGCTCGACAGGAGCACCGGCCAGCGCGATGGGTCGGGCTCGAGTCGGCCGTGCGAGCCCTTCACCAGGCTGGCGTCGAGCGGAATCACGTCCATCAAATAGCGAAAGCCGAGCGTCTTCTGCAAAAGGCGAAAGCCGACCTTGAGGGGAGGAATGCGCAGCGCCGGATCGACGAAGAGCTCGACCGGGTCGTAGCCGGGCTTTCTGTGGATGTCGACCGTGCGAGCGAAATCGGGGGCGCGCGCGTCGTCGAGCCAATAGTAATACGTGAACCAACGCTCCTTGGCGGCGACGACGACGAGCTCACCGGAACAAAGATGATCGAGTCCGGCGGCGCGCTTGCCTTGCTCATCGAGCACCGCCTCCACCCCTTCCAGCCGCTCGAGCAGATGCCGAACCTCGGCGACGCGCTCGCGGCGTTTGACGTAGACGTGAGCCACTTGATGGTCGGCCACGGCGAACGCCTCGGATCCGCCAGCGTCGAGCTTTTCGGTTCCGAGCTCGTCGCGCACGCGGAGCAGCTTCGCCTCGCGCAGCGCGCGATTCAGGTGCACGGCCCCCGAAACTCTCTCGATGCCGTATTCGCTGAGCACCACGACGCGGGCCCCTTCCGCGAGGGCTTGGTCGATGAGCTCGCCGCAGATGGCGTCGATCGCACGGAGCTCGTCTCGGATCTGGGGATGATCGGGCCCGAGCCGTTGCAGCGGGTAGTCGAGATGGGGCAGGTAAACCAGCGTGAGCGTCGGCTTCTTCTCGGCGAAAACGATCTTCGCCGCATCCGCGATCCACCGGCTCGAGGAAAGATCGGCCTTGGGACCCCAGAAATGAAAAAGCGGAAACGCCCCCAATCGCGCATTGAGCTCGTCGCGAAGCTCGGCCGGCTCACTGTAGATGTCCGGGATCTTTCGCCCGTCGGCAGGGTACAGCGGGCGTGGTGTCACCGCGAAATCGGCGGTGCTGTACATATTGAACCACCAGAAGAGCTTGGCGCACGTGAACGAGGGGTCGCGCTTCTTGGCCGCATCCCAAATCTTCTCGCCTTGCACGAGATGATTCGATTGCCGCCACAGCCAAACTTCCGCGAGATCTCGGAAGTACCACCCGTTGGCGACGCACCCGTGGTCGCGCGGCATCGCGCCGGTCGTGAACGTCGACTGCACCGAGCAGGTGACCGCAGGCAGGATCGTCTCGAGGGGCCGTGCTCCCCCCTTTGCCTCGAGCTTCGCCAGATTCGGCGTCGCATCCCCCACGAGATCGCCCGACAGCCCGACCACGTCGAGCACGAGCGTGCGCCTCACCTGGCCGACCTCATCGTTTTTCCGGTGCCTGTCCTCGCAGGACCGAATTGCCTTCCCACAACTCGCTCTGGTCGTAGTGGGCGCCGTCGAGCTCCGCGTGATCGATTCTTCCCGTTTGTCCGAAGAACGCGATCGGATTGGTCCATGCGATCTTCTGGATATCGCGATCGGCGATACCGGCTTTTCGCATCTCGGCCACCGTCTTCGGCACCTTGAGCGGATCGCTCACGCCCCAGTCCGCAGCGCTGTTGATGAGGATGCGGTCACTGCCGTACTTCTTGACCAACGCCACCATGCGAAGCTCGTCCATCTTCGTATCGGGATAAATGGAGTGCCCGGCGAAGCAGCCCGTCGCGAGCACCAGCGGCAATGTCTCTTCATTGTTGTGATCGATGAGGACCCGTTCCTCGGGGAAGCGCTGCTCGCGCACGAGCGCAAGGCTGCGCTCCGTGCCGCGCTTCTTGTCCCGGTGGGGCGTGTGCACCAAGACCGGCAAATCGAACTGCTTGGCCAGCTCGAGCTGCAGGGCGAAGTACTTTTCCTCCTCCGCGGTTTGATCGTCGAATCCGATCTCCCCGACCGCGACGACACCATCTTTTTCCAGATAGCGCGGCATGAGATCGAGAACGCCTTGCGCGATCTTCGGATTGTTGGCCTCTTTGGGGTTCAACGCGATCGTGCAGTAGTGCTTGATGCCGAACTGGCTCGCTCGAAAGCGTTCCCACCCGACCAGCGCCGCGAAGTAATCGTCGAACGTGCCGACGTGCGTGCGCGGTTGCCCGAGCCAGAATGCGGGCTCGATCAGGGCGCGGATTCCCGCCGCGGCCATGGCCTTGTAATCATCCGTCGTGCGCGATGTCATGTGAATGTGCGGATCGAATAACTTCAACTTTCCACCTCCATCACTTCCCATTTCGTTGGGGCCGAGTGACCGCGTCGATGTCGGCGGGGACGCTGCGTCCGGCCGCGCGCCGCTCGGCGGCGTAATCTTGTGCCATGCGCGCGAGCTCCGGGTTCAGCCTTCGCTCGAGACCCACGATTCGCGACATCGCCACGCCGGTGAAGAACGCCTTCAGGACCAATTGGTTGAAGGCGAGCTCCGAAAACTCGTCGGCGGGAAACGGGTTCTCGCAAGCGATCGCTTCGAAGATCGATTGCACGCTCGTGCGGCACGCTTCGACGGTGAGCGGCACGAAGCGGCTGCGGTCGGGCAGAAACGGCAGCGCCCGAAGGACCGCTTGACGTTCACGGTTGTCGGCGCGGGCGTAGCAGTTTTCGAGCAACTGCGCGGCCCGAGCAGGCGGCAGTCGTTCGAAAGCGTGTGCGAGCAAGACCGCTCGACCGAGCTCGTCCAGTCCCCAGGTCTCCACTTGCCAATGGATCCCTTGCGCGCGAAGCCTTTCGCGTTCCGCTTCGCTCGGTGCAAACGCAGCCTTGCCGAGTCGACGCGTTGCCGACGAAAACACGAGCAGAAAGCGCTCGTCGTCGAATGTCGACGAGGACGCGAGGCCGGTGTCAGCCGTCGCGGTGTCGAACCACGCCTTCGCGGCGGGCCGCGCGGCGAACTGTTCCTCGAGCAAGTGGATGCTGGCGATCATGAAATCTGGTACATAGGTCGAGTGGAACTTCGTACGGCCCTCGAACAAGTCGGTCCCGACTTCGACCAGTTCCTACGCATCATCTTAACGCACTTCCGTGCGCAAATCGGCACCATCCACACGCTCGGACCCGACGGCATGTTGCACATGCGTGCCCACACGCCGGGAATCCCCGAACAAGTCTTGGCGGTCACCCAGGTGATCCCGGTGGGAAAAGGAATCGCCGGCCTCGCCGTCGAACGCAAAGCGCCGGTGAACATGTGCAACCTTCAAAAAGACAAGAGCGGCGACGCGCGCCCGGGCGCCGCCGCCACGGGCGCGATGGGCTCGCTCTGCGTGCCGGTCATGGCAGGCGACCAGGCGCTAGGGGCGCTCGGCATTGCCTCGATCGGCGAGCGGGAATTCACCGAAGCAGAGGTGGAGCAGCTCGTTGAAGCGGGCAAACTCTTGGCCGGACACATAGCCAAGGGTTCCCCATAATATGGCTGCCCTTTACAGGCGGGCTGTCCGATTTCTGGACCAGTTCCGGGGCGTCCGGGCACCCACGTAGAGAAGCTAGACCCTCGCAGTCTCGAAAAAATTCAGCCAAATCATCCGCTCGCGGCCATCAAGCCGATACCGGCAGGGACGTTGATCGTTTGCAACGCTGATGCCCGAGAAAACGAACACAAGGAGAAGTCCCACCATGCCCCGTAACACCGCATTCACTCCGATCATGCGATGGCTCGCGCTCGCGGGGGTTCCCCTTGCTTTAATTTTTCAAGTGAGGTGTTCAGCCGAGGAGCCTGGCGCTGGGCGAGCCGGGGCATCGGGAGGCGGCGGGGCGAGTAGCGGATCGGGTTCCACGACGAGCATGACCACCACCGGGAGCAGCGGCGATACCTCGAGCACGAGCACGAGCACGACCTCCACGGGCGGAGGAAACGACACAACGAGCACGGGGAGCAGCGGCTCCACCGGCATGGGTGGCAGTGGAACGGCGGGCTCCGGCGGATCGAGTGGCGGAACCGGAGGTAGTGGCGTCGGAGGCAGCGGTGGCGGCAACCCGATGGGCATGTGCACGCCGGCCGCCGGCGCAGCCCTCCCGACCTTCAAGAGGGTGGCCGCATCCGATGCGCCCATCGCCGGCGCCGTCGATGTCAATGGCCTGCCCGGCGATCCCACGACGATCTACGTGATTCAGCATTTCACCGGAGACGTGCGCGTGGTTCAGAACGGCAAGCTCGTAGCAGAGCCCGTTGCGCACGTCAGTGTTCGCCAGGATCCTCCCGGCCGCGAACAAGGGCTGCTCTCGATGACGTTCAGCCCGAGTTTCGCGAGCGACCGCCTCTTCTACCTTTTCTATTCGGCCGCTACGCCGCAGGGTCAGAGCACCATCGACGAATTCAAGCTGACCGACGCCACCCATGCGACGTTCGTGCGCAACATCTTCAAGCACGCCCACTCGCACCAGTACCACAACGGCGGCGCCATTTTCTTCGGGCAGGACAAAGCTCTCTACTTCTCCATCGGCGACAACAACGCGGACTGCGGGCCGAGCTGCGCGCAGATGCCAGAAGGCGACTACGGCCGAATCAAGCGCATCAATATGACGGACCTGTCGTCCAAGACCTTCGAATTCGGGCTGCGCAATCCCTGGCGCTGGTCGTTCGATCCGGCCAACTGGGACGTCTACATCGGAGATGTCGGCAACGGCGGTGGAGCCTCGGAGAAGTTCTTCTATACCGCGGCTGGCTCGGCCCAGGGCAAGAACTGGGGATGGGCGCCCGGCACGCTCGACAATCGCAACCCGATGGGCACCATCTCCACGCTCGGCTCGGACATGGGCGCCGGCATCGGCGGTCGCGTGTATCGAGGAAGCAATCCGCGGATGGCCGGTGCCTGCGGCGTGTATTTCTTCGGTCACTTGAACGGGTCGGTGTACACGATCAAGGCCCCGAGCGGACAGCGGGCGCAGCAGATGCCTCTTTCGGGTACTAACACCCTCAGCGGGTTCGGCATCGACGCGGCCGGCGAGCTTTACATGACCTACCTCGGCGGGCAGGTGTTCCGCATCGACGCCAACTAACCCGGCGTCCTGGAGCTGCAACGATGAGAAGGTCGCTGGTAGTTGCTCTTGGGGCGCTTGCTCTCGCAGCTTGCGGCCCCATGGATGACGGCGCCGCTCCGGCGGGCCGCGCAGGACAGTCGGGTAGTGGCGGCGCCACCGGCGGCGCATCGGGAACAGGAACGGGAACCGGTGGGACCACCGGCGGTTCCGGCGGAGGCAGCACACCCGATGCGGGCGGCGGCGATTCCACCGCCGGTTGCATGCCCGCCGGCGCGCTGGTCTGCAATCCGATGATTGCCCAGCTGCCGAGCTCCATCAAGGACACCGGCGTGTTCCCGTCGTTGCCGGATGTGAGCAAACACCATCCGCGCGCGTACTCGTTCGAACCGAACCCTCCGCTTTGGAGCGACGGTCTCGGCAAGGAGCGACTCGTGATCCTGCCGCCCGGCACGAACATCGACAACAGCGACAGCAGGAAGTGGAAGTTTCCGACCGGCACCGTCTTCGTGAAGAGCTTCTTCGACGACGGCGGTCCGAACAAGAGCCGTCGCCCGATCGAGACGCGGTTCATCCGACACCTCACCGACCCCGACGACCCCTTCGTGCAGTGGCAGTTCGCCGTCTACAAGTGGAACGCCGACGGCACCGACGCCACGCTGCTCGACTTCAGCGACGCGATGAAATCGTACCCGGTTCAAGTGACCGTCGATCGGATGGAGGGAGGTCAGCTCCTCCGGATCAACAACGGGATGCCTTTCACCCACACCATCCCTTCCAAGCAGATGTGCGGCGACTGCCACAACAACAACGCGAAGCTGACCGACGCCGATATCATCGGGTTCGACGAGCTGCGCCTCAACTCGAAGCTTGCGGGCGCCGCCAAGACGCAGCTCGAGGCGTTCTACGACGCGAAGATCCTCTCGACGATGCCCTCGAAGCCGACGACGATCGTGGAGGCGAACCCCGTGCTCGCACGGGTGAAGACCTGGGTCCTCGGCAACTGCGTCCACTGCCACAATGGCGCCGAAGGAATGCTGGATCTGCGTCCAGATGGCTTCGTGGCGAATACCGTCAATAAGCAGACGGCGGGCTCCGGTATCATGCCTCCTGCGGGCTGGTTGCGCGTGGTGCCGAAGCGCCCCGACATGAGCGTGCTCTACGTCCAGGCGCGGCGGGCACCGTTGCCCACCGGAGCCGAGGTCCAAATGCGGCCGATGCCGCCGGTGGGCGTCGAAGTGGCCGACATGAACCGAGCGGCCCCCCTGCCCACGGGCACGCTACTGTCCGTCGTTCCGACCGACCCCATTGCGGATATCGCCGCGTGGATCAATAGCCTGTAAAGGCGTCCGCTCGTTACTGCATCCCTTCCCACATGAGAATGAATGCGCCGACGCCGTGGCGGTCGTTGGTGGCTCGTCCGTGGTTGTAATAGCCTCCGACGACGTCATCCGATGCATTGAGACCGACGCAGATGTCGCTGATCGAAGTGCGGTTGCTCGCGTCCTTGGTGACCTTCTGCATCACGCCGTTGAAGCCCTTCACGGCGACTTCCCGGAAGCTCGCATCGACCAGCTTGTGTTGATAGGCCCAATAGGTGACGTAGCTGTACATGCTGGAGGCGGAGGTCTCGGTCCAGTTTCGTTCATCGGTCTGCTTGTCGACGACCTGAAACCATCTTCCGGTGGCAGGGTCTTGGTATTTCTTCCAGGCGGTGACGAGGTCGGCGAGAATCTTCTCCACGTCCGCTCGCCCCGCCGCACCTTGGGGGAGCATTTCGAGTGTCAGCACGCAAGCCATACCGAACCAGCCCATGGCGCGGCCCCAGTGGATCTCGTTGGTCTTGCTGGGATGGTCGGCCCACGATGCTTGGCCGCTTTCATCCCACGCGTGCCAGAGCAGACCCGTCGCGGGATTGAGCAAGTGCTTTCCCGTGACGGTCAGCTGGGTGACGGCGATCGGGTAGACCGACGTATCGTTGAATATCGTGCTGTGACGAGTCAAAAAGGAGAGCGACATGAAAACGCCGTCGCCCCAGAGCTGATCGTGGCGACTGTCCCCTTTGGCGTGCCAGAAGCCCCCCTCGCTCGTCTTCGGGTAGCTGTCGAAGATTCTTCGCGTGCCGTCCGAGGGGGCCTTGTAGCCCGCCTTCATCGTGAGGTCGAAAGCATTCGGCAGCGTCGTGTTGTGCATGATGCTGTCGAGGCTGCCGCCGCTCGCCACCCCGTAGCTGTCGGCGGAGGCGGTGATGAAACTCAGATAGCGCGGCTCTTTCGTTCGCTTGTAAGCCTTGTACATGCCGAGTAGGACCAGTCCCTCGGGATAGGACGTACCGTAGGCAGTCTTGCCCGCGATCTCCGTGTCGATGACGGCCTTGCCCCAATCGAAGTTCGACATCGAGGCTGGACCCTGCCCAGGGACCAAACCCCCATCACTGATGGCACCCGAACCACCGCCGCCCGTATCGGGTCCAGCATCTTCTTCGCCAACGCTGCCGCCCGTTCCCGACGATCCTCCCTCACCCGCTCTGCCACCCGTTTCGCTCGTGCCGCCGGAACCGGTCGTACCACCGGTGCCGGTGGTCGCGCTCGTGGTCGAGCTCCCCGCACTGCCTCCCGCGGTCGTCGTGACGGTGCCCTCGTCGTCGGAGCAGCTCGCCGCTACGAGTAAGAAGAAAGCAGCGAATTTAGTGACCTTCATGGTGTCCCTCTTGCGGCCGTCGTCCCGACTGCCGGGCAGTGCCATCCTTCTAATAAGGGTCCCGAGCTTCACATTAGGGACCACAAAACGGGCCTCGCGCGACACGTGGCCTTACGGAATGATGGCCTTACCACAATCGCCTCGACTGCATAATTCTGTTCTGAACAGCCTGGCGAGGTTTTAAGGCGCCGCGACGTCTTTGGCGCAGCGCACGCCGCTCATCACGAGTCGAAAGGGACCAGGGTGATGCACCCGATTCGAGGAGCGCAGCCCGGGGCCGCCGTAGTTGAAGGCGCCGCCACGGAGCGCGCGCTCGCATTCGGTCGGGATGGGATTGGTTCCGGTGTAGCCGTGCGAACCCTTGCGTCGAAGCTCGTCTTGAGAGGCCAGCACCTCCGGGCAGGTCCCCGGAATTCCCCGATCGGCTCCGGGTCGGCGGTAGGCGTAAGGATCGTACAAGTCTTCGAGCCACTCCCAGACGTTGCCAGCCATATCCAAGTGCCCGTAAGGACCGGCGCCGCCTGGGCGGGAACCGACCTCTGCCGTTCGATTGGTTCCAAAGACGGCGCGCGTCCCGTCGGGCGGGTCGTCGCCCCATGGGTACTTGCGACCGTCCGTTCCGCGCGCCGCCTTCTCCCATTCCGCTTCGGTCGGCAATCGCTTTCCGAGCCAAGTGCAGAACGTTTTCGCGTCGTCCCACGAAATGCTGCTGATCGGCTGGCGCGCGCCGCGAAAGACCTCGTCGCTGCCGAAATGGTTGAGCTCCGCGCTCTTCGGATCGTGGGGCCGGCAGACCTTCACGGCGACGCACCGCTCGTAGGCTTCGTTGGTTGCCTCGTTCTTGTCGAGCCAATAGGCCGCCAGAGTCACGATGTGCGCGGGGTGCTCGTCTTCCTGCCCGCCCCCATCGGCACCCATCGTGAAGGGGCCGCCCGGTACGAGAATCATATCGCCCGGCGGGGCAGGCTCGGCATCGGCCGCCTTTTGCGCCTCGGGCTCCGGCGCGGGGACAACGGTCGCTGCCGTCGGTGCAGATTCCCGTTCGGGCGATGTCGAAACCGGAGTCGGTCTCTTGGTCGGGGTGCAGCCGAGCATCCACGGCAACCAAAACGCAGCGGTTAGAAATACCTGGTATTTCTGGCGCACGGCACTACAGGGGAACACCGCCTCGATGATCACAATCGAAGGGCTCTCGAAAAGCTACGACGGAACATCTTTCGCGGTGCGCGACGTTTCATTTCGTGTGCAAAAAGGGGAAATCGTAGGCTTCCTCGGGCCCAATGGCGCCGGCAAGAGTACCACCTTGCGGGTGGCGGCGGGCTTTCTCGGCGCGACGGCAGGTCGCATTACGCTCGCCGGCCACGATCTCGTAACGGAGCCTCTGAAGGCGCGGGCTACGATCGGCTACATGCCCGAAACCGTGCCTCTCTATCGTGAGATGCGCGTGCACGAGTACCTGCACTATCGAGCCGAGCTCAAACGCGTGCCGCGGCTCGAACGACGCGCGGCCGTCGACCTCGCGATGGGGCGCTGCAGGGTGGTCGAGGTCGCCGACAAGCTCATCGGACGGTTGTCCAAGGGTTATCGCCAGCGCGTCGGCTTGGCGGACGCGCTCGTCGCCCGCCCTCCGATTCTCATTCTCGACGAGCCGACCGCCGGTCTCGATCCCAACCAGATCCGAGAGGTCCGGTCGCTGGTGTGTGAGCTCGGTCGCGAGCACGCCGTGCTTCTCTCGACACATATCCTGTCGGAGGTCGAAGCGACTTGCGATCGCGCGCTCGTGATCTCCAAGGGAGTGCTGGTTGCCGAAGGTACCATCGACGGGCTGCGCAAGCTGAGCCGCTCGAGCGCCATGCGGATCACGGTGGGCGGCACCGGTGATGCGGCAGCGTTGCTCCGCGCTCAACCAGCGGTCGAAAAAGTGAGCGAGGATCGCCCAGGATCGTACCTCGTGACCTGGCGCAAAGACGTGGAGAACACCGATGGCGCGACCGAGGAGGTCGCCCGGGTACTGGTCGGCGCGGGTTTCGGCTTGCGCGAGCTCGCACCGGTCAAGGCGTCGCTCGAGCAAGTGTTCGCCGAGCTGACCGCGGAGGCGGCGGCGTGAGGGGCTTTTGGCCGGTGTTCAAACGCGAGCTCTTCTCGCTTTTCGTGACGCCGACGGCTTGGGTGCTCATCGTCGTATTTTTGATTCTGCAGGGCTTTCACTTCTATTTGATGGTCCGTCACTTCGCGCAAAACCCGGAGCTCTCGGTCGACCAGGGCCCGATCCAAGCCTTCTTCGGGGAATCGATGCTCTTCTACCTACCGCTCGTTCTGCTTTGCCCGGGCATGACCATGCGGCTCTTTGCCGAGGAGCGGCGCTCCGGCACGATCGAGTCGCTGATGACGGCGCCGGTCGGCAGCACCGGCATCGTGCTCGGCAAGTTCGCGGCGGCTTTCACCACCTATCTCGTCATGTGGACGCCGACGTTGCTCTACATCGTGATCATGAGACGAGCCGGCGAGGTCGATTGGCACGTCGTTGCGACGAGCTACGCGGGTGTAGCGCTCATCGGGGCGAGTTACCTGGCGATCGGCACCCTGATGAGCGCGATGACCGAGAGCCAGCTGGTGGCGATCCTTCTCTCGTCCCTGGTGATTCTCGGGCTGTTCGTCGTCGGCATCGGCGAGTTCATCTTCGATCCCGGCATCGTTCACGATTTCTGTTCGTACGTGTCGGTGTGGGGGCAGATGAGCGAGCTCTCCAAAGGCATCGTCGACTCACGCCGAATTGCGATGGACCTCAGCGTCGTCGCGCTGGCTCTCTTCGTCACCGTACGCGCGGTCGACGCTTGGAGGTGGGGATGAAGACTCCGCGCGCCGGTCAGGCGATCGAAGCGGCCGGCGTGGTCTTCGCAACCGTCCTCGCCGTGCTGGCCAACGTCCTCGTCTCTCGCCATTACACGCGCTGGGATCTGACGACCCATCGGCTCTACACGCTTTCGCCCGCGACGCTCGAAACGCTCCGATCGCTCGGAGAGAGCATCGACGTGAATGTCTTGCTTTCATCCAAGGATCCGCTGGCCGATTCGGTCAGGTTCTTGCTGACCGCCTACCAGGCGGAGACCGATCGATTGGCCGTGCGCTACGTGGATCCCGACCGCCATCCGGCCGACTTTCTCGCCGTGCAGCAGAAGTACGGAATCGAGGCGGGCAAGACCGAAGAAGGGCGGGTGATGACCGATGCGGTCGTCGTCATGTCACGCGCCGGAGGCAAGCCGTTTTTCCTCTCGGCGGGCGAACTGGTCGACGAAAGCGAAGAGGCTCGCGCGCGCTCGAGAGTGGAGCAGGCGTTCACGCTGACGCTGCGTCACGTGATGAGCGACGTGCGAGCGCGCGCCTGCTTCATCACCGGCCACGGCGAAAAGCGTCTCGAGGACGGCGGGGCACGGGGGCTCGGCGAGCTCGTTGCGCGGCTCAGAAAAAACAACTTCGATCCGGAAGAGATCGACACCTCGCGGCCCGACGCCAAAGATCCACTGTCCGGGTGCCGCGTCGGTCTGATGGTGGGACCTACCCAGCCCGTGGGCGTGGAAGACGCGGGGCGCATCCGCACCTGGTTCGAGGGAGGCGGCAATCTGTTCGTTCTCGCCAGCCCCGTTCCCGATGCGGACAACCGCCGCATGCTCCCGCTCGGCCTCGACACCATCACCTCCGCGGGAGGAATCGCCCTGGACGAGACCTTCGTCTTCGAGCGCGATCCGGCGCGCAAGCTTCCCGGCGGCTTCGGCGAGCAGTTCTTGGCTGAAGCGAAGTTGCACCCCATCACCGAGGGCCTCGTCGGCGATCGTAACCGCGACCTCAAGATCTTGATGACGGCGGCGCGTTCGCTCTCCCGCACCGCGTCCGCTCCCGTTCCGCCCGCTGAATTGTTGACGACGAGTAAGGACGCGTTCGGCATGAAGGATTTCTTCGCCTGGGCGGAGAAGGGGGGCCCGCCCGAGAAGAGCAGCGCGGATCGCGAAGGGCCGCTCGCGCTGTCGATGGCCACCGAGTTGCCCAAGAAACCAGCCGGAGCCGCACACGGCCCGCGCCTGGTCGTCGTGGGAACGGCGAGCGTTGCACTCGGTCAGAATTGGCAGGAGGGGGTGTTGCACGGCGGCGCCGTCTTCACCGAAAGCGCGATCTCCTGGCTGGCGGCGGAGCCCCCTCTCGTCGACATTCCCGACAAGCCCGCCGTGGCCGGCGCCCGTATCAGCGATGCGTCCCTCGGCGAAGTGCTGCGCTACGCCGTTCTCTACATGCCCGGAGCCTTCGTCCTGCTCGGCTTGGCGGTCTACTTTCGCCGGAGGATCACCGAGACGACTCCCCGCGAGAGCTCGGGCAAGTAAGCATGTCCGCGCCCGTGCGGTTTCGGCGTCACGCGGTGACGATCGCGATGGCGGCGCTGGCCGTTCTACTTGCCCTCTATCTCTACGTCGTCGACCGCGGGCGGGTGACGACGAGCGAAGCCGAGGCCCGAAAGCGCAATCTGTTCAAGGCTTATCGGCGGGGCGAAATCTCGGAGCTCGTGGTGCAACAGGGCACGGAAACGATCCGCATCGTGAAGCGAAGCGACGACGCCGGCGGCGACATGTACTACCTCGAAGATGGCGAGGTCGCCGATACCGGCGCCGTCGACAAACTGCTCTCCGCCTTGGAGTTCGCGACGCCCGAGCGCCGCGTCGAAGAGGCGCTCGATCGCCACGCCATCGGGCTCGACGCACCACGCATTCGCTTGACGATATCGATGGGCTCGATCACCTACCGGCTCGCCGTCGGCGGACCCGCCCCGAGCCCCCCGGGCGCCGCCTACGCCGAGCTGCAAGGCGAGGGCCCTTCGGTCGTGGGAAAGGAGCTCGTGGCCGAGCTCGGCCGCCCGCGCGACGCGTACAGAGGCCGCACGTTGGTGCCCTATCTGTCGACCACTCTCGCCGAATTCTCATTGGATGGCGGCGGCCCCACGCGGCGGTTCGTGCACGGCGCGTGGGGAGGTTGGGGCATCGAATACCAAGGTCGGATCGTCCGTGTGGATCGCGACGTGTTCGACAAACTTCTCACATCGTTTGCCGACATGAGGGCCGAAGCTTTCCCCGAACAGGCCGAAGCCGAACGGGCGCTCGCCGAGGCAGCTGCGAAGATTCGCCTCACGATGATTCCCGAAGGCACTTCGTTGCCGCGGGGATTCATCGAAGCCGGCGGTGATTGCCCCGGCAAGGTGGACGACGTGATTGTCGCCCGGCGAGAGCCCGCGCCGAAAAAAGCGGGCTGCGTGGTCCGCGGCGTCATGGACGCGCTCTCGATGGCCGCCGAACGCTTCGTGGATCGGCAGGTCTTCTCGCTGCGAGCCGACGAGATGGAGCAAGTTGCACTCGAAGCGGGCGGGCAGAAACTCGAGCTGGTTCGCTTGGGTGTCGGCTGGCACATGCGCGCGCCGAGCGACGGCGAGGTCGACGCGGACGTAGGGCAAGGCTTTGCCCGCACGCTCCAGGATTTGTCCGCCGAAGAAGTCGTCGCCTTGGCAAGACCGGAGGATTTCGGCTTTTCGGCCGCGCCGCGCGGCAGGGCAACGCTGACCAAGGTGGGCGCCGGCGACGGGCCTTTGGCCTCCGAAACGGTCGAGCTCGGGGCCGAAACCAGCGATGGCTTTGCTTACGCGCGCCGTCTCGTCGATGGGGCGGTTCTCAAGCTGACCCGCGACGTCGCCCGAGCGCTCGTTCCGAGCGGCTTTGCGCTGCGCAGCCGCAAGGTCATCGACGAAGCGCCGGCGCGAATCCGGCAGCTGTCCATCGAGAGTGCCGCCGTGCACCAAGTGCTGCGCCGGTCGAGCTCCGGTGAGTGGAGCCTCGACGAGCCAAAGTCGCTCGCCGTCGATCCGCGCCTCGCGGACGATCTCGCGGAGGCGCTTGCCCACATGCGGGCCGATCGTTGGGTGGCCGACGAGGACGACGGTTCGTTCGGGTTCGCCCATCCACCTGCGAGCTATCAGCTCGACCTCGAGGGGCGGGTCATTCGTGTGGAAACCGGCCGTGCCACCTCGGGGGGCGTGTTCGCGCGCCGCGCCGATCAGCCGGGGATCTTCGTCCTACCTCAAGCGTTGCAACGACTGTTCGAGACTTGGGCGGTCGACCGCTCGTACTTCATGGTCGAGGCGGCTTCGGTTCGCCAAATCCGCCTGGAAAAGGGAGGCGAGCGACGCGTGCTCGAGCCGGCCGGCGTCCACGCCGAGCCGTTCGAGGTCGCGCGCGCCGCGCTGGCGGAAGCGCGAACGGAAGGCATGGTGCATCTCGGGTCTGCTCGCAAAGAAGAGGGATTCGACAAGCCTCTGCTCGCCCTCTCGGTGATGCGGGCAGCACCGGCGAAGGCGATCGAGATCGTGATCGGCCGCGGTGACGTCTGGCGCGATACGAACGTCTTCTACGTGCGCCGTCGCGACATCGATGCCACGTTCGCCATGGCAAAGAGCAAGCTTCGTCCGTTGCTCGAGCTCCGCTGATGCGTCGATAGGACTACCACGTTGCTGCCCACAGCTCGGCGAAGGTTGCTTCCGAAGGAGTGCCGGGCGCGGTCTGCGGCTTCACGCGAACGTAGAGCAGGTGCGTCACGCCGCTCTGACGCAGGTAAACTTCGTCGTGCACGAGGCGGAGCGAAGTCCCCGAGGTATTCATCGCCCCCTGCGGCTCGGAAGGCTTCCAGGTCTTGACGTAAGGAAAGGCCTGATTGTTCTTGGAGACGGTGTCGCCGCGTGAAAGCGCGTTCGCGAGCTTGTTTCCGTGATCCCGCTTGTCCTCGGGCACGGGTCCCGTTCCGATTCGCAGCGCGAGCTCGCCGGGAGGAACGGTGCTCGTGGGGATCTGCGTCACCGAAAGCAGCATGAGCTCGGATTTTTCGGTCCCCTTCTCGAGCGTGTAAGCGGTGCCGATCCACCTCCCTTCGCCAGAAGGCATGGAAGGCGAGAAGCGACCGGCATCCTCGAACTCGTCGAGGATCCGGCACGGCGCACGGTGGGTTTCGCCCGCACATCCGACTTTTCTCTTGAGAGCGGCCACGTCGAGGTCGGGGGGGGCGGCGGCAGGAAGCACCTGTGGGTTCGCGCCAGCGGTCGGTGCTTGTGCGTCTGCGGCACCGATCGAGGACGACGGTCGCGGTCCGCCATCGGAAGACTTGCTACAGCCAAGCATCAAGCCCGAGACGAGCAGACACCCATGGCTCGCGGTGCGCACCCATCAACTCTACAACCTGGGTTCGACGCACCCAAGGTAAAAGCTGCTGCGCTCAATCCGCGGCGGCCGCCCGCTCGCTGAAGTTGTCGAGGAAGCTTCGTTCTTGCTGCGTTACGCTGTCCACTCCTTCGCGGTCGATCTTCTGCATGATCCGATCGAACTCCTCGCGGTTGACTTCGTGCAGCTGCTCGCGCCGAATCCTCGACCAGCGTTCGAGATCCGAGCGCGACGGCCGATTGTTGCGTAATTTTGCCTGAAGCTGACGCTGTCGCGGCCGAAACTCGATGATTCGCAGATAGAGAAATGCGCCCGCGAAGCCGCCGAGGTGCGCAAAATGGGCGACGTTCCCGCCGCCGACCCCGAATCCTCCGAAGAGGTCGAGCGCCGTCATCACGATGACCGCGACGCGCACCTGCATCGGTACGAACCACAGGAAAATCCGGTCGCGCGGCCAAAAATGCGCGTACCCGTACATGACGCCGAGGATGGCGCCGGACGCTCCCACGATGGGCAACCAAGAGGGGAACACCCACGAGAGCAAGCCTCCCGCGATCCCGCTCACGAAGTAGAGCCCGAGGAATCGCCGTCCGGAGAGCTGGGCTTCGAGCCGCGGCCCGAAAATGTAGAGCGACAGCATGTTGAAGAAGATGTGCCCGAACCCCGCGTGCAAAAACATGTACGTAATCAGCGTCCACGGCCGCGTGGGGATGAACGCGACTCGCAGCGCCAGAAGGTCGGTCAACTGCTCCACGACATCGGGGCGCGATCGGCCGGCGAATAGCTGGACCAAAAAAACGGCCACGTTGATGAAAATGATTCGGCTTACCCAGGGCGTCAGCATCGTAGGAAAACGAGAGCGTAGCCGATTCGACCCCAGGCGGGGGAAAGCTGCTGCCGATCAGAGGCCGACCGTACCCCGATAGACCCAGCCTTCGATGGACCCGTATTGGATGCGGTACCATTCACCTTGGTGCGCCAAGACCTTCACCTTCGCACCACGGAGAAGGCGCCCGACGATGCTGCCCGTTTTGGGAGCGTCGCGAACGATCGCCACATCCCAGTTGACCGTGGCCGATGCGGCGGTCTCGCTCGTCGTCTTTGCTGCCGGGGGACCATCGGCCGCCGGCTTCTCGTTGCTCGGCTCCTTGGGCCGCGTCGTGGGAGCGAAGCTCGCGGTATAGAAGATCGTGTAGCGGCGATGTTGGTGGGGGAGCTCGCCGAGGTTCGACTTGTCGAACGAAGGGTCGGTACATCGGATGAGCGCCTCGGCCTTGTCGCGAGGCAGCGTCGTCGATTTGCCGAGCAGGACCTTGGCTGCGTTCCTCTGGAAGTCGACGTCGAAACCGATCGAAAGCTTGCCGCTCGCGCCGCTGGCTGCGGCACACTGGGCGAGTGCTTTGATTTTGGGAATGGCCAGCCGGTCGAACTCCAAGGGACCGCACTCCTCTTTGGCGCTGCTGTTGCCGTCGCGACAGCGCACGATGATCCCTGGGCTGACCGAGATCGCCTGGTCCGCGGGCGGCGGGTTCGCGGCGGGAGGCTGAACGGTGACGGCGGGCGCGCTCGCGGCGAGGGCCAGAGGTCCGCCCTGGCCGGAGGTGGCGGCTGCGGGAGCGGCGTTGTCGTTGGGAGGGTTGGGTGCAATGCGGGTGCTGGTGAGGCGCGGCCAGAGAATGCCGAAACCGAAGCCGACGGCCGCGACGATTCCCACCTTGGTCCAAGCGGGCCGATCCGCCCCGGTAGGGGGCATCTCGATCGCGAGAGGTGTTTCGGGGCGCCGCATGGGAGCATGTGCCTAGCACAACGCGGCAAATAGGGGCTAGAAGTCGCCTAGCTTCACCCTGTCAAGTTCTCACCACCCGATCGTCGTATCGGAGTCGCCATATCCCACGAAACTACGGACCGGACAGGCGGACTCGCTTTTGGCAACGCGGAAGAGGCGAGGCCTCGCGGCCGCCGACCTCTGAAACACAGTTCCGACGGCCTCGCCGTAACTTACCTGGCCGACACGCGGCAATTGCCGATCGTGATCTGTCATGGCCGAAGACCTGCCACCCGTGATGCTGGTCACGCTTGTTTTGCGGACCGGAATGCATCAGTCTGGAGGTTGCGTTCGCGCGGGTACCAGCTCGAATGCGAGCGCAGTGGCCATGAACAAAAGGGTTGTCGCGCTCCTGATTCTGTCCGGCGTCGTCGCGGTAGTGACTTTCGTTTTGGCGGGAGTCTGGCTCCGCACGAAGTGCTACGGCGGTGACGACCTTTGTCCAGGTATTCGGGTGGGGGGCCAACCTCTCGCGGTGAACGCCGATCCGGATGGGCTACTGGGTGAGCGGGCCCAGCAATTGGCGCGGCAGCCGCTCGAACTCACGGTGGAAGGCGTGCCCGACGTGCGCCGGGTTTTCACGCTCGGCGAGCTCGGGATCGTCCTCGACGTCGGGCGAACCGTATCGCTCGTTCGCGCGGTGGGCCACCTGGGGACGCACATCGATCGGTTCGCGGACGCCCGCCGGGCCGCCCGGGGCGAGATCGACGTGCCGCCCGTCGTCAATGTCGACGAAGAGACGGCACGCGCGGCGGTCATGGCGCTCAAAGACGAAACCGACGAGCTCCCGATTCCGGCGCGCCTCGACCTCGCGCACGGAGGCATCGTCGCCGAAGTACCCGGACATTTTCTCGACGTCGAAGACGCGTTCGAACGAATCCGTGGCGCCGCTCTGTCGGGCGCGTCGAGCGTCGAGCTCCGCCGGCTCTCCGTCGTGCCGCGCGTTTCGCGCGATTTTCTGCAAGCGATCGATCATCGCGAGCGGCTGGCGCGCTTTCAAACGGGGTTCTCGCGCCATGGCGACCAGGAGCTGCGGGCGCACAACATCGAAACCGCCGCGGCACGACTCGATGGAGTGGTGCTCCTGCCGCAGGAGCTCTTCTCGTTCAATACGATCGTGGGTCCCCGCACGGCGGAAAACGGATTTTCGAAGGGGTGGGAGATTTTCAAGGGGGAGATGGTGGAGGGAATCGGCGGCGGCACTTGCCAAGTGGCGAGCACCTTCCACGCGGCCGTCCTGCTGGCCGGGCTGGACGTCATCGAGCGGCTGCCCCACTCGAGACCGAGCGCGTACATCACGATGGGACTGGACGCGACGGTCGTGTACCCGGTCGTCGATCTCAAGGTTCGCAACCCGTACGATTTTCCGATCGTCGTGCACAGCTATGTGGAGGGCAACACGGTCTTCTTCGAGCTGCTTGGACGCGAACGTCCCGCCCACGTGACCTTCCGGCGAGAGGTGCTCGCGACGCGCCCCTACACGCGCAAAATCGAAGAGATGGCCGGGCTGCCGTCCGATCGCATCATTCGCAAGCAGCACGGCATTCGGGGCTACAAGATCCGGCGCACGCGAACGATCGCGTACCGTGACGGCACCCAGCACGAGGAATCGAACGTCGACACGTATTGGCCGACGATCGAGATGTACTTGGTCGCCCCGGGCATGGACGCAGAAGCCCTTTTGCCGCCGCTTCCCGAGAACGAATCCGGTCACTCGAGCTGGTCGCCGCTGGAGGAGTCCGAGAACCCAGCCCCCGCGGAAGCCGTTTCGGCGAGCCTTGCGGCCGTCGCTCCGAGCGGATCCTTGTCCAGTAGCAAAACGAGCGTGAGCACCGTGCCCACTGGAGCGAGCACGGCATGCACGGGCGATTGTCCTCCCGATCGTCCCAAGATCACGGAGGCTCCCGGCGTCCACCCTCCGCGGGCCGAGCAGCTGCGCGTGCCGACGAAGGTCATCATCGGATCCGGCCGGCCATGAAATCCTCCGCGGCGCGCGAGCGACCTAAGATCCCAATGCGCCACCACTTCTTCACGAGCCCATCCCCAGCATGACTGCCGCATTCTTGGCATCGGCAGCTCACGTTCTGAAGATTGCAGATTTGGCGCCGACCGGTCAGTTTAAGCGGGCTTATGGCCGCTCCGACGATCGATCTGGTAGCGGAAATCTGCGGCAATAGTGCTAGGGCCGACCGCTCGCTCCGTACATTGACCCACTGTCGGCAAAACCCGTAGAGTAGAACGGGCCGGCAAGCATGAAAACTTGCGAGCAGTGCCACCTCAGGTACCCGAACGAAAGCACGTTTTGCTTCGTCGATGGCAAGCCCCTCGTCCATCTGCAGGACCCTCGGGTGGGCACCACGCTGAGCGGGCGCTACGTGATCGAAGAAGTGCTCGGCGAAGGTGGAATGGCGACCGTGTATCGGGCTCGCCACAAGCTCGTCGATCGTCCCTGCGCAGTGAAGATCATGAACCCCGGGCTCTCTCGCGACCCGGTCGTGCGGGAGCGTTTCCGCCGCGAGCTGAAAGCCGCGCAGAAGCTCGCCCATCCCAACATCATCGAGATCTTCGACCAGGGCGAGACCGACGATGGCACGCCCTATCTGGTGATGGAACTTTTGGAAGGCGAGTCGCTGGGGACGACGCTCACCCGCGGCCCGCTCAGCCATCAGCGTGCCCTACCGATCATGGTGCAGATCGCACGAGCGCTCGCGCGAGCGCACGACTTCGAGGTCATCCATCGAGACTTGAAGCCCGACAACATCTTTCTCTGCAGCCGCAGCGATGGCACCGATCTGGTCAAGCTTCTCGATTTCGGAATCGCGCGTTCGATGCAAGATGCTCGACTGACCAGCAGGGGGGAAGTTTTCGGCACCCCCCAGTACATGGCTCCGGAGCGCATCACCAGCATCGATGCCGGGGCGTCTTCCGATCTCTACGCCATCGGCATCATCTTCTACGAGATGCTCTGCGGGCAGCTACCCTTCGAGGCGGCCGATATTCCGAGCTACTTCTTGAAACATTTGAAAGAGCCCCCGCCGCCGGTCACCAAGTTCGCCCCCCGTACGCCGCCCGCGCTCGAAAAACTCATTCACAGTCTGATGGCGAAAAAACCGGACGAGCGTCCCGTCGACGCTCACCGGATGCACACCGATCTGCTGGCGATCTGCAATAGCCTGCGCGTGCCGGTCCCGCCGGAGGCCGAGGCCGAAGAAGAGCCGAGCTCCCGCCGAATGATCGGCTCGCTCCCGCCCGTCGCCATCGATCGGTGGGGCAAGCGAACCGCGGTCTTCGAGCAGATGCTTGCTCGGGCATTCGGAGGCACCGCTCCCGCCGAGCTCTCGAAGATGCTCGACGAGGTGAAAACATTGGTGCGCGCCGTAGCCGACTATCGTGCTCAAAGCGTGGCCGAGCAACGCAAGCTCGAGGCGCTCGAAGCGCGCGGGCGCGATGGCCGGCAGCGTTTCGGTTTTGCGGTCGATGCTTTGGGGATCGATGCTTCCAAGGCCCGTGAAGAAGCGCGCGCCGCCCACGCCGAAGTCGTTCCGTTCACCAAGGCGACCGCCGAAGCCAGAACCGTCGCCCTTTCGGCCCGCGACGAAATCTTGACGTGGGAGGGGCGGAGCGCCTTCCAGGAACCCTACCTTGGGTTGCAACAGGCGTACGAAGGGGGAGCTGAAGCGGTGAAGCAGTGGCTGATCGCGCGCAAGGCAGAGCTCGAGGTGAACGCGATCGCCGAGATGCGCGACCGAGAAGTCGCCGATCTCGAATTTCAAATCCACGAGCTCCGCGCCGCGCTCGCCAACCTCGAGCTTACCGTCGAGGAGGAGAAAGCGAACAGCGAAAAGCGGATCGCCGAGCTCGACGAAAGGACCGAAGGCCTACAGGTCGAGCTCCTCGCGCTGGCGGCCCGCTTCTGTGCGCCCCTTCGCCGCCGCCCCGAGCTCGGCCAGCTCTTTCAAGAGCTCGAAGCCGACGCCGCCTAGTACGATTGGTCAGATCGTGGTTATGACAGGCTAGCGGTCGAGCGCATGAAAATTCTGATTGCTCCCAATGCATTCAAGGGGAGCCTCGACGCCTTCGAGGTCGCCGACGCCATTGCGGAAGGGCTGGCCAAAGGTCTCGCGCGCGCCGACATGATTCTGATGCCCATCGCCGACGGTGGCGACGGCACGCTCGCGGTCCTACTGGCAGCCCTGGGCGGCGAGGCGCTCCAAAACGAAGTGATCGGTCCGCTGGGGCGCCCGGTGATCGCGCAATGGGGTCTCGCCGGCGACCGAGCGACGGCCATCGTCGAAATGGCGCGCGCCTCCGGGCTCGCGCTGCTCCGCGCCGAGGAGCGCGACCCGATGATGGCGACGAGCTACGGTGCCGGCCAACTCGTGGGCGCCGCGCTCGACCGCGGCTGCCGTCGCATCGTCGTGGCGCTGGGCGGCAGCGCATCCGTCGATGGCGGGGCGGGCCTGGCGGAAGCGCTCGGAGCGCGCCTGCTCGACGGCTCGGGCACACCGATCGGTAGGGGCGGGGGAGCACTCGCCGCGCTCGAGCACATCGATGTCGCCGGTCTCGATGGTCGCCTCGCGAATGCGGAAATCATCGCTTTGTGCGACGTCGATAGCCCACTTTTGGGTCCCGAGGGGGCCGCGCGAAGGTTCGCCCCCCAAAAAGGAGCGACGGATGCCATGGTGGAGGCCCTCGAATCCAACCTCACGCGGCTCGCCGAGGTGATCGCGCGCGATCTCGGCCGCGACATCCGAAACGCCGAGCATGCCGGCGCCGCGGGTGGAGTGGCCGCGGGCATTGCGGGAATTCTCGGCGGCCGACTGGTGCGGGGCATCGATTTCGTTCTCGAGTGTCTGCGGTTCGACGAGCGACTCGAAGGCTGCGATTGGGTCGTCACCGCCGAGGGCTCGCTGGATCGCCAAACGCTTGGCAACAAGGGGCCCTATGGCGTCGCGCGGGCCGCTCAGGGTCGGGGCATTCCCGTGCTGGCATTGACCGGAGCGCTTCCCGACGATTTCAATCGCGAAGACTTCTCCATCTTTCAGGCGATTCTGTCGATCTGCCCCCGACCGATGACGCTCGACGAGGCACTCGGTCGCACGCGTCAGCGTTTGGCGGCGACCGCCGAGGAAGTCGGGAGACTGTTGCTGCTGCCCCGACCGAAATAGCGGCAACTGGACTAAGCTGCCTGGCGGCATGTCCAAGCTCGACAAGGTTCGCATCGGTATCGTCGGCGCCGGCAAGGTCGCCCAGACCCACCTGAAGAACTATGCCGCCCTCGACGACGTCGAGGTCGCGGCATGCGCCGACATCGACGAGGCGGCGGCACGGCGCTCCGCAAGCACCTTCGGCATTCCCAGCGTCTACGCGAACTTCCGCGATCTGCTGGCCCGCAGCGACATCGATGCGGTCGACGTGTGTCTCCACAACAACTATCACATGCCGATCACCGTCGCGGCGCTCGAGGCGGGCAAGCACGTTTATTGTGAGAAGCCGATGGCGGGCTCGTATTGCGATGCGCTCACCATGCTGCAAACGGCGAAAAAAAGAGGCAAGAAGCTCCACATCGAATTCTTCACGCTCTTCTCGGACGAGACACGCGCCGCACGAGAGCTCATCGACGGGGGAGAGCTCGGCGAGCTTTACCATGCGCGATCGACGGGCTTCCGAAGGCGGGGGCGCCCTTACGTCGACGGCTACGGTACGCCTGATTTCGTGAGTAAGCGCTTGGCGGCCGGGGGCGCTTTGTACGACATGGGCGCCTATCACATTGCCCAGCTACTCTGGTTGCTCGGGAATCCGAAGATCGAACGCATCACCGGAAAGACCTACCAAAAGATAGATATGGACCCGAAGCGCCGCCGCGCGTCGGGTTACGACGTCGAAGAGCTCGCCGTTGGTTTCGTTCGCTTGGCGGGTGGTGTCTCGCTCGACATCGTCGAGGCATGGGCCGCCCACCTCGACGGCATCGAGGGGCCGGCGATCCTGGGCTCCCGTGGCGGCATTCGCCTGCGGCCGTTCGGTTTCTTCAAGAGCTACGGAAACATCGACGTCGATGGCGCGGTCGCCCTCGACCGAGCTCGGTTTCGTTGGGAAAATCTCGCCGACGACGGCGCCGCCTACGCGAGCTCGCAGGCACATTGGGTTGCCGCTCTGCAAGGTCGAGTGGACCTGATGCCGACCGCCGAAGTCGGGCTCGCGACGATGCTCGTCTCGGAGGGCATCTATCTTTCGGAGCGCCTCGGCCGCGAGGTGACCGGGGAAGAGGTCGAAACGGCATCGGTTTCTACGGCTGTGCCGATGTAGTCACCTAACATGACTGCGTCAGATCTTGGCGATGACAGATCACGATCAGCAATGGCCGCGCGTCGCCCACGGAAATGACGGCGAGGCCGTCGGAAGCCGCGCGTCAGACCGGAATCGCCGCTAGGCCTCGCCTCT
>Ga0137375_10000549_pt1 | contig 40414 bp, 35 predicted proteins | sample SagtaG_24_FD_104936 | JGI IMG/M metagenome (GOLD analysis project Ga0137375, IMG submission 104936) | Vadose zone soil microbial communities from Sagehorn Ranch, Mendocino, California, USA - Sage1_R_113_16 metaG | ecosystem: Environmental > Terrestrial > Soil > Vadose zone | place: USA... | reverse complement strand
AGGCTTCGGACTGGTGGGCGGTGCGTACCAGCCGAGGAAGCCCGCGGCTTCAGGGCGTTTCTGGAGCGCCAGGATGGGCCTGGATCTCGGGCTCTGGCAGGGCCGGATCGAGAAGGAGGACGCCACCTGGATCCGCCTGTTCGATCGCGACGGCCGGATGATCCCCACCGGCGACGAGCGCGCCGAGGCCGAGCGCCAGCGCGCGGAAGAGGCGAAAGCACGCGAGGAGGCCGAACGCCGGCGCGCCGAGGTGGCGGAAGCTGAGCTCGCACGGCTCCGCGCCCGGTTGGGCGCAGGGGAGTGACCGGCCGGGCTCGAAAAACTCCTCCTGAAAGCCTTACGCCTCCACCCCCACCGCCTCCTCCCGCGCCACCGGCGCCGTGATGTCCACCGCCAGCGCGCCGTCCCGGAAGTCGACCTGGACCACCGAGCCTTCGGTGACCTGGCCGGCGATCAGGGCGCGGGCGATCTTCGACTCCAGCTCGTGCTGGAGGAACCGCTTGAGCGGCCGGGCTCCGTAGACCGGATCGTAGCCTTCGCGGGCTACGAAGAGGCGGGCCGGCTCGTTCATCTCCAGGCGGACGCCGCGGTCGGTCAGGCGCCGCCGCAGGTCCTCGGTCTGCAGGTCGACGATGCGCTCGATCTCGGGGAGCGTCAGCGGCTTGAACAGCACGATGTCGTCCACCCGGTTCAGGAACTCGGGCCGGAAGTGGGACCGCAGCTCGCGCATCACCGCCTGCCGCGCCGGCTCCGTGATCTCGCCCGCGGGGGTCACCCCTTCGAGCAGATGCGGCGAGCCGATGTTCGAGGTCATGATGATCACGGTGTTCTTGAAGTCGACCGTGCGGCCCTGGGAGTCGGTCACCCGCCCGTCGTCGAGGATCTGCAGGAGCACGTTGAACACGTCGTGGTGCGCCTTCTCGATCTCGTCGAACAGGATCACGGTGTAGGGCTTCCTCCGCACCGCCTCGGTGAGCTGGCCGCCTTCGTCGTAGCCGATGTAGCCCGGAGGGGCGCCGATCAGCCTGGAGACGGTGTGCCGCTCCATGTACTCGCTCATGTCGATGCGGATCAGGTTCTCCTCGCTGTCGAAGAGCGTCTGCGCCAGCGTCTTGGCGAGCTCGGTCTTGCCCACGCCCGTGGGGCCCAGGAAGATGAATGAGCCGATCGGCCGCCGCGGGTCCTTGATGCCGGCCCGGGCGCGGATCACCGCGTCGGAGACCAGCCGCACCGCCTCGTCCTGGCCGACCACCCGCTGGTGGAGGAGCTCCTCCATGCGCAGCAGCTTCTCCCGCTCTCCTTCGACCAGCCGCGTCACCGGGATGCCCGTCCATTTCGAGACGATCTCCGCCACCTCTTCTTCCGTGACCTCTTCGCGCAGGAGCTGCCCGCCGCTCAACTGCTTCGCCTCGAGCTGCGCCTCCTTCTCCTTGATCTCTCTTTCGAGCTGCGGCAGCTTGCCGTAGCGCAGCTCGGCGATCTTCTCGAGGTTGGAGTTGTCGGCCCGCTCGATCTCCAGGCGCACCTGCTCCTGCTGCTCGCGCAGGGTGCGAACTTCCTGGATCGACTTTTTCTCGGCCTCCCACTGCGCCCGCATGGCATCGGCCTGGGTTTTCAAATCCGCCAGCTCGCGGCGGAGCTGCTCCAGCCGCTCCTGGCTCGCCTTGTCCTTCTCCTTCTTGAGCGCGGCCTCCTCGATCTGGAGCTGCATGACCCGGCGCGTCACCTCGTCGAGCTCCTGCGGCATCGAGTCGATCTCGGTGCGCAGCATGGCCGAGGCCTCGTCGATGAGATCGATCGCCTTGTCGGGCAGGAAGCGGTCGGTGATGTAGCGGTTCGACAGGACCGCCGCGGCGACCAGGGCGTTGTCCTGGATGCGCACACCGTGGTGCACCTCGAAGCGCTCGCGCAGGCCGCGGAGGATCGAGACCGTGTCCTCGACCGTCGGCGGCTCGACCAGCACCGGCTGGAAGCGGCGCTCCAGGGCCGCGTCCTTCTCGATGTGCTTCCGGTACTCGTCGAGCGTGGTCGCGCCAATGCAGTGCAGCTCGCCGCGGGCGAGCATCGGCTTCAGCATGTTCCCCGCGTCAGTTGACCCCTCGGTCTTCCCGGCGCCCACGATCGTGTGGAGCTCGTCGATGAAGAGGAGGATGCGCCCCTCGGCCTGCTTGATCTCGTTGAGCACGGCCTTCAAGCGCTCCTCGAACTCGCCGCGGTACTTGGCGCCGGCCAGAAGGGCGCCCATGTCGAGCGAGAAGACCGAACGGTCCTTGAGCCACTCGGGCACGTCGCCGCGCACGATGCGCTGGGCGAGGCCTTCGACGATCGCGGTCTTGCCCACGCCCGGCTCGCCGATCAAGACCGGGTTGTTCTTGGTCTTGCGCGACAGGATGCGGACCACCCGCCGGATCTCGGCGTCTCTGCCGATCACCGGATCGAGCTTGCCGCGCCGCGCCTGGGCCACCAGGTCGACGCCGTACTTGTCGAGGGCCTCGTAGGCCACCTCGGGCATCGCGCTGGTCACCCGCTGGTTGCCGCGGACGGCGGTGAGCGCCGCGAGGAAGCGGTCGCGCGTGACACCGAGCTGGTTGAGCACGCGGCCGGCCGGCACCGAGGAGCCCTCCTCGATCATGGCGAGGACCAGGTGCTCGACCGAGACGTATTCGTCCTTCAGGCGCTTCGCCTCGTCCTCGGCGCGCAGGAAGACCTTCTGCAGCCGGTTGGAGACATAGATCTTGCCGGCCTCGACGCCGGGGCCGGAGACGCTCGGCCGGCGCGACAGCTCACGCTCGAGCTCGGCGACCAGTCCAGCCGCCGGCACGTCCATCCGGGCGAGCAGGCGCGGCACGAGCCCCTCGGGCTGTTCGAGCAACGCGAGGAGCAGATGCTCGGCCTCCACTTCCTGGTGCCCGAAGCGCAGGGCTTTCGTCTGGGCGCTCTGGAGCGCCTCTTGTGATTTCTGAGTCAGCTTATTGATATCCATGGGTCAATCCCTCCTTCGATTCAGGCTCTCGCCCGGAACTCCGACTCTTCCGCGAGCTGCTCGAACAGAGCCCGCTCGCGCTCCGACAACTGCTCGGGGACCACGATCCGGAATTCGGCAAACAGGTCCCCCTTCGTGCCGCCCGGCGCCGACAACCCCCGCTCGCGCAGGCGGATCTTCCGCCCCGAGGAGGTCCCGGCGGGAATGCGCACCCGCAGGCGCCCGGTCGGGGTCTCCACCTCGGCCTCGCCGCCCAGCGCCGCCTCCCACGGGGTCACCGGGACCGTCGTATAGAGGTCGGAGCCCTCGATCCGGAACCGCGGATCGGGCAGGATCTCGATCTTGAGCAGCAGGTCGCCGGCCGGGGAGCCGTCGAATCCTGCCTGGCCCTTGCCGGCGAGGCGGATCTTCTGCCCCGGGCGGATCCCTTCGGGGATGCGCACCGAGAGGGTCTTGCGCTGGCCGGTCTCCGCGTCGGAGAGGGTGATCTCCCGCGTCCCGCCGCGCACGGCCTCTTCGAGCGTCAGCTGGATCGCGGCCTCGGTGTCGCCGCCGCGCATGCGCCCCCGGGCCCCGGCGCCGCGGGGCGCTCGCCGGCCTCCGGCACCGCCCGGGCCGCCGGAGCCGAAGAGCATCTCGAAGAACGAGCTGAACCCTTCGGGGCCGCCCCCGCCACCGGGACCGCCGAAGCCGCTGAAGTCGTACCCCTCGAAACCACTGAAGTCGAACGGCATCCCCTCATAGCCCGGAGGCGGCCCGCCGCCCTGTGTCCGTTTCCAGTGCGAGCCGAACTGGTCGTACTTCTTCCGCTTGTCCGGGTCCTTGAGGACCTCGTAGGCCTCGCCGACCTCCTTGAACTTCATCTCGGCCGCCGGGTCCTTGTTGACGTCCGGGTGGTACTTGCGCGCCAGCTTGCGGTACGCCTTCTGGATATCGTCCGCCGAGGAGTCCTTCTTGACCCCCAGCGTGGCGTAATAGTCTTTGTAGTCCAATGGATCTCTCCTCCCTCCGAGAACCGCCGCCTGCGCGGTCGAGCCCCCGTCTCGCACTTCCTCGCGGAAGTTTGAGTGGTTGGCACTCACATTGTAGAACGGACGCTCAAGTTTATCCATTCCCGGGGGAAACTGCGCCAGATCGGCCGCTCTCTCGGCGTCATCCGCCGCGGGCTCTCTTCCGTCCTCGGTGCGGTGCAGAAGGAAGCGGACCGCTTTCTCATGGTAGCCAGGGGTTTGAACCCCTGGCGGGGGTGCGTCGCATCCGGTGGGGCGGTGAGGAGGTCCCGAATCTCGAGAGCCAGCTCCGAGAGGTGTTTGTCGGCCCTCGCCCCGTCCTATCCCCCTCTCCCGGGAGGGCGTGAGGGCGAGACCGAGGGCAACCACAAGGGTTTGCCCCTACACGAACCTGGCCGTAACGGACAATTGTAGGGGCAGGTCTTGTGCCTGCCCTTCGCTGGCGGGCCAGGGGGTGAGGTCCCCCTACCTCTCCGGCGACAGCACCCGCGCGAAGATGTCGCTTCTTCCGTAGGGGATGGGCTCCTGGACCCAGACGACGACGGCGGGGCCTTGACGGCCGGCGGCGATCGCGGGGTGGTACTGATTTCCTTCCGTCGTGGTGTTGATCTGGAAGTCCTGGGTGCGCGGGGTTCCGATGGCCGCGAAGGCGCGTCCGAAGATGCCGTAGCCGTCACCATCCCGGTCCTCCTCAGTCCAGGCGATGACGAAGGTCCCGCCGGCCTGCAGAGCGGCGTGCGGCTCGTATTGATAGGAGACCTGCTCCTGGGCGAGGCGGAACCAGTCCCCCCGGGGCTTTCCGTCCGGTGCGAAGCGCTGGGCCTCGATGTCGTAATCGCTCCAGGTGGCGACCAGGCTGCCGTCCTTGCCCATGGCAAGAGATGCCGCAACGAGATTGTTGAAGATAAAGTTACTGCAGAGGATCGAGCCCAGCGATTGCGGAGCGGAGGGCTCGCCGCCCGGAGGCACCTCTACCAGGTAGCTCTGGAAGCAGGCCCAGTTTTCCTGAACCAGGGCGGCCAGGGTGCCGTCGGGCCTCAGGGCCAGGCTGCTCGGAAGGGCGTCGATCGTGTCGTCTCCGGCAGGAGAGGGCTCCGAGCCGGCTCGCAGCGTGATCTCCGGCGTGAGCGGAGTCCCCTGGGCGGTGAAGATCCGGCCCACGGCGTTGGTGTAGCGTCCGTCCTCGCTGCCGGGGATGGGGATGTCCGCCTTCCAGGCGACCGCGAAGCGGCCATCGGGTCCGATGGTGGCCACAGCGTCATACCGGTTGGAGGCGCTGGGGAGGCTGACCCGGATCCGGTTCCCTCGCGGCGTGCCGTCGCGGTTGAAGCGGCGCGCGTAGATGGCCGTTGCGGCCTCCCCTGACGGGAGCCCGGCCCACACCACGAGGAAGCTGCCGTCGCGGTCGGCGACGACCTGATCGACGTCGGTCAATCCCCCGAGACGGACGACGCCGCCCTTGGGCCTTCCCTCCGCGTCGAGAAACCTGGCGTTGACCCCGGCGCCGGCCCAGACGACCACGAAGCCACCCTCGGGAAAGGCGGCGATCGAAGGCGAGAAGTTGGAGACGCGGGTGTTGGCGTTGATCCGGAATTCCGGCCCCCGCGGCACCGGCGGAGCAGCCATGGCCGGAACGGACGACGACAGGACGACAGCGGCGAGGGCAACCAGTGCTTTCAGGTGCATGATGCGACCTCCTCGAAGAGCGACCAACCCGAACGGCTATGGGATTTTACCATGAGGCCGGGAGAAGCTCACCGCATCAACACGATCCCCGCGACCACCAGAGCCACCACAACGAGCGCGATCACCCCCCAGAGGAGCGCTTTCGACCGCGAGCCGGGCTGTGTGATGGTGCGGAGCTCGGAGAGGAGGCGCACCCGCATGGATTCCTCCAGCTTTTCGATCGCCGCCAGGAGGTCGATCGCCGTGGCATAGCGCTCCATGGGGTTGCGCGCCAGGCACTTCAAGACCACGACGTCGGTCTCCGGGAGGAGCGCGCTGTTGACCTGGCTGGGCAGCGCGATCTTCCCTCCGGGCGGCCGGCAGGTCAGCATCTCCTGGAAGATCACCCCGGCGGAGTAGAGGTCGGCCCGGTGGTCGACTGGCCGCCCGTCGGTCTGCTCCGGCGCCAGATAGTGGAAGGCGCCGAGGCTCAAGGCTCCGGTGCTGAGCGTGCCGGTCATGGCGAGGGCGTCGAGGCGCGAGAAGCCGAAGTCGCCGAGCTTCACCTGCGCGAGGTCGGGCGAGACGCGCACCACGTTCGGCCAGATGTGGCGGTGGACGACGCCGTGCTGGTGGGCGTGGGCGAGCCCGCGGCAGATCGCCTTCATGACGGCGAACGCCTCGGCGGTGTTGAGCTGCCGGGAGCGCAGGACCTCGGAGAGGGGTTTGCCCTGGAAGTCCTCCAGCACGAGATAGGGGCGCTCCCCCTCCTGGCCGGTCCCCAGGATGCGCAGGATGTTCGGATGGTCTGCCCGGGCGAGCGCCGCCGCCTCGGTCCGGAAGCGCTCGTAGGCCTTCGCGTCCTCGGCGAGGAGCGCGGGGAGGAGCTGCACCACCACGGGGCGGCCGTGCGGTTCGAGGCAACGGTAGAGGACCGTCCCGCCCTCCCGGCCGGTCTGTTCTTGGACGCGGTAGGGGCCGATCTGCCCCGGGGTTTCAGTCGCCATGGCTCTCGAAGATGATAACCGTGTCGCCGATCGCGATGCGATCCAGGGGGGAGAGATCCTTGCTCTGTGTGGGCTGGCCGTTGACCTTGGTGCCGAAGCTGCTGCCGAGATCGGTCAGCACCCAGGCGCCGTTCTCCCAGGCGATCCGCAGGTGCTCCTTGCTCGCATTGGGCTCGGTGAGCGCCAGGGAAGAGCCGCGCGACCTCCCCACGGTGACCGGAGCGCCGCCGTCGAGCGCGAGGGTCCGGCCCCGCTCCGGCCCTTCGGCCACGTACAGCCGCGCCGCCGGCGGTCCCCCGGCCGGCTCCCGCTTTTCGCGTCGCCGGGGCTCGATCTCCAGGGTGCGGACGGGATGCGGGATCTTGATCTCGGCCTTCTTGAGCTCCTCCCAGATCCGTGCCCGCAGATCGCTCGCGATCCGCGTCGACTGGGCCATGTCCTCGATCCAGACGCGCAGCTCATAGAGGATGGCGCTCTCGTCGAAGGAGAGGACATAGACGTCGGGGCTCGGTTTGTCCAGCGTCCCCGCCACGCCGGTCACCGCTTCCAGCAGGGCGCGGCGGACCCGGTAGGGCGGCACGCGGTAGTCGGCTCCGACCTTGATGTGCTCCAGGTGCATGGGGTGCGGGTAGTAGTAGTTGAGCACTCGCTCGTCGGCGAGCTTGCCGTTGGGAATGACCAGGTTGTCGTTGTCGCGCGTGCGCAGGTGGGTGGTCCGCCAGGTGATCGCCACCACCCGCCCTTCGTGCTCGCCGACCCGGATCCAGTCGTTGATGCGGAACGGCCGCTCCAGGCTGACCACCAGGCCGGCGAAGAAGTTGGAAAGGATCGGTTGGAGCGCCAGGCCGAGCACCAGGGAGGTCACGGCGCTGGTGGCGACGAGCGCGCTGATGTCCAGGTTGGGGAAGGTCAGGCGCAGGGTGATGAGAGCGGTCACCAGGTAGACCACCACCATGGTGACGGCGGAGAGCAGGGGAGGGAGGCGGATCCCCCGCTGCGCCACCAGGTGGATCTCGAAGAGGTAGAGGGCCAGGAGCCGCAGCACCAGGGCGAGACCGCAGAAGAGGAGGAGCCAGCCGAGCGCCCGCTGCATCTCGACCGGCCGGTAGTCGGGCTGGAGGAGGATGAACACCTCCAGGGCGGCCGCCGCGGCCCCGATCCACAGCGGGAACGTCAGCTGGCGCACGATGAAGAGCTTGCGCTGCAGCCAGGCGACGAGCGCGACGAGGAGCGCGAAGGCTCCCACGCCCGCCAGCAGGGCAAGGGTCATCAACATATTGATCCCATTGCCCCTCTCCCCGGCCCTCTCCCCACGGGGAGAGGGAGCAGAAGGGGGGCGTCCATTTCCAAACCAGAGGTCCGAGGGGAGCGTATCTCCTTCTTGGAACGGAGGAGATTCTAGCGCTAAGATCCCCACCGTCCATTTCCCCTTGTTCCTGAACAGCGAATCTGAGAGGACGATCGAGGAGAAAAATGATGAGAAAAGCCCTGTGTCTGGCTCTTGCCCTGATCCTCGGCGGCGCGCTGGCGCGGCCGGTCCTGGCCGCCGACCAGCCCGCCGCCGCACCGTCCGTCAAGACGGAGATCCTCGGCCAGATCGACGACGCCGAGAAGAAGCTGGTCGCTCTCGCCGAGGCCACGCCGGCGGAGAAGTACGGCTGGCGTCCTTCCGACAAGGTCCGCTCCACCGGCGAGGTCTTCCTCCACGTGGCCGGCGGCAACTACTTCCTGCCGACCCTCTGGGGTGCCAAGCCGCCCGAGGGGCTCGACCTGAAAAATATCGAGAAGGGAGGCGGGGACAAGGCGAAGGTGATCGACACCCTGAAGCAATCCTTCGCCTACGTCCGCCAAGCCATCGGGTCGATGTCCGACGCGGACCTGACGAAGATCGTCAAGGTGTTCGATCATGACGGCACGGTCCGCGAGGTCCTCCTGCACATCGCCGGCCACGCCCACGAGCACCTCGGCCAGTCGATCGCCTACGCCCGGATGAACGGGATCGTGCCGCCCTGGAGCTCGTAGGACCCCTCACCCCCTGACCCCCTCTCCCATCGCACACCCCCCAACCGGGAGAGGGGGAGGCAGGGGCTTGCGGCAGGGCAGGCTACGGATGTAACGTCTCCCCTGAACCCCCGACCGAGCCTCCCCCCTCTGGCGCCGCGCGTCCGTGCGGCACCCCGGGTGCATGGGCTCGCCGGATCGCGAGGAGAGCCCGCGCCCATGTCCGACTCCGTCACCGTCACGAGCAGTCAGTCGTGGTTTTCCCGTCTCATGGACTCGATCAAGAGCGTCCTCGTCGGCCTGGCCCTGTTCGTCGTGGCCTTCCCGGTCCTCTTCTGGAACGAAGGCCGCGCGGTGCGCACCGCCCGCAGCCTGGAGGAGGGCGCCGGTTCCGTGGTCAGCGTGCCCGCGGACCAGGTCAATGCAGGCAACGAGGGGAAGCTCGTCCATCTCACCGGCCCGGTTTCGACCCAGGGCGAGCTGACCGATCCCGACTTCGGCGTCCACGCCCAGGGCGTCAAGCTGGTCCGCCACGTCGACATGTACCAGTGGAAGCAGCAGGAGAAATCCGAAAAGAGGAAGAAGCTGGGCGGCGGTGAGGAGACGGTCACCACCTACACGTATTCGAAGGACTGGTCGTCCGAACCGATCGATTCCTCGTCGTTCCAGGAGTCGAATGGCCACCAGAATCCGGGGAGCTTCCCGGTGGAGGCGAGCACCGAGGTGGCGGACCCGGTCGAGGTGGGAGCCTTCACCCTCTCGACCGAGCAGGTGGATCAACTCAACGACGGCAAGGACCTGCCGGTGACCGAGGCCATGCTGCAGGAGGTCCCCGAGCCGCTGGGTTCGCAGGTGAAGGTGAGCGACGGCCGGTTCTACATGGGCGAGAACCCTGCCTCGCCGCAGGTGGGGGACGTGCGGATCTCCTTCCAGGTGGTCAATCCCGCCACGGTGAGCCTGATCGGGGTGCAGACCGGGAAGAGCTTCGCGGCCTACCAGGCGAAGGCCGGGGACACCATCCTGCTGGTCGACGAGGGGACCCACACCGCCCCCGAGATGTTCCAGGCGGCCCAGTCGCGGAACACGGTCCTCACCTGGATCGTGCGCGCGGGCGGCTTCCTGATGATGTTCATCGGTCTGCTCGCGGTGTTCAAGCCGATCTCGGTCTTCGGCGACGTGATCCCCCTGGTCGGCACCATGCTCGGCGCGGGCCTCGGCGTCTTCTCGTTCCTCCTCTCCTTTGCGCTGTCGATCTTCACCATCGCGGTGGCCTGGATCTTCTACCGGCCGATCCTGGGGATCGTTCTGCTGGCGCTGGCTCTGGGAGGATTGCTCTGGCTGGTCTCGCTCGGCCGGAAGAAGAAGCGGCAGCGGCTGGCCCTTCCGATTCCGCCACCGCCTCCGGCCCCTGTGCCGGCTTGAAAAGGACCCTCACCCCCAGCCCCTCTCCCACGAGTGGGAGAGGGGTGCAGGTTAGTCGGTCTACGGTATTTCGAGCTTGCGCGAGCTAACCCTCTCCCCTCTCCCGCTTGCGGGAGAGGGGCCGGGGGTGAGGGCTCAGACCCGGGCCGGCGCCCAGCGGTGGAAGAAGGAGACGATCTCGGCCACCGAGAGGAGAGAGCTGGCATTGCGGAACTCGCCGTGGCGCTGCGAGGCCACGAGATGGCCGTCGGGATCGAGGATCGCCACGGCGGGGATCCCGTTCTCGACGACCATGCCGTAGCCCTCCATCAGGTCGATGTTGCGGTTGCGGTTGCCCACCGAGACCTTGAGGACCACGAAGGCGGGCTCGACGATGGGGGCCACGAGGCGGTGCTTGAGAGAGGACTCGAAGGCGTAGCAATCGGGGCACCAGTCCGCGCCGAAGACGATCGCCACCCGCTTCCCTTGCTGGGCCGCCTGAGCGCGCGCCGCCTGAATCCCTGCCTGGACGTCCGCCGGATCTTCATAGTTCGGGATTTCCATGTTCCTATTGTGCCAAAACACGCGGCCAACGGGACGCCCTCAGCGGCCGAGCCTCCACCCGCAATACCGCTCCAGCGCCCGCATCGCCCGGTCGATCGTCCGGAACACCGGCACGCCCTTCTCCTCCAGGGCGCGCACCAGCGGATCGTAGAGCGGGCCGGCGTCGATCACCGCCACCCAGGCTTTGGGCGATGCGGCGAACAGGCGGGCCAGGCGGCCGGCCACGGCCTCGGGCCGGTTGAGGTCCTCGCCGTGCTCCGGAGAGGGCGGCAGGGTGGTGAGCGCCGGGGTCAGAGGGATGCAGCCGGCGATCCCGACGTCCACGGCCGGGTCGTCCAGGATCGCCTGCACCGCATCCTCGAAGCCCGCGTCGTCCAGGATCGGCGTGACGTCCAGCGGGTTGTGCACGTCGACGATCCCGGCGAGCCGCCGGCTGGCGAGGAGGCTCGAGAGCCGGTCCTCGGTCTCGGTGGAGAAGGGAGCGAGCTCGAAGCGGCCCAGATTGTCCGCGATCCCGACGCACTCGAATCCGGCGTTCGAGACGGCGCCCAGGCGCCAGCCGTCCACCCGCTTGCCCTGCAGGAGCACGGCGAGCCGGGTCAGGTCGTCGAATTCCTCGAGCGTTCCGGCGACCAGCGCTCCGGCCTGCTCGGCGAGCTCGCGGGACACGGCGAAGTCTCCGGCGATCGCAGCTGTATGGGATGCCGTGGCGCGAGCCCCCGCCGGGGTCCGGCCGGCCCGATAGAGGATCACCGTCCGGCCGCTTTGCGCGATCTCCGCCGCCGCCTGCAGCCACCGCCGGCCGTCGAGCGGCTGGAACCCCTCCACATAGCAGGCGAAGACCTTGACCTCGGGATCATCCTTTAGATAGGTCAGGTAGTCGCCCACGGTCAGGTCGAGCTGGTTGCCGAAGGAAACCAGGTAGAGCGGATCGAGCGCCGCCAGGCTGCTCGCCCGCGAGATGGCGAGAGCTCCGCTCTGCGACAGGAGGGCAAGCGGGGCCGGCGGCTTGCCGGAGAAGCCGAGCTTGTGGCCCGGAATGAACAGCGTGTCGCAATGCCCCGGGAGCGAACGCACGCCCAGGCAGTTGCCGCCGTTGATCACCGGTCCCCGCCAGCCGGTGGCCCGGGAGCGCGCGAGGGCGCCGCGCAGCGCCTCGGCCGTCCGCTCGCTGCCGCTCCGCTCGCCGAGCCCGCCGGGGATGACGATCAGGCTCTCCGCCGTGCGCCCCGCCAGGACCTCCTCGACCGCGGCCGGCACCTGGGCCGCCTCGATGGCCAGGACGGCCAGGTCCACCCGCTCCGGCAAGGAGAGCAGATCGGGACGGCAGAGGCAGCCGTCGATCTCCTCCGCCCCAGGCTTGACCACGTGGAGATGCGCAGGCTCGAACCCCTGGGCCAGCAGGTTGCGCAGGATGATCCGGCCCGGGTTCATCTGCTTCTCGGAGACGCCGACCACGGCCACCGAGCGCGGCTTGAGAAGATGCCGGAGCTTTTCGATCGGCCGCGAGGCGGTCTGCCGGACGGGACCCCGGCCGAGGCGCGCGAGGGCGTCGAGCGCCATGGGCCAGCCGCCGGTCACCGCCAGCGGATTGATCTCGAATTCCAGGAGATCGTGCGGCATGGTCTCGTCCGCGAACGCGAGGACGCGCTGGACGAGGAGGGCCATCTCCTCGCGGGAGATGCGCATCGGCTGCCCGCGGAGCCCGCCGAAGAGCAGGGGAGAGAAGGTCTTGGAGCCCAGGACGCGCAGGATCCGCTCCGGATCGGCGAGGGAGGGCGAGAAGAGCGCCACGTCCCGGCCCGGCCGCAGGTCCCGGGCGAGGAGCTCGGCGTAGATGCCGCCGAGACCCAGGGTCACCACGGGTCCGAAGTCGTCCGTCCAGCGGAGCCCGAGGAGGATCTCACCGCCCAGCCCGGCGTCGTGATGGATGTATTCCTCGATCAGATAGCCCGCGACCTCCCAACCCTCGAAGCGGCGCTCCATCTCGCGGATGGCCCGGGCCACCTCGGGATGGCTGCGAGGCACCATGGCCACCCCTCCAACGTCGCTCTTGTGCAGGATCGCCGGAGAGACGACCTTGACCACGAGCCGGTCGCCCGGGAACAGCGAGAAGTCGACCGCCTCGGAAGCGCCCGAGCCGGCGACGAAACGGTGGAACGGAACGCCGATCTCCAGATGCCGCGCGAGGGCCAGCCCCTCGTGTTCCAACAGATGCTCGCGCCCCGCGGCCCGCGCGGCGGCGAGCACGGATGCGATGGAGGATTCGGTTGCGGTGACGGTTTGCTCGACGGGCTCGAGAGTCGCGAAGGTCTGCATGGTCCCCCCTCCGGTGCAAGGCCTCAATCTGAGGGCATGGTACGGTTCGCCTCAGAGCGAGCGGACCACCCGCGGGGTGGGGGTGGCCGATCCATCCGGGTGGGGGAGGGGAGGATGGACTAACGCGCCACCAGCAGTAGATCCCGTGAAGTCGCCTCCCACGCTCCTCCATCGAATCCGTTGAACGCCTCACGCTCGGAAAACCCCGCCCGCTCCAGCGCCGCTTCTACCTCCTCACGCCTCCAGCCGCGCAGGTGCACCTCGCGGGTATGCCTCACCTCCACGGCCGGCTCGTGGCCGGGCCGCAGATGAAGGGTGGTGGGATAGAAGAGGACCGTGCCGTCCGGCTGCGGGGTCATCAAGCGGAGGAAGACGATCTCTCCCTCGGGGTCGGAACGGAAGTTGAGAGGGAGGCTCCGCTCGTTCCCCGCGAAGATCCGGTCGTAGTTGAGGATCTGGAGGATCAAGGGAGCACCGGGCAGCAGGTGCTCGCGAAGCCCTGTCGCGAAGCGCCGGAGATCGTCGTCGGTCAGCAGATGGGGGAGCGCGTTGCCCAGGCAGAGGGCACCGCCGAAGGAGCCCTCGACGGACCGGCCGAGATCGCGCATGTCCCCGACGACGAACCGGAGGTTCTCCGGCAGCGGCTCCTCGCGCGCCTTTTCGAGCATCGACTCCGAAGCGTCGACGCCGACCGCCTCGAACCCTTCGGCCGCCAGGCGGCGGGAGTGCTCACCCGTCCCGCACCCGAGGTCGAGCACCCGGCGCGACGGAGCCGTCGCGAGGACCCGCTCCAGGAACGGCCACTCCCGCTCGATGCGTTGCGGCCAAGCGATCAGACGCCGGTACTCGACGCGGGAGTAGGGATCGTCAGACATACGGGCGAGCATATCGTTTCGCCGAGACAGCGGGGACGGCCACCGGAACAGGTCTTGTCGTCACCCCTCCTGGGGGAGCCTTTCCCCTCAGAGGGACGGGCTTCGCCCTTGCATCGCGGACGTTCGCCCCGATAGGACCGGTGTTCGCCCGGAGAGGTGGGCCCTCTCGCCATCATAGGGATGGCCTTCGCCCCGAAACGACCGATTACCGTTCCGTCCGGGAGGCGGGGCTTGAGCCGTTCCCCGATGGGACGGAGATGGTCCATATCGGATCGGCCACTCCTCTCTGTCCCGGAGGGACAGCCATTCCTAGCCCCGGATTTCAATCCGGGGTGGAAACCGGGTCACCACGGGCACGGCCGAATCCAATCCGGCCGCGCCCGGCGCTCTCAATCGCCCTCAATCATCGAGCCGGTCCGGATCGAAGGGGATGCGGTGACGGCGGAGGAGGAGAATGAGCTCGTCTCGCGAGCTCCGATTCCGGTGATGGATCTCCTGGTCTTGGATATACCGTCGTGTCCGCTCACGGCTCGATTCGCTGACGGTGAAGATTCCATAGCCGCCCTGCCAGAAGGATTCGCCCGCGGGTTTCCCGAGCTCCTGCAGCCAATGGGAGGAACCGCCCTTCACCTCTTGAACGATGGAGGACAGCGAGAATCGTGGCCGGCATTCGAGCAGGAGGTGGATATGGTCCTCCATGCCACCGACCTCCACAGCTTCTCCTCCCTTCTCCTGGACGAGGCGGCGGAGCTTTGAATACAACGGATCCTTGATCTCCGGGAGGATGAGGGGCGTTCGGTGCTTGGTGGCGAAGACGACGTGGTACAGCAGCTTGGAGTACGTATGGGGCATCTTTCGGCTCCTTTCTTGGGACTCGCGAAATTCACCCCATATCAGTCGGAAAACGCCTCTCGATTCTTGCACTCGGGCGAAAGATTTTTGGGCGATCTTCGTTGAAATACAGCGTCGCTGGTATTGGTGTCGTTCGCGGGAGGGGAGGGGGAGATGGTCCGCCGGGGCCCACCCCGGGTTGAAACCCGGGGCTACGAATGGCTGTCCCTGCGGGACAGAGAAGCGCGAGATCGGATGGATGTGCCCCCCTCTGTCCGAAGGACAGCCATTCGTAGCCCCAGGTTTCAACCTGGGGCGGGGATGCCGGTTTCAACCCGGGGCGGGCCCGGATCGACCTACGCCGTCCTCCGGATCGCGATCGCCTGCCGGTTGCCGCCCAACAGCGACGCCAGCGACAGGATCACCAGGGTCACCAGGAAGATCACGTAGGCCAGGATCTCGGGCGAGAGCCCCACCACCTGGGCGGGCAGCGCCGGGTCGTGCTGCATGATCGCCGCCCTCATGCCCGTGTAGTGCATGCCGCACACCGCCAGCCCCATCACCAGGGCGCTGGCGACGATCTGCCACAGGCGGGTCGTGTTGAAGACCAGCCACAGGGCCGCGATCGACGCCACCACCGCGATTCCCAGCGAGATCGCCACGATCATCAGGTCGTAGGACAGGTGGGCTTGCATCCGCATCGCGGCCATGCCGGTGTAGTGCATGGCGGCCACGCCCACCCCCATGGCCGTGCCCCCGCCGATCAGCCGCCACGGGCTGGTCGGCCCCTTGCCCACCACGTAGATCCCGAGGCCGGTGACGACCACCGCCACCAGCAGCGAGGCCAGGGTGATCGGCACGTCGTAGGCCACCGGCATGCCCATGTCGAAGGCCAGCATGGCGATGAAGTGCATCGACCAGATCGCCCCCGCCCCCATCGCCAGGGCCCCGGCCAGGAGCGAGCGCCACTTCTCGCCGCCGCGGGCCCCGGCGTGCTGGCGGCAGAGCTTGAGCGCGGTGAAGGAGCCCAGGACCGAGATCACGTAGGAGAGGGCGACGAGAAACAGGTTGTAGTGTTGCGGCATCGTGTCCATGACACCTCCCGGCTTCAGGGTTGGAAGTCGACGATCACGCCCGGCCGTGAGCTGGGTCCCGGGGCGTCGCGCTCGGCCGCGGTCCGCTCGAGGCAGATGATGAGGTAGCTCCGATGGCTGCGCCAGGTGATCGGGATGACGAAGCTCTTCAGGTGGCGGGGAAAAGAGATTTTGTCCGGCCGCCCGAAGAGCACGATCGGAACCGAGATCAGGAACTCGCTGCCGAAGTACCGGCGGGCGTTGCCGGCGATGGTGTTGGCGACCTCGCCCACCAGGTCCTCGTGGTCGGAGAAGCCGACCTCGGTTTCGCCGAGGCGGCGCAGCAGCTCGGTCAGTTGGTCGGCGCCGGAGGTGAAGTACACCGCGCCGCGGTGGCGCCCGGAGATGCCGATCACTCCGGTGAAGTCCAGGGTGACCGAGTCCTCGCCCTTGAGGTACGGTGGATCGACCTCCGCCGGCTCGCCGGTGACCCTTTCGAAATAGCGCACCACGCCGTCGATGAAGACCTTGATCTCCTCGTCGCTCATCGCTTCCCCAAGGCCTCAGGGCTCGGCGACCAGGTTGGCGAGCGCCAGGTTCAAGTCCTCGGCCGAGAACGGCTTGACCACGTACTCGTTGGCGCCCCGTTCCACCGCGTCGATGGCGGTCTCGGCGTCGCCCAGGGCCGAGATCACCATCAGGCGGGTGTCCGGCTTCAGGGCCATCATTTTGGAGATGCAGGTCAGGCCGTCCATCTCGGGCATGGTCAGGTCCATGGTGACGAACTCCGGGCGGTAGCGCTCGAACAGCTCCATCGCCTCGCGGCCGTTGGCGGCCTGATAGATCGCGGTCACCCGGTCCGAGAGGATGTGCCGCTCGATGCTTCGCCGGACGGTGCTCGAATCGTCGACGATCAACAATCTGCCGCTGGTCTCCAGCATGGTTCTAACCCCCATTTGGCAGCACGATGCGGAACTCGCAGAACTGCCCCATCTTCTGCCGCAGCGAGATCCGCCCACCCAGCCTGGCCAGCGCGTCGCGCACGGCGCTCATGCCGACGCCGCGTCCGGCGTCTTCGGTCGCCTCGCCGACGGTGGAGAAGCCGGGATGGAAGATCATTTGCTCGAGCGCGTCCAGTTTCCACCGGTTCTGCTGACGGTCGATCAGCGGCTCGAGGATCGAGGGCTCGCCCTTGGCCAGCTCCTGCACCCGTTGGGCCACCTGCCTGTAATCGATGCCCCGGCCGTCGTCCTTGAACAGGAGCTCGAGGTTGCCGTTGTTCTGCCGGGCCGCCACCAGGATCTGCCCCTGTTCGGGCTTGCCCGCCACCTGCCGCTCGGCCGGAGTCTCGATGCCATGGACGACCGAGTTGCGGGCCAACTGGGCCATGACGTTGCGGAGCGCGCTCTTGTACTTGAACGGGATCGCCAGGTCGCCTAAAGCGTGGAACGTCACCACGACCTTCTTTCCCGACTTCTCTGCCAGGTCGTCGACGAAGCGGGTCACCAGCGCCGAGAGCACCTCGGTGTCGCTGGCGCCGGAGGCTGCCTTGAGGCTGCGCTGGGCCTCGGAGAAGCGGGCCAGCACGTCGCGGATCTCGGCGAGGCTGTCGACCATCTCCGACAGCTCGAGCACGATCGGGACGAAGTCGCTGCCGTCCAGGACGGTCCGGCCCCGGAGCGCGGCCAGCTTCTCCTCGAAGCGGTTGGCGGCGGCGGCGAAGTAGTCGATGCGCAGCATCGCCGCCGTGCCCTTGATGGTGTGGACGCTCTTGAAGATGTCGTCCGCCAGGTAACGGTAGTAGGTGTTGCGATCGGGGATCGAGAGCACCGCCGACCGGCCCTCGCGCAGCAGCGCGTTGATACTCTCGAGCTCGGTGTGGGCGTCCTCGATGAACTCGCGCAGCATCTGGGGCTCGACGTGCATCACCGACAGCAGCAGCTCGGCTTGGCGCTCCATGCGCTGCTGCGACTCCCTCAGCTGGTGCGCCAGCAGCACCCGGGGAGTGACGTCGGCCACCGTCACCATCGCGTGGCGGATCTCGCCGCCCTCGCGGATGCGCTCGAAGGTGAAGGTCAGGAACTTCTGCTCCAGCTGCCCGCTGCGGCTGGAGAACGAGGCCTCGACCTCCTTCAAGGGGTTGATCTTGGCGACCACGCTGTCGGTCTTGGCCGGGTTGAACAGCAGGCGCAGGAAGCGGGTTGTGAGCTCGTGGGTGCGCGCAGGGGTGATCCGGCGGATCAGGTCGAGGAAGTGAGCCCCCGCCAGCTCCTCCTGGCGGAAGATCTGCCGCGTCGCGGCCGAGTACTTGGCCTCGATCGCGAGCTCGGGGGTGAGCAGGAACAGGCCCTCGCGCACCGCCCCCATGATGGTGTCGGTGAGGCCCAGCGAGCGTCCGAGCTCGACGTTGGCCTGCTTCAGGCCGGCGGTGTTGGCCGCCAGCTGGTCGACCATCTGATTGAAGGAGTCCGCCAGCACCGCAATCTCGTCCCGCCCCGCCATGCTGACCCGCACGTCGAGCTCGCCGTCGCGCACCAGGGCGGCGGCCTCGGCCAGGGTAGTGATGGGCGTAATCCAGCGGCGGGAGAGAAACAGATAGGAAGGCAGCAGCACGGCGAGCAGGATGCCGGAGATCAGCAGCAGCAGCGAGCGGGAAATGCGGCCGGCGGCCTGCTCCAGCTCACTCTTGGGCGAGACCTGGACCAGCTTCCAGCCGGTCCCGGGCACCGGGAAGACGAGGGCCAGGGAAGGCCCTCCGTTGAGCAGATCGGCCGGCATTTCGACACGGACCGGGACGCGGACCGGCGCCGCCGCTCCGCCGCCCGCCTGCAGCCGCCGGAGGGCGTCCACGATCGGCCGGAAACCGGGATGGCGATCCGCCACTTGGCCGGCGGTGAGCGTCGCACCGGCCTTCCCGGCCCCGCCTCGGCTCGTCAACCCCACCAGCTCGGGCCGGGGAAAGGAGAGGAACCGTTGATCGCGATCGAGCAGGAAGGCGTAGCCGCTCCCCTCGCCCTGCCACGCCTGAGAGAGACGCTGCAGGTTGGACGGGTCGAGAGGTCTCTCGCCGGCGAGCCATCGCCGCACCTCCTCCACTCTTCGCCTGCCGGCCTCCTCCAACTTGCCGGCGGATTGCCCCGCGACCTGCTGCCGGCCATAGGTGTTCATGACCAGCGCGATGCCCATAAAGACCAGGGAGAACAGCGCCAGGAGCCCGACCACTCCCTGCCACGCGAGGCTCCCCAGCCGCGTCCGGCGGCGGCTGGCCGCGGGTGCTTCACCAGTAGAAGGCGTTTCGACCTCGTTCAAACTTCGGAGTCTCCTTGCGCGGGTGCCAAATTACGCAATTCTTTGGCCTAGATGCGCGCGGTGAAGGGCGGAGCCAGATAATTTTCTACAGGTTAACACGCCGGGACGGGCGGGTAGGGGGGGAATTCCCTCAGGCGGTATGGGGGAAATCCCTCAGCGCAGTCTTTACGAAAGCTTCAGGTACCCTCTTCGGCTGCTGGCCGGCGTCCTGCCGGTTCCGAGCCTTCCGGGGCGCCGAAATGCAGCCAGTACACATCGCCCTGGCAGATCACCAGCGCTCGCCACCCCAATCGGTTCCAGCCATGTCGAGCTCGCTCGCGGTGCGGACCTGTGCCCCGGCAAGCTCGGGATCGGCAAAGAGCTCGTTCAGACGCCGCGTGATCTCGGCATCGCGCCGGGCACGGACAGCCTCTTGAAGCACTCGGGTGATGAACCGGTTTCTCGTCTCACCGCCCGATTGTGCTGCGCGATCAACCTCCGAGAGGAGCTGGTCAGGGATTGCGATCGCGGTCTTGTGCAGAGCCATGGGTATTTCTGCTGGTAACAACAGCTAGAGTACCACCCGACGGCGAGCGCTAGAGAGCGGACCATGCCACAATCGTCCTGTCATGACCGACCTCGCGACCCCCTCCGCCGTCCTTGTCCGGGCGCCCGAAGCCCCGCCCGCCCGCCCGTTCCTCGCCGGGTGCATCCCCGCGGACGGGACCTCCGATCCGGACGAGATCCTGTCGCTCTTCCTCGAATGGGTGTCCGAGATCGGCCTCGAGCTCTATCCGGCGCAGGAGGAGGCTCTCCTCGAGATCATGGGTGGCAAGAACGTCATCCTGAACACGCCCACCGGCTCGGGCAAGTCGCTGGTCGCCCTGGGGCTCCACTTCAAGGCGATGTGCGAAGGCCGCATCTCCTACTACACGAGCCCGATCAAGGCGCTCGCCAGCGAGAAGTTCTTCTCGCTCTGCGACGACCTCGGCGCCGCCGACGTCGGCATGCTCACCGGCGACGCCAGCATCAATCCCGACGCCCGGGTGCTCTGCTGCACGGCCGAGGTGCTCGCCAACATGGCGCTCCGCGAAGGCGACCGCCTCGACGCGCCGTATGTGGTGATGGACGAGTTTCACTACTACTCGGACCGCGAACGCGGCTGGGCCTGGCAGGTGCCGCTCATCACCCTGCCGAAGACCCGGTTCCTCCTGATGTCCGCCACCCTGGGCGACGTCAGCGCCATCGCCGAGCACGTTCAGGAGCGCACCGGGACCGAGGTGGCCCTGGTCAGCTCGACCCAGCGCCCGGTCCCCTTGGACTACGAGTACCGCGAGACGCCGCTCCACGAGACGGTCGAGGAGCTGGTGAAGGGCGGCCGGGCGCCGGTCTACATCGTGAGCTTCACCCAGCGCGAGTGCGCCGAGCTCGCCCAGGCTCTGACCAGCATGCAGATCACCACGCGCGAGGAGCGCGAGCGCATCCGCGACGCCATGGCGGGCTTCCGGCTCGACACCCCCTATGGCAAGGAGTTCCGCCGCTTCCTCTCCTTCGGGATCGGCGTCCACCACGCCGGGCTCCTCCCCAAGTACCGCCTGCTCGTCGAGCAGCTCTCGCAGCAGGCGCTTTTGAAGATCATCTGCGGCACCGACACCCTGGGCGTGGGGGTCAACATCCCGATCCGCACCGTGCTCTTCACCAAGCTCGCCAAGTTCGACGGCAACAAGGTCTCGATGCTCTCGGTGCGCGATTTCAAGCAGATCTCCGGACGCGCCGGCCGCAAGGGGTTCGACACCAAGGGGAGCGTGGTCGCCCAGGCGCCGGAGCACATCATCGAGAAGCGCAAGAGCGAGATGAGCGGCAAGAAGAACAAGGTGTTCAAGGGGCCGGCCAAGGGCGAGGTCTCGTGGACCCAGGAGACGTTCGACAAGCTCATCACCCGGCCGCCGGAGACGCTCAAGTCGCGCTTCCGCATCACCCACGGGATGATCTTGAACCTCCTGCAGCACGACGCCGAGCTGGACGATCCGAATGCCCGCAACTTCGGTTCGCTGCGCGAGCTGATCCGCCTCTGCCACGAGGACGAGGGGAGCAAGAAGAAGCTCCTCTCCTACGCGGCTCTCATGATGCGTTCGCTCTATCGCGCGGGCATCATCCGGATGAAGCGGGATCTCGCGACCGATTACCTGTGGGCGGTCGTGGCCGAGGACCTGCAGTGGGACTTCTCGCTGTTCCACGCCCTCTCGCTCTACCTCATCGAGACGATCGGCAAGCTCGACGCCGCCTCGCCCGACTACTCGCTCGACCTGATCACCCTGGCCGAGTCGATCCTGGAGGACCCCGACGTCATCCTCCGCAAGCAGGTGGACCGGCTCAAGGGAGATCTCGTGGCGCAGCTCAAGGCGGACCACGTGCCGTACGAAGAGCGGATGGAGAAGCTCGAAGGGATCTCCCATCCGAAGCCGCAGTCCGATTTCATCTACGGCACGTTCAACCAGTTCCGCGGGCATCACCCGTGGGTCGGCGGGGAAGACATCCGCCCGAAGTCGATCGGCCGCGAGATGATCGAGGGCTACATGAGCTTCGGCGACTACGTGAAGCGCTACGGCCTTCAGAGGAGCGAAGGGGTCCTCCTGCGCTACCTGTCGCAGCTCTACCGGACGCTCGACCTGAACATTCCGGAGCTGGCCAAGGACGAGACCGTGCTCGACGCCCAGGGCTTCTTCCGGACGATCCTCCACCACACGGACACCAGCCTCCTGGAGGAGTGGGAGAGCCTGCTCCACCCCGAGCTCCTGCTGCAACGGGGAGAGACCCGCAAGGTCGAGACCGAGAAGCTGTGGATCGACGAGCTGCTGCACGACCCCAAGGGCTTCGCCTCGCGGGTGCGCGCGGAGATGCACCTGCTGGTCCGCGCCCTGTCGAACAAGGACTGGGAAGAGGCGGTCTCCACGGTCCGCCAGGACCCCGGCCTGCCGGAGACGGTCTGGGACGCGGAACGCTTCGAGCAGACGCTGGAGCCGTTCTTCACGGAATACGGCGAGTTCGTCTTCACCCCCGAAGCCCGGCGCCATCAGTGGACCCAGATCCGCCCCACCGGCGACCGCACCTGGGACGTGACCCACACGCTCCTCGATCCCCAGGGAGACAACCTCTGGGCGGTCATCGGCTCGATCGACCTGCGCGATCCGGACATGATCGACGGGCCGCTGGTGCGGCTGCACCGGATCGGGGCGTAGGCCCGCTCCCGAAACCTCCACGTACCTTGCGGCGTATTGGGGGATGAGCCGCAAGGAGGGCTCACATCGATGGGTAAGTTCCTCGCCTGGTTGCTCCTCTTCATCCTCTGCTGGCCGCTGGCGCTGCTGGCGTTGATCCTCTACCCGTTCTTCTGGCTCCTCGCGATCCCCTTCCGGCTGGTGGGGATCACGCTGGACGCCGTGTTCGAGCTCCTGAAGGCTCTGCTTCTCCTGCCGTCGCGGCTTCTCGCGCCGCGCCGGGCTTGATTCCCTATCCTGGGTTCGATGCGCTCACGCCCGGCGGGTCCGCCTGCCGGTTTTTTTGTGTGCAGGGTACAGTTTTTGCACATTTCACGTCTGCGGTGTAGGAGGTCCCTTCAAGGGATAGGAGGAACAACGCACAGGAAAGGACGTAGACATGGCGACCACGGATACCTCAACTCATCACCAGGTGCACCAGGCCTACCAGACCCTTCACATCGGCTTCACCGTTCTGCCGATCCTCGCCGGCCTCGACAAGTTCTTCCACGTCCTCACGGACTGGAACCAATACCTCGCGCCCTTCATCCCGCAGACGCTGGGCATCAGTGCCACCACCTTCATGATGATCGTCGGCGTGATCGAGATCGTGGCGGGTCTCCTGGTATGGTTCAAGCCGCACTTCGGCGGCTATCTCGTCATGGCGTGGCTCTGGGCCATCATCATCAACCTGCTGCTGATTCCCGGCTACTTCGATGTCGCCCTGCGCGACTTCGGCCTGTCGCTCGGGGCCTTGTCTCTCGCTCGGCTCGCCGAGGTCGAGGTGCCGGCCCACGCCTCGGAGCGGATGCGAGAAGCCCACGCGTAAGGGGTTCGGCCCAGGTGGCGCACGCCGTCAGCAAAGCCGGCTCACATCGCGCGCACCGTTACTACCGCGAGAAGAGAGCCCGGTAGAATCCGCGTATGCGGCCAGCGTCGAACGACGTTCCGCCTCCGGCGGCCCGGAGGCGCCCCCTGCGGATCCTCGGCACCGGCGCCGTGCTACCCGCCGAGGCGGTGACCAGCCGGGAGCTCGACGTGCGGCTCGGGCTCGCGCCGGGGACGGTCGAGAAGCGGACCGGCGTCCGGGTGCGGTATGTCCAGAGCCGGGGGAGCGCGGCGGCGCTCGGCGCTGAGGCGGCGCACCGGGCTCTTGCAGCGGCCGGGCTCGGGCTCGACGACATTGATTGCCTGGTCGCCGCGAGCGGCACTCCGGACCAGGCGATGCCCTCGAGTTCCGCGTTGATCCACCATGAGCTCGGCCTCTCCGCGATCCCGGCGTTCGACGTCGGCGCGAGCTGCCTCGGCTTTCTGGTCGCGCTCGACACCGTCTCCTGCCTGCTGGAGGCCGGGCGCTACCACCGGGTGCTGATCGTCGCCTCCGACATCGCCTCCTGCGGTCTCGACTGGTCGAAGCTGGAGGCGAGCGGCATCTTCGGCGACGGCGCCGCGGCGGCCGTCGTCGGTCCGGCGGAGGGCACCGGCTCGGCGATCCTCGCGAGCGCGTTCGCGACGTTCTCGGAAGGGGCGCACCTGTGCGAGATCCCGGGGGGCGGCTCGCGCCACGCTCCGGACCGGATCGACGGGTCTCTCCTGCCGCTCATGCGCTTCCGGATGGACGGCAAGGCGGTGTTTCGCCTGGCTGGCGAGCGGCTCCCCGGCTTCCTCGACAGCCTGCTTGCCGCGGCAGACGTCCGCCTTTCCGAGATCCCGGTCGTCGTCCCCCACCAGGCGAGCCACCACGCGCTCCAATACCTGCGCCGGCGTTTCCGTCTGCGCCGCGAGCAGATGATCGACGTCTTCGCCGGGCAGGGGAACCAGGTGGGGGCGTCGCTGCCGAGCGCGCTCGACGCGGCGATCCGCTCCGGCCGGCTCCGCCGGGGCGACACCGCGCTCCTCGTCGGCACCGGCGCCGGCGTGAATCTTGGAGGAGTGGTGCTGTGCTATTGACGAAGAGGATCGAGCTCCACCTCCTGCGGGTCGGCCGCTGTCGCCATCCCGAGTGGGTGACGCTCTCCGGCGGGCGTTGGGCGGCGATCGATTTCCCCGCGCTCGCGGCTCTCCTCCTGCACCCCACCGCCGGGCCGATCCTCTACGACACCGGCTACGCCGAGCGTTTCCGGTCCGCGACCGCGCCCTTCCCGGAGCGGATCTACCGCTGGATCACCCCCGTCCACCTGCCGGAGGAGGAACGACTGGGCGCGCAGCTCGGGCATCTCGGCATCGCGCTCGGCGACGTGCGGAAGGTGCTCATCTCGCACCTCCACGCCGACCACGTCGCCGGCCTCCGCGATCTGCCGGGCGCGGGCTTCCTCGCCCTGCGCGGGGACGTCCTGGCCTGCCTCGGGCGGACGGGCTGGCAGGCGCTCCGGCGCGGCTTCCTCCCGGCGCTCCTGCCGCCGGACTTCCCGGCGCGCCTGGCGCTGGTCGACGAACGGCCGGTGGTCGACCTCGGCCCCGCCTGGGCGCCGTTCGAAACGGGGTACGACCTGCTCGGCGACGGGAGCCTTCTCGGCATCCCGCTCCCCGGCCACAGCCCGGCCCAGCTCGGCGTCCTCCTGCGGACGACCGACGACCGGCCGGTTCTCCTGGCCGCGGACTCCTGCTGGTCGGCGCGGGCCTGGCGCGAGGGACGGCTGCCCTCGATCGTGGCCCGGCCTCTCTTCGCGGACTGGCGGGACTACCGGCGGACGCTCGCCGGTCTGCGCGAGCTGGCCGGCCGCCAGCCGGATCTCGCGATCATCCCCTCCCACTGCGCCGAGACCCTGGCGTCGTTCGACCCTCACCCCCTGGAGGGGGGACCGGGATGAGCGGGCGCGTGCGTGTCGCCGTGGCGTTCGCCGACGCCCGCTGGGGCCGGCGCTTCGCCGACCGCGCCGCGCTCCTGCGCTTCCAGGAGCGGCGGCTGACGCGCTTCCTCGCCGCGACGCTCCCCCGCGCGCCGTTCTACCGGGACTGGGCGGGCCGGCCGCTCGCCGATCTGCCGGTCGTCGATAAGCCGGCGGTGCTCGCCGATTTCGCCGCGTTCAACACCCGCGGCGTGACGCTCGAACGGGCGCTGGCCGCCGCCCTGGAGGCCGAGCGGAGCCGCGACTTCCGGCCGCAGCTCGACGGCGGGCTCACCGTGGGCCTGTCGAGCGGCACCTCGGGGACGCGCGGCGTCTTCCTGGTGAGCTCCGCGGAGCGCGCGCGGTGGGCCGGGGTGCTGCTCGCCCGGGTGCTCTCGCGGGAATCGCTCCGCCATCTGCTCGATCCCCGGAAGCCGCCGCTCCGGGTCGCGCTGTTCCTGCGGGCCAACAGCAACCTGTACGGCACGCTCGCCCGCCGGCGGCTCGCGTTCTCGTTTTACGACCTGCTCGCGCCGCCCGCCGCTCACCTCAAGAGGTTGGCGGATGCGCCGCCCGACATCCTGGCGGCGCCGCCGACCGTGCTCCGCCTCCTCGCCGAGGCGCAGGAAGCGGGGGAGCTCACCATCGCGCCACGCCAGGTGGTCTCGGTCGCCGAGGTCCTCGAAGCGGACGACCGGCGGGCGGTCGAGCGCGCGTTCGGCGTGCCGGTCGAGCAGATCTACCAGGCCACCGAAGGGTTCCTCGGCGCGAGCTGCCCGGCCGGCCGCGTGCACTGGAACGAGGACCTCGTCCACCTGGAGCCCGAGTGGCTGGACGGAGAGCGGCGGCGGTTCCATCCGATCGTGACCGACTTCTCGCGGACCACGCAGCTCGTCGTCCGCTACCGGCTTGACGACGTGCTCGTGGACGCCTCCGGACCGTGTCCGTGCGGCCGGCCGAGCTGGAGCCTCGACGCGATCGCGGGGCGGGCGGACGAGGTGCTCTGGGCGGAGCCGCTCGCCGGCGGAGCCCCGGTGGCGGTGTTCCCCGATCTCTTGCGCCGCTCCTTCACCCTCGTCGATGGCCTGCGCGACTACCGGCTGGAGCAGCACGGCGGAGAGTGGCGGCTGCGGATCGACCCGGCCGCGGGCGCCGGCGACATCCAGACCGCGGTGCGCAGCGAGATCCTGGAGCTGGCGCGCCGGCTCGCCGTCCGTCCGCCCGCGCTCCGCTTCGAGGCCTGGCATCCGGAACCGCTGGGCGATAAAAGACGGCGCATCCGGTGCGTGGCGCGGCCCGCGGTGGGGGAGCCCCGGTGAGCCCCACCCGGATCCTGGTCACCGGCGCTTCCGGTTTCGTCGGCGGCCGGTTCATGGCGCGCTTCCGGCACCATCCGGGCCTCCTCCTTCATGGGGTCGGCCGGCGCCAGCTCCCTTTTTCCAACTACACCTCGGTCGACCTCTCGCAGCCGTTCGATCTGGAGTTCGAGCCCGACGTGGTGATCCATGCCGCGGCGCGCGCCGCTCCCTGGGGGACCGCCGCCGAGTACGAGCGCGACAACGTCGAGGCCACCCGCCAGGTGATCGACTTCTGCGGGCGCCGCCGACGCCCACCGCGGCTGATCTACGTCTCGTCGAGCTCGGTCTTCTACCGCCCCGGCCCGCAGCTCGGCCTGACCGAGGACTCGCCGATCGGACCCCGCTTCGTCAACCGCTACGCGGCGACCAAATACGCCGGGGAGCTCCTGGTCCGGGAGTACCGCGGCCCTTGGCTGATCCTCCGCCCGCGCGCCGTCTTCGGACCGGGGGACACGGTGCTCTTTCCGCGCCTCGTCGCGGCGGCCCGGGCCGGCCGGCTGCCGCTCCTCACCGGCGGCCCCCCGGCGGTCGGCGACCTTATTTATATCGATACGCTCTCCGACTACTTGCTGCGCGCGGTCGAGCGGCGGGAGCTCACCGGCGCCTACAACCTCACCAACGCCGAGCCGGTGGAGATCCAGGCGTTCCTGCTCGACCTCTTCACCCGCCTCCGCCTGCCGGCGCCCCGGCGGCGGGTGTCGATCCGCACCGCCCTCTGGGCCGCGGGCTTGACGGAAGCGGTCTGGGCGCTCTTCCGCCTGCGGGGCGAGCCACCGGTCACCCGCTTCGGCGTGGGCGTCCTCGCCTGGTCGAAGACTTTCGACGTGCGCCGCGCTCTCGCCGACCTGGGTCCGCCCTCGGTGTCGATCGCCGAGGGACTGGAGTCGTTCATTCGCTGGACGCGGGATACGGAGCCGCCGGTTTGAGCCTCGTCGCCGTGACCTGTTGCGCCGCCGCCTATCTCGCGCTGCTCGGGGCCAAGGCGCTTCTCGCCCTGGGAGTGGCGCGGCGGGAGGAGCGGCAGCAGGGGTCCGACGGCTCCGGGGTCGCGATCGCCCAGCCGATCCTGGCGGGCGATCCGCAGCTCGCCACGGTGCTCGCGGCCAATCTCGAGGAGCTGCCCGCGGCGCAGTTCCTCTGGCTGATCGACGAGGACGATCCGGAGGCGCAGGCGGTCTGCCGCGAGCTCGCGGACCGCCATCCGGAGCGGCGGATCGACGTGCTGGTCTGCCCGCCGCCGCCGGAGGGGTGCAACCCGAAGCTCTGGAAGCTCGATCTGGCACGCCCGGCGATCCGCGAAGCCGTGCTCCTGGTGCTCGACGACGACACGCGGATGCCGGCCGAGACCCTGGCCGCGCTGGTCCAGGCCCTCGACGACCACCAGCTCGCGACCAGCCTGCCCGGCTACCTCGACGACGGCCGTCTCCCCTCGCGCCTCCTCGCCCAGTTCGTGGACAACAACGCCGCGCTCCTCTATCTGCCGCTCCTCCCGTTCCTGCCGCCGCTCACCATCAACGGCATGGCCTACGCGCTCCGCACCGAGGGCCTGGAGGCGCAGGGCGGCTTCGCGCCCCTCCTCAGGTGCCTGACCGACGACCTCGCGGTCGCCGAGCGGACCCTCGGCGACGGGGGCCGGATCTTCCAGAGCGCCCGCCCGCACTGGGTCGAGACCACCGTCCGCGACGGCCGGCACTACGTCCAGCTCCTGCACCGCTGGTTCCTGTTCGCGCTCCTCTTGCTGCGCAAACAGCCGCCCGGGCTCCGCGCGCTCATCGCAGTCCTCGGCGCGCTGCCGCCCCTCCTGCTCGGCGCGCTCCTCGTCTCCTTCGCGCTCGCGCCCTCGGGGCCTGCCGCAGGGATCCTGGTGGCGTGCCTGGCTCTCCGTGCTCTCGGCCTCGTCGCAATCCAGCGCTCCATCTATGGCCGGCCTCTCCACGCGCCTTTCTCGTCGCTCGTCTCCGAGCTGCTCCAGCCGCTCCACCTGCTCCACGCCCTCGTCTGGCGGCGGATCGTCTGGCGCACCCGGCACTACCGCGTCCACGACGACCGGCGGTTCGAGACCGTGCGATGAAGCGATGAGGCCGCCTGTCTTGGCAGAAAGGTCGTGAGACTGGTACCCTTGGACGGAGAGGAGAATCGAGAGCACATGACGAAAACCCTCGAAGCCGTCTATGAAGATGGCGTCCTCAAGCCGCTTGGAGATCCGGGACTGTCCGATCACCAGAGAGTCATCGTCGACATCCGCCTTCCTGTAGAGCAGGATACGGAGTCCGAGCTCGGAGCTTGGCGGCGCGTTTACGAAGGACTGTCGGAGAGCGACATCGCCGAAGTCGAGGCGATCGCCCTCAACAGAAGCCGCTCCTCCCTCCACGAGCCTTGATGGCGCACCCGCCCGCCCTCCTCGACTCGGACATGCTCTCCGAGATCATGAAAGGTCGGGACCAGCGAGTCCTCGTAAATGCCGGCGCGTACTTGCGGGAGCACGCGTGCTTCCGGTTTTCCATCATTACTCGCTACGAGGTCTTGCGAGGGCTCCACGCGAAAGACGCCTTCCGGCAGATGGCAATCTTCCTTCAGCAATGCCGGGCCAGCACCGTCTACCCCATGACGGAGGAAGTTGTCGACCGAGCCTCCGAGATCTATGGAATCCTTCACAAGCGAGGCCAGTTGATCTCGGACGGCGACCCTCTGATTGCGGCGACTGCTTTCGTCCATGACCTCGTCCTCGTGACGGGTAACGAAGATCACTTTGGGCGCATCCCGGGTCTCCGCTTCGTCAACTGGCGAACTGCCTGATCGGCTCCCTGGGCAGGTTCTGGGTAGCCTGCTGCGATGAAGCCGCCGCTCCAGATCCTCTTCCTGACCGGCCGGAGCGATCCGCGGAGCGCCGCGTTGAGCCCTCTCCAGGCGGCGTTTCTCGACGCCCTGCCGGCGCCCGATCCCTGGAAGGTGAGGGTGAACTTCCCCTATCCCGCGGCGACCCCGTCCTACCGCGCGACGCCGCTGCTCCGCGCCAGCTGGCGCAACGCAAGCCAGTATGTCGGATCGCGCCGGGCGGCGTTCGCCGAGCGCCACCGGTCCCAGGTCCTCGACCGGATCGAAGCTGCCGGGCGCACCTTCGTCCTCGCCGGCAGCAGCGGGCTGGAGCTTCTCGCGAACCTCCGTTTACCCGCCGCGGTGCTTTCCCGCCTCCACGTCTTCGCCTACGGCCCGGTCGCCCGGTGCCTGCCGGGCTGCGACTGCCGGCTGGTCCAGGGGCGCCGCGACTGGATCTCGCGCGCCTGGTTCCGCGCGGTCGAGGCGCGGGTCGACTGCGGGCACCTCGACTACCTGGGAGATCCGGCGGTGCTCCGGCTCTGCTGCGCCTATCTAAAGGAAGCAATGGAGGCGAGCGTCTGAGCTCCCGAATCGATCTCGCCGCGCCGCCTTTCGCCGGCCATCTCCATCCGCTCCTCGGCCTCGCGAGGCGGCTGGCCCGGGAGCACGAGGTGCGGGTGGTGAGCACCGAGGCGGCGCAGGGGCAGATCGCGGCGTCCGGTCTCACCGGGGTGGCGCTCCTCCCCGGTCGCGACGCGGAGATCCGCGCCATCGTCGAGCCCGACCACGCGGTGCGCAGCCATCCGCTCCGCCTCCATACGCAGCTCCGCGCCAACCTCGCGCTCCTGGGAGACTTCCGTGCCGCGCTGCTCGCGCTCTGGCAGGCCGGACCGCCGGACCTCCTGATCGCCGACTTCACCCTTCCGGTCGCGGGCGCCGTGGCGCGCGGGCTCGGCATCCCCTGGTGGACCAGCCATCCCTCCTGTTGCGTGATCGAGACGCCGGACGGGCCGCCAGCCTATCTCGGCGGCTGGCACCCCGGGCACGGTCCGCTCGGCCGCCTGCGCGACGCCGCGGGACGCCGGCTGATCCGGACGTTCAAGCGCGCCGTCCACCGCCTTCACCGGACGCAGATCCGCGACCTCGGCTTTCCTTCCCTTTATAGAGACGACGGCAGCGAGGCGGTCTACTCGGACGAGCGGGTGCTCGCGTTCAGCCTCGCCAAGCTCGAGTTCCCGCGCCGCTGGCCGGCCGCGGTGGAGCTGGTCGGGCCCGTCCTCTACACGCCCCCCTCGGCGGTGCCCGAGCCGCCGTTCGTGCCCGGCCGCGACCATGTGCTGGTGACCCTCGGTACCCATCTCCGGTGGCGGAAGGAGGAGATGGTGGCGGCGGTCCGCCGGGCTGCCGCCGAGCTACCGGGGGTCGAGCTCCACTGGAGCGACGGCGATGTCCGGAGCGGGCGCCGGGAGTCCGCGGGCAACTTCCACCGGCTCGGCTACGTCCCCTACGCCCGCGATCTGCCGAGCTACGCGCTCGTCGTCCACCACGGCGGGGCCGGCGTGATGTACCACACCCTGCGGGCCGGGGTGCCCGCGCTCGTGCTGCCGGTCGATTACGACCAGTTCGACCACGCCGCCCGCCTCGAAGCCGCCGGAGTCGCCCGCCGCCTGCGCCGCCCGGAGGACCTCGCAACCCAGGTGGCGGACGCTCTCAAAGATGCCGGCCTCCGCGCCGCCTGCCGCCGCTTCCAGGACATCCTGGCCACGAAGGCGCCCGAGGAGCGCGTCGCCGAGCTGGTCGCGCAGCGGCTGGGCTGAGTCACCCTCCCAGCCGCACGACCATCACCCGCCCGCGCCCTCCGGCGTTCGGGGAGAACAGCAGAACCTCCGGGCGGCCGTCGCCGTCCAGGTCTTCGAGGGCCGGCCCGCCCAACGACGCCGAACGGCTGGTCTCGGTCTCCACTCCTCCCGTGCCGACTCCCACCGAGATGCTGATCGTCTCCTGCGCGCCCGCGAGGTCGACGGTCTTCCGGGGACGCCGGTCCAGGAGGTCCTTCCGGGGATCGGCGGTGCCGGCGAAGAGATGAAGGCCGGTCTTCGCGACCGTCACCAGGTCGGGGATGCCGTCCCCGGTGAGGTCCTTGCCGAAGCTCCACGACCGCGCATCGAGATCGTTCAGCTTGAGCCGGCGGGGGCGCTCGAAGCGGCCGTTCCCCTGGCCGAAGAAGGTGTCGATCACCAGATCGCCGCCTCCCAGGCCCTCGGGCTGGAGTACCACCAGGTCCTGCTTGCCGTCCTTGTCCAGATCGAGGAGGACCGGATCGACCGGGAACCAGCGGTGGGATGCGGTCTCGAAGGCGAGCGAGGGAGGCTGCCCCGAGCGGCTGCGGTCGGCGCTGAGCGGGAAGAGCCGGAAGCGCTGCTTCGCGAAGATGCCGATCTTGTCCGCGTCCGAGGTGGAGGCGATCAGCACGGGCCGGCCGTCGAGCAGGGCGTAGCGGAAGCTGTCCACCGTCTCGCGTTCGGGCAGCCGGGACCACGTCTCGGTCTGCTTGCCGTCGGACGAGAGAAGGATCGTGCGCAGGCGGAGCTTGCCGTTGTCCTCCGGACCCACGGCCGCGAGCGGTGGAATCAGCGTCACGGGGAGAGACGAGAGCCGCAGCGCCTGCCGCTCCCGGGCGGCGTGGACGGGGAGCGCGCGCTCCAGGCCGGGGACCAGGCGACCGTCCTCGAGATCCCAAGTGCGCAGCCGGCCCATCTCCGCGGCCTGGAAGGAGGCGCCGGGCCTCCATCGCCGCAGATCGAGCCCGGACGCTTCGAGGAGGAGACGCGGCGCCGAGATCGAGTCCGGCGTCCCGAGCGAAAAGAGCTTGCCGGGCTCGCCGAGGAGGACCTCATCCGCGCCGTCACCGTCCAAGTCCACCGCGGCCAGCGCGTTGGTCTCCTCCGGCAGCCCGTCGAGCAGCCGGCGGGGCGCGCCCGCCTGGCCGGGGTCGATCAGATACAGAGAGCGGGGGCCGTCCGGAACCCGCGTCGCTTTCGGATCGTCGGGGGTGGTCAGGACCAGGAGCCGCCGGCGGCCGTCGATGCCCTTCGGCTCGGCCGCGGCCAGCAGATGCCCCGGCAGGACCGCATCCGTGCGCCGGGCTCCAGCCACAGGCACGACCTTCACCCCCACGGCCGGAGGAGGGGGTGGCGGCGGGGGAGCGGCGCCGGCGAGGAGGAGGGCGAGAGGGACAGCAGGCCAGCGGGCCCTCATCGCGCACCCCCGCTCAGATAAAGGTCCAGCCGCACCGGCTGCGTCACTCCTTTGTCGTCGTTTCGCACCGGCTGGGGCTGGATGACCAGGAGGTCCGAGAGGCCGTCGCCGTCGAGATCGCGGATCTGCGCCAGGCTCAGGTCGCGCGGCTCCTCCTCGAGCTCCAGGGTGAGGTCCGGCTGGGCGTTGTAGCCGCAGTCCGGCCGGCCGCGGTGGATCGTCACGGTGCGTCCGCGGCCCATCTGCACGAACTCGGGGCGGCCGTCGCCGTCGAAGTCCCCTTCGAACTGCGAGATGTGGCCGATCTTCAGGTTGTTGAGGTTCAGATTGAACTTGCCCGACAGATCGAGCCCGGGCACCGGCCGGAAGCCGCCCGCGGCCTGGCACCAGAGGTGGAAGTCGAGGCCGAGGCCGATCCGCTGGACGGTCATGATCTTGACCGCCTGGAAGAGGGAGAAGTCGAGGGTGGTCAGGATCAGGTCCTGCCGGCCGTCGCCGTTCAGGTCCTCGAAGCCGCCGGGCAGCCTGATGTCCCCCTCGTCGTTGCTGCCGCCGAGGGCGTACCCCTCCACTTCAAATTGCTGGTAGGGCTTCGGCTCCATGGCGAGATCGGCGCGCGAGCGGTAGAGCCGGTAGATGAAGTGCGGGCGCTTGGCCGCCGCCATCTCCTTGCGGAAGCCCGCGTCCTCGCCGGGCCCCTTCTCCTCCTGGGTCACGTACTCGGCCTTCCCGTCGCCGTCGAGGTCGCCGAACCAGGCCGGCTCGGGCTTGTGGTTGTTCTCATCATCCGGAGGCTCCTCCTTGTAGTCCCCGAGGGGGGCGACCGGCTCGCCGAAGCGGCCGCCGCCCAGGTTGCGCAGCACCCGGAAGCCGCGCAGCCCGCCGGCCGGATGGAACAGGACCAGATCGGGCAGGCGGTCGCCGTCCACGTCGCGCACGTCGGGGAGCGGAAAGCGCCGGACCAGAGGATCGTTCCCGCGGCCCTGGAGATCATCCAGAGGGAAGCGGACCCGGGAGGCCGGCGAGGTCCTGAGCCCCTCCGGACCGCTCAGATAGACCGACATGCCGTCCGTGGTCGGAAAGAGGACGTCCGCCCTGCCGTCGCCGTCGACGTCGTGCACCAGGCCCAGGTTGGGCAGGAACGTGCCGGTCCCGGCGAGCACGGACCGCTCGTGGAACACCGGCTCCCACGACAGCTCGGGCGGACCGGAAGCGCCCGGCTTCATCCGCAGCGCCGAGATCCCGTCGTCGGTCATCGCCACGACCGGCAGCCCGGGAGGCCCCGCCTCGATCGTCAGGATCGACGCGTCGATCGGCAGGCCGACCGAGCCGGGACCGAAGCCGCCGTCGGGCCGGCCGGGGAAGACCCGGATCTCGCGGCGGTCGACGAGCGACGGGATGACCGTGAGGACCTCCACGAGCCCCTCGACGTCATCCATCTTGGCAGACTCCTCGATCTCGATCTGGCTCCACCGGGTGAACGCCACCACCACGGTCAAGTCCCGATGCCCGTCGCCGTCGACATCCGCGGCTACCACGGCGGACGGCGCGCCGGGCAGAGGGAGCGGCAGATAGCGAAGCGCGAGCTTCTCGCGAGCCGCGAAGGCCGGATGGAAGGGAGAGAGGAAGAAGATGAGAAGCAGAACAGAGGAGAGGGATGGTCGGATCGGCCTCTGGATCAAAGGAGCCATACGCAATTCCCGTGAGGAGAAACGCCGGTCACGGCGGGATGTTTCAGGCCGGACCCGGTCGAGAATCAGGAGGGGGGCAGTGGGCGCCCTCGGGAAATAGGTCGCGCAATTCGCGAGATTGCTCGACTGCGCCCGCCAATCCGCGAGCTGATTCTCGGTCTCTCGTGGATTCTGCGATCAGCCGGTCGAGAAAATGCCTCTGCAAGCCAACTGTTTTGACTTGCCGGTCGAGCAATGAGCTCTTCCTGGCGCGGTGCTGGGCTCTTGCGTCGAGATAGAGGTCGATCCGGTCGAGAAAAGCGGTCCATCGGTCGAGAGAGGTTTCCTCCCGGTCACGTTTTGCGGCTTTTGTCGCCGCGGGAATCTGGCGCCGGTCGAGTATTGGAGCTATCTCTCGACCGGATGACAGTAACCGGTGGTATGATTCTCGACTCACTCGACGCGAATACCGGGCCGGGTGAGCCCCTGGCCCCTTCCGCTAGGTGGTGGTCGAGAGTCGGTCGCGAATCGTCCGGCGGTGGACGCTCAGCGATCGGATCCGTTGGCGCCGTGTGACACGGCAGGGAAGCATTGCGAGGAAAGGACGGAGCAATGGCGAAACAATGGTCGGTCGAGGAGATCGTGGCCTCCCTGGAAGCCGAAGCGGCGGCGCACCGGGAGCAGGCGGCCCATCACACCGAGCAGGAAGCGTTTCACCGCGAGAAGCGGACCCACCACGAGGCTGAGCTGGAGGCGATCACCCGCCGTCTGGACGAGTTCCGCGCCGCCTCCGCCGCTGCGCTGGAGCTGGTGAAACGTCTCGCCCCCCAGCAGACGCCCGCCGCCGGTCCTCCCAACGAGGGAATGGACATCGGCCCCGCCTCGAAGCCGCGTCTGACGAAGATCGTCGAGTCGATCGTGGCGGAGCTGGGAACAAGCCAGGCTTTCGGCCCGGGCTGGCTCACCGACGAGGCGAACCGCCGCCACGGCGACAAGCTGCGCAAGCCGGTCACCGCCCGTCAGATGTCCGACGTCCTCCGCCGTCTGACCCGGCAGAGCCGGCTGCGGCAGGTGCGGGAAGGAAAGGGCCGGTACGAGGCACGGTTCGTGCGGGTGGGGTAGCTTTTCCGGCTAGAATCACGGCGCGATGCGCTTTTTCAATACGGCCGGCCTGTGCGACCCTGCCAAGCATTACATGCTCCCGCCGGAAAGGCGGCTGCCGGGGTCCGTGGCCTCATCGACCAGGAGCACTATTTCGTCCTCCACGCCCCCCGGCAGACAGGTAAGACGACGAGCGTCCGCGCCCTCGCGCAGGCTCTGACCGCCGAGGGACGGTACGCAGCCCTCGTCGCCACGTGTGAAGCCGGCCAGGCGATGAAGGGGTTGGAGGAAGGGATCGCCGTTGTCCTCGAAGGTATCCGGCTGGCCGCAATCAGTGGATTACCCGATGAGCTGCAGCCTCCCGAGGCGGATGCATCGGTGTCCGCGGGTGCGCGCCTGCACGACGTGCTGCAGCGTTGGAGCCGCTCCTGCCCTCGCCCGGTCGTGCTGTTCCTGGATGAGATCGATGCGCTCCTCGACGATCTCCTCCTCTCGGTTCTGCGGCAATTGCGAGCCGGCTATCTAAGTCGTCCCGGCTCATTCCCGCAGTCCGTGGCCCCTGATCGGGCTCCGCGACGTCCGCGACTACCGCATCCGGCTCCGGCCGGACGCCGAGAGCCTCGGCACGTCGTCTCCCTTCAACATCAAGGTCGAATCCCTGACGCTACGGAACTTCACCGCCGCAGAGGTCGCCGAGCTCTACGACCAGCACACGGCGGAGACCGGGCAGATCTTCACAGAGGACGCCAAGGCGCAGGCCTTCGATCTCACGCGCGGCCAGCCCTGGCTGGTCAACGCCCTCGCACGTCAGGCGGTGGAAGTCCTCGTGACGGACCGGAGCCTCGCGATCGAGGCCTCGCACATCGAGAAGGCCAAGGAGATCCTCATCGAGAGGCGGGACACGCACCTCGACTCGCTCATCGACCGCCTTCGCGAGCCGCGGGTCCGCCGGGTCCTCGAGCCGGTGCTGGCAGGGGAGTTCCTGGCGCCGGACGTGCTGGACGACGACATCCAGTTCGTCGAGGACCTCGGACTGGTCGCCCGTTCGGTGGGCCTCGAGATCGCCAATCCGATCTACCGCGAGATCATCCCCCGCGCGCTGACCGCGGTGACGCAACGGTCCTTCCCTCCGATCCGCGCTTCCTTTACAAAGGACGACGGAACCCTGGACGTCCAGGCGCTCCTCGACGAGTTCCGCCGCTTCTGGTGCCAGCACGCCGAGCACTTCCTGGACCGCCAGCCCTACTCGGAAGCCGCGGCGCAGCTCATCTTCATGGCCTTTCTCCAGAGGGTGGTCAATGGGGGAGGCTTCATCGACCGCGAGTACGCGGTCGGCAGTGGCCGGATCGACCTCTGCGTCCGCTGGCCTTTTCCTGGAGGGGTGCAGCGCTGGGCCGTCGAGCTCAAGGTCTGGCGCGACAACCGCCCCGACCCTCTTGCCGACGGACTGGAACAACTGGCCGACTATCTGGACCGCCTCGGGTTGGATGGCGGAACGCTGATCCTCTTCGACCTCCGCACCCAGGCACCGCCTCTGCCGGAACGCTGCTCGCAGAGCGAGCTGGAGCATCGAGGGCGGCGGATGGGGGTGCTGCGGTTGTAAGAGGGGAGCAGAGGTCACTCCCCGCGCAGCCGTTCGATCTCTGCCCGGAGGTGTGCCAGCTCCGCCTCGGCGGCCTTGCGTGCGTCGGCTTCGCGAAGAACCTTCTCTTCGGCGGCCTTGCGTGCATCGGCCTCGCGATCAGCCCGCTCTTCCTGCTCCGTCAGGTTCAGCAACCGCCGACCCGTCGAGGCTTCAAAGAGGTAGATCCGTTGGCCGTCCGGAGGGACCTGGAACCAGATTCCCGTGGTCTCGGAGAGAAAACGTCCTTCGGCATCCGACTGCATGGGCTGGTAACGGCCAGCGGAATCAAGGCGATAGCCCAGGAGCGTGAACGGCAGGCCGGTCAGGCCGCTCGGCGAGTCCACGATCAGGTACTCCGGAATCCCGGCGATCCGGTAGAGCTCGACTTTGTCCTCCAAGTCGGCCCGGCGCGCCTCGGCCCCCGGGGAGACCACCTCGATCAGGAGACAAGGGCGGACGCCTTCTTTCTTTACCCGGAAGACCGATCTCCGACGCCTCGGGGGGAGCCCACGGATCACTGAGACGTCCGGCGCCGGAGCCGGCCGGCGCGGCAGCAGGTAATGCTTCATGTCATGGAAGACACACACGTCTTTGAGCTGCCGGAAATGATTCCTCAGGATGCCGGCGATCTCTCCGGCGGTGATGTCGTGCCACTCTCCCTGGACCATGGTGTCCCCGAGTTGCGGATTGAGAAACAGCTCCCGCGTCAGCGGAAGCTCCAGAAGCTCTCTGCGACCCTCGGGGCTCGTGACCCAGCGAAGGAGCGTAGGCTCCTCCATGGCCTCTTCCAATTCCGAGGCCTCATGCTCCGTCCCAAGCGGCATCTTCCAGACAGGCTCGGCCATGCCCCGAGTATAAGGAGTCTCCCGAGATCCGTCAAAGATATCGTGGGAGGAAGACGTAGGGAAGAGAGAAGATGCGGGAGGATGTAAAGTCAGCGTTGCTCGTCCGAGACCTCGTGCGTCGGCGTCTTCCAGGCTGGCTCGGCCATGCCCCGAGTATAGGGAGTCTCCCGCGCCTTGGGACAGCCCCGCCGCCCATTCATCTCCCATTCATTCCCTGCTGCCATTCTCCCCTGGATGTCCCGGAGCCTCCGTCCTTTATTCCTGGCAGCCCTCTGTCTTCCGATCTCCCTGGGCGTCGCGGCGAATGCCTCGGCTCAGCCCTCACCTCCAAGCCAGGTTCCCTCGGACGAGGTCCTGGAGCGGGAGGGCGCCGTCATCGGCGAGGTGTCGCTTCGCATCGAGAACATCTTCGACCCGAACGATCCGAAGGAGGACCACCGCCTCTTCCGGCTCGCCAACCGGTTGCACCGGACGACCCGGGAGCCGGTCATCGAGCGGCAGCTCCTGTTCAAATCGGGGGACCGCTACTCGCGCCGGGCGCTCGATGAGTCGGAGCGGATCCTTCGCGAGAACCGCTATCTCATCGACGTGAAGATCCGGCCGGTCCGCTACAGCGACGGCAAGGTCGACGTCGAGGTGATGACCCGCGATGTCTGGACACTGAACGTCGGCGGCGGCTTCGGTAGGAGCGGCGGCACGAGCACGACCCACCTGCAGCTCCAGGACACCAACTTCCTCGGCACCGGCAAGAGCATCACCCTGGAGCAGCAGAGCGACGTCGACCGCACCACCCTGCTGTTCCGCTATGACGATGCCGCCCTGCTGGGGAGCCATGCGCGCCTGTCGGCCGGGTACCAGTCCAACAGCGACGGCAACGTCCAGAGCCTCGACGTGGGCCAGCCTTTCTATTCGCTCGACAGCCGCTGGTCGGCGTTCTTCAGGGGAACGAGCGGCGACAGCGTCGAGAGCCTCTATGCGCTCGGGCACCGCATCGACCGCTTCCATCAGCTCCACGATTTCTATCAGGTCCAGGGCGGCGTCTCGAAGGGGCTGGTCGACGGCTGGACCTCGCGCTGGAGCGGCGGGTTCACCTTCCTGCGCGACCGCTTCGAGGCGGCCGACGGGTTCGCTGAGCCGGGGATCCTTCCCGAGGACCGGACCCTGGCCTATCCCTGGATCTCCTGGGAGACGCTCGAGGACGACTATCTAAAAGGCAGGGACCTGGATCAGATCGAGCGGACCGAGGACTTCCACCTCGGGAGCCGCCTGTTTCTGCGCCTCGGCTGGTCGTCGCCGCTCTTCGGCGGCGATCGCGAGGCGGCGATCGTCGCAGGGAGCGCGGACACCGGTTTCCGCCTGACGCGGACCCAGACCCTGCTCCTCACCTCGGACCTGACCGGCCGGTGGGGGAGCGGCGGCGCCGAGAACTCGATCCTCCACGGCAGCGCCCGCTACTACTGGCGGGACTTCGGCGAGCACCTCTTCTTCACCACCCTGGAAGGGGACGTGGCGCACCGCCTCGACCGCGACAACCAGCTGCTGCTGGGGGGCGACAACGGCCTCCGCGGCTATCCGCTGCGCTACCAGGACGGCGACCGGCGGGTTCTCCTCACTCTCGAGCAGCGCTTCTTCACGGGGTACTACCCCTTCCGCCTGTTCCACGTCGGCGGCGCGGTCTTCTTCGATCTGGGGCGGACCTGGCCGGGCGACTCCGCCCTGGCGCCGAACCTGGGCTGGCTGCGCGACCTCGGCATCGGCCTGCGCCTGAGCTCCAGCCGCTCCGGCCTCGGCAACGTCGTGCACATGGACTTGGCGTTCCCCCTGGACGGCGAGAGCACCATCAAGAAGGTCCAGTGGCTGGTGCGGACTAAAACCAGTTTTTAAGACTTGGTGCCAGGCAATTGTGGTGCCCGCCGTGACGAGGAGGAGCGTCCCTACTTCACAGTCCCGTCATCCCCCGTCTCCTCCCCGTCTTGCGGTAGGATCTCTCCATGCGGCCGGTATTCGCCGATCCCAAGACCGACTTCGTCTTCAAACGCATCTTTGGCAGTGAGGTCCACAAGCCGCTCTTGATCGAGCTGCTCAATGACTTGCTGGAGCTTTCCGGCGACCACCGGATCGCCGACCTCGAGTACCTCTCCTCCGAGCAGCACGTGCCGGTCGAGAAGCTGAAGCTGTCGCTGGTGGACGTCAAGTGCTTCGACGAACGCGGGCGGCACTAGGTGGTCGAGATGCAGGTGCTCAACGTCGAGGGGTTCGAGAAGCGGGTGGTCTACGACACGTCCAAGGCGTACGTGACCCAACTGCGCACCGGGGAGGACTACCCCGGTCTCGACGACGTGGTGGGGGTGACGATCTGTGACTTCCTGCTCTGGCCAGGGCCGCCGGTGCCGGGCGGGGCGCCGGTGCCGATGCTCTCCCGCTGGCGGATGCAGGAGCAGCATGGCGGCGCCCTGGGGCTGTCGCAGGTGCAGTACGTATTCCTGGAGCTGCCGAAATACGCCTCGGGCGACCATCCGCAAGGAACGATCGACCGCTGGGCCTACTTCTTCCGGGAGGCGGAGAACCTGGAGATGGTGCCGCCGGCCTTGTCGGTGCCGCCGTTCCGGGAGGCGATGGAGGTGGCGCGCATGGCGGGT
>Ga0137375_10000540_pt1 | contig 40606 bp, 37 predicted proteins | sample SagtaG_24_FD_104936 | JGI IMG/M metagenome (GOLD analysis project Ga0137375, IMG submission 104936) | Vadose zone soil microbial communities from Sagehorn Ranch, Mendocino, California, USA - Sage1_R_113_16 metaG | ecosystem: Environmental > Terrestrial > Soil > Vadose zone | place: USA... | reverse complement strand
AGCTGGGTCTCGTTCAGCGCCGGCATGACCAGCTTCTCGCCCGCCGGGTACTTTGCCTTCGCCGCCGTGAACGCAGGATTCGCGTCGAGCGTCAGGGTGATCGCGATGTAGCCCTCCTGCCCCGGCGAGTACACGTGCATCTTCGGCTTGGGCGTGACGTCGACCACGAGCGATAATTTCTTGCCTGGTGCCGCGGTCTGGGGGACCGTCGACGTGACGATCGTCAGGTGGGCCGTCTCGATCGGCTTCTTCAGAACATCTTGCGACGCCCCGAACAGGAGCGCGACCAGCCACAGAATCATCCGGACCATTGTAGGTCACAGACGGTGGCCGAGAAACAAAACGGCGCCGGGGTTGCCCCCGGCGCCGTCTTCTTTCTTCCGTCTTCTTTCTTCCGTCTTCTTTCTTCCGTCTTCTTTCTTCCGTCTTCTTTCTTCCGTCTTCTTTCTTACTTTCGGCGCGTGATCTGGTCCCAAATCGCGGCGCTGCCGCCGCCAATCAGGGCACCGATACCCGCGCCCTTCTTGCCGCCCATGGCCGCACCGATGCCGGCGCCGACACCCGCGGACGACCCGATGATCACCGCGCTCTTCTTCACCGAGCGCTTCGGACGATACACGCGCTCGACCGGCTGGTAGCTCACACGACGTGGCGCGACTTCACGCGTGACGACCTGCCGCGGATACGCCGTGCGGACGATCCGCGTCGGCTCGGTCGCCGCGATCGGCGCATACGTCGTGTACCCGACCGGCATCGCGGCCGGTGCGCCAGTCGCGTAGTTCAGCGGCGCCGCCGCGCCGAACGTTCCGGCGACCGCGCCAGGCACGACAGACTCGCACTGCACCTGCGACTGCAGCGCGCCGTTCACCGGCACCTGCCGCACGACTGCCCGCTGGTTGGGTTCGCACGTCACGGTCACCGGCGCTGCCGCCGTGTTCGCGGCCGACGCCGTATTCGCGGCGTCGCGAGAGCATCCGGCGACGAGCGCCCCCAGTCCGATAATCGCGGCGCCGGCCGCGCTCTTGAGTCCAATGTTCTGCAGTGCCATGATCTCCTCCTGGCCCCCGTAGCCTGAGCGAAGGCGGCCCCTGCTCACCCTTACATCAACGCCGATGCCAGCGTGATGGCGCGAATTCGTTAGCAATTTGCGCCCGGGGTGAGCGCATGCGAGAATCGACTGTCCTCTCGATGGCTCAGCCGTTCCATCTATAGTGATCATCCGCCCGCAACACGGTTCGCTCCTGTTTATTACGCAGCCCGATCACGCCGCCGCGGCGGCCGACCTCGTCACGCAATTCGACGGGTTTGCCGCCAATCCGCGCCGTGGCGACATCCACCTGGCCGCGTTCGAGCACGACTGCGGATGGCGCGAGCTCGACGAGGATCTGGTGTTCGATGGGGCGACCGGCAAAGCGCTCGACTTCATCGGCGTACCAGCGGCCAGCAAGCGTTCGGTGTGGCCGCTCGCGATCGATGCCGTTGCGCCGCGGTCGACGTACGCCGCGGCGTTGATCGCCGAGCACGCGGTGTTCGTCTACAGCAGCAACCGCGGCACCGCGGACTGGGATCCGTTCTTCGACACCATCGAAAAGCGTCGTGACGAACTGCTCGACCGCAGTGGTGTGCCGCTCGAGACGCTGCGCGGCGACTATCCGCTGGTCGGCGTGGCGGACCTGCTGTCGCTCGCCTTTTGTCACGGCTGGACCGAGACGCGCCAGCGCTTCGGCCGTGCGATCCGATGCGAACACGGTGCGGTCACGATGACGCCGTCGTTGCTGCCGGCGGCCCCGGTGCCGGTCCGCGTGCGCGTGCGCCGCGTGCCGGCCCAGCGCTATGCGTCGTTGCGCGATCTGCGCGAGGCGCTCGGCGGCGCGCCGGTGGAGTTTCTGACGGGCGTCGCACGCGGCGGGTCCCCCACATGAGCCGCGTCCTCGTCGTCGAAGACGAGAAAGACATTGCGGAGCTGGTCGCACATTACCTGCAGCGCGCCGGCCATAGCGTCGAGACAGTCACGCACGGCAACAAGGCCGTCGCGCGAGTCAAGGAATCAGCGCCCGATCTGATCGTCCTGGACGTGATGCTGCCCGGCATGGACGGCCTGCTGGTGTGCCAGGCGCTGCGCGCGGATGCCGCGACCGCCGCGATTCCGATCATCATGTTGACGGCGCGCGGCGCGGAGTCGGAGCGCATCGCCGGCCTCGAGCTCGGGGCCGACGACTACGTGACCAAGCCGTTCAGCCCGCGCGAGCTGACCGCGCGCGTCGCTGCGCTGCTCCGCCGGATCAACCGCTCTTCCGCGCGGACGACGGGCCGGCTGATCTACGGCCCGATCAATATCGACATCGAGCGGCATTCGGTTGACGTGGACAACGCGGAAGTGAAGCTGACCGCGAAGGAGTTCCTGCTCCTGCAGTACCTCGTCGAACATCGCGGCCGCGTGCTCTCGCGCGATCTGCTGCTCACCGACGTGTGGGGGTACCAGTACACCGGCGGCACGCGCACCGTCGACGTGCACATCCGTCGTCTGCGGGAAAAACTTCCGGTACTCGCCGATGCTATCGTCACGATCAAGCAGTTCGGCTATCGCCTCGACGATCGATGACCTTCCGCAGCAAGATCTTCCTGACCGCGCTGGCCGCCGCGGCGATGGCCGTGCTCGTCGCGTCCGCGCTGGTGTCGTGGTCGGTGCGGCGCAGCCTGGAACGGCGCATCGAGCGCGAGCTGGCGAACGAAGCGCGCATGGCGGCCGAGATCCTGTCGCATCGCACCGCGGCGACGGAGCTGGAGCTGGATGGCGAGGCCGACACGATCGGACAGATCCTGGGCGCGCGGGTCACTTTCATTGCCGCGGATGGACGCGTCGTCGGCGACTCCGATCTGACTGCGGAGCAGCTGCGCGGCGTCGAGAATCACGGCGATCGTCCCGAGATCGTCGAGGCGCGCCAGCAGGGGATCGGTGCCGCGCAGCGTCACAGCACGACCGTCCAGACCGACATGATGTACGTCGCGATTCCGGTGAGAAATGCGGGCATGCCGCTGCTCGCCTTCGTGCGGCTCGCGCTGCCGCTCACCGACGTGGATCGGCAGCTTGCGTCGGTTCGATCGCTGGCGGCCCTCGGCTTCGTCATCGGGATCGCCGCGGCCGTCATTCTCACATGGGTGTTCTCGGCGCCGCTCTCGTGGCGCCTGCGTTCGATCGACGAACGCGCGCGGCGGTACGCGGCGGGCAATTTCGCGCCAACCGTTCCGGACTACGCACAGGATGAGATCGGAACGGTCGCGCGCATGCTCGATACCTTGACGCGCGATCTTGCCGGCCGGCTTGCCGGCCTCGAGGCGGACCGCGCGCGGATGGCCGCGATTCTGTCGGGCATGATCGAAGGCGTGCTGGTCGTCAACGAACACGGACGGCTGCAGCTGGCGAACGAGGCGGCGCGGCGCATGCTGCAGATCGATGCGGCGGTCGAGGGGCGGCATTATCCCGAGATCGTGCGCCAGCCTGCCGTCGCGCAGCAGATCGCGGCGGCGCTCGCCGGGCGCTCGACCGAAAGCGTCGAGCTGAGCGGCCTGCGTGACGACAACATGATTCTCATCGCGCGGACCGCGCCAGTCGAGATTTCCCCGGGGCGCGGCGCCGTCGTTGTCCTCCACGACATCACCGACTTGCGCAGGGCCGATCGCATCCGCCGGGATTTCGTGGCGAACGTGTCACACGAACTGCGTACGCCGCTGACCGCGATCCGCGGCTATGTCGAGGCGCTTGCCGACGCCACACCTGAAGAAGGGCGACGGTTCCTCGAGATTGTTTCGCGGCACACGATGCGGATGGAGCGCCTGGTCCGCGATCTCCTCAGGCTGGCGCGCCTCGATGCCGGCCAGGAAATTCTCGAGCGGGTCCCCTGCTCGGTGGACAGCCTGTTCAATTCAGTGGAAGGGGATCTCGCGGCCCTCCTGGAAACCCGCGACGTGTGCGTCGAACGCCGCGTGGCGCCGGACGCAACGACCGTCAAAGGCGATCCGGCCAAACTCCAGGATGCGCTGCGCAATCTTCTCGAGAACGCGGCGAACCACGCACCCGACGGGACGTGCATCGTGATGCAGTCGCGACGTCAGGGGGGCCGCATCCTGATCAGCGTGATGGATGAAGGTCCCGGCATTCCGCCGTCCGATCTGTCGCGCGTCTTCGAGCGCTTCTACCGCGTCGACAAGTCGCGCACGCGCGAGGGAAAGGATCCTGGCGGTACAGGCCTCGGGCTATCGATCGTGCGGCACCTGGTGGAGCTGCATGGCGGCCGCGTCAGCGCCGCCAATCGCGCCGAACACGGCGCCGTGTTCACGATCGATCTTCCGGCTTAGCGCGACGCGGCGATTCGTCTCATCACGATCGCACTTGCAGGACATGCCGATTGAAATTCGACGGACGCCTTCAGCGAGTCGGGCACCTCGTCGCGCCGGATCTGCTCGAAACCAAATTTCGGAAAGAAACGCTCTGCCGTCATGGTCGGCAGGTAGAGGGATGTGATGCCGCGCTCGGCGGCGCGCGCGATCGCCGCATCGGTCAGTCGATGTCCGAGTCCCGTACCTTGCAGCGCCGGGTCGACCGCCACCGACCGCAGCAGTGCGCCGCAGGTTTCGAGAACGTTGAGATCGAACCGTGGCGCGTTTATGACGTCGAGGACGCGCGCGCGTTCCTGACCGAGAGCGCCCTCGATGTGGACGTCCTCGCGCCGCAGGTCGAGGGACGGTTTCTCAGCGCGTTCGTTCGAGCGAGCAAACCGGCCGCGAGCTGCTGCGGCCCGTCCTGCTGCGCATGACTGCGGCGCCTTTCACGATCGCGCCTTAGGGCGCGATCGTGAAGGCGACGATGTAGTAGGTGACCGCCGCGATGAAGGCGGCCAGCGGGATTGTCAGCACCCAGGCCCAGACGATCTGCCCCGCGATGCCCCAGCGAACGGCGGATAGCCGCCGGATCGAGCCCACGCCGATGATCGCCCCCGTGATGGTGTGCGTGGTGCTGACCGGAATCCCGAAATGCGTGGCGGTGAACAGCGAGATCGCCCCTGCGGTTTCCGCGGCGCTGCCGCCGATGGGCTGCAGCTTCGTGATCTTCGACCCCATCGTGTGGATGATTCGCCATCCACCTGACAGCGTGCCGAGCGCGATGGCCGCGTGCGCCATCAGGATCACCCACAGATCGATGCGGAACTGCGTGATGTAGCCCCCCGCGTACAGTACGCCCGCGATGATGCCCATCGTCTTCTGCGCGTCGTTGCCGCCGTGGCCCAGGCTGTAGGCGGCCGCGGACACCAGCTGGATCCGCCGGAACCATCGGTCCACGCGTGCCGGGGAAAACGCCTGGAAGATCCAGAGGAAGATCACCATCAGGCAGAACGCGATGGCCATACCGATGAGCGGCGCCAGGACGATGAAGATCAGCGTCTTCGTCCAGCCCGCGGGGATGATCGCGACAATCCCCGCTTTCGCCACCGCCGCGCCGGCGTAGCCGCCGATGATGGCATGCGAGGAGCTTGTGGGCAGGCCGTAGTACCACGTGATCACATCCCAGAGAATCGCGCCGACCAGGGCGGCGAAGATCACCGAGAAGGTGACGATCTTGATGTCGACCAGGCCGGATCCGACGGTCTTGGCGACCGCGGTGCCGAATGCAAACGCGGCGACGAAGTTGAAGAACGACGCCCAGATCACCGCCTTGCCGGGACTGAGGACGCGCGTCGACACGACGGTGGCGATTGAGTTCGCGGCGTCGTGGAAGCCATTGATGAAGTCGAACGCCAGCGCGACGAAGATCAGCGCGACGACGGCGACAAGGTTTGCATCCATCCGCTCAGGCGTGCTTCACGACGACGCCCTCGAGGACGTTGGCGACGTCCTCGCAGCGATCGGTGGCCTGCTCGAGAAAGTCGAGGATCTCCTTCCACTTGATGACGGTGATCGCGTCCTTCTCGTCCTTGAAGAGCGCCTGTACGGCCGCCTGGTGCGCGCGATCCGCCTCGTTCTCGAGGCGGTTGATCTCGACGGCGCACTCGGCGACGCCCTTGCGCTTGTCGAGCGCGCGCATCGCGCGGACGACCTGCTCGACCGAATCGAGGACGAGACGCGAGAGCTCGCGGGCGCCGGGCCGAACGCTGTCGATGTGATAGAGGCGGAGGATGGACGCTGACGCGTCGATCGCGTCCATCACGTCATCGAGCGAGCGGGCCAGCGCGTGGATGTCCTCACGGTCGAGAGGGGTCACGAAGGTGCGGTTCAGGCGCTGGATGATCTCGTGGGTCAGGAAGTCGCATTTGTGCTCGACCTCCTTGATCTCGTCCGCTTTGTCCCAGATCGGCTTGTCAGGCTTGAGCATCTCGCCGAGCAGGACCGCGCCGACGCGGATTTGTTCCGCCATCGCCGTGAAATCGTCGTAAAACCGCTCTTCTTTGGGTATCAGTCTGAATGCCACGCCCATCCCCCTTCGAACTCGCTCGAATCCTACCAGATCGTCGTTACACTCCGTTTACACGGGATCATTTAACCGCGCTGTAACCGGCGCGTCGTCGCGAGGAAACGTCGGGCACGTATGCTCCAGCCGGCTTGAGAGAAGTCGCCGGCCGGCCGTGAGTGTTTACCCATCGGAAACACGGCGGTGATGTGCGCGAAACCCGTCGCCTGTAGTTTTCAAGGAGGAAGCGCGTGTTCAGCAGTCAGTTCAGTTTGCGTCGTCTGTTGGGGATCGCCGGCATGGCCGGCGCGGCTGCCTTTGCGGTCGTGGCTCCCTGCGCGGCGCAGGTCACACCAGCGGCGGGATACACCCCGCCGGATGACACCCCCGCGATCAAGGTGGGGGTCACGATCTTTGCGGACTACACGATCAACCAGAAGCCGAAGATCAAGGATGCCGACGGCAACGAGGTGACGCTCAACGCCTTTCAGATCGGCCGCAGCTACATCAACGTCACCGGCAACATTTCGCACAGCATCGCGTTCCGCGTTACGCCGGACATCACGCGCGAGACCGGCGTCGGCAGCTCGCTGAATGGCAGCTACACGTTCCGGCTGAAGTACGCCTACGCGCAGTGGAACCTCGACGACTACATGGCGAGGGGCTCGTTCGCGCGTTTCGGCATGCAACAGAACCCGTACTTCGATTTCTTCGAGAACGTGTACCGGTACCGTTTTCAGGGCACGATCTACAACGAGCGCGAGGGTTACCAGTCCTCGGCGGACGTGGGCGCCGCTTTTCGCTACAACCTGCCGCAGAACTACGGCGACATCCAGACCGGGTTCTTCAACGGCGAGAACTACAACAAGCCCGAAGTGAACGACCAGAAGTCGTTCATGTTCCGCGGCACCTTGCGTCCGCTGCACGTGCACCCGGTGCTCCGCGGTTTCCGGTTGACCGGATTCATTAATAAGGACGCCTACGTCAAGAACGCCGACAGGACGCGCGCGCTCTTTGCCGCGACGTTCGAGCATCCCTATGTCAACGCAGCGTTCGAGTACCTGGCGACGAAGGACCAGACGTCGGCAACCAAAACGGCGGTAAACGGACGCGGATGGTCGGTATTCGTCACGCCGAAGACCGCGCGCGGCTGGGAAGGCCTCCTGCGGTTCGACCACACGGTGCCGAATAAGTCGGTGAAGAGCCAGGTGCGCGAGCGCACGATTGCCGGCGTCGCCTACTGGTTCCCGCACCAGGGCAACGTGTCGAGCGCGCTCCTATTCGATGTGGACAACGCGACGTTCGACGGCTTCTCGCCGGCACAGCCCACGCAGCGGCGGATCGCCGTGCATGCGCTCGTCAATTTCTAAGGAGACACACAGTCATGAAGAAGGTCGTATATGGCGCGCTCGGCATCGCCGCCCTCATGGGCGTGACGCTCGCGGCGCAGAAGGTGCAGATCAACGGCGGGGGCGCGACGTTCCCCAATCCGATCTATACAAAGTGGTTCAGCGAATACAACAAGCTGCACCCCAACGTCGAAATCAACTACCAGTCGCAGGGATCCGGCTTCGGCATCCAGCAGATCATCAAGCGGACGGTGTTCTTCGGCGCGACCGACGGGCCGATGACGCAAGACCAGCTGCTCTCCGCGCCCGGCAAGATCGTGCACTTTCCGACCGTGCTCGGCGCCGACGTCCCCGTCTACAACATCCCCGGCGTCTCGCAGGAGCTGAAGTTCAGCGGGCCACTCCTCGCCGACATCTTCCTCGGCAAGGTCACCAAGTGGAACGACCCGGCGATCACCAAGCTGAATCCCGGCGTGAACCTTCCCGGCAGCGACATCGTCGTGGTGCACCGGTCCGAGGGCTCAGGCACGACCTACATCTGGGTCGACTACCTGTCGAAGGTTTCACCTGAGTGGAAGAAGCGGGTGGGCGTGGCGAACTCGGTCAGCTGGCCCGTGGGCGTGGGCGCCAAGGGGAACGAAAGTGTCGCGGGACAGGTGATACAGGTGCCCGGATCGATCGGCTACGTGGAGCTGATCTACGCGCTGCAAAACAAGATCGCCTACGGATCCGTGCAGAACATGAACGGCAAGTTCGTGAAAGCGAACGTGAATTCGGTCACTGCGGCGGCCGCCTCCGCCGCGAAGCAGATGCCGGCCGACTTCCGCGTCTCTATCACGAACGCGCCGGGAGATGACGTGTATCCGATCTCGTCGTTCACGTGGATGTTGCTGTACGAGAATGCGCCCGACAAGGCCAAGGCCAAGGTCATGGTCGACTTCATGAAGTGGGCCCTCACCGATGGCCAGAAGTACGCCGGGGATCTCGGGTACGCCCCGCTCCCGAAGGCGGTAGTCGACATGGAAATGAAGACCCTCGCCACAATCAAGGTGCAGTAGCGCGGCCCTTGCGGCTGCGGCCATGAAACTCAAGACCCGTCCAGACGAAATTCTGTTCCGCGTCGGGACGGGTGTGTTTGGAGTGATCGTCATCGCCGCCGTCCTGGCGATTGGCTGGCAGCTCGGGTGGGAATCGCGCCTGTCCATCCGCGAATTCGGCTGGCAGTTCTGGCGGACGGAAATCTGGGATCCCGTGGCCGGCCAGTTCGGCGCGCGTCCCTTCATCTGGGGCACGTTATATTCCTCGGTTCTGGCCCTTCTCATCGCGACGCCCGTGGCGCTTGGCATCGCTGTCTATATCTCCGAGCTCTGCCCCGGATGGCTGCAGCGGCCGCTCGTATTCCTGACCGAGCTGCTCGCGGCGATCCCGTCGATCGTGTACGGCCTCTGGGGCATGTTCGTGCTCGTCCCGTTCGTCCGCCACCTCGAGACGGGAACGCCCGAGTGGATGCGCGCGCTGCCGCTGTTCAGCGGTCCGCCGCTCGGGATTGGCATGCTCGCGGCGGCCATCATCCTGTCCATCATGGTCATCCCATTTACCTCGTCGATTGCCCGCGAAGTGCTGCGTGCGGTGCCGCAGGCGCAGCGCGAGGGTGCGTACGCGCTCGGCGCGACGAAGTGGGAGGCGATCCGCATGGCCTTGTTCTACGCGCGTACGGGTATCGTCGGCGCCGTGATGCTCGGCTTTGGCCGCGCGCTCGGCGAGACGATGGCGGTCACGATGGTGATCGGCAACACACCGCGGGTCTCGGCGTCCTTGTTCGCACCGCAATACACGATGGCTGCGGTCATCGCGAACGAGTTCACGGAGGCGGGTGACGACCTTCACCTGCACGCACTGATTGAAATCGGGCTCGTGCTGTTCGTTATGACGCTCATCATCAACATCATCTCGCGCGCCTTCATCTGGTCGCTTGGCCACCAGGACAGGCCTCGCCGCCGGCGCGGCGTGCTGGCGCAGCAGACGGAGAGCGTCTGATGCGGAACACCTGGCGGCGTTTTCTCTCTCAGGGAATCGTGGTGTTGTGCGCCGGCGCGGTGCTGCTCGCGCTGGTTCCACTCGCCCTCGTCCTCTTCTACGTCGTCGCGCAGGGCATCTCGTCGCTCAACTGGGCGTTCTTCACGCACATGCCCGCACCAGTGGGTGAGGTTGGCGGCGGCATGGCGAACGCCATTCTCGGATCGCTGATGGTCACAGGGCTGGCGGCGCTCGGGGCCATTCCGATCGGCGTGACGGCCGGCATCTATGCCGCGGAATATCGCGGCACGCGCGTGGCATCGGCAATTCGTTTTGCCGCCGACACGCTGAACGGTGTGCCATCGATCGTGGTCGGCGTGTTCGCTTACACCGTTGCGGTGCTGCCCTTCCACCGCTTCTCCGCCCTGGCCGGCGGCTGCGCGCTCGGGATCATGATGCTGCCGCTCGTGGTGCGCACCACGGAGGAGCTGCTGCTGCTCGTGCCGAATACGCTCCGCGAAGGTGCACTCGCGCTTGGCGCGACGCGGGCACGCGCCGTGTTCACCGTCGTCGTGCCGGCGGCCCTTCCAGGAATCGTGACGGGCGTGCTCCTCGCGCTGGCGCGCGTCTCCGGCGAAACCGCGCCGCTGTTGTTCACCGCATTCAACAACGCGTTCTTCACGACCGATCCGCGGCAGCCGATCGCCACTCTGACCGTGCAGGTGTACACGTACGCTATCGCCCCATATCAGGACTGGCACCGGCAGGCGTGGGCGGGCGCGCTCGTGCTGGTCACGATAGTGCTGACCTGCTCGCTGCTGGCGCGCTTCGCAACCGCACGGATGGAGAGGATGCAGCGTGGCAGCTAGTCTTAACCCGCCCGTAACCGGCGCGTCACACTCGTGAGAACGGCAGCGGCTACTCTGCGTTCCGTGACACCTCCACGGGTGCTCGTCGTCGAAGACGAGCAGGACATCGCCGGCCTCATCAAGCATACGCTCGAGCGCTCGGGGGACGCATCAGTGGAAGTCGTCGGTCGCGGCGACGAAGCGCTCCGTTCCATATCAGGCAGGCAGCCGGATCTCGTCATACTCGACTTGAACATTCCGGTCATCAGCGGCGAAGAGGTCTGCCGGATGCTGCGGCAGCGCCCGGAGACCCGACATCTGCCGATCATCATGCTCACGGCGCGGACGTCCGAGTCGGAGCGCGTGGCCGGTCTCGATCTCGGAGCGGACGACTACGTGACCAAGCCGTTCAGCCTGCGCGAGCTGGGGGCGCGCGTGCGAGCAGTCCTGCGCCGCCGCAAAGGGCTGGTGAACGACGTGCGCGCGAGCACGTACAAGGGACGGCACCTCGAGGCGGACTTCGACGCGGTGGCGATCGCCGTGGATTCGAACCCGGTGCGGTTGACGCGGCGGGAGTTCGAGCTGCTGCGCTTCCTCGTTGAGAACAGGAATCGCGTCCTGTCACGCGATCGGCTGCTGGAGCGTGTCTGGGGATACGACCGCTTCATCGAGACACGGTCCGTCGACGTCCACGTCGGCCGCCTGCGCGCGAAGCTCGGCGCCGCGGGCCAGCAGATCGAGACCGTGATCGGCCTCGGCTATCGCTTCAACGAATAGGCGCGGCGCTCCAGCCGTTGCTTTCGAGCTCGTCGATCTGCAGGTTGAACATGTTCAACGCGCGCTCGACACGGTGCCAGTCCGTATAGCGCACCTGCTTCAGCACGCGATTGTCCTGTTCGTCGCGCACTTCCCAGCCATTGGGTCCTGTATCGCGGATAGAAAATTTCCTGACGTGTCCGGCGTGCCGGAGTTCCTTCGCAAACATCGGTAGATGATTCCTATTGAGATGAGATTGATCTGATCTTGTACTCCATGGCAGCGAACGGCCAATGTAAACAGTCTGTAAACTTCCGTCGGGCAACACCCCCAAAAGGCGCTGAGTTTCCGGCGATTTCACACGCCGTTCTCTCTGACGCAACAGGCGGCCAGTACAAGTTGTTCGTCCTGAACGAATAACAACGGCTTTCGCTGCACGCCGTCATGTGAGGCTCGCCATGTCGTACACAGTCACGCTCTGGTGCGGTTGCGTCGTTTACGTGTCCTGCGCGCAGTGATGTGAACAGGGCACGCCCGTACAGTCGCGTAACGCGCGGTAAATCTTCTGCAAACCCTGGTCTAGTTGAGTTTGTAGACCTTTGCGGCGACGTCAGGAAAGTCCGTGAAGATCCCGTCCACGCCGAGCGAGCGGAACTGCTCGAACTCCGCTTCCGGTTTTCCGGCATACCCGGCGGGCAGGAACTCCTTGTCGATGCGGATTGTGTAGGGATGTACGAGCAGGCCGAGAGCGTGCGCGCGCGCGACAAGGTCGGTCGGCTGGCCCAGTGAGCCATCGGCGTTGACCGGGATCACCAGGCGCTTCTCCGGTCCGATACCGTCGGCGTAGGTGGCGATGTCCTTCAATCTTTCCGGCGTCACCATCGACGGACCACTCGCCAGCTGAATCAGGCGGACCTTGGTCCTCTTCCGCAGCTCGCGCAGGTTCTCCTGCTCGAAGGATTGGATGAACACGGGCGCGTCATGGCGATTCCATCCGTGCTTGTCGAGTGAGGCCAGCAGCTGCTCCTCTAATGGGAGACCGATGCCGCGGAAATACGTCGGATGCTTCGTCTCTGGATAGATGCCGATCGGACGTCCGAGCTCTTTCCCGAGCTGCTGCGCCAGCTCGATCACCTCGTCGAAGGTGGGCACCTGGAAGAGCCCGTCGTAGGCGTGCGAGCGAAACGGCAGCCGTTCCTTCGCGCGCAGCGTCTTGATCTCGGCGAGGGTCAAGTCTTCCGTGAACCAGCCGGTGATCGACTGTCCATCGATCGTCTTGGTCTTTTTCCGGTCTGGAAACCGTTGGCCCGCGTCTGTCGTGCCACCCACCTCGTTCTCGTGCCGCGCAATGAGGACGCCGTCTTTCGACGAGACGAGATCCGGTTCGATGAAATCCGCACCCATCTCGGCGGCGAGGCGGTAGCCTTCGAGCGTGTGCTCGGGCCGATGCCCGCTCGCGCCGCGGTGGCCGATGATCAGAGGGCGTCCTGCTGCCGATGCATCGAGCATCAGCAGCAGGATAACGCTGGCGGCCTTTACCACAGGAACTTGAATCCGAGCTGCAGCTGGCGCGCGTCGTAGGCGGAGGTGATCATGCCGAACGCGCCGGAGCTGCGGTTGCCGTTCGGCGCGCGGAAGTTCGTGTGGTTGAGCAGGTTGAACGCCTCGAGACGGAACTCGAAACGTGCCGGTCCGGCGAGGCCGAACGTCTTCGACAGCGCCGTGTCCAGCTGCCAGAACTTCGGTCCGCGCACGGTATTGCGACCGGCGTTGCCAAACGGCTGGCTGGGATCAGTCGGTAACGTCACGCAGGTCTTCTCGAACCAGTTGGTGATCGTCTGCGCGTCACCTTGCGCGTAGGGATCGCAGCTCACGTTGGCGCGGTAATTGTTCGCGCCGCGGAAGTCCTGCGCGATGCCGGACACAACGAAGGTAGCGCCCGGCGTGTAGGTCAACGTCACCATTTCGCCGGCATTGATGCGATTGACGCCGGCGAGCTGCCAGCCGCCGACCAGCGCATCGGTCAGCGCCGAGGCGTTCGATCCCCAGCGGTGGCCGCGGCCGAACGGCAGCGCCCACACAAAGCTGGTGGTGCTGTTGTACGGCTGGTGGTATTCGGACAAGCCAACGTCCGCGTCGAGATTGCGGAAGTCCTGCGGCGCCGGGAAGTTGCCGTTGGCGTTCTCGAGCGACTGCGATCCGTTGTCCTTCGCCTCCGACAGCGTGAGCGCGCTCAGGAGCGTGACGTCCTTCGACACGCGCCACTCCACTTTCGTCTGCAGCGCCTTGTAGCGCGACTTGCCGCCGTTGAACGCATACGTGATGTCGGCAAAGCCGGCGATCGGGCGGCGGTCCGCCAGCGCGATCGTTCCCGCGGAGTTGTTCGGCCGCGCCTGGTTGTAATTCGCGAACAGCAGCAGATCGTCCGCGCGGTTCCCGACATAAGCAACGTCGAGCAGCATGTTGCGAATCAATTCGTGCTGCACCGAGATGTACCAGCTCTGCACCGGACTCGAATGAAAGTCTTTCGGCATGTAGGTGATGTTCGCGGTCAGCGGATTGAACTGCGTGGGATCGGCGAGCCCCGCCGGATAGCCCTGCTCCGCCGGCACGAACGACGCCGCCGCCGGATTCGTCTGGTTGACGACCGCGTTCACCACCTGTGGCCCGTTGATCGGCAACAGGTCGCCGCCGCCGGCGCGGCTGAAGTGGACGTAGCTGACGCCGTAGCCGCCGCGGATCGCGGTACCCTGGCGCACCGTGTAGGCGAAGCCGAGCCGAGGTCCGAAGTTGTTGCGATCGGGGTTGATCAACGCGCGCTGCGACAGCGAGCCGTTCGAAGCCTTGACGATGCTGTTGGTCGCGGGATCGTAATTCGACAGGATGTTGTCGTGCTCCCAGTACGGCGTCGAGTACTCGTAGCGCAACCCGAGGTTCAGCGTCAGCTTGGTGCTCGCGCGCCAGTCGTCCTGCAGATACGCGAATTGCATGTTGCGCCGCAGGTGCGCGACCAGCACGCTGCTGAGCGCGTACTGCGCGCGCAGACCGAGCTCGAAGTCGGCGAGGTTGTAGAGATTGCTCGCCGCCGCGCCCGGCGGCCGCGTGAACGACCCGTTATACATGTCGCGGCCATAGAGCGGGTTGACGTCCTGCACTTCCGTGGCGATCCACTGCAACTCGTAACCGGTCTTGAACGAGTGCGCGCCGGTGGTCCACGTGTAGTTGACCTTCGGGTTGTAGACCGTCGGATACTGCCACTGCGGATTGGTCGCCTGGCGTCCGAGATCCGCGTAGCCGGTGATCAGAATCGTCGGCAGGCCGCCGGAGATGCGCGGATCGTTGGGCAGGCCCGGCAACCCGAATTGCTGCTGCGCGCTGTCGGTGCCGAGCGCGGGCGGATTCTTCCCCGCCTGCGTCCACGAGTAGCCGAACCTGATCTCCAGCAGCGACGTATCCGACGGCGTCCACGTGGTGCCCAACACCGCCTGCCGGTTTCGCGCGTAGATGTAGCCGTTGCCCGCACCGCCCGAGGGCAGCGGGATCACTGGCTGGTCGTAGGTGTTCAGATTGCGGAAGCCGTAGCGGCCGAACAACGACAGCGTCGGCGAGACCTGCATGTCGATCTTCCCGTTCGCCTTGTTGTAGTCCGCGGTGAATTCCTGGAGCGTCGTGTAGTTGTTGCTGTTGCCCGCGCTCGTCGTGTCCGGCAGTCCCGCGAGCACCTTGCGTGCGAACGACGTCACCGGAATCGGTGTGCCGGCCGGATAGACGATTCCCGTGCGCGGGTCGCGGACGTCGACACTGAAGATGCCCTGCCGCTGCGCAGTCGTGGCGATGCTGCCGATCCCGGTGACCTGGCGGGTCTGCCGCTGCCCTTCGTAGTCGCCGAAGAAGAACGTCTTGTTCTTCACGATCGGCCCGCCGAGCAGACCGCCGAACTGATGGCGATTGATCCCCGGCTTGCCATTCGCCGGCCTGAAGTAGCCGGTCGCGTTGAACTTGTCATCGCGCAGGAACTCCCAGCCGCTGCCGTGCAGGGTATTGGTGCCGCTGCGGTAGCTGACGTTGATCGTCGCTCCCGCCGCGCGACCGTACTCGGCGCTCATGTTGTTGGTGACGACCTTGAACTCGCCGATCGCGTCCGGCGTGGGCTGCATGACCTGGTTCGAAAAGCCCTGGTTGCTGGTGCCGTAGGCGTTGTTGTCGACGCCATCGATCAGAAAGTTGTTGAAGACGCTGCGCAGGCCGTTCACGTTGAGCGCCCCTTCACGCGGCGTATTGCCCGTCGTCAGTGACGAGCCACCGAGCTTGACGCCGGTCGTCAGCAGCGCGAGCGACGAATACTCGCGTGAGATCAGCGGCAGCGCCCGCGTCTGATCGCCGGTGATCACCTGTCCGCGCTGGCTGGAATCGGTCTCGACCAGCGGCGACGCCGCGGTCACCTGGACCTTCTCGGTCAGCTGTCCCACCGGCATCTCCAAATCCACGCGCAGACGCGCGCCGACTTCCGCCTGCACGTTGTCCACGAGCGCCAGCGCGAAGCCGGTTTTCTCGGCGGTCACCACGTACTGCCCCGGCTTCACGGCCGGAAATTCGTAGTTGCCGTCGCTGCCTGAAGTGCGCACGACCGAGATCCCCGTGGCCACGGCGGTCAACGTCACCTTCGCGCCAGGCACCACGGCCTTCGATGTATCGCGGACGGTGCCGACCACCGTCGCCGAATCGAACTGCGCGCGCGCGGGCGCCACGCCAGTGAGAAATGCCAGGAGGAACAGAGCGACAGACGACCGAACAATGCGCATGGACACCTCGAAATGGGAAGGACTGGTGCGCGAGATTATCGATCGGATGTAACAATACTGCGAAGGCGCCGAAACGCAGCGGCAAATACGGGGCGGGCGGGCGTCGAACACAACGGCCGATGCCCGGTGATCGGCCGGGGACTGCCGGAGCCCGCATCGCGAGACATGTGCCCGCGGTGCACGCCCCACCCCGGGGACGAGACCGACCACCGGCCACCGGCCGGCGATCAGAGCATCGCTGCGACGCATGAAGATGCGAAGACGGGGCGGTTTCGGAACGGTTAAATTCTGTCAGGACCAACGCTGCCGGTCGATCGCATCAGCCGTGGCCAATCATCCACGCCCCCAGCGCGAGTAACAATACAGCGACGACGCGACGGAATGTCGCTTCCGGTACGCGCGTGAGGACGCGGCGGCCGCCCAGCGTGCCGGCGACAACGCCAGCGGTCGCGATGGAAATCAGCGGCCAGACAGCGGCGAGAGAGTTCCACTCCATCGCGAGGTACACGGGCATGCGCGCGCCGTCCACAATCAGACCGACCGCGGTCGCGGTGGCGACGAAGGCTTCCTTGTCGACGTCGAACGCGAGGAGCGCTCCCGAGCGGATGCCACCCTGGTTCCCGACGAGCCCTCCGAAGGCGCCGGACACGATGCCCGCGATCCAGGCGGCGCGCCGTCCGAACCGCACGCGCTCCATCAGGCCGGACAGCCCCGAAATGCCGACGAACACGAGGAGGCAGCCGAGGAGGACGCCGAGTGCACGATTGGACGCATCGGCATGAAGCAGCGCGCCCGCGAGTCCCCCCGCGGCACTCGCAAGGCCGAACCACAGGAACGTCCGCCGATCGATCCGGCCACGCAGCATCCACAGCCGGAGCCCGGTGCCCACGACGTGTGGAATCGATACCGCCGCGACCGCGAGCTTGGTTCCGAGGTGCAGGGAGAGAAGGGGCGTGAGGATGCTGCCGATGCCGAACCCGGCGACGGAGGCGATCGCACCGGCGGCGAGTCCCGCCGCTGCGACCGCCGCGTCGAATGCGGTTATCACGATTCCATGGTAACGGTGCTCAGTATTTCCGGCCTGGCGGAACGTGCAGCGCGAGTAGCTGTCCGCCTTCGACGGGCTCCGCGTCGCCGACGGTTGTAGTGTGCCTGCACGTAAAACCGAACTTCAGAACTGCAGAACTTCAGAACTCCAGACCGGAATTAAGATCGTCAAATGCACGACGTGTTGACACTCATCCTTGGCGGCGGACGCGGAACGCGGCTCTTCCCTCTGACGCACATGCGATCGAAGCCCGCGGTTCCGATCGGAGGCAAGTACCGGCTCATCGACATCCCGATCAGCAACTGCCTGCACGCCGGGTTGAAACGGATCTTCGTGCTGACGCAGTTCAACTCCGCGTCGCTGAACCGGCACGTGGCGCAGACCTATCGCCTCGACATGTTCTCCGACGGCTTTGTCGAAGTGCTCGCGGCGGAGCAGACGCCGGACAGCTCCGACTGGTTCCAGGGCACCGCTGACGCGGTGCGCCAGGCGGCGCGGCATTTCACGGGGTACGACGCGGACTACTACCTGATTCTCGCGGGGGATCATCTCTACCGCATGGACTTCTGCGAGTTGATCGACGCGCACATCGAGAGCCAGGCCGACATCACCATTGCCGCGCAGCCGGTGAATCCAACGGATGCCACGCAGATGGGGATCTTCCGCTTCGACGCGCTCGGGCACATCAACGGCTTCGAAGAGAAGCCGAACGCGGCGCGGCTCGACGAGATGAAGAGCAGCGCGCCCAGGGGAGCGGCGATTGGCGGCCTGTCCGCGGACAAACCCTTCGTCGCGTCGATGGGAATCTACGTTTTCTCGCGGGACGTACTGCTCGAGACGCTGCGGCGGCCGGGGATCGATTTCGGCAAGGAGATCATTCCGGGGGCGCTCGGCTCGCTGAACGTGCACGCGTTCCTGTACCGCGGCCATTGGGCGGATGTCGGAACCATCGACGCCTTCTACGACGCCAACATTCAGCTGACGCAGCGCGGCGCGCCCTTCAACTTTTTTCACCCGAGCCGTCCGATCTACACGCACCAGCGGTTCCTGCCGGCGACGCGCGCGTTCGACAGCCGCGTGAATCGTTCGATCGTCTCCGAGGGCTGCTTCCTCGACACCTGCGAGGTCACCGACTCCGTCGTCGGCATCCGCACGCACATCGGCCGGGGGGCGAAGATCACGGGCTCCGTGCTGCTCGGCGCGGATTTTTATCAGGATGAGGATGCGCGGAATGAGATCGAACTCGGCATCGGCAACGACGCCGTCCTCGATCGCGTCATCGTCGACAAGAATGCCCACATCGCAGACGGCGTGCGCCTGGTGAACGAAAGCGGCGCAGTGAATGCCGATGGCGACGGCTGGTACATCCGCGACGGGATCATCGTGGTCCCCAAGGGCGCGGTCGTCACGAAGGGATGTTGTTAAAAATTTTGTACCGCGGCTCATCCCCGAATCTGTCCGCTCGTTCCGAAAGCGCACGCCAATAAACCTTTAGCGCTCACCCCCCCGTCTAACGCGCTGAGGATGACATGGGAGGCCCCCGATCCGGGAGGTCTCATGGTGTCATTCGCGCCGCTGTTGTTGTCCGCCGTGCTGTTCACGCCCGTCCTCGATCTGGCGACGGAGAGCTCCATGCTCGAAGCGCCCACGCGTCATGTCCGCACGATGGACCGGTCGATCCGCTCGCTGATGAAGCGCGGCTTCCGGCACTCTCCGTCGTTCTCCGCGCTCGTCGCGAAGCTTCAGCACAGCGACGTGCTGGTGTACGTCGAAGAAGTACCGCGGCTGGCCGGCGCGCTCGAAGGGCGCCTGGTGATGCTGCCGATGGCGCACGGGTACCGCTACGTGCGGATCCAGATTGCACTCCGCGGATCGCCAGACGATTCGGTCGCGGTGCTCGGACACGAGTTGCAGCACGCCGTGGAAGTCGCCGAGGCCCCTGAGGTGCAGGACCAGGCCGGCATGATGAAGCTGTACGAACGGATCGGCAGCCGCGGCGGGGATCATGTCTACGAAACCGCGGCGGCGCAGCAAATGGCACGCACCGTCAGGCGCGAGCTCAGTTCGTAGGCCGCGTCTATTTCATGATTCCGAGGAAGAACAGCACCAGCTCCAGCACGAGGATCAGAATCACGGTCAGTTCCAGGAACTGGCCGCGCGAGATCGCCACTTGCTCGACGGCGAAACGATAGATGTCGTCGAGCGTCTTCAGCTTGTCTCCGACGCTCTGCTTCCAGCGGGCGAGACCGAGACGTGCGGCCGCAAGGTTGAACACCCGCGCAGCGTAAATGTCTCCGACGATCTTCAGCGCGTTCTCGGTGCGATCCGTCAGCTCGTTGACGTCGATGAAGAGCGCGTGCAGCTGGTGCGCCGCGCGGACGTACCCGCGGCCGAACAGGTTGTTCCACCAGCTGGAGACTTGCAGCATCGCGTAAATGCGCCCGAGCTCGGAATCGAGGAGGTCGTCGTAGTATCGGAACTCGAGGAGCTGCGAGTTCGCGAACTCGAAAAGCTCCAGCGCAGCGATGGCGCCCGGCTCCGAGTCGTAGATGAAGGCGCAATTCCAGGTCGGGATCACGAGATCATTCGCGAGGTAGGACAGCCGATTCCGCAGCACCTCATCCTGCTCCTGCGGACTGAGCGGCTGCCGCTCGCCTCGGACGATCCGGGCGAGGACCTCGCCGCGTTGGGCGAGCAGTTCGTCGGATGACAGCGGCGTCTCGAGTGACATGACCGCGACCGCCAGGTAGTCCTCGGCCACGTACTGCTCCCGCGCCTTGACCATCGCTTCCGGGCAGCGGCGCACGAGACCGCGCACCGCGGCCTCCGCCCGCGACTCGAGCGCCTCGTTCTCGATGTAGGTCTGGCTGGCGGCGATCAGTTCCGCCCACGAGCCCTCGAACGGACGCGTCAGCGCGAGCGACACCACGCCGTAGTCGAAGAACTTCAGGCGCGCGGAAAAGCCGTCGATCGAGGCGACGCCGACCTGATTGCCGTCGACGACGAGCGGCGGCGTCTGGTATTGGAGGTACGACGGTGCGCTCGTGGCGGTCTGCAGCTTCGCGGCGGCGCCGGCGCGCAGCGTGGAGCGCAGGGTGGCGAGATCGATCTGCTCCGCCACGTCATAGAGGTAAAACGCCGTGACAGAGGCGGCCCGGATCTCCATCGACCGTTCAGCGCATCATTCGGCCAGCTTGCGGAGCATCTTCGGCGACAGGAACCAGCGGAGCATGCCGCCCCCTTTCGGAGGCAGCATGTCGAAGTCGATCCGGCAAATGCCCCCTTTCTTGAACTCGAGAGGATTACGGGCGCCGATCAATTGTGCCGCGAGCTCGCCGAGGTTCGGCTCGTGGCCGACGAGCGCAACGCGCGACTTGCGCACGTGCTTCGTGATTTCCTGGATCACCGCCGCGGGCGTACCGGCCGGCGCGAGCGCGTCGGACGTGACGATGGGGGGTTTCATCTTCAGCTCCTCCGCGAACACATCGGCGGTCTGCCGCGTGCGGACGAGCGGGCTGGTGACGATTTGATCGAAGCCGACCTCCACTGCGTTCAGCCCGCGGGCCGCCTTGCGCAGGCGTGCGATGCCATCGGCGGTCAGCGGCCGCTGCGAATCGTCCGGCCACTCCTTACCTCGTTCCTCCGCCACGCCATGTCGAATCAGGTACAGCTCGAGCATTGCCATCAGTGCTATCCACCTGCCGCGCGTCGCTTGCGCGCCGCGAGGCCCATCTTCACCGATCGCCTGCGCGGCGTCAGCCGAACCGGGATGTCGCGCCGCGCCGCCTCGACGGCCGTGCGCAGCGCCGGCATCGCCGCCACGTACTTTCCATGCAGGTGACGGCACTCATCTTCGATCAATCGCGAGAGAACGGCCAGACCGGCGTCCGGCGTGCTGCGTCCCTTGCGCGGCGCCGCACCAACGGCGGCGACGTGGTGATGCAGGACCTGCAGGTCGTGCAGGCGTCCGAGCGCATCCTGCACGCGCTTGATCAGCCGAAGCGTGTCGGGGCAAGGGGCGGCGCCGCTCTCGTCTGCGATTTCCAGCGCATACCGCATCTTCTTCGCCGCGAGGCGAACCTGGTGAAGCCCCTCCGCGGCGTAGATCTGCCCGGCGTCGTCGATCGCCTTCTCCAGTCGTCGGCCGCGCTGCGCGATCCGAAGGGCGAGGGCCGCGCGCCAGGCATGCCCCGTCGTCGGTTGCATGAGTGACTGCTTGACCGCGTGGAGCCGGCGTCCGAGCTTCTCCGCGTTGACATGTTCCAAGCGTGCGAGCATCAACTTGCGACGCGCTTCCCGCTCCTCGATCACCAGCGCCCGCACTTCCGCGAGTGCCGCTCGCGGCACGGCTGGTCGCTCGGCCAGCTCATCGATGACCACGAGGGTCACATCAAGTTCGCGCACCGTTCCGAGGGCCTGTGTCAGCCGCCGGATCTTGCGCTGCGCCTTCGCCGCCTTGGTGTGGTTAAGCCCTTCCGTAAGAACGGGAATGGCCTCTCTCAATCGACGCGACGCCACGCGCGCCTGATGCACGCCGGTATCCTTTCCCTCAACGGCGGCCGCCAGTTGTCGGCGCAACGCACGCGTGCGTCGGTCAAGCAGGCGGACCAGGGGCAGCGAACGGTTCATGGTAGGATTCGGCCGGTTCGACGGAACGGGCAGTATATAACGTTGATGTAACAAGCAAGTCCTCAGCCAGCCCTTCCGTTTCCGACTCCCCGCCATGCGCATCGCCGCGATCGACATCGGTACCAATTCGATCCACATGATCGTAGTCCAGGTCCGGCCGGACCTGTCCTTCGAAGTCGTTGACAGGGAAAAGGAAATGGTCCGTCTGGGGGCGGGCGGCCTGGACGGGCGAAGCCTCACATCCACGGCCATGACGGCAGCCCTCCAGACCCTGGCGAAGTTTCGCCGCCTGGCCGACTCCCACAAGGTCGACCAGATTGTCGCGGCGGGGACGTCGGCCATCCGCGAAGCCGACAACGGCGGCGATTTCATCGCCGAGGTTGAGAAACGCACCGGCATACAAATTCGCGTCATCTCCGGCACGGAGGAAGCCCGGCTCATCCACATGGCTGCCGTTTACGGCGTCCACATGGGGGGCTCGCCCGCAGTCGTCGTCGACATCGGCGGTGGCAGCATCGAGGTTACGTTAGGGACAGCGTCCCATCTCACTCACGCCAAGAGTTTCAAGCTCGGCGTGATCCGCCTGACCGAGAGATTCGTCCGCACCGATCCGCTCTCGAGGCGTGACGAACGCCGCCTCGTCAAACACATCAATAAAGAGATTGCTGGTTATCTCGACGCGATTTCGGAGCGCCGCTTCGATCGCGTCATCGGAACGTCGGGCACCATCCTGAGCCTCGGCGCGGTTGCGCTGAGCGAAGACGGCGTCGTGCGCGACGATGCGCTCAGGAACAGGCGCGTGCCGGCGAAGACGATCCACAAGTTGCGGAAGCGGCTCATCGGCGCGGATCTTGAAACTCGTCTGCACATGGACGCGCTCGATCCACGCCGCGCCGACATCGCCGTGGCGGGTTCGGTGCTGCTCGATTGCGTGCTGCGGCGGCTTGGCGCCGACGAGATCACGCTATGCGATCTCGCCCTGCGGGAAGGACTGGTCCTCGACTACATCAACCGCAATTCCGCCACCATCCGCAAGATCGAGCGCTATCCCGACGTGCGGCGTCGCAGCATCATCGAGCTCGGCGAGCGCTGCGGGTACGTCGCAGCGCACGCGCGTCACGTGTCGCAACTGGCGTTGTCGATCTTCGATCAGACGCGAGCCGTGCACCAGTTGGGAGACCGCGAGCGGGAGTGGCTCGAATACGCCGCGCTGCTCCATGATGCCGGCGTCCACATCAGCTACGAGCGGCATCATCGGCACTCGTATTACCTGATCAAGAACGGGGAGCTGCGCGGGTTCGACCCCCTGGAGATCGAGATAATCGCCCTGCTGGCGCGATATCATCGACAAGCGACGCCGAAGAAGACGCATGACGGGTATGGGCTGCTCAAGGGGAGCCTGCGCCGGACGGTGCGGACGCTAGCCGCGATGCTTCGCCTGGCCGAGGGGCTGGATCGCAGTCACGCCCAGGTCGTCACGGCGCTGGACGTCGTCCCCAAAGGGGACGCCTATTTGATCCGGTTGAGGGCGGCCGGCGACGCCGAGCTCGAGTTATGGGCGGCTAACCGCCATGGCGAACCGCTGGAGCGATTACTCCGGCGGCCGCTGCGTTTCGAAGTCTCGGGCCGGCGCGTCAAGAAGGAACGCGCATCGCATGCTGAACAACCTGACCACGCCGCACGAGTACCCGGGAAAACTCTTCGTCGTGGAAGGCATCGACGGGTCGGGAAAAACCACGCAGCTCGCACTGCTGGCAAAGTGGCTTAAGGCGGCCGGCCACCCGGTCTTCCAGACTGAATGGAATTCATCGGCCCTCGTGAAGGCGGCGACGAAGACCGGGAAGAAGAAGAACGCCCTGACGCCGATGACCTTCAGCCTGCTGCACGCGACCGATTTCGCGGACCGGCTCCTCTACAACGTCATTCCGCCGCTGAAGGCGGGCATGATCGTGCTCGCGGATCGGTACACCTACACGGCGTTCGCACGGGATGCGGCGCGCGGCGTCGACCGGCGCTGGGTGCGCGAGCTATACAGCTTCGCGGTCAAGCCGGATCTCGCCGTCTACTTCCGCGTCCCGATCGATGTGTCACTCGATCGCCTCCTGGCGCGGCGCGTGAAGCTCAAGTTCTACGAAGCGGGCATGGACATGGGCTGGAGCTCGCAGCCGCTGGAAAGCTTCCGGATCTTCCAGGGCAAGGTCCTCGACGAATACGACCGGCTCGTGGACGAGTACGGCCTCAGCCTCGTCAATGCCGCCGGCAGCATTACCGATCAGCAGCGCGTGTTCCGGCGGCTGGTCTCGCAGCACCTCGAGATCGCACATCATGACGACCTCGTCGATGAATCAGCCTGAGGAATCCGGCGCGAACGGCGGCGGCAAGCCGGGGCAGTACTACAGCTACGGGATTCCGTACCTGTCGATCTCCGACTATCCGGGCAAGCTGCTCGCCATTGAAGGCACCGACGGCGTCGGGCGATCCACGCAGATCCGTCTGCTGCGCGAATGGCTCGAAGTGCAGGGGTATGGCGTGATCGAGACCGGATGGACCCGGTCGGAACTGATGTCGCCGACGATCGATCTGGCGAAGTCGAGCAACACGTTGAACAAGCTGACGTTTGTCCTTCTTTACGCTACCGACTTCGCCGATCGCCTCGAGAAAGAGATTATCCCGGCGCTCAAGGCGGGATTCATCGTCCTGTCGGACCGGTACATCTTCACCGCGCTGGCGCGCGCAGGTGTCCGCGGCGTGGATCGCACGTGGATCCGAAACCTGTACGGATTCGGAATTGCCCCCCATCTCGTTTTCTACCTGCGCATCGACGCGAAGACGCTGATCCGCCGCGTGCTGCAGTCGCGCGGCATGGACTACTGGGAATCAGGGATGGACATGAAGCTCGGGGACGACATCTACGAGAGCTTCCGCGCCTACCAGCGCGCGCTGCTCAAAGAGTATGCGTCGATGTCCGACGAGTTCAGCTTCCGGGTGCTCGACGCCCGCCGGAGGGTCGAAGTCATCCAGGACGAGCTCCGGCGCCAGATTGCAGGGTTCCTCGCCGAGCCCGACTCACCCGCGCCGATCGCCACTAAGTCGGAATAGCGCCGTTACATGCTTGTTACATGTCCGAAACGGGGGTGAAACCCCCGTTTCATAGCATTTCTGGCATGTCGACACTGGCCTCGGCGCTCGAGTCGAGACCCTCCCCACCGGCGGTCGCGCAGCAATCCGGGCGCGCGTGCAAGATAACGGTCCAAGGCTTGAACTTCTTCTACGGGCTCAAGCGCGCGCTTGAAAATATCTCGATCGATATCCCGGCGAACCTTGTCACCGCGTTCATAGGTCCTTCCGGCTGCGGCAAGAGCACGTTCCTGCGGACGCTGAACCGCATGAACGACATCATCCCCGGCACGCGGCTTGACGGCGAGATCAAGATCGACGGAGAGGACATTTACGGCGGCGGGATCGACGTCGTCGGCCTGCGGCGCCGCGTCGGGATGGTGTTCCAGAAGTCCAACCCGTTTCCGAAGTCGATCTTCGAGAACATTGCATACGGCGTGCGAATCAACGGCCTGGCGGGCAGCCGCGCCGAGTTGAACGAGCGCGTCGAAGAGAGCCTGAAGCAGGCGGCGATCTGGGACGAGGTCAAGGATCGCCTGCACGACTCCGCGCTCGCGCTGTCGGGCGGCCAGCAGCAGCGGCTGTGCATCGCGCGCGCACTTGCTGTGAAACCGGACGTGCTCCTAATGGACGAGCCGGCATCGGCGCTCGATCCTATCGCCACGCAGCGCATCGAAGAGCTGATCTACCACCTGAAGGCGACGTACACGATCGTGATCGTCACGCACAACATGCAGCAGGCCGCGCGGGTATCGGACCTCACGGCGTTCTTCTGGCTCGGACGCCTCGTCGAGGTCGGCGCGACCGATCGCATCTTCACCAATCCGCTCGAGAAGCTGACGGAAGATTACGTCACAGGACGGTTCGGCTGATGGCGCAGGTACCACATTTTCAAGAGGAGCTCGACCAGCTGAAAGCGAGACTGCTCGAAATGGGCGGCCTCGCGGAAGATCGGGTCCGTTCGGCCGTGCGGGCGCTCGTCGAGCGCGATCACGCGCTCGTCGAGACAGTGCTCGCCGGCGATGACCCGATCAACCAGTTGCACATCGAGATCGACAGCCGCTGCGTGAAGCTGCTGGCGCTGCACCAGCCGATGGCGGTGGATCTGCGCTCCATCCTGTCGGCGGTGAAGATCAACACTGATCTCGAGCGCGTCGGCGACCTCGCGATTAACATCGCGGAGGCGGCGGTGCGCTACCTGGCGCACCCACCGGTCAAGGAGCTCATCGACATTCCGCGGATGGCCGACATCGCGCACGGGATGCTGCGCGATGCGCTGGACGCCTTCGTGCGGCGTGACACCACGCTCGCGCAGCAGGTCCTGGATGCGGACGACGCGCTCGACGCGCTGAAGACGCAGGTGTTCCGGGAGCTGCTTACCTACATGCTGCAGGATCCACACACGATCGAGCCGTCGCTCGATCTGATTCTCGTCTCGCGCCACCTCGAGCGCATCGGCGACCACGCCACGAACATCGCCGAAGACGTGATTTTCATGGTCTCCGCCCGCGACGTCCGTCACCACGCACAGTAATTCGATAAGATAAGACGGTTTGGCCACCTCTCAGGGCGTGTGTGTCTATTGCCGGCACAAACCGGTGGACCCGGCATGGCGTCCCTTCTGCAGCGAGCGCTGCAAGATAGCCGACCTGGGACGATGGCTGACCGGAGGGTACAGCGTGCCAGCCGAACCGGACACGGACGACAGCGACGACGACGCGCATGAGCGCTAGGGCGCGCACCACGCGAGCGGAGCGGGGCTCCGGCGTCCCCGCGAGCGAGCGTGCGGGGGAGTTCGGCGGGGCGAAGCCCTCCGATTGAGGAAGACGCGCATGAGCGGTAGCGAGTAATGGCTGACACACTCACGATTACCGATAACCGGAACGGCAAGCGGTACGAGATTCCGATCCAGGACGGCACGATCAAGGCGACGGACCTGCGCCAGATCAAGGTGACGGCGGACGAGTTCGGGATGATGACGTACGACCCCGCGTTCATGAACACGGCGGCCTGCAAGAGCCGGATCACCTACATCGACGGCGACAAGGGCGTGCTGCTCTATCGCGGATATCCGATCGAGCAGCTCGCGGAACAGAGCGACTTTCTCGAGACGGCGTGGCTGATTCTTTTCGGCGAGCTCCCCACAGCGAAGGAATACGAGCAGTGGACGCGCCAGGTCACGCTGCACACGATGCTGCACACGAACCTCGCGAAGCTGATGGAGGGGTTCCGGCACGATGCGCATCCGATGGGCATGTTCATCAGCACCGTCGGCGCGCTGTCGACGTTCTACCCGGACGCGAAGGACATCTTTTCGCCGGAGTCGCGCCGGCTGCAGACGATCCGGCTGATCGCGAAGGTGCCGAGCATCGCGGCGTACGCGTTCCGCCACTCCATCGGCCGGCCGTTCAACCTGCCTGACAATGACCTCGGGTACGCGGGCAACTTCCTCGGCATGCTCTTCAAGATGACCGAGTTGAAATACCAACCGAACCCGGTGCTCGAGCGCGCGCTGGAAGTGCTCTTCATCCTCCACGCGGACCACGAGCAGAACTGCAGCACCAGCACGATGCGCGCGATCGGCAGCTCCCATGCGGATCCGTACTCGGCGCTCGCGGGGGCCGCGGCCGCGCTCTACGGCCCACTGCATGGCGGCGCGAACGAAGCCGTGCTGCGGATGCTGCACGAGATCGGATCGATCACCAACGTCCCCGCGTTCATCAAGCGCGTCAAGGCGGGCGACGGCCGCCTGATGGGATTCGGCCACCGCGTCTACAAGTCCTACGATCCGCGCGCCAAGATCATCAAGCGGATCGCGGACCTCGTGTTCGAGGTGACGGGCAAGAACCCGCTGCTCGAGATGGCGCTGGAGCTGGAACGCATCGCCCTCGAGGATGAATACTTCGTCTCGCGGAAGCTCTATCCGAACGTCGATTTCTACTCGGGTCTGATCTACCAGGCGATGGGCTTCCCGGTGGACATGTTCCCCGTGCTCTTCGCCATTCCGCGCACGGCGGGCTGGATCGCGCAGTGGGAAGAGATGCTCAACGATCCGGACCAGAAGATCGCGAGGCCGCGGCAAATCTATCTTGGTCCAGCGCCGCGGGACTACGTGGCCAAGGACAAGCGCAAGTGACGAGCCAGGGCTTTCTTCACAAAGATCGCGAAGATCAGAAAGACCACAAAGCCTTTGTGGTCTTCCTGGTCTTTGTGAGCTTTGTGATTGGGGCCGTGGCCCGTTGCAGCGCGCAGCAAGACGCTCCGGCGAAGTTCGATGGCGCGCGCGCCTTCACGGACCTGCGCAAGATGGTCGAAATCGGTCCGCGCCCCGCGGGCTCCCCCGCTATCGAAAAGACGCGCGACTACATCCGCAAGGAGCTCGCGGCCGCGGGCCTGAAAGTCGAAGATCAAGCCTTCGACGCGCGCACGCCGCTCGGCACGGTGCACATGGTGAATCTCCGCGCAACGCTGTCCGGCACGGCGCAGGGGCACGGACGGATCGTCATCGGCGGCCACTACGACACGAAGCTGGTGAAGGACCATCCGTTCGTCGGCGCCAGTGACGCGGCGTCGAGCGCCGCGTTCCTCCTCGAGCTCGCGCGCGCGCTCAAAGGACGAACGAACTCGCTGCCGATCGAGCTGCTCTTCCTCGACGGCGAAGAAGCGGTCGTCGAATGGCGCGGCCAGGACCACACCTACGGCAGCCGTTATTACGTCGAGCAGTTAAAGAAGGCAGGGACGACGAAGGAGGTGCGCGCGTTCATCCTCGTCGACATGATCGGCGACGCGAACCTCGGCATCCGCCGCGAACAGAACTCGACGCCATGGCTGACGGACGCGGTGTGGAGCGCAGCGCGCCGGTTGAATCGCCCCGAGTTCCTGGAGGAGGCCACGCCGATCGAGGACGACCACCTCGAGTTCCTCGAGGCCGGCATCCCATCGGTGGACATTATCGATCTCGATTACCCGCAGTGGCACACCGCGGAAGACACGCTCGAACACGTGGCCGCGAAGAGCCTGCAGACGGTCGGCGACGTGCTGCTCGCGGCGCTCCCCGCGATCGAGCAGCGCCTCAAGTAACTCCCAAAAGCCCAAAGCCTAAGACGCTAACGCCCACGTCAGCGCCGCGAGGCCCTCGAGAATGAGTAACGCGAGCAGGATCCACCAGCGATCCTGCCCGTGCTGCGGCTCGAATTCCGGGACGCGGCGCTTTGAGCCGCGGAAGCGGAATCCGGGCCGCATCGCGCTCCGCTCAGAACCTCACGTTGTAGACGGCCCGGAAATCACGCCCGAGCTCCGGCGTCAGGTCCTTCAGGTAGTTCAGGTGATTGCGATAGTTCTCATTCGTGGCGTTGTCCAGGCGCAGCGTGAACGTGTGCACTACCTTGCCCACCGTTCGCGCGCAACGCCGCGCGCTTCGGGTTCCCGCTCAAAGAGCTCGCGGGGTTCGTCACAGCGCGCGAAAAGGGACAGCCCCCCTGCCGCAGCGTGCGAGCCACGGGCGCGCCTGCTGAACGACATGGACCGGCAAATCGCCGAGTTGATCGAGGCGCGCGAAGAAATGAAGCTGACGATTAAGGAGTGGGACCGGCGCCTCGCCAGTACTCCCGAGGGGTCGCCGGCTCACCTTCTGGAATCAATCCGCAGCCGTGTATCCTGAACAAGCCATGCAACACACGAATCGTCTCGCGGCCGCGGCGCTGGCCGTCGCCGTCATCATCGCGAACACCGTCGCCTTCGCCCAGCCGAAAGCGGCGCCGGTGAAGAAGACGGTCACCGTCTACAAGACCCCGACCTGCGGCTGCTGCGGGAAATGGGTCGAGCACATGCAGGCCAACGGCTTCGCCGCATCAGTGACGAACATGCCGGACCTGAGCGCCATCAGGGCGAAGCACGGCGTGCCGTCGAACCTGACGTCCTGCCACACCTCGCTCATTGGCGGCTATGTCATCGAGGGGCACGTCCCAGCGGAAGACGTCAAGCGCCTGCTGCGCGAGAAACCGGCGATCGTGGGCCTCTCGGCGCCCGGCATGCCGGCCGGCTCGCCAGGCATGGACGTCCCGGGATCGCCCGCGTACGACGTGATCGCCTTCGACAAGAACGGCCGCACGAAGGTCTTCGCGCACCACCCCGCGCGCTGACGTTATTTGCGCGGGTGCGTGTGGCGATGTGGTGGCTTCGCGGGCGCGTTTGTCTTTGCGGGCGGCGGCGGTTCCTCTTCATCCGCAGCCTTCGGATTGAGCGCTTTCATCCGTGCGAGCTCTTGCGCGGTCAGCTTCGGCTGATGCCGGATGAAGTGCACCAGCTTCCAGTTATCGTCGGGTGAGTCATGCGCCCACGCGGGCATGCCGGTCAGCCGGACGCCGTTCTCGATGATGTAGAACAGCTCACCGTCGCTCAGATTCTGCGTCACCGGTTTCCGCATATCGGGGACGCGCGGATACATGGCGCGTCCCATCTCCGTGTCTCCGCTTCCGTCATTGGCGTGGCACACCGCGCAATGGTCCGCGTAATGCTCCATCCCTTCGGCGATTGCTTCCGCTGACGCAGGTATCGGATTGGCGGTCTGCCGCGCGGACGCGGGGATGGCGAGCGATCGCAGCCGCGGCGCCATCGCCGCCTCGAAAGAGCTGGGTTCCTGCCGCGCGCTGATGCCCGCGGACGCGAACATCGCAGCACCCGCGACCGCCGCGAGTCCGATCAACGCCAGGATTCCCACGATCAGTCGCCCCAGCAGCTTCAACATCTCTCACTCCATCTCGTGATTCATCGTCATGTGGTGGCCGGCCATCGGTTGCGACATCCGCATGTTCCACATGCGCCCCATGCTCCCCACGGGCGGCCGGAGGCGGAAGAAGATCTGAAATGATACCGGGTGGTCGCCGTGCGATGGCTCGAGATTCGACGGCACCGCGTACATTGACAGCGCTCCGCCGAGGCCCCCCTCGAACCCGCGCCACGGCGGGAGATCCCGTATGCCGCCGATTGTGACTGCAGCGACAACATCTTTCAGCGCGGTCGTGTCGTGCGAATGCGGCAGGCTGCCATCGATGAGCAGATTGCTCTCGACCTGCAGCGTCTCCGCGCGGCCGAAGATCGCCATACGTCCGACGCGGCGAGTCGCCTCTCCGAACACCGCCTGCCGCGACGTCTCGTGCGCCCGATTGACGCCGTAACCCGTCGTCACTGCCCAGAAGTCGTTCCCGTCGCGCTTCATCCACGATGCCGACGCCGTGGTCCGCTGAATGTTGCCCTCCGACAACTGTTCTGGCTCGACGAGATGTCCCGTTGACACCTGGAATTCCCATCGCTCGGACGGTTTGAACCAGACGCGCCCCGACACCGAGTCCATTTTCCCGAAATCGAAGTCCCATCGATCCTGGTCCGGCTCGCGGCCGTTGAACACGGAGCCCTCGACGACCCACGGCCCCCGATCGACGGCCGCGGTCAGCACGCCGAAGGCGATGTGCGTCGAATCGAACGTGTGATGCCCGAGCGGTGCGAGCGGGGTCTCCGCTGCGGACGCGCGGTGCATGAACGCGACGGGCCCGAGCGCCGGCTCTCCCGACGGACCGCCGGCGAGCGTCAATCCTGTCTTCTCGCTCAGCGGTGTGCGCCAGATCGCGGCAAGCTGCATGAATAGATCGTGGGGGTGCTGCCGATCGACGAGCGGCCGGCCATCCACCGCTTCCCCGATCTGGAAAAGCTCGCGATAGCCGCGCTTGCCGACCGTTGCGGGATCGAGGCTGAGCATAGATGTCAGCGTCAGACTCGAACGACCGGTCTTTCGCGACCACATGCCCATCCACCAGTTCGGAACCCTGAACTCGTCGCCGCCGCGCGGCCCCCCCTGATGGTTATACAAACCGAACACCACGCCATCCTGCATGAAGGTCCAGGCGGACGCCGCGGCCGGCGGCGTCGTCGAATGTTCGTGCTGCGCATATGCCGACTCACCGGCGCCCAGCAGCACGAGCGCGATGACGGTTACTCTCGTCAATTTCAGTACCACGTATTCCTCTCCCGGCAAGATCCCGGACAATGTGTCCACGCAGAATCGAACAGAGGCGCGCTCTGTTTGTCTGTGCTGATCTGTGTTGGTTTGTGGCCTTACAGGCGCAGAGGAAGATTGAGAGGAACAGCGGCCGATCGTTGAAATGGCAGGAGCAGTCGCGGAGTGCGGCTGGCCGTCGCGTGGATGATCGCGGACGATTCGGCGGACGCCATCCCGATGACGACCACACGCACTTTCGTCGGCGCAAGGCTCCTCGCCTCGGCGACCCGCGCGTCGTCACTGTGTCCGCAGGCGACAGGTACGGGTGCCGCAGTTGGACCGGGGTCGGCATCCGCGGCGTGGTGGCACGCGTGCGACGGCGCAGCCGATGTCGCGACATGCGAAGATGCGCTGACACACACGGCCCGGCACCGCTCCAGGGCGAACGGGAACAGCGTGAGAACGAGTGCGACGGAAGCGGCGACGAGCCGCTGTGCCCTGCGCATGCTCCCTCATCTTAGCGCGTCCGCGATAAGATCTCCGCCATGCGTCAAATGGTAATCAGCTGCGTTGCCGCGGCATTGTGTGCCGCGACAGCGGCAACTCAGCCAAAGGTGACCCCGGCCGCTCCACGGGTCGAGATCGTCGTCGTTCCCGATGGCGGCATCCAGCCGCAGGCCGTCGTCGACGCCGCCGGGACCATTCACCTTCTCTATTTCAAGGGTGAACCGGCGCACGGCGACCTTTTCTACGTCCGGCGCGCGGCGAACGCGGCGGCCTTTTCACAGCCACTGCGCGTGAACAACCAGGCAGGCACCGCGATCGCGAGTGGTTCCGTCCGTGGTGGCCGCATTGCGCTCGGCCGCAATGGATACATATACGTCGCATGGAATGGGGCGGCTCCCGTGGAACGCGACAGCGTGAGTCAGAATCCGATGTGGTACACGCGGATCTCAGCGCGCGGCATAGTTGATCCCCAGCGCGCGATCGGCACGCACACGCGGCACCTCGATGGCGGTGGCGCGGTGGCCGCGGACCTTAACGGCAACGTCCACGTCGTCTGGCACGCGGCCGGCGAGGAGGACGGAGAAACGCACCGGCGCATCTACGTCGTGTCGTCCACGAATGACGGTGCCCGATTCGGCGAGGAGACGGCGTTTTCGACGGACGGCGGCAACTGCGGATGCTGCCAGCTGGATGCGCTGATCGACGCTCGCGGGCGGCTGCAGGTCTTGTATCGCTCCGCCACGGGCGGCGTGCATCGCGACGCAACGTGGCTCACCATCGCGAACGGAAAAGCGACAGCTCCCGTCACGCTGCAGCCCTGGGAACTCCCTGCGTGTCCGATGACAACCTTCGCCATGGCCGAAGCGCGCGACGGCATCGTCGCCGCATGGGAAATGCAACAGCAGGTCTACACCGCAACGTTGAATGCGGACGGCCGCGTCGCGTCCACTCCTTCACCGATGACGGGAACGAGCGTGCGCAAGCATCCATCGATCGCGATCAATGCGGCCGGCGATCGCTTGTTCGCCTGGACTGAAGGTACCGCGTGGGCGCGCGGCGGCACCGTCGCGTGGGAGTTCGCAATCGAAGCGGTGAACGTCTGACAGGTGGGGCTGGGTCCGGTACCGTACCCGTCTGGGGTCTCGTCGCCGCGGTCGCGCGCCCGGACGGCTCGTTCGTCATCCTGCACTGACGGCTAGAGCGCTTTCGCGAGTTCCCCTCGGCGCAGCCGCCTGTACATGTTCAGCGCATCGTTGATAATCACGATCGCTTCGGTTGGTCCGAGCAGATCCTCGACCACGACCTGCTTGTGCTCGAGGACCTTGTAATCCTCGAAGAACCGCCGGACCATGCGCAGCACGTGCGCCGGCAGCTGCGCCTTGTCACGATATTCGGAGTAGGCGGGATCGCGGACGCTGATGGCGACGATCTTGTCGTCCACTCCCTTTTCGTCGCGCATCCGCATCACCCCGATCGCACGCGCGTCGACGATGGTCAGCGGATACACCGGCTCCTGCCCGAGCACGAGCACGTCCAGCGGATCGCCATCGTCGCAATACGTCCGCGGGATGAAGCCGTAGTCGGCGGGGTAGTACACAGCGCTGTAGAGAACGCGATCCAGTCTGAGCAGACCGGTTTCCTTGTCCAGCTCGTACTTGTTCGTGCTCCCTTTCGGAATCTCGATGATCGCGGGAAAGGCAGTGGCAATCTGCGTTTCGTCGACGTAGGTGTCGTGCCACGGATGCATCCCGCGATCGTATCAGCAACCGCCGCGCTATCTCCGCGCGACCGCCGGCAGTCCGCTCAGGGAGTTTGGCGCGTCCGGGTTCGCTCCATCGTCAACGCCGACACCAAGCCGATCGACGAGCTCACCACCGAGCCAACCGCCGACGGCTCCCAGGACCAGCCCGACAAGTTCGAGCACGAACACGGTAGACGAAGGGGCGATGCTTGTTGCATTTCGCCTCGTAAGCCAGGCGATCGCAAATGCAGCGACGACGACGACATTCGTGCCTCCGTGCAGGAGTCCGATGCGCTTGGCGCGCGTGCCGCCGGGAATCGCCAGCCAGTCGATCAGCCCGAACACCGCGGCTAGCAACCCGGTGAGGATTCCTCCGGCGATGTTCCAGTAGCCGACCGCGGCGAGCGCCTCGTCGCCTCGCCACAAGTACAGGCCATCGAACACGACGACGGATATGAAGAGACCCAGCGGGAGCACGATGAGCATCGGGTGAATCGGGTGACCGAGCAGCTTTGCCTTACTTTCCATATGCCTCCTTAGAAGGTCACGTCGTGATTTACTTCAGCCTCGTATTCTCCAGGACCGCCAGCTGAGCACGATGCTCTTCCGTTTGGGCGTCTCCCGCAGATTTACGGATCGGACTCAGCAAATCCGACGCCATTTTCGAAATTTGGGCGGCTTTCGAGAATCGTCAAGGACAGGGTTGGCGAACATTTCGCAAGGTCTTCTGCGATGGCAACGGCGAAACTTTCCGGTCTGGTGCTCGTGCGTCCGGACACTCTCTGCGCGTGGAGCGGACCGTCACTCCTCGTGATGACCGTTCGCGGCGAGTGCGGCGGCGAGCAGCCGCTCTCCGGCTTCTACTTCCGTGAAGCCCGATTCCTCTCCGAGTGCCGCCTGCAATTCGACGGCAACACGCCATGGCTGTGCGAGGCCGCCGCCCTCGAACGTGACGAGCTCCATTTCGCGTACGTCTATCCCGAAGTCGCCGGCGGCGAAGGGGGCGGCAGTGGACAAGCAGGCGACCGGGAGCGCCGGCACCCGTCCGGTCTCGCGCAGCGCGCCCTCGAAACGGTGCTCCGCTGCCGCGTGACGACGCGCGACATCACGATCGCGGGCACGGTCACGAACCGCGCGAGCGAGCCGGTCGACTGCGAGCTGGCCTGGCAGGTGGACGTCGATTTCGCGGACATCCAGGAGGCACAGGCGCGACGCCGCGAACAGCAGGCTGCCATTGCAATTGCGTCCGGTGAATCCGCCGTCACCTTCTCGTACGAACAGCCGGACCTGCCGTATCTCACTCGTCTCACGTTCAGTCCTGGCTTCCACTGGGATGGCGGACGCCGCAGCGCTGTGCAGCGCGTTGCGCTGCAGCCGGGACACACGCTGCCGATCGAACTCCGCGTCGAGGCCGTCACCGCTGGAGCCGAAGGCGCCGCCGACGACGAGCAGCGCCGCGCGCACCTTCGCGACTGGCGCGCGCGCTTCACGAGAATCGACAGCAGCAATGCGACGTTTTCGCACGCAGTCGCGTCGAACGTCGCCGACTTCGCCGCTTTTCCGCTCCTCGAGGGGCCTCGTGACGAATGGCTCGTGCCCCAGGCCGGCGTGCCGCTGTATCCCGCATTCTTCGGACGCGATGCCCTGACCGCCGGATGGCAGGCCGCAACGCTCGATCGCGGCGAGATGCTCGATGCTGCACTGCTGCGGCTCGGGCGGATGCAGAGCACTCGCACGAACGACTGGAACGACGAGCAGCCCGGCCGCATTCCCTACCAGGTACGGCGCGGACCCCTCGCGCTGCTGAACATCAATCCGTATTCCGCCTACTACGCCGATTTCGCGAGTCCGCTCATGTACGTGATCGCGCTCGCAAATCTCTTCGCGTGGACGGGCGATCACCGCCGGCTGGACGCGCACTGGGATACCGCCCGGAGAATTCTCGACTGGGCACGCGAGTACGGCGATGCCGACCGCGACGGCTACCTGGAATACCAGACGCGGTCGAGCAAGGGCACGAAGAACCAGGGCTGGAAGGACAGCGGGGACGCCATCGTCTATGACGACGGTTCCACGGTGCCGTCGCCGATCGCGACATGCGAGCTGCAGGGATACTGGTACGCGGCGCAGCAGCTGATGGGGGTGCTGAACGCGGCGCGAGGTGCGTACGGAGAGTCGCGCGCCCTGTTCGCGTCCGCATCCGCATTGAAGAAACGCTTCAACCGCGACTGGTGGAGCGATCGCGAGCAGTGCATCGCTCTCGCAATGGATCCCGACAAGCGGCTCATCGAAGCGGTGACCTCGAACGCGGGCCACTGCATCGCGACCGGCATCGTCGCGGACGATCGGCTGCCAGCGGTCGTCGGACGTCTCTTCGCTCCGGACATGTTCAGTGGGTGGGGCATCCGCACACTATCCGATCGTCACGTTCGATACGACCCCGTCAGCTACCACCGCGGCAGCGTCTGGGCGGTCGAACAAGCGTCGATTCTCTTCGGCCTGCGCCGCTTCGGGTTCGACGCCCGCGCGCTCGATCTTGCGGAAGCGCAGTTCGAGCTCGCGTGTCTGTATCCCGCGTTCCGCATTCCCGAATGCGTCGGCGGCTACGCGCGCGGCACGCGCCCGACGCCGGGCGCATATCCGCAGGCGAATACGCCGCAACTGTGGAACGCGACCGCATTTCCCCTCCTCATACAGACGGTCGCCGGAATCGTCCCCTGGGCGGAAGCGGGCGTTGTCCTGATCGATCCCGTACTTCCCCACTGGCTGCCCGATCTCACGCTGTACGACCTCCGCGTCGGAGAGGCCAGCGTGTCGGTGCGGTTCTTCCGGCGCGCCGACGGCACGAGTGATTACGAGATTCTTCATCGCCGAGGATCGATTCGGATCGTGCGGCAGCCGCCGATCGAGTCACTCTCGGCAACCATCGCCGACCGCATATGGGGCCCGATGGAAGCGCTGTTCAAGTGAAACGTCTCGCGGAGGACATATGACACTGAAACTCAAGCCGATCGCCGAACAGGTCATGGTGATCACCGGCGCATCGAGCGGCATCGGGCTCGTGACGGCAAAAATGGCGGCGCGCGCTGGCAGTCGAGTGGTGCTGGCCGCGAGGAATGGCGCCGCGATCGAACGCGCCGTCGGCGATATCCGCGCATCCGGCGGACGTGCGGTCGGATGCGTCGCGGATGTCTCCGATCCGAGACAGGTCGAAGCGATCGCGGAGACGGCGCTCCGCGAGTTCGGCGGCGTCGATACGTGGGTGAACAACGCCGCGGTGTCGATGTACGGCCGCGTCGAAGAGCTCTCGATCGATGACATGCGGCGGCAGATGGACGTGAACTACTGGGGCCAGGTCTACGGATCCCGCGTCGCCGTGCGCGAGCTGCGGCGCGAGGGAGGCGCCCTGATCAACGTCGGCAGCGCGCTCTCGGATCGTGCCATCCCTCTGCAGGCCGGGTACTGCGCCGCCAAGCACGCGTTGAAGGGATTCACCGATGCATTGCGCATGGAGCTCGAAGAGGCCGGCATCCCGATAGCGGTCACGCTGGTGAAGCCCGCGAGCATCGACACGCCGTTCTTTGACAAGGCGCGCACGTATATGGGCGTGGAGCCGCAGCCTGTGCCGCCGGTCTACGCGCCCGAAGTGGTCGCGGAGGTCATCCTTCGTGCCGCGCAGCAGCCCGTGAGGGAAATCATTGCGGGAGGCGCCGGCGCGAAGCTCAGCGCCGCGCGTTTCGCGCCGAGGCTTGCGGATCGCTATATGGAACGGTGGACGTTCGACGCACAACGCACGCGCAAACCCGCGGCGGGTCGTCCCGACAATCTGTATGCGCCCGTGCCCGACGACGGAGGCGAGCGAGGGCGCAATTGGGAAGGGCACACGCGGAAGAGCAGCATCTACACCGCGCTCGCGCTGCGCCCGCAAGTTGCGGTCGGCCTCCTTGCCGGCCTGCTGGTCGGCGTTGGGAGCGTCGGGATCTACTTGAAGCGAATCCTGAACCCGGCGGTCTGACGGCGCTGGCCGGGCGCCTGTTTGTACTCGTACGTCACGGTCGCCTGGCCGAAGATCGTCGCGAACGTCACGCCCATCTTCGTGCTGTAGGTCGAAGCCGGAATGTTGATGCCCTCGACGATGAAGTCGCTCTTCGGCAGCCCGCTGAACCGCACCGCCGCTTCCGTATCCGATTCGGCAAGCTCGCGACGGTAATGGGCGTCAAAGAACGGGCGGAAGGCGCCGCTGCGGCGGAAGCCGTGAATCTTCACGTCGGACTGCGTCAGGTTGATGAGTTCATCCTGGCCGACGAGTGACAGTGAGATCGCGCCGGTCTCCGTGAAGCTGCCGCGGCTGATGCGCGCATGGCGGACGCCGACGAGCGCTTCCACGGTATAGCTGCCGAACTTGCGACTATCGTGTACTTCGCTCCATTGGTCGCTCGTGCTGCCCTGCTGCTCCGCTTCTGCCTTGCGGTCTACTCCCTCGCTGAGCGGCTGCGCGCCGAGTTCGACGGGCAGGATCGCAAGGAACTGGATCTGCCGCTGTGTCTGGTACGACGACTTCGCCGCGCTGCCGCCGCCGCGGAAGCCGATACGCGACGGCTTGTAGCCGACGTACCCGAACGCGCGCGGGGCGGTGTAGTCGCCGGATCCCATGCTCCCGATGCCCATGTTGCCGCCGGTGAACGAACCGCCGGCCCCTACCGTCCAGCGCTCGGACAACCGCCTGTCAGCGCCGCCGGCGCCGGCGCACACGTTCGCGTGACCGCCGCGCGCGCGATCGGACGCCTTGAAGCTCGCGCGCTGGCACGCAGTCTCTCCCCACCACCTGAAGTCTTCCCCTTCGTCCAGCTCGCGCGCGGAGAGCTGGTCGCGAATCAGGTCCGTCACGCTTTCTGAATCGAGGATCGCTGTCTGCAGCACGCTGGCGTGCAGCTGCCCGCCAATCTGCTCGAGCGCATCCTTGAGCCGGCCATCGTCGAGTGCCGTCAGCTCACGAATCACGAACGCCGCGTCGCCGGTCGCGCCGAACTTCGTCCGGTCGATCGCGTCCGCGATGTCGATGATCCCGGGGCCGCCCACTGTGCGGAGCGGCACGTTGAGATTGAGCAGCGTCACGAAGAGCGAATTGCGATCCTGCTTCAGCACCGGGATCACGCCGATGTCGGAAGAGGTCACCTGCGAGTTGGTGAGCGAGAGGCCGTTCAGCGTCGCGAGCGCCAGGAACGACTGCGACCGCTGGTTGCCGATCGACGGGGCGCTGACATTGAACTTCGCGCCGTCGAGGGCGGCGGTGCCGCCAACGATGATCGTTGGGTTCGTGCCGGGTCCGACGGCGAAATCGAGCAGCGACCCGCTGGTCGCCGTGAAATTGTTGCCGATCGTCAGGTAGGAGGGACTTTCGAGATTGTCACCGGCGGTCGCATTGTAGCCGCTCGCAGTGATGCCGGAAGCGGCGAACGCCGTTCCCGGGGGAACAGCGAAGAGCGATCCGGCGAGGTTGACCGATCCCGCGATGAATCCGCTCGCCCGCAGCGCGGCGCCCGCTGCGACGTTGATCGAGCCGCCGTACGAACCGTTCAGCGCCAGCGTGCCCTGTCCGACGGTGAAGAGTCCGGTCAGCGGCTGCGCGCCATTGAGCGCGAGCGTGCCGCCGCCGGTCTTCAGCAACGATCCGACGCCCATCAGCGTTCCCGCGAAGATGCCGTCCGTCGCGCCGCCGAACGTGAGCTGCGAATTATTGATGATCAGGCCGCGCAGACTGCTCGCGCTGCCGATGATGCTGCCGCCGTTGATGAGCGTGCCGCCCGCGTACGTGTTCGTGCCCGTCAGCGTCAGGACGCCCGAGCCCGTTTTCGCGAGCGCGCCGGAGCCGCTCATCGAACCGGCGTAAGTGCCGTCGTTGTTCTGATCGAACTGCACGAGCGCGTTGTTCAGGACGTTTCCCTGGATGCTCGTCGTGTTGCCGACCAGCGCGCCGCCAAACACGCTGGTGCCGCCCAAGTACGTGTTCGCGCCGCTCAACACGAGCGTGGAGTTTCCGGTCTTTACGAGGGAGCCGCCGCCACTGATCGCGCCGGAGAAAAGACCTCCACCGGTCGACAGCGTGCCACCTCTGAGCAGGATGCTGCCGCTGCCGGCCAGCGACGCCACCGACTGGCCGAAGCCATTGAGATCCGCCGCAGTCCCCGCACCGACGAAGAGAGCGTTCCCGACGCCAAACGCGTTCGATGACCCTGCGCGCAGCGTGCCGCCGCTGATGACCGTTGGCCCGGTGTAGGACGAAGCGCCCGCGAGTTCGAGAAGGCCGTCGCCCGTTTTGGTCAGTCCGCCCGATCCGCTCACGCCGCCGAACAGCGT
>Ga0137375_10000536_pt1 | contig 40689 bp, 31 predicted proteins | sample SagtaG_24_FD_104936 | JGI IMG/M metagenome (GOLD analysis project Ga0137375, IMG submission 104936) | Vadose zone soil microbial communities from Sagehorn Ranch, Mendocino, California, USA - Sage1_R_113_16 metaG | ecosystem: Environmental > Terrestrial > Soil > Vadose zone | place: USA... | reverse complement strand
GGTGCGGTCGAGGACCAGCGTCGTGCCGTCGTCGAGGCGAATGCGCGCCCGGCCATCGGAGCCGGTGGTGACCATGTCGCCCGACGAGAAGCGGGCAACGCCTCGCACCTCCCGCGACGCGACGCGCACCTGCGGATGGACGGCCTGAACGTCGCCGATCGTGACGACCACGTGGTGGGTGGCGAACCGGCCCGCCTTCTTCACCAGAAGGACGATAATGGCGAGAGAGAAAACACCCGCGAGAAGCACCGGCAGGTTCAGGCGCCAACGTTCCATCAGAGCACCGCCTCTTCGAGAATCCTTCCGCCGTCGAGGCGAAAGCGCCGTTTCTCGAGCAGCTTGCCGTTCGAGCGGGCGAAAGAGACAGGCAAGCGGACGATGGTTTCGGCCTCCGTCCCCTCGTCGACGATCGCCGTCAGCGATGCCTCCGCTCCGAGGCGCGATGCCCGCTCGGCATCGTCGTGCTCGAGGTGCAGCTCCACGAACGAATCCGTGGATGCCTGAAATCGCGTCTCCGCGACGCCGAGCAGCGGATTGCCGTCCGCGGCCGGCATCAGCGCGCCGGGCGCGTTCGACCATAGCTCGGGATGAAGCTCCGGGTGCGACCAAGTCAGAATGAGGCGCACCGTCGGACCGGTCGCGGTCGCGTCGAGCGCGAGGCGCCGCGCGCGCTCCCGCAAGCGATCCGCTTCGTCTTTGTGCCCTACTCGGAGGGCTTCGTCGCGCGACCACGCCAAAAATGCGCTCGCCAACGATCGCGACGTCTTGGCAACCGAGCTGCCATCGGGAGCGTCGACCCCCGCCGCTTTCTCGGTCCAACGAATCGCTTCTTCCGTCCGTCCCATGCCTTGGGCCGCCGAGGCGAGCAACAGAGGCACGGAGCTGTCGTCGGGCGAGAGGCGTGCGAGCGTCTGGTATTGCCGGAACGCCTCGTCGTACCAACCATGCGCGCGCAGCAGATCGCCGAGCCGGCGGCGCGCACCGGGATCTTCGGGGGCAAACTCGACGATCTCGCCGAAGGTGCGACGGGCCTCGGTCGTGTCGCGCTCCTGGGCGACACCCGCGCCGCGCTGCGCGAGGCGGAGGTAGTACTCTCCGACCGCGGTTCTGATCCGCGTATTCGCGTCGGCGCGCCGTCGCAATCGGCGCGCGAGGGCGCGGCCAGACGCGTCATCGGCCGTATCCTCGTAAGTGTCGAGGAGCTTGAGCGCGAGCTCGAGATCGTCGGGCCACTTGGCCACGAGTCCGCGCAACAGCCCGGCCCGTTCTTCGTCCGATCTGCGATCCGCGAGCGCCTTGGCCAACACGGCGGGATCGATCTGCTGAAGACCGAGCGCCTCGTGCAGCTCGCGGATTTGCGCAGCCGTGTGGATGCGAGTGAGCATGGCGCGGTATACGATTTCGGCGGCCTGGCCGCGGGCCTGCATGGTTCGCCAGAGCTCGACGCGATCTCGGATCGCCGGGATGAGCTCGATCGCGAGGATCAAGATCGACGTGCGCTCGCGCCATGTCGGCGCCTCGCAGCTGCGAAGGATGCTGTCGTAGAGGAGCGCCATCGCGCGATAGCTGCCGCCGGTCGCCGACAATCGCTCGCGCCACAGAAGAAGACGCTCTTCGAACGGCAGATCGGCCGCCGCCGAGCACGGGAGCGCCGAGTGCCCTACGGCGGCCAGGGCGAGCGGCGCGGCCGGCAGTTGTTTGTCCTTTCGATCCTTGTCGCTTCGTTCCTGATCGTTCGGCACATCGTTTCTCGCCTCCTTGTCTGCCGGCACGTTGCGCTTCGCTTCCGGTTTCGGCGCGGGTGCTTCCCGTTTTGGCGTTGACGATCTCGTGACCTGGACGGCGAGCTTCTGCGTGAGGGCCTCCCCCGGCGCTGCTGCCGCCAGGCCGCCGAGGCCGCCTCCAGTGAGGCCACCGCGTACGACGCCACCTTGCGCGCCGGCGCCTTTGCCGGAGGTTTCCAGTTCGATCATCCCAAAAGGTTGTGCATTCCCCCGCTGGTTGCCTCGCGCAGTCGCCTCTTGCTGACGCGCTCGATCGGGCGACGCCAGCGCCGACGCCGCGGGGGCCGATGATAACCCTCCGATCGGGCCGTCTTCTCCCTTGGCGCGCATGCCGGTTCCTCCTTCGCCGGCGATCGGAGCGATCGACTCTGCGCCGACTGCCCCGAAGGACCTTGTCTGCGACAGCAACCACGGCCAGCGCCACCAGGACTTCTTCCCATCGTCGCCGATCGCGATTTCGTTGGCTCGCTCGACCTCTCGCCGGTGCTCGTCGGCGGTGGGAACATAGAGCGAAGTAAATGGCGTGATCACGCCGGACCGCACGCCGACCTCGACGACGGCGGCCCTGCCCGCCCCCTCATCGAGCAGCTGGACCAGGCGGCCTTCCGCCCACCGCTTTCGTAGATCGCCGCCGTCGGCTAAGGGACGAATCGAAAGCGGCGTGGTCATCTCTCCGCCGCTGCCGCGCACGACGATCACGCGTGGCAGCTCGCCGACGACGCGCCCCACGACGATTGCCGACTCGTCGGCGACGAGGGCACCGAGCTCGCGGGGAAATACGCGATCGACTCCCGGGCCCAGATCGACCGAGGCACCGAGCCACACGGGGCGCTCGGCCTCCTCGAGCACGCGAAGCGCGGTCGTCGCCGCCTCGTGCGCATCGCCGATGCGAGCCGCGAACGCACCCCTCGAGATACCGTTCAGCAGGGCGAGGTTGGCGCGATCACCGATGCCGAGCCCGAACAGCCTGACCGGGTGCGGTAGGCGTTGCAGCCGCTCGCGCAGCTCGGGCACGGTGAGCTCGCCGACCGTCGGGTCGCCGTCGCCGACGTAGATGACGGCGCCCCGGCGTCGAGCGTCGAGGCGCGCCGCGGCCTCGGCCACGATCGCGCCGACGTCGGTCGCGCCGCCCCTGTCGATGTGGGCGAGGCCCGCTTGAATGGCCTCGCGCCGCTTGCCGTCCACCACCGCAAACACGTCGCTGCCGGGAGAGACCGCGCGCAGCGTCGCGTCCCCCGCCCATACCGCCGCGCGATCCTCGGGGCCCAGGTAGGCGAGCAGTGCCCCGGTCACCACGCGAGCAATCGCCATTGCGCTCGGCTCGGTTGCGGCCGACGTATCGACGACGATGGCAACGTCGAGCCCCCCCGGGGGTTCGTTGGCGCGGGTCGGGCGCACCGGGACCAAGAGGTAGTCGGACTCCGTTCTCGCGTCGCGCTCGATCTTGGCCGCATCGGCTGGAGGCATCGAGGCGAGATCGAGGCGGTGGCGCGCGAGGTAACCGATCGCGGTCTTCGAACCCTGATCGTAGAGCTCGACAGCGAGATCGGCGCGGGGCACCACGTCGAATCCTTTGACGAGGACGTGGTCTCCGATCTGCTTGCCATGCATTCCGACTCGAACCTCGTGCGCCTGAGCGCGGCCGAGATCCAAGTCGACGGTGAGCTCTTCGATGCGAGGCAGCATGGCGTCCGCTCCCTCGGCGGCCAGCGGGTAGACGTACAGCCGCCGCTCGCCGAGCGAGCCCTGGCGGCCGAGCCACTCCCCGTAGCGGGTGACGATCCTCCGCGTGGACCGCGCCCCCATCGGATAGAGCCGCGCTTTGAACACGCCGGGCGCATCCCATTCGAGGAGCGCGGGGTCGTCGGTCGATCCCTGGTAGACGTGCTCGCGGTATTGCGCGAGGGCCGCTTGCTTTTCTTTGACGTACGCCCATACCAGGTCCCCGTCGCGATCGACGCCGAACTTGTGCAGCGTCGCCCCTCTGGGCACGCGAAACTGGTAAATCCCCTCGACGGCGTCGGACGTTGGATTGAAAAACGTCTGATCGACTTCGGTGACTGCGAAATCGCCGTCAATGGTGACACGAACATCCATCCGCTGAATGGAGAGAGGAAAGCGCGGCTGCCCGCCGTCCGTCGGCTTGCGCGCTCCCACCGTACCGACGCCGAACGGCGCAGGTTGCGAAGATGGGTCGGTCGTTGCAAGTCCCCCGGTCCAATCGTCCCACGCCACCGCTGCGGTCTTCGTCGTCGTTCCGTCCGGCGACAGCACCAGAAGCTCGCCCGGGGAGGCGTGCGCTCCCCCATTCGTGCGCACGTCTCCCTCGACGACATACGCGGTGACGCTGCCATCGTCGCCGGTGTCGATGCTCGCGCGCACGCGCGACAGGTGAAGGAGACCCCGCGGCGTGCGAAGGTCGGCCGGTACGCTCGAAAGCGTGTCGACGAAGACTCTGCCCCGAGTGACATCGACAGCATCGGCGTGGACGACGACGGCGGCGGGACCCGCCACGAGGAGCGTCGCCCCGCCGTCGCGCCGAAGCCACGCCACGCCGCCAGCCTCGATGCCGATCTGCTCGCCGTCCACCAGCCGCTCGCGCGCGTAGGGTTCGCGAGGCCGTTCGTCGGGCAGCACGACGGTGACGCCGCGCTTGACCGCGCGGAGCTCGGCCAGTGTCTCGGCTCGCGACACCAACGGCGCCGTGGCAGGTTTTCTGCATCCCAGCCATCCGACAACCAGTGAAGCGACCACGACCACATGAAGTGAGCTCATTGAATGGTCTCCCCGGGCTGGAAAAGCGAACCTCCCCCTTGGACAACGGTTCTGCGCCATGGTTTCCGGCCGCGCGCCGCCTCCTCGAGCTGCGGCCTCGTTGACCAGCGTTCCACGGTAGGTCTCCCGAAGCGGATGTCATCCACGGTTTCACGCGTTAGACGGACGTAAGGCCAAAAAGAATCTCGGCGCTGGCCGCCCCCACCGCAGGTTCTGCAAAGGGCGAGACGGCATCGGCGGGCGACTCGCCACGTGCAGCCACGAGCCCCGGGCGCTTGCGATGCTCGGAGCGCGTGTTTGCCTGATGTATGCCGGATCGCAAGGCGATGGCGTACTTGGCGTTGGGATTGAGTTCACCTCTTGCTGGCGGCTGCCGCTCGCCGGACTGGTCCGGAACCTACACGGCGACGATCTCCCGGACTAATGAGGCTTAGGACTCTTCATGCGTGCTTCCGCGATTGCCCCTCTCATTTGGCTTTGGATGACGAGTTGTGGCGGGCCCGCCGGTCCTGGAGGGGCGTCGAGCGGCAGCAGCGCCGGTGGCGGGGGCGCTACCGATGGCGATAGCAGCGGCGCAGGAGGTAGTGGAGGCGTGGCGGGCGTTGGCGGAGCGGGAAGCGTCACGCCTGACGCCGGTCTCGATTCCGCCGCGGCGGACTCAGGGTCGGGCGACCCTTACTTTTCGATCTCGTTGCTTGCAAGAAGGGATGCACCTGGTGGTCGGGGTGATGGCCAGCGTGAGGTTGCCGGTCGTGATGTTTCCGCCGAACGAGAGGTTGGCCGCCTCCCGACGGCACGGCCATGAAGCCGCCAACGGAAATACGTGCCCGCCTCCGCGACGACGACCGTGTACTTCGTCACAAATCTGCCCCTTGACTTCGCGCCGCGTCGAACGCCCGTCGAGATTCTGGACGACGAGAAAGCCCAGCAGGCGAGGCTCGGTCCCGGTCACCGCCGCTCGTCGGCGAAGAGGGGCTCGAGTGAACCGGCCCTACGGCCGATCTGAGCTGTCACGTTCCTTGCGAACGCCGGTGCATGCATTTGCAGCGGTGCAAGGCTGCTCACTCGTCGTGTGCGTTCGAGCGCTTGGCCCGCCGCACCGCAGCGGTCGCTCGGCTGCTGGCGCTGGCCGCCATCGCCGCATGTAATGGCAGCGGATCGTCTGCAGATGCCTGCTTCACGAACAAGACTTCCACGAAGGCGAACGATACACGTTCGCTGTCGGAGGGCGGATGCTGGACGCTGCCCGTCGTGAATCGAGCCCGGATATTTCCGGCCCCCGGCCGGGCGGCTCAATTGGTCGACGGCACGATCATGGGCTCGGCGACGAGTCCGACCAATGGATTCGTCGTTCTCGCCACGATCACGTCGACTCCCGCCGAAAGCATGTTCACCGAGCTCACATTTCCGAATGCCACGCCTTATCGCTATGTGAAGTACAACGGTCCGCGGGGAAGCTACGGCGCGATTGCCGAGCTGGAATTCTACGCCGGGACCGAGAAGCTCGGCGGGGCCGGGTTCGGCGTGGCGGGCTCGCGGGACGACCCATGCAACACCTACGAGCGGGCGCTCGATGGGGACACCAGCACGTTCTTCGAGGGCTCGCTTGCCGACGGCAGCTACGTGGGACTCGATCTCGGCGGCGGCCACGCAGCACTCCCACCTCTCTTCAATCCCGTTGGCGGGCAGTACGACAACCCCACGACGGTGAGCCTCTCTACGGAGACCGCTGGCGGATCGATACGTTATACGGCTGACGGGAGCGATCCCGTCGCGGCAGGCCAGCCATACACGGGATCGATTCAGGTGGGGACCGGAACGACGACGATCAAGGCAGTCGCGAGCGCCAGCTGCATGCTCGACAGCGAGATGGCGCAGGCCACCTATCGCGTGGGAGTCCAGAGCAGCCCGACCAACCAGTCGTCGATCCACATTGGCAATAGTTTGACCGACACCATCGTAGGGTGGCTCGACGTCGTGGCGCACAGCGGGGGAGTCACGCTCGACTTTCGTCGATTCACCATCCCCGGCGCCGGCACGAAGTGGTTGTGGGACAATCCGACATCGGGATTCGGTGAGACGGACATCGTAAAATCTCTGCAAACGACGCCCTTCGATCACCTATCACTTCAGCCCTTCCCCAATGAGCCCTGTTTCCCCATCGGTGCCGGAAGCGATGCCGACTACGTCAATCGGTTCTACGGCCTAGCGAAGCAGGTGAATCCAAACGTGCTTCTCTGGATTTACCAGCAATGGCCGGACCCCCATGCTTGGAACGACTGCTTCTCCATCGGGGCCACGTGGACTCCATCCCCCTGGATTCCTCCGATTCCCAACCCCGCCACTTGGGAAGACGCGGTGAGCAATCAACTGTCCTATCAGGAGGCGGTCCGCAAGGGGGTCATGGACTTGAACGCCGGCAAGCCGGTCTACATCATCCCGGGCGGGCTCGCGTTGCGTAATCTCAAGAAGGAGATCCAAGCAGGGCACGTCCCCGGCTGGAGCGACTTCGTGACGCGCATCTTCGACCAGGGGGGGAACGACATTCACCTGGCGGCGCCGGGGCGATGGTTCATCACCCTCGTGTTTTACACGTGCATGTTCCAGCGAAGCCCGATCGGCGTCACTTACGAGAATACCGGTCTCAGCGCAGAACAGGCGGGAAAGCTCGAACAGATCGCTTGGGAGACAGTCAACGAGTATTCGCTGAGCGGCATCAATCGTTGATTCGTTCGCCTCGGACAAGCATGTGCCGAAGCGAGCGCCTGCCTCGACGAGCATCTTCAAACCATAGCGTCGCAAAGTATCACGCGTGACGCTGTTCGAGTCTTTCTCGGCGTGTCGCCGCGTTGCGTGCCCGCGGCTGGAACCTCTCGATAGCGTGCGCAACCGCGATGTCGACGGACAGCGCGCCGGGGCCGAACAGAGCGAGGTAAACGAGCAGGGGAATGTACGCAAACTCCACCGTTCCGAAGAGATCCTGCAGACCGTGGATTTCGGCGGCCTTGGCGGTAACGAGCGCAACGATCATCGTGGCGATGAGGGGAATGGTGGCGATCCGGGTCGCGAGTCCGAGCAGCAAGAGTATGCCGCAGATGAACTCGCAGTAGCCCACCAGCCCGGCGTTGAAGGATGGCGCCGGAATGCCCCAGCTCGAAAAGAACTCGGTCACCTTGCCGAGGTTATGGAGCTTTCCCCATCATCCCGTCGAAACGAACACCACGCCGATCGTGATGCGCGCGAGGAGCGGCGGCAGCCAGTTGAGCCGTGCGAAAATGGCGAGTAGCTTTCCGCGCCAGGACTTCAGCGTCCAGGTCGTGCCTGATGGTTCTCTCTCGATCATCGCTCGCTCCTATTTCTTTCCTCCGCAGGAACCGGCTCCGCAGCTGGCCTCGCGCCCGCCCCCTTCTCGGCTGCGCGCGTTGGTCGGTTTGCTGCCGCTCTTCTGTTTTGGCTCGGGCTCGGTCTCTGCCGCCCCCGCTTGTTCGGGTGTCGGAGCAGCCTGGGCTGGATTCGCGGTTGCGATGCTGTACGCCGAGAGTCCGACGCCAAGCGCAGCTGCCGCCATGGCGAGAAGCGTGACCCTCCTGGTCTCCTGGTCCACCGGCCACCTCCATGGCGAACATGGAGCCGCAAGAATATGGGCCGATCGAGCGAAAGCCGGAGCCGCGCTCGGCTGAGTCGAGAGGCGAGTGGGCAACCATATCAGTGCTCCGTTTACATCGACCTGATGAGTTTTTCGGCCGATCGTTGCCGTGGACGTGGTCCTAACGTCAACATCGCCGTCAACGACCACGTCTGCCTCAAGGGAAACACGCCACTAGGTGAGCGGGGGAACCGGCGGGCGTCCACCGCTGATCGGGCGCAAAGTGCGACGGGTGATCAAAGGCGACGACAAAACGAGCGCGATCCCGAATAGGAAGGTCAGCCACGTGAGCCATGCCGCAACGCCAGCGGCGAGGGCGACGATCCACAGGAGCAATGTCACCATTCCGAGCACCACCGCCGTGTAGGCTTCGGATTGTCGCAAGCGCACGACCGAACCGGCGATCGCGAGCACGCCAATGACGATCTCGAGCCAACCGAGCCAGGCCTCCTGCGCGAGCCCGAACAGGCCGAGGATCAGGATCCCGATACCGAGAGCAGCAACGACTGGTTTCATCTGACCGCCTCCCGCACGCATTTTCGCTGCGTGCAACATCCCCTAACGCACTCATGCACATGCAGCATTCGTGCTAACGATCGCGGCCGCAGCTCGATCGTTTGGCGAGCGGGCCGGCGAGGTCAGGAACTTTGACGGACAGCAGCCAGAACGCCGTCGATCTTCAACGGCTTGAAGAGCACCCGACGCATCTCGACTTTGTTCACCAACGTGCGGAACGCAGTCATGAAAACGACCGGGATAGAGCCGAGCGTGCGGTCGGCGTGTAGGCGATCGGACAGCTCGAGCCCGGTCATGACCGGCATCATGAGATCGAGCAAAATAACGCAGGGGCGTGGCTGGCCTTCGCACTGCAAGAGCTCCATCGCTTCGCGGCCGTTGCTGGCGCCCAGCGTCGCAAATCCTTCATCCTCCAGAATCGCACGCAGCGACTCGCGAAGATCGTGGTCGTCATCCACCACGAGCACGACGTGCGGATCGCGCGCGATCGTGACCGCCAGCTGCACCGGTGACTTCACCACGTTACCCCCATGAAAAGTAACTATCAAAACGATCGCCATTTCGGTCTAGGAAAACCGGCGAGCACGACGAAAGTCCGAGCAGCGAGGTGAGGCGATCAGGCCCGGATCATTCTCTCGCGACGATCATCTTCGCGTCCGCTCATCACACTTTGGCAATGGCGTAGCGGACCGGCCGACCATTGAGCTCTGCCGGCTCGGTGCTCGTGTCGTCCTGCCGGAAATCGACGGCCAGGACGTCTTCGGCGATCGTCGCCTTGTGTCGGTGGAGGGCGGATAGAACCTCCTCGTCGGCGCTGTGGAAACGCACCTTGATTCGGTCGCTCACGTCGAGACCCGCGTTCTTGCGCGCCTGCTGGAGCACGCTGTTGAATTCCCTCGCGAGTCCCTCCTGGACGAGCTCGGGGGTGAGCTTCGGGTCGAGGGCGACCATGACGGCGCCGGCAGAGGCGACGACCGAGCCTTCTTTCGGAATTCGGGTGAGAAGTACGTCGCCGAGGCCGATGGCAACGCCTTCGACGACCAGCGTGCGCCCCCGCTCGAGCTCGTTCACCTCCGCGAACCCCCAGCGTTTGAGCGCCTCACCGATTGGCTTGAGTTTCGGCGCGGCGCGCTCACGGAGCGCGGCGAAGTTCGGCTTGACGTTCAGTGCGCAGAACGCCGCTTCCTCGTCGCTCGTATCGACGCGCTTCACATTGAGCTCGTCGGCGATCAGGCCGGCCCCGAGCCGCGCGGCCCCGGTGACCGCCGGGTCGCGGCTGACGACGGAGAGCGAGGCGAGTGGTTGACGGACCTTCAGTCGCTGGTCCTCCCGCAGCTTGCGTCCCAGACCCACGATCGAGCGCACGATGGCCATGCGCTCTTCGAGCGCACTGTCGATTCGCGCCGCATTCACTTGGGGATAGTCACAAAAGTGCACGCTGGCCGGCGCCTCGATGTCCACCTGCCGCACGAGGTGTTGGTAAACGTACTCGCTCAGAAATGGCATGAAGGGGGCCATCACCTTGGCGAACGTGACGAGCACCTCGTAGAGCGTTGCGTACGCATCGGCCTTGTCCGCGTCGTCGTCACTCTTCCAGAACCGCCGCCGCGACAAGCGGATGTACCAGTTGGTGAGCACGTCGATGAACCAGGTGAGCCGTGGCACGACGTTGTAAAGGCGGTAGCCCTCCATCTCGCGATTGACATCGGAGATGAGACTTTCGAGTCCAGACAGGACAAAACGATCGAGCTCGGCCCGCTCCGCGTTCGCGCGCTCTTTCTTGTCGCCCGGTTGCCAGCCGTCGACGCGCGCGTAGGTGGTGAAAAACGAAAGCGCGTTCCAATACGGGAGCACCACCGTGCGCACGATTTCTTTCAAACCGGTCTCGCTGAACCGCAGGGGCTCGGCCCGAACGACCGGCGAATTGATGAGATACGCCCGCAGGGGATCGGCCCCGATCTCGTTCAGGATCTGCACGGGGTCCGGGTAGTTCTTCTTGCGCTTCGACATCTTGCGGCCGTCTTCGGCCAGCACCAAGCCGTTGACGACGACGTTCTTGAAGGCAGGCTTGTCGAAGAGGGCCGTCGACAAGGCCAGGAGGTAGTAGAACCAGGCGCGAGTCTGATCGAGCCCTTCGGCGATGAAGTCGGCCGGAAAGTTTTCTTCGAACGATTGCTTGTTCTCGAACGGATAATGCTTCTGGCCGTAGGGCATCGATCCCGATTCGAACCAACAGTCGAGGACTTCGGGGGTACGGCGATAGCGCTTGCCGTCTTTGGTGAACTCGACCTGGTCGACGATGTGCTTGTGCAGGTCGGTGATCCGCACGCCGGAAAGCTTCTCGAGCTCCGCCACCGAGCCGACGCACACCATGTCCGACCCGTCTTCGGCGATCCAGATCGGGAGGCACGAGCCCCAGTAGCGGTTGCGACTGATGTTCCAATCGCGGGCGTCGCGGATCCAATTGCCGAAACGGTTCTTGCCGACCGCCTCCGGGACCCACGTGATCAGGTCGTTGTTCGCCGCCATCTTGTCGCGAAGATCTTCGATCCGTACGTACCAGGCATCGATGGCGCGGTAGATGAGCGGCGTGTCGGTTCGATAATCGAAGGGATAGCTATGAACGATGGTCGACTGATGGACGAGCTTCCCGTCTTCTTTCAGCCTTCGAATGATGGCTTTGTCGGCGTCCTTGCAGAACTGCCCCTCGACGTCCGGCACTTGCGACGTGAATCGGCATTCCTCGTCGAGAGGGTCGACGAGCTCGACACCTTCGCGCCGGCAAATGCGATAGTCGTCTTCGCCGTACGCCGGCGCCATGTGAACGACGCCGGTTCCGTCGCCGGTCGACACGAAGTCGTCGGCGAAAATTCGGAACGCCCTGGGGTGCTCGGCGAAGTAGGGCAGAAGGGGCTCATACGTTTGGCCAACCAGCTCGCGGCCGCGAAACGTTCGCACCGTCCGGTATTCGTCGGCTTTCTTGTAGTAGGCCGCGAGCCGCTCGCTGGCGAGCAGATAGCGCTCCTTGGACGCAATGTCCTCGACCACCTGGTACTCGATTTCGGGCCCCACGCAGAGCGCCAGATTCGACGGGAGCGTCCATGGCGTGGTGGTCCACGCGAGCACGTGCACCGCGCCGCCCACGCCGAGGTCGTCGCGCAAGCGGAACTTCACGGTGATGGCAGGGTCCTGAATGTCTTGATAGTTGCTGCTCGCCTCGAGGTTGGAGAGCGGCGTCGCGAGCTTCCAGCTGTAGGCGACCACGCGGTGCGCTTTGTAGATGCGGCCCTGCTTCCAGAGCTGCTGGATGACCCACCACACCGACTCCATGAACGATGGGTCCATCGTCTTGTAGTCGTTGTCGAAGTCGACCCATCGGCCCATGCGGGTGACGATGGAGCGCCACTCGGCGACATAGCGCTGCACCATCGAGCGGCACTGCTCGTTGAAGGCGGCGACTCCGATTCGGCGGATGTCCGGCGCCCCTTGCAGCCCGAGTGCCTCTTGCGCGAGGTTCTCGATGGGTAGCCCATGGCAGTCCCATCCGAAGCGGCGCTCCACGTGGTAGCCCCGCATGCACCAGTAGCGCGGGATGATGTCTTTGATGGTCCCCGCCAGAAGGTGCCCGTAGTGCGGCGTGCCCGTCGCGAAGGGGGGACCGTCGTAGAACACGAACTCCGGCCCTGCTTCCCTCCGCCTGTTCGACTCCTGGAATGCATCGACGCGCTTCCACAGCGCGATCACTTGCTCCTCGATCGCGGGGAAGCTGACGGCGGTAGGAAGTTTCTCGAACGGGCTGGATCGGGCGTTCATTGCGGTGGGGGCTATACATAGCAAACCCCAACGCGCGGGGCCGCTCGAGCCTTCGAGCGGCTTTGCGGCAGGTAAGTATACTTACGTGGCGGCCGCGGCGACCAGAGTCACGCGTTGGGTGGCGGTTGGCTGCGCATGCGCGAGCTGAGCAACACCTTCGCGAGAACCTTGACGACGGGAAGCGCGTTTTCCGCGTGCGGCTCGGCGACGTGAATGGGGGGTACGCCCGAGAGGGTCGCCCACTCCTGCGTCAACGCGGCGCTGCCGAAGATCACCGTGGGTACCGCGATCTTGCCAGGCCGGAGCACGCGGCTCAGCCGCTCGAGGGCAGCACTTGAATAGTGCATCCCTTGGCCCAGGCCGTCGGTGAGCACGAGCGCATCGAGATAAGGAACGAGTTTTTCGAGCGCCGCGCCCTTGGCATCGTCGCTCCAGGGATCGACGGGGAAGCGATCGAAGACGATACGCGGTCGATAGGCCTGCACTTCGCGCAGCTGAAGCTCACCGTTTTCGAGACCGAGCGGTGTGAGAAACACGTCGTTGGCCCCGCCCAGCACGACGACTTCGATGCGTATCTCGTGATGTTGTCCATCTACAGTAGGCATCTTGTCTCCGTGTCTTAGTAGCCTAGCGCAACCGTGCCCCGAACTGTGCGCCCTCGTTCGCCCACATCGGAGCCGAACGGTGCCGAACGTGGTACGCTTCGACGCGCAGATGGATCCGGCACTGGTGGAGCTCTGCCAATGTCCTCGATGCGGCGAGCGGATCGAGGCACCTCCGGGCGACGTTCGGTGCGCGGGCTGTGGAATTCACTTTCCGGTCGTGGGCAGTATTCCCTGCCTGTTCGCTGAACCGGAACGCAAGATCGCGCAATGGCGAGGTGAGGTGCACCATTACCGAGATCTCGTCGAACGAAGCGTGCGTTCGATCGAAGAACAACTCGAGCAGTTTGCCATGCTCGCCACGACACGTCGCAGGCTCGAACGCCTCCTCGCCGCGAACCGGCAGAACGGCGAAACCGTTTTGAGCATGCTTCGCGCAGCCAACCTGACGCCAGAGCCCGGAGACGACCAGAACCGCGATTTTACGATGATCGAGTACTACGATCACATTCTCCGAGACTGGGCGCCGGACGCATCGAGCAGCGACGAGAATGCCGGCGCGCGCGAGCTCGTGCTCGAGGTGCTCGGCGACGACAGGCGCCTCGGCCGCATGGTCGTGCTCGGGGCGGGAGCCTGCCGGCTTGCCCATGACTTGCACCAGACATGTCGGCCGGAGCTGACCCTCGCGCTCGATATGAATCCGCTTCTTCTACTCGCCGCACAGCGGATCGTCATCGGGGAGGGGCTTCGCCTCTTCGAATTTCCGGCCGTGCCGGCGAGCTTGGACTCGGTGTGCGTGGAGCGGCAGCTCTCTGCCGCGGGGAGCTTGCTCGACCACTTTCATCTCGTTTTGGCCGACGCGTTCGCGATGCCGCTGCGCGCGGGAGCGTTCGACACGGTGGTGACGCCATGGTTCATCGACATCGTTCCCGTCGACCTGCGCGACACGCTCGGCGTGATCCACCGTCTGCTCGCCCCGGGAGGTCGTTGGATCAACTACGGTCCGCTCCATTACCGACAAGACCATCCGGTGGCGCAGCGCTATACGGCCGACGAGGTTTTCACCCTCTCGGCTCTCGCCGGCTTCGACGTCTCGGAGAAACGAATCGGTCGAATCGATCTGCTGACGTCACAAGCCTCGGCGCGCTCGAGAACCGAGCAGGTGGTCGCCTCGGCCGCGTGCAAGGCCGACCCGCCGCCGCTTCGCTTCGACGGGCAAGTGCCTGCTTGGCTGTTGTTGGCTCACCTGCCGATTCCGCGCTTCGCGGGACTCGACGGGTACCGGCCCGAACATGGCGTGCTCGCTTACGTCGCCCGAAAGATCGACGGCAAAGCGACGCTCGGCGATATCGCGGCCTGCATGATCCAGGAGCACGGGGCGCGGAAAGACGCCGCGCTCCACGGTACGCGCGCGCTCGTGACCATCGTGTACCAGGCGTGCTACGAACGATCGCGGTGAAGCTTCATTCCGTATCGGGCTCCACCGCCGCGACGATCTGTCGCGCCCGCATTCCGTCGAGCGTCAATTCGGCGACGAGGGCGCGCGCCAGAGCTTCGACCGAGGGCCATGCGTCGGCAACGAGGATGTGCGCGGCGTTCAACAGGCGTTCACCCGCTTGGGCCAGCATCTCCGGTGTCGGAGGCTGATCGAACAGCTTGAACGTGAGCTCGCGCGCCATCCGGAAATCCAACCAGGCGGCGCGACGCGCGCGTTCTTCCGAGCTCGGTCGCAGCTTCACCTGTGCCGCGTATCCCGCGTAAAGACCGATGGCGCAGGGCTCCCAAAAACGATGGCCTTCCGGCCCCTCGGTCGGATCGACGGATTCTTCGCAAGCGCCGAGCACTTTTCGCACGATTCCGTGGTCAGCCCGCAGTCGCGGTTCGACGGTCACGAGCTCGAAACCTTCTTGGGGCAAGAGCGTATAGCGCGCGACGAAATGACCTGCTTCGTGGAAAGCGACCTCCTCGATATCGACCTCGTGCGAATCCTCCATCGATGCCCACATGCCGCGAGCCTAGGGCGTCCCGCTGGGATTCTTCAAGCTCGTCGCGCGGCCGACCGCGATCATTCGGCGAATTGCCGGCTCACCCATCGTTCGGCCTCCCCCGCATCGATCCCGACGCGGGCGAATCCAGGAAGGATGACGCCCTGCACGACCCCGAGAACCAGCGCTCGGTGTTGCGAGCGGGGCGAAGCCCGTGACCGGGAACTTCGGCAACGAGATCGGCGGTATGCGTCAGCGACAGTTCGCCAGCAATAGCTTGCCCGAAAGCACCAGGTCCGCCTTGCCGTCACCGTTGACGTCGCCTGCTGTGAGAAACGCCTCCTCACTTTCGTGCCACGCGTCGTACGGCACGCGGGTATACGAACCATCGGGCTGCGCCAAGAGCTCGAAAAACCGATAGGGAGCGCCGGTGCTGTTGATGGCGAGCGCAATGTCGAGGCGGCAGCCGGATGCTGCTAATTCCAGGTTGGGCCCGGCGCTCTGGCTGGGCACTCCCGCCTACATCGTCGAACCATTGCCATGAGTGTGAACTCAACGCTCCGACGCGGCGAGCAAAGCACGAACGCGAGGAGCGAAGTCGGCATTGGGAAAGCGCGCGATGTACGCGCGGAGATCGGGCTCGGCGCCGGTGCGGTCGCCCTCGCGTATGCGGCACACGACGCGACCCCGAAGGGCTCGCTCCGCCCATTTGTTCGACAGGGGACGCGCGAGAGCGTTGCTGAAATCGCGCACCGCGGACGCGCAATCCGACGATGCGCGCAGTTCGCCACGCGTGACGAGCAGCTCCTCGGTGCGCGGACCGTCGTCCAGAGAGAGTCGTTGGAGGAGAGCGAGAGCTTCCGCCCGTCGGCCGAGCGCGAGGAGCGCGTCGATTCGTAGGAGGTCGGCGTTCGCACGCAAACGTCCATCGGGAAAGCTTTGGCGGTGTTCGTCGAGCAATGCCAGCGTGAGCCGCGGGTTGGCCTCCGATCGCAGGCTCTCGATCGCGCGGCGAAGCAGTCGTGCTTCGGCGCCCAACGTCGACGCCGACTCCGCCGTCGAGGAAGATGTTTCGCCAGGGGACGGCGGCGTCGACGACGACAGCGTCGACGATGGCGAGCCGATGCTCGGCCTTTTCGGCAGCGATCGCGTCGCTGGTGGCAATGTCTCGTCGGCGGCTCGGATCGACGAAGGCACTTCTTGCGCGATGGGCTGCTCCGGCGCCGGTTCGAGAGGCATCGTCGGAATGGATGGCCCGCGCTCCAGCTCGTGCGCGGGCACGGCGACCCCTGACTCCGCCGGGGGCGCGCGCCATCGAACCAGCGGCCAGCGGCCGAGCCGAACGACGGCGGCAGCGCTCCCCGCGCAAAGAGCGACGATGATGGCGAGCACTGCGTAGTAAAGCCGCGGCCGCGATGCTCTTCGCGCGGGAAAAGCAAGCCGCCGGCCGATCGCCTTCACATGCGCATCGGGCAGACCAGCAAGCCCGATGACATGTCGAAGGCAGACGCCGATCTTCTCGTCCAGAGAATCTCCGGCACCGCCTTCGACGAATCGACGTTCGTCGTGCCCGCCGTGCTCATTCGAATTCACGGCGTTCCCCCCCTTCGCTGATTCAATGGGCTCGGTCCCTCGACTCGGGCGAAGGCCTTTCGCAACCGCTGGCGCGCCCGCGAGAGCTGCACCCAAACGGTTCCCACCGTGCACCCGGTGACCGACGAGATCTCGTCGGCCGGCAGGCCGTCGATTTCGAAAAGAATGAGCGCTGTGCGCTCACCCTCGGGGAGCGTATCGAGAATGCGATAGGCGAGCTCACACGCGCGGCGGCTCTCGAGCGCGTGGAGGGGCGTTCGCTGGTCGGCGGTCCCCTCCTCCAGAGCAGGATTGAACCGCAGCCATCGTGCCCACCGCCGCTTGCGTCTTTGGTTCTGCGTCACCCGAAACGTGATCTCGTGCAGCCAGGTGGTGATTTTTGCGTCACCGCGGTATTCGTGCAGACGCCGATGCGCGATGAGGAACACTTCTTGGAGCGCATCTTCGACATCGCCCGCAGGCCCGAGCAGACGACGGGCCCACAGCGCCACCTTGGTCGCATGATCGCGGTAGAGATCAGCCAGGTTCAGCGCGGCATCGGCTGGACGCTCGCCAGGCGCCATGCCGTCTTGCGTCACACCACTGAAAGGCCCGTCGACCTCTTCCGCGTCCACAAGTGGCCCGGAAACGATGGAACGGACGAGGCTCATGCACTGCTCCGCTCGATGAGTGTCATGACCGGGGTCCCACCTTAATGACGGCCACACCTTCGCGCGCGGACGGATCATGTGACGCATCATCGGCCGAAAAGAACCCCCGCTAGCACGTAGACCCCCCACGCAGGTAGACGCGCCTCGGCCTGCGTGGGCAGCTCGTAGGCGACCACCGGCGAAGGCCAGACGGCAAGAGCCCCTTCGATCCACGGCTGCACGCCACCCTCGACCATGGAGAATCTCGCGGCGCCCATGAACGAGAACTCCAAACCGCCGTCGCTGCGGTTGTCGCTGAATGCTTCGCCGGTGCTGCGAACCCATCCGAGGTAGGCGCCGACATGTCCCTCGGCGACGAGGCTGCTGGTGGCCCACGCCAACTTGGGACCTCCGCCGATCATGAAGCGGTTCCAATGGACCTGGCCATGCGGCAGCTCGACCGTGCCCCATCCCGCGAATCCACCTCCGAGGCGCACACCTAGGGCGCCGGCGCCGGGAGCCAGGGACCCGTTCGCCATCACCGCGGGCGAAAACGCCTGGTCAGCGAGTACCCCGCCCACCCCGAGTGCCACGTCCCACGTCCGGCGGCGCGGCGATCGCGGGATTTCGGAAGGGGCCGCTGGAGGCGACAACGAGAGACCATCTCTTCGAGCTTCGTCGTTTTCCCAACTCGCGAGGATGACGGCAGCCGCCTCCGCCAAATCGTCGCAATCGGTACCCTCGACAGTCTGCGTCCCGACGTGGCGCCCGTCGGCGCGCGAAAGCGAGATCCACAGGGTGGAGCCTTGGCGAGAGATGTCCCCGACGTCAGCAGGATGATTCGACGCACGCACGAGCGGCGCCAGTTTGGCCGCCACGTCCGATGGCGAGGGGCAGGCGGACGTTCCTCGCACGATCACTGCCTCGAGTGCGGCAGCCCAGACGTAAGCGGGCCAAGGCATCGGTCCGCAGGATAATCCAAACCGGTGACCTCCGAAATCATGCTCGCTGTCCAAATTGATCGTTCAAATAGTGTCAGGCAGTGACACTCATGGAAGGAAGAGATTGCGAAGGATGACCTGCCTGCGTGTCGCTCTCCCTGCTGTCGCCGCGTGCCTTTTCGGTTGCGGTGACAGAGTGCTCGGCGGCGTCGCGAGCGACGACAATGTCGCGAACGACGCAGGTATCACGAGTGGCGGGTCCAACGGATGCGCAACTTATGTCGCGGGCAGCCTGGAGCAACCCGGAATGTCGGCCGCGGACTACTGCACGCTCGCCGCGAAGGTGTGTGGCTTTGACGCGCCGGGAACTGGAGGCTTCTACGTCGACATGGTCGACTGCGAGAGGAAGTATGTGGCTCAGTCGGAAACCGGTCGATCGTGCAGCGCAGGGCGGCTCTGCGAGGCACAAGCAACCGGCAGCGCGTCGTTTTGTGAAAGCGCCGTTTACGGGTGCATCCGCCCCTGATCAACCCACGGCCGTTCCACACGATGCGAATTAAGGATTGGTCTGCGAGCGACACGCAAGACTGAGCCTCTCGGGGGAAAGGACTCAACTGCAGTTCCCACCGTTCGCAGGCGTTGCTCGCACTTGCTTGGCAAGGAGGACCACCATGTCGCAGCGTAAGATTGGCATTCATTGGCTTTGCGTTGGTTTGTTCGCAGGACCCCTCGTTTGGACTTCATGCAGCGGCGAAGACTCGTCGGTCATTGGAGCAACGAGCGGGAGCGGCACGGCTGGCACTCGACAAGGAACCGCAAGCACCACGACCAGCACGAGCAGCACGACCACCAGCGGCGGCGCGGGTGGCTCTTCCAGCGCATCGACTACGACAACCACCACCGGTTCGGGCGGCGCAACGACCACGAGCACCACCGGTCCCGGTGGCACCGCGACCGGCGGTAGCGGTGGGTCCGGCGGGACGAGCGGCGGTACCGCGACCGGCGGCAGCGCAGGCATGGGCGGCTCACCCGGAACAGGCGGCGGCAGCGCGGGCAACGATGCAGGTGCGGGATGCCCTGCCAGCGCGCCTTGGCCCGTCAACGGCATGCAACAGCGCTGCTCGCTCCCCCCCACCATCGACTGTCGCTATCCGGTCTTTTCTGGTGATGCGCAGCTACGCCTGCATTGCACGTGCGACAATGGAGGGTGGGTCTGCCACGATTGAAGCTCGAGAGCGCGTTTCCTGCTAGTCAGCAGACGCGATGTTCAGCTGGCTCCAACGCATTCTCTCCTACGCCCGCTCGAGCCAGCTACTTGTGGCCATCGGTTGTATGCTCGGTCTGGCCGCACTTCCGATCGGCTTCTTCACGGATGATTACACGTTCGTCGCGCGGCTCGACGGGCACTTACCTAAACCTCCGACGGTGTTCGGCCTCTACGACTTCGTGGGAACCGACCGCGCGGAAACGTCGACCTTCATCCGCCAAGGACCCTTCCCTTGGTGGACCGCTCTCGACCTGAAGCTCCGTTTCTGGCGACCCTTGTCGAGCGCGCTGTTCGCGTTCGACCACGCGGTCTTCGGGCACGCGCCGCTCGGCTATCACCTGCACGCTCTCGTTTGGTACGGCCTGTTGCTCGGCGGCGTCGCATCGCTCTTTCGTCGGGTGATGTCGGTCCCGCTGCGTCGCTTTTGTCTGTTGGTTTTCGTGTTGAGCGCCGCGCACAGCGAACCCGTCGGATGGCTCTCCAGCCGTCACCTACTCATCGCGGCGGTGCCGTCGCTCTGGGGACTCGTCGCCCATGTCGCCTACCGCGAGCGTGGTTTTCGGGCAGGTCGATGGCTCGCGCCGCTCGGCCTTTTGGTAGGCCTTTTGGGCGGTGAGGCCGCCCTCGGAGTGGCGATGTTTTGGATCGCTTACGAGCTAACCGGACACAGTCGAACGAGTGCACGGGGCGTCGAGCTCGGCCATCTCGCGACGCCGGTCGCGATGGTGCTCGTGTACCTCATTGGTTACAAGGTCGCCGGCTTCGGCTCTGCCCACAACGCGGCCTATTTCGAACCGCTCTCCGATCCCACGAGCTTTGCTCTCGCCACGGCTCGCCGAATGCCGATCTTGCTCGGCGAGATGATCCTCGGAATGCCCTCGGCCCTCGTGGTGGCGCTCGATCCCACCCCTTTCATCGTCCTCGGCCTTCTGGCGACGCTCGCCGTGGCCGCGCTGGTGGTCGACGTGTGCAAGGAGCTCGGTCCCACCGGCTTTCTTTGAAAGTCTACGGCGGCGGGCACGACCAATTCACCGGGCAGCCGTCGCGCGGGATGAAGGTGGCACTATCGCCGATGATGCAGTCAGGGACGCAAACGCTATCCCAGGAAAACGGCGGGAGAAGCGAGAACGACACGTGGCAACTTTGCGGCGTGTGACCGGGAAGCTGGTCGGTGGGGGCGCAGAGGTAGACGTCAGGATTGAGCAGGGGGCAATCGCGCCGGGCAAGGTTGCTCTCCTGGTTATCGGGGATTTGGCTGCGCGGGACGCAAGTGCCGGTAGCGCTGCAGCAAGTCGGGAACTTGAACGGGAGGGCCGGCGCTGCTTCGTCACAGCCGATCGTGCCGCAAGCACCGGTGCTCGCGCCGGTGAGAGGATCGTTGCAGGGTACGCAACGCTGGATCGTCGAGCAGTTCGCGGTTTCCAGCGTCGGTCGCGAGGATACCGCCGGAAGGCACGTGGAAAGACATCGCCCCTGCGAAGCCGTGCCGGCAAACGCCGTGCAGTTGACCGGGTTCACGTTGCCGCCCGAGCTGATCAAGTCGTCGGGCGTGCAGCGCCCGGCGGTGGCGCCGCTTCCACAGGTCGCGAGTTGGCCGGCCACGGTCGGCGGCACGTACGCGCTCGGCAAGCAGTGCGCTCCCGAGCAGCTGGGGCTGCACCCAGGCAGAATCGTGGGGTTGATCACCGCCGGCCCACTCCAGGGACAGGTCAAGGTCACCGGAGCCCTCGTCGGGGCATCGCAGCCGAGTGAGCATGCGCCGGTGGGGGCCGTCGGCTGCGACGAAGTCGGGTCGTAACAGGGCACGCACTTCTGTCCCGCTGCACAGTTTGCCTGAGGAAGAAGCGGCTGCGACGCGACCGACGGCAGGCAGGAAGACAGACAGCGCCCCTCGGCGCCCGCGATCGAGGTACAGGTGGGCGGATTGAAATGATTGGCCGTCGAGATGATCGGATCCGGCGTGCAGTAACCGCCTGGGCACGGCGCGAGGAGACTGCGCTGAGCCGCCGGCACCAGCGCCGCGGGGAGGCAGTGCGAGCCGCTGCAAGCCGGGCTGCACGCCGGCAGCTTGGATGGCTCGAGAACCGCTGGACCGGTCCACGGACAGGTCAAAGTGACCGGCTCCTGTTTGGGCATGTCGCACCCGAACGAACAGGCTCCGGTTGCGGCCGTCGGGGTCGCCGAGGTGGGATCGTAGCAGGGGGCGCATCGGGTCCCGGCCGGGCAGGTGGACTGCGGTAGGAGGCTCGCTTGGGCCGCGATGCCGGGAAGACAGGTGGACAAACATCGCCCTTCTGCGCCCGCGAGTGACACGCAGCTCGTCGGCACGTAGTGGTTCGCGCTGGAGATGATGGGATCGGGCAGACAGTAACCACCGGTACAAGGCGCAAGCTGGCCTCTCTGGTCGGCGGGCACGAGCACCGCAGGAACGCAGTGCATGCCGCCGCACGCCGGCTCACAACCGGGCAGCGTCGTCGGATCGATCACCGGAGGCCCGGTCCACGGACAGGTCAACGTGAGCGGCGGGTTCTTCGGAGCGTCGCACGCGAGGCTGCAGGCTCCGGTGGGCGCGGTTGGGTCAGCCGACGTCGGGTCGAAGCAGGGCACGCATTTCTCGTTGGCCGCGCAGACGTCCGTCGGCAAGAGCGAGGCTCTCGAAGCGACGTCCGGTAGACAGGTCGACAAGCAACGCCCCTCCACGCCCGCGATCGAATTGCACGACTTCGGCACGAAATTGCCGCTGGACGAGATGAGCGGATCGGGTGCGCAGAAACCAGCCACGTTGCCGCTTGCCGTGCAGGCGCTCAAAAGCTTCTGCTGGGCGGCAGGAACGAAACTCGCCGGTACGCAGTGCGCGCCGCCACAGGCCGGATTGCACGCAGCGAATCCGGCGGGATCGACGAGCGGCGGGCCATCGTAGGGACACTTGATGCCGGCGTCGCCTCCGTCCTGGCCTGCGTCTTGGCTCGCGCAAATGAGTTGGTTCAGCTCGCAAGCGCCCGTGGGCTGCCCATCGAGAGGGTTCTTGCAGGGGATGCACAGTTCCCCTTCTCCGCAGCCATCCTGTCCGAGGAGTGCGGTGGTCGGGTTGTTGGCGACGAGGGGCAAGCACTTCGACAAGCACGCGCCCGGCGCGCCGACCAGGGCCGACGTGCAAGCGGCAGGTTTATATTGCCCCCCCGCGCGAATGATCGGATCCGGCATGCACATCGACTTGCCGTCCGCGCACGCCTGAAGCTCGGTCGCGAGACGCGGCAGGATCTCACCCGACGGGACGCAGTGGGCGGGGCCGTTGTCACAACAGGCCTGCAGGCCGCGCGCCGCCGGATCGTAGCCCGGCTGCGGTTCGGGAACGCAGGGGTCGAAGGTTCGCGTGCCGGTCGACCCATCGACGGACGTCGACGCGTCGCGCGCGTCGTTCCGTCGATCGGCGCTCGCCGCATCGCGCGCGCCCGCGGACGGGTCATCCGTCGCGGATTCGTCCCCTCCGCAAGAGAACAAGGCAAAAAGGAGCAGAATGACGATGTACGGCTTCACACGTCCCCGCGAACAAGATACCACCGTTCGCGGTGTTTGGCCGTCCTCTGGCCCAGCCGGACGCGGCCGTTCCCCTCAGCGTCGGCTCAAGCGCGCAGCTCCGGCATCGGCTTGCCCAATTCCGGGTCCCCGAAGTGGTCGACGGGAACATCCATGGCATTGCAAATTTCTGCCAGAACACCCATCATGGGCTTGCCCGGATTGGGGATGCATTGCCCGGTCTTGAAGTATCCCCCGCACTTTCCAGCCAAAATCCAGGGGAGCTTCTGCGCGCCGTGGGTGTCGCCCGCCTCCATGTGGTTGGCCCACAAAACGCAAGTGTGATCGAGCATCGTCTCGTTCAGGCCTTCGGGGATGTTCCGCAGCATCGTCAACATGTCGGCAAACCGCGCCATGCACCACGTATCGACGGTCTTCTTGTCGTCCGTGCCGTCGGGCCGGACGGGCCTGTGGCCGAGGTCGTGCCAATTGCGTAGCGCCTGGTAACCGTTGCCTTCGGTGGGGACACCCGGAACGAAGTCGAAAACGATGGCGCCTCCCGTCGCATCGCCGAACTGCAACGTGCCGACGCGGGTCACGTCGCACTTGAGAGCCGCCACGATGAGCTGCATCTGTAGATTGAGAACGAGCGGGACGTTGGCGTTGGCCTTGATGTCGATCGGCTTGGCGGGATCGCCGCTGAACACGACGCCACATTGCCCGATGGGCGTCCTTTGCATCGTGAGCTGCTTCTCGAGATCGACGATCGATTGCAGATGCCCCTGAATCGAGAGCCGGTCCTCGGTTCCGAGGCGTGCTCCGAACTTTTCCAAGTCCTTGCCGACGAAATCGAGCAGGCTTCTTCGCTCGGCCACCAGTCGCTGCACCGCCGGATCGGGGGTGGTGCCCGTCGAGGTTCCTGCAAAGATCTCGCTGTAGATCTTGTAGGGATCGGCCTCGGGCGTGACCGGCTGCTTGGGCCCCGACCAAAAGCATCGCTTCGATCCGAGATAGCCGCCGCTGCCGACCTTGACTTCGAGCGGCAGCGTCGTGCGCACCAGCTGAGGCGCCGTCTTGGCGATGCCCGTCGCGACGACCTGATCGACCGATGGTATCGTGGGCTCCCAGTATTCTTTGCCATTGCCCGACGCCATGTCGACGGCGCCGCCGGTGAAGATCTGGCCGTAGGTGCCGTGGCCCCACCGGTCGCAACCGGGGAACTTGGGATTGGTGAGATTGCCCATGATGATGATGTCGTTCTTGAAGCCGTCGAGGGGCAGCGTCGAAGCGGGAAGCGTTTGGTTGGCCAGCGAGCCTCCCATCGGCAGCCAGTACTGCATCCGATAGCCCTCGGTCAGCAGCACGCAGATGAAACGCTTGGGGAACGCCGGCGTGGCGGCATAGGTCCTGGTCACGTGCAAAAGGGGCAGGCAGGCGGCTCCCACGCCCAGCGCGGCCAGCAGTTCCCGTCGCGAAAGCTCCCAGTTTCTCACGGCAGCACCTCGCCCTCAGAGGGTGAACGGAACGCGAACGAGCGGGTCTTCACCAACGACACGATGAGCTCGCGGATGTCGGCGCCGTGCTCCTTGAAACCCGTTTGAATCGCGCTGAGCGACGCTTTCTCGCCCTCGATCTCGTGCCTGCGCAGCGCGAACCTGAGCCACTGGGTGGCCATGCATTCGCGGACCTGTTCCGACTGCGCGAGGATGGCGACCATCTCGATGGCGTTGCGGAACGATCGATCCTGGCCATCCACCTTGAGCACGCCGCTGGCATCCACCGCTTTGCCGCCGTCCATCGTGCGGACGGCGCCGATCGCGTCGTAGCCTTCGAACGCGAAGCCGAGCGGGTCGAAGACGCTGTGACACGCCGTCGCGCAGGCATTCTGCTCGTGCTCGACGTATCGCTCGCGCGTAGAGAGGTTCGGCGCCGGCGGTTTGGGATCCGGCACGACGTCGGGCGGCGGTGGCACCTCGACACAAAGCACACGGTCGGCCAAGACTTTGCCTCGTTTGACGGGATGCGTTTCGTCGGTGGTTGCGTGGGTGGCGAGAAAGCTCGCCTGGGTGAGAATCCCCGCCCGTATCTTGGGGTCGAGCGTCGCTGGCTGAAGCGTGGTCGCGCTCACCCCGCTGACGCCGTAGAGCTTGGCGAGCCCGCTGTCGAGGAACGTTTTGGACGACGTGAGCAAGGTGTCGAGACGTCCGTCGCCATTCTGAATCAGGTTGCCCACGAAGGCGCCGGTCTCGGCCAACATCGAGTTCGCGAGCTGAGGTGTGTAGCTCGTGAAGACGCCGGTGTTCTTGGTGAGCTCGGGCAATCCGGTCACTTCGAGCCACTGGAGAAAGAAGTCCGCCGCCGCATCCTTGGCCCTCGGGTCTTTGAGAAGGCGCCGTGCCTGCACTTCCAATTGCTCAGGCGTCTGAAGGCCGTTGGCTTCGGCGGCATCCAAGAGCGCATCATCGGGCATCGACGTCCAGATGAGATACGACAAGCGAGACGCCATCTCGTACGAATTGAATCGAACCAGCGCGCCTTCCTGGATAGCGGCCTGCGGCGCGAGCTCCCAGCGATAGAGAAATTGAGGCGATAGGAGCACGGCCTCCATCAGCGTTCGAATGGCATTCGGAAAATCGTGCCCCACCTGCGTGCGCTGCTGAACGTAAAAATCAGAAAGCACCTTGGACTCGTCAGCCGCGAGCGGGCGGCGATAGGCGCGGCGTCCGAATTGGGTGATGAACTGCTTCGCGCATGCGTCCTGATCCCCGGCTGCGGTGGGGATCGGATTGCAGGGCAAGAAATCGCCAAGCCGCTTGACGGCGTTGGCAGCGATGCTTTCGGTCGCTTCGAGCAGGCGACCTGCATCGACGGTGGAGATGGCGCCGCCGCGGAAAAAGCCCGACCTGTACGATTCGGTGTCCGTTGGAAAATTGTCCGCTGGTTTCGACGAATCGTGCATCAGATCGCGAACGGTGTTGTTGTATTCGACTTTCGTCAAACGGCGGAAAACCGCCGGTCCCACTTCACCGCTGCCCGGGCTTCCGCCTGATCCCCCCGATCCCGGACCACCGCTGCCGCCGGTTCCGTGATCGCGTGCAGGGCCGCCGATCTGGGCCGTGCATCCGACCATCAGAGCGGAGAGCGAGACGACTGTCGCGCCACGTTTCCAGGCTCGATGCATAGTTGAACCTCCTGCGGATCCCCTGGGCGGACCGTTTCGGGCTTAGCTACGTGCACCCACACGACAGGAAGCGCCCAAAGGCTCGACTTCGTGCGAACGAATCCAACGGTTTCCCAGTCATACAAGTCGCCCCAGAAGGTCAGGAAAGACCACCAATCGTCGATTCTCCGAGGCCCTGCGCGGCGTTGGGGGAATATTTCAGGGAGCGCGCATACACGGCATCGCGAAGAAGAAACGACTTTCCTGGTCGGGTTGACTGTCTGCCCAGATCCGCCCCTGATGAGCGAGCACGATCTCCTTCGCGATGGCGAGACCGAGGCCGACGCCCTTGTGTGCAGCGCGCGAGTTTCCCTGCCAGTACTTGTCGAACACGTGAGGCAGCTGGTCAGCCGCGATCCTGGGACCGCTGTCGCGCACGCAGATCACGATCGAGTCATCGGCACGCGCGGTCTCGATCGACACCTGAGCGGGGGAGGTCTCGCGCCAGGGCATCGCTCGCGTGCAAGACTTCATGGGCAGCGCGATAACCGGTGGCGATCGCCGCGGCAACGGTGCCGAGCTCACCCTCGAAATGCGTCGCCTCACCTGCAAAGAAGAGCACATCTTCGACGGGTTCGGCCAGCCGCTGCGGCGCATCCGCGCCACCCACCAGTGCGTACGAGTACGTCCCGCGCGTATGCGGATCGGCCGCCCAGTCGTGGGTGTGAGCGGCCACGAGCTCGCGTTTCACTTCGTTGGGCGAGACACCGAACGCTCGTGCCAGCGTCGAGCAAGCTGCGTCCGCGAATGCATGATGAGGCCATCGCGCTGCACGCGGCCCGCCTGCCCAGCCCGTCAAGCGAGGCGCGTCATCGGGATAATTCGTCCAGAAGACCGGCACCTCGGCGCCCGGGGCGTGCAAAAATCCGAGATCTTCGAGTGGTCGGCCGGTACGATCCCGTTTTCCTCTCCAGAATGGGCGCGCGAACTCCAAGACGACGCGCCGGGCGACGCCGGGATCGAGGAGGCACGCTTGACGGACCTTCTCGTCCAGGCCGGGGTCGAAATGCACGCCGAACGGCTGATCCCCTCGCGCCCGCAACACGCCGAGCGGCAACGTGATGATCGCCCGTCGCGATCTGCACACGTAACTGCCGCCAGGAGTTTCAGCGGCCACCCGAACCTCGGATCCCGACCAGCGAACGGTGTTCACGACCGTCGATGGCCGCAGAATGACGCTCTTCGCCGACGCCACCAGGTGGTCGACGAGCGCGCCGTACCCTTCGATCGTTCTGTACATCGCGTCGCCGCGATCCGAAGCCGCCTTTTGCTCTCGGGCGAGCCCAGCCGTTCCGATGCGCTCGGCAGACGAGGCGTAGAATCCCTCCACGTAAGAGAGAGCCCGCGTCGCCACTCTCGGATCGAGCCGACTCGCAGCGAGCCACTCGGCAAAACTGCGGTCGGGCAAAGGTTCGGCGGCCACCGAGTCGAGAGCCTTCTCGACATCGTCGAAGAAATCATTCGCCGGAGCGAGCCCCTGGTCCGTCATTTCGATCTGTGAAGTACCAATCGGCGACAGCGTGACTCCCGCCTCCTCGAGTAGCGTCAGCGTCTCGGCCGGTCGTCCGTGGATGAATTCTGCCCCGAGCTCGACTGCCGGGCCGCTAGCCGGAGAACGGCGGCTCGCGATGCGTCCACCCCAGCGCGAGCGCGCCTCGAGCACCGCTACGGTCGCTCCTTCGCGGGCGAGCTCGCGCGCGGCCACGAGGCCAGCGATTCCGCCGCCGACGACGATCACATCGAACGAATGCACGTACGAACTCCGCAGGCGGGCCGAAGCGAAGGCCGCGCCGTGTACACCAACGCAGGCGGGCCGAAGGCCGCGCCGAGTAACACAAACAAACAGAGCACCGTGCAGGGAGGACGGCCATCGAGCGACCGGCCGGCAGGGCCAGTCGTGGTGCTCCGAATGGCGGTCCAAAGATCCGATTCATCGTCGTCGCTGGAAGACTGTACCGAACGCGATCATGTGGCGCGTGGCATGTCCGTTGCTGCGCTACCGGGTGGGCCCTAAGGGCCACGACATCAGCCAACGTGATCCGAAGGCGTGTCGCGTCCGCTAAACGAAGGAGGCATCATGCTTCACTGGGCGATTGTTCTGTTCGTCATTGCCATCATTGCTGGGATTCTGGGATTCGGCGGTATTGCGGGTAGCGCCGCGGCACTGGCGAAAATCTGTTTTTTCATTTTCCTGATCCTGGCGATCGCGTCGCTCGCATTCGGAAGGCGCGCCATCTAGTGGCGTATTCCAGCATTCGTCATCCGAATTCTGGGGCGCTACTTCTTAGCGTCGCCGCTATGGGCTGAGAGGGGCGCATCGCGCCCCTCTCAGCCTTCGGCCATCACCGGTCGACCGGGCGCCCGTTGTGGTCGCCTTGTCGTTTGCTGGTTGTTTGCTGCTGCCGGCGTCCCCACCGAGAATCCGCAAGACCCCTGCGGAAGATGAGAGTGCGCTTCGGCTCTTGCCGCGCTGCTCACACATCGCAACACGTCGATGCGTATCGACGCTTTCGCTGTCGGCAATCGCAGGCGGGCCGAAGGCCGCGCCGAGTAACACAAACAATCGGGCCGAAGGCCGCGCCGAGTAACACGAACAATCGGGCCGGAGGCCGCGCCGAGTAGCACGAACAAATCGAAAGATGGTCCGATGCTCGCGCACAGGGACACTTCTGTTTCGTAGCTTGATGTGAACGAAGCTCCCTGGACTTTTTCAACGGGCCGAGAACGCGACCAGTGTACGGCCTGCGAAGCTACGCGTGCGCGCATCTGCCCTCACATTGTGGTCGCTGCTGCTTGTCAGCGCTTGCGGCGGCGGCGAAATCAGCGAAGCGGGACGCTCACGCGATCCGCAAACCACGATTGTATCCAGCTCGTCTGGAGTCGGCGGGTCGCAAGCCGGCGGGGCCGGTCAAGGGGGCGCGTCGATCGCGGGTTCATCGGGCAGCGGAGGTGAGGGGCATGGCTACGACGCAAGCGGCGGCTGGAGTGGACTCGATGGCGCAGGCAGCGGCTCCGGGGGAAATGGCGCAAGCGTCGATACGCCGGTGACCTGCCTTCGCACCGTTCAGGTCTCGAACGCCGCGGACCTGACCCAGGCCACTTCGAACGCGAAGCCGGGGGATTGCGTCGTGCTCGCCGACGGCAACTACACTTTTCCGGTCATCCGAGCCCAGGGGACCGAAGCGTCGCCCATCGTGATCCGCGCCGCGAACACGTCGCAAGCCACCGTGACGACCGGCAATCTCGTCCTTCAGGGGGCGGCGTACGTGCAAGTGCAAGGTCTCACCTGGTCGGGCTCCGGGACCATCCATCTCGTCGATTGTGATCATTGCCGCTTCTCGCGCTCGCGCGTCCAACGCAACGATCGGGACGGCGAGGAATGGGTCACCGTCGAAGGTACGAGCAAAAATTGTCGGATCGATCACAACGATTTCGGCCCCCAGAGCCACACCGGAAACATGGTCCAGCTGTCGGGCACCGACACGCAGGTCGTGCAGTACACGCGCATCGATCACAACTTCTTCCATGACGTGCATTACACGGGGGGCAACGGTTGGGAATGCATCCGCGCCGGTTTGAGCAGCTACAGCTTCTCGAGCGCGCATTCGATCATCGAGCAAAACTTCTTCTTCCACGCAGCCAATGATCCGGAAGTGATCTCGATCAAGTCGTCGGACAACGTCGTTCGCAACAACACCATGCGAGCCTCCGCCGGTCAATTCTCGCTGAGGCACGGCAACCGCAACATGATGTACGGCAACTACATCTTGGGCGATGGCGTCGGCAACGCGCAAGGGATCCGCGTGTGCGGCAGCGATCACAAGCTCTTCAACAACTACGTCCAGGAGGTGGGATCGCCGGCCATCTATCTCGAGGGGGGCGAAAGCATCGATACGAGCGGCCAATTGACCGATCACAAGCAGGTCTATCGCGCGATGCTCCTTTTCAATACGATCGTCAACGGCGAAGGCATCGTGGTGGGCGGCAGCCATTCGAGGCAGCCCGTCGACTGCACGATCGCCTACAACGTTCTTCAGGGATCGGGGCCGCTACTGAGCGAGGCGAGCGGAACGCAGAATACGACCTACGTCGGCAACATCGTCAATGGGCGGACCAGCATCACCCGCGGCACCATCATGGTCGACCCCAAGCTCGTCAAGACGGGCGATGTTTTCAGCATCGGCTCTGGCAGCCCCGCCATCGACGCGGCCACGCAGCCGTTCACGTTCGTGACCGACGATATCGAAGGAAAGCCCCGGGTCGCGCCGGACATCGGCGCCAACGAAATCTCGAGCGCGCCGGCGATGTTCGGCTTGCTCAAACTGACGGATGTGGGACCGATGGCCCCCTAGTATTACTGTGTCAGATCTTGGCGATGACAGATCACGATCAGCAATTGCCGCATGTCGGCCAGGTAAAGTTACGGCGAGGCCGTCGGAAGTTGGCATCAGACGACAACGGCCGTCAGGCTCGCCTCTGCAGCTTCGCCGGCAGTCAGTTCTGCCTGTCCGGTCAGTACTTTAGTTGGCTTATGGCTACTCCGATCAAACGATCTGGTAGCGAGGATCTGACGCAGTAATGCTAGCACCGACGACGACCGACGCTCGCTCAGGCAATGGCCTCGGAGATCAGACCGGTCCCGCTCGGATCGTTGAAGTTGTCGATGGGATCGCCGGTGCTCTTTCGCACGCCGGCCGCGGTGATGATCGTGTTGAGCACCTTGCTGGTGTAGCCGGTCAGCTTCAGATGGAGGCCCGTTTTCAAGAAGCCTCCGGCGCTGCCGGCGATCACGTGAGGAACGTTGTTGCCGCTATGCGGAGGTCCGTCGGAAACGGAGTTGACCCAGAGATTCACACTCGAATCGAGCAGCGTGCCGCCTTCCGGCAGGGTGTAGGCGGAGAGTCGATCGAGGAAGTATTTGAAATACCGAGCGTGGATGCGGTCGATCTGGTGGTGCAGCTCCACGGCATCCGGGATCGACGTGCCGCTGCCGCCGTCGCTCATCACGCGGTGCGAAATGTAATGATACGGGGGCGCCTGAACACCGTTGATCATGTACTTCGTATGATCGTTGCAACCCCCGACCTGAAGCGTCGCGGTGCGTACCCGGTCGGAGGCGAACGCAAAGGCGATGAGATCCAGCTGAAAACGGACCACCTTTTCCATGTTGGCGTCGCTGGTGTGGCTGCCGTTCACCGCCTGCATCCCGGTCGTATCGAGAGGCGGCCCGATGGTGTTGGTCATGCCTCCCTCCATGTCTCGCACGCTCGAGAGATGCAGATCGAGGCGCTCGCGATCGGACTTGCTGAGGTCGGTCCGCGCGAGGAGCGCCTTGAGATCGGTGCGTATGAGATCGTTGACCGAGAGTCGCCGAGCGGCAATCTTCTGCAGCAGCGCGGGATCGGCTCCCGCCAGACCCATGATGCGCTGGTAGACGTTCCATGGATTGTTGTCGCCGATCCTGAGCTTGCCACCGGTCGAGAACGAGAAAGCGTCGTCGCGGAAGGTTCCCTTCTTGCCTGCGTAGAGCGTCAGCGGCTCCTTGCCCGGCGTGAGGTTACGCGCGATGAAATAGTCGGCAGACTCGTTGACCGGCAACTGCGACGTGCCGCTGCCGGTGATGGGAGAGCCGGTGCTCGCCGCGATGGGCCCGCCGTCATGGTTGCGGGAGTAGTGGAAGTTGAGGCCACGCACGAAGATGAGCTTCGACGCATAATCTTTGAGCTCGCTGCTCGTGCGGTCGGCGTCGGTCGTCCCCATCGCGTTCGCGTCGATCGCCCCCATGGCGCGCGGCCAGAATCGGTCGGGGTCGTTTCCGTTGCCCTGGATGGCGCCGTTTTGTTGAAGGACGAGGGCCGAATAAATCTTCCGCGTTGGGGTGGCGGCCTGCGCGCGCCCCTCGAAGACATCGAGAGCCGGTAGCGCCACCATCACGCCTCCCACTCCCCGGAGGAACCGCCGCCGACCGAAGTTGTTTCCTTGCATGGTCATGCTCCTTAGGGCAATCGGGCGAGGAACGCGTCCGTCGACACCAGATTGAGGATCAGCTCTTTGAGAGACGGGTTGCTCTTGGAGAAGAAGCCCCCCTGCGCGATGAGGTTCTTGTCGGCTTCATTGGCGAGGTCGATATCACGCCCGTAGAGATATTCGACCCAATGGCGGGCGTAGCACGCGTTACCCTGATGACTCGCAGCGATGAGCTTCACGAGCTCGACCGGCCCGTCGAAGCTGACCATCTTGTCGTCGATCGTGTAGGTGCCCCGCGCATCGATGGGAAGCCCATTCTCCTGCGTGCGGTACGCGCCGACGCCGCTGAGATTTTCGAAGGCGAAACCGAGGGGATTGATGAACGGCGGGTGACATCCGCTGCACGGCGCGTTTTTGGTCAGAGTCTCGACCCGCTGGCGGTTCGTCGAATTGGCGCCCAGCGGCGGCAGCGGCGGTATCGCGTCGGGCGGTGGCGGAATATCCACACACAAGATGTCTTTGGCCATGTGCACGCCGCGCATGATGATGTTCGGAATCTGCCCTTCGGCATGGGACGCCAAGAAGCCCACTTGGGTGAGAAAGCCCCCTCGTTGGCTGGCGTCGAGCTGCACCCGAACGAAGGGGTCCGGTTGGCCGGCAGCCGGCGCCGGGACGCTGAGACCATAGATGCGAGCGATCCGGCTGTTCGCAAACGTGTAGGGCGCCGTCATCAGCTCGCTGAAGCCTTGGCTTTGCGAGATGATCACATTGTCGATGAAGGTGAGTGCTTCCTCTTTCATGTCGGCGCCCGCCCCTGCGCCGAACAAAGGAAAGAGCTTCTCGTCCTTCTTGATCCCCTCGAAGTCCCGCATGCGCAAAAGCTGATCGTGAAAATCGGCGATCATCTCGCCGGCCACGCTGGTGGCGAGGATGCGCTTGGCTTGCTCGAGCACCCCCTCGCGGGACTCGAGCTGTTTGGCTCCGGCGGCGGCGAACAGCGCGTCGTCCGGCATGCTGTTCGTGAGCGCGTACGAGAGCTTCGAGGCGACCTCGTAGTCGTTGAGAGCGATCTTGCCATCGACGACCGTGCTGCTCAGCTCAGCGCGATAGAGAAAGTGCGGCGACTGGAAAAACCCGGTGAGCACCAGCTCGGCGCCGTCGACGAACGCGTCGGTGCTTCCGATCAGCATGGGACCCTTGTTGAACAGCGCTACGTACCGCGTCACTTCTTCCGCCGTGAGCGGGCGCCGATACACGCGGCGACCAAAATCCTGGATGAGGGCTTTGGCCTTACCCGCCAGATCGCTCGGCGCACCGCTCGGTACGATGGCCGCCAGCAACTTGGGATCGTGGGCGATTTTCGCGGCCAGCGTTTCAGCCGCCGTTTGGTAGTCCTGCCAAAGATCGGCGTTGACCGACAACAGGCTTCCGTTGGTGTCGAAGGTGCTGCGGAGCGGCTCGGCGACGAATGCGGTGGAAAGCCCGAGCGGCGCAGCGATCCGCAAGAGATCGCGGACCGTATTCTCCCATTGCTGATGGTTGAGGCGTACGAAGCGGCTGGTCACCCCAGGTTGGCTGACGACCGTTCCGTTGAACGACCCTCCCCCGCTGCCGCCGGTCGTCGTTCCCGAGCCCGTGCCGTTCGGTCCTCCGCCGGCCGGATCATCATCGCCGATTTGGCCCGTGCAGGAGAGAGCCACGAGCAGTGGCAACGCCAAGAGGCCATGGAACCTCGAGCGCGTACTCAGCGGCTCCTGGTCGACCCGCCGCACATCCAAGGCACGAGATGAACGCATGGCTGCCTCCATGGCTAAAAATGGCTCGGGCTCACGCAAACCTTCGCTCAACCAGCAGCGTGACGCCACAATATCCCGCCCGAGATCAACCCGATTCCGAGCCCGATGGAACTTCGCAACACCGATGTAACCACAGCAAAACGCCGCATGGATTCTGATCGCGGAAGTGTCCGAAGTCCCAGAGATCCGTCGCGCCGTCTCAAGGACAGCTGGTGAACGCTGCGAAGCGCTTGGTCTTGCTGGCGGAGGTCGCGTCATAGAGCGCCATTTTTTCGGCGTTCACCGCGTGGAGAAAGGCGATGAACGCCTCGACCTCCTTCACTTCCGAAGCGTCGGGGCGATGGACGATGGAGTTGGCGATCGTCGTCGTCATTCCCTGTTCGTTGCTCAAGCTTGCGCCGACGTCGGAGGCAAACTGGGCGATGTAGCTCGAGGTGACCACTGAATAGAGCGGACCGAACAGATCGGTGCTCGGGACGGCACGATCGTAGATCACCTTGTCGAACTGCTCGAAGCCGTCGGCATGATCGCCGTCGATCATGATCTTCATGACACGGCCCTTGGCAGGATCGAAGAGATCGGCCGTTTCCATGACGGTGGGACGCGTGCAGTCGTATTCCACGACGGCGCCGGCCGTCGCCAGATCGTAATCGCTGTTGCTCTTGCCGAGCGAGCTCGCAAACTCGAAGATCGCTCGGATATAGAGCAGCCGCAAATACGCGCGCACCAGCGGATAACCGGGCTTGCCGTCCGCCGCGCTGACGCCGAGCGGAACGACCGCGAACGCATCCGCAGCGGAAATCGCACCCGTTTTTCCTTTGAGTAGACCGCTACGAATCACCCCCGCCGATTGCACCGCCATGTCCGAGCGAGCGATGCCGTCGACCGCAGCCAGCTGGGCATCGGCGGTGAGAAAGAGAAGGGCGTGGGTGTCGCGCACGTCGAAGGTCGTGTGCCCAACCGTCGCGAAGTAGAGGCTTCCTGGTTGGGTATAGGCGACCGACTGACCGAGGCTCCGCGCAAAAAGGCCATCGAGATAGCTTTTTTGCGCGCCCATTTCGATCGTAGCCAAGATCGCGTCATTGGCCTGGACGCTTTTGGAATCCGGGATCGTCTTGTCGTCGACCGGCAAAAGGGCCTGGGTTTGCCGATCGAAGGAAACGACACCCGTCGCCGAAACGGCCAGATCGACGCGGCCTACGTGCCTACCGTACGAGCTCGCATTGAGAACGAGCACCTCGCGCTGGCTGGTCGCATTGGTGACGACGATGGGCTTGGGATCGTCGTTGTGTGCGTGCCCGCTCACGATCACATCGATGCCGGCCACGTGAGCCGCGACCTGATAATCCTCGCCCGTTTCGGGCTTGGTCGAATCGTTGACCCCCGCATGCGACAGACCGATGACCAGATCGACTTTCTCCAGGTTGCGCAGCTTGTCCACGACTGGTTGCAGATCGGCATACATCTTGGGAAGCACCGCATCGGCCTTGCCTTCGTCCATGCTGCCCTGCGCCGAAAAGGTCACCGGGATCTTGTTGGTCGCAACATGCTCGGCGTTGACGCCGACATATCCGAAGAGGCCGACCTTCAGCGCCCCCCTCAGCCCCCCCGCAGTCGTGATGACGCGGTACGGATGAATGGCGGCGGCGCTGTTCACATCCTCGCTGAAGTGGGCCGTCAGCGCGTCATCGGCCGAGCTGTCCGCGGAAAAGTGGAGGTTGCTGGCCACGATCGGGGGAAGGCCGCCATGAGCCTTGGCCGCCGTGATCGAGCGCGCCAGCGCTTCCGGTCCGAAATCGAATTCGTGATTGCCGAGCGTCGTCGCGTCGTAGTCGAGTGCCGCCAGCGTGCCGTAGTCGATGGAATCGGTTTCGAACGCCACCTCGACGAGCGTTCCCATCTGGTTGTCGCCCGCGCTGACCGTGAGCGTTTCTTTGCCTGCAGCCTTGGCCGCGGCTCGTTCGCGTGCGAGCACCGTGGCACGCCGCGCGACGCCCCCTACCAGCGTGCCGGTGCCGGGAGCTGTCTGCGTCGGATAATCATCGAGCTCGGGGCTGAAAGAAAAGAAGTGCGAGTGCTCGTCGGCCGTGAAGAGCAGTACCAGATGACGTGCGTTGGATGCGTCGCTCGCTGCTTCGGTTGCGGCATCCATGCCGGCATCGACCCCGACGAGAGGCGGTGATGGCTCGCTGCTTCCGCATGCCGAACCGAACGAAGCCGAAAGCAAAACGACGGCAAGCGCATCAAGTCGAAGTCGATTCATCTGTCTCTCCCATCATGCCGCCAGGCATTACTCTGGCAGATCTTGGCGATCGCCGCGCGTGGAGCGCCGCACGATCCGTGCCGGCCGAAATCCACTTGGCACCTGTTCGCAGCCGCCGTGTGGGCAAACGCTTACCCGAGGCGTGCAAAAGGGTGCACGCTACTCGGCTGGTGCGCTGTTTTCCTCGGGAACATGAGGTCATCCGACCAACGTCCAAGGAGCTATGATTCGCCGCGATGACGCTGCACGAGAAGCTCGGCCTCGTCGCATGCGCCGGCCACCTTGCGCTGGCGATGTTGGTGATCATGCGGCGCACCCAGAGTTCGCTCTCGCTCCCGCTGGCGCTCCTGTGCATCGATCTGTTCGTCTGGAACTTCGCCGACGTCGCGTGGGACATGACCGGCAACCGCGCCTGGCGCCAGCTCGATACGGCAGTCTCGTGGCTGACGCCGCCTCTGGCCTTGCACGTGGTCACAGCCTTTGTCGGACGTGCTCGAGCCCTACGGTCGGTGCTCTTCGTGACGTATGCCTTCTTCGCCCAGCTACCCTTCTGGGCCGACCGGCCGGGCTGGGATCTCGTCTTTCTGGGCGGCGTCGTCCCGACGATGACGTTCGCGCTGGTCCTTCTGGTGGTGCATCTCGTCCGCACGAACGATCCGAAGGAGAAGCAGCGCACCGGCTTGATGCTCTCGGCGATCGCGATCGGAACCTTCCTCGGCTCCAGCGATCTCTGGTACGACCATGTCGGTCTCCCGCTGCCGCTTTCCAACATCGGAACGCTCGCCAGCACGCTTCTCGTCGCAGTCGCGGCGCTGCGGGTGAATTTGATCTGGCGCGAGATCCCGTCTCGCGCCGTGCTGCTCGCTCTTGCCGCCGCGCTCGTCGCCCTGATCACTTATCACTCCGTGGTGCGCGCGTTCGCAACGCAGCGCGCGATGCTGGTCTTGGCGGCCTTGACCGCGCTGTTCGTGCTCGTTGCCTTGGGGCGCAACACTCTCTTCTACCGCGAAGTCCAGCACGGCCGAAGCGAAAACCTTGCCCTTCTCGGCCGGTTCTCCCAGCAAATGGCCCACGATCTGAAGAACCCACTCGCCGCCCTCAAGGGAGCCTTGCAGTTCTTGAAAGAGGAAGCCCGCCAGGGACGATCGCTCGATGACCATCGAGATTTTCTGGACCTGATGCTCGAGCAGATCGCCCGAGTGCAGCGCGTCATCGAGCAATACCAGCGCATGGGACGGGTCGAGCCGGCGCGAGCTCCGGTGGAGCTCAACGAGGTCGTGCGGGACGTGCTCAAGCTGCAGCCTTTCGCCGCGACTGAGCGAATCCGGATCGAAGCCTCTCTCGGGGAATCTTTGCCGGTGTGTTACCTCGACAAGGACCTTTTGGCGCTGGCGCTCGAGAACCTCGTGCAAAATGCCCTCGAGGCGATGCCCGAAGGGGGGACAGTGCGCGTTCGAACGGAGCGCGCGCCGGGAAAGGACGATGCCGTCATTCTGTCGGTGGCCGATTCGGGTGCCGGAATGGACGTCCGCCAGATCGAGCACGCTTTCGACGAGTTCTACACGACCAAGCCTCGAGGCACCGGGCTGGGACTCGCTTTCGTGCGTCGAGTCGCCCGCGCGCACGGAGGAGACGCCATGCTCTCCAGCACGCTCGGCCAGGGGACACTCGTGCGCGTCGAGCTTCCGATCGGCGAAATCGGCAACTCCCTCGGAGCGTCAGGCGAAATCGACGTCACGGGCAGGGCATATAGACCGAGGCGCGACCGGTCATCGCCACGTAGAGCCTGAGGTAGGCACCGTGTGCGTGAACGCCGGTGATCTCGATCTTGCCGGCGTCCGCTTTCAAACACCCCTCTCCGTCGCCGAACTCGAGATCCGTCGAGAGCTTGGCGCGAACCGCGTTCAACCGCTCGGCGAGATCCAATCGTAACGCGGCCCGAGCCTCGTCGCGGATCGCGTTTCCCTCGAGCGCGGCTTTGAGCTTGAGCAACAGACTCTTCGTCTCGATCGTGGGTTCGAGGTCCGGAACGCGCAGCTCGTTGTCTTCGACGACGGGGTGGCCGGTGAAAAAGATGTCTCCGTCGATGTCGCTATCGAATCCGAATTTGCGAACGGGACCGGCGATGTGCAGCTTCAAAACGAGTTGGTCTTTGGCCGCATAGACCTCGGGATTTTCCATGTAGAGGCCGGGGTACTCCTTGGAAAAATAGAGGCGTCCGTCGGTGAAAGCCAAGCTCATCGCTTTGGCGAGCTCTTCGTAGCGGGCAGCGATCGGCACGCGCACGGTGAACGGGCCCCCCTGCAACGTGGCCACGTTGGCAAGGGGTGGAAGCGGCACCGGATCATGCGCCTGGGGTGTGCACGGCAAGGTCACCGAGGGAGCTACGACCAGCGCCAGGTCCTTCTCCACACCGTCGGCGAGGACCGTCGGCCCCGCTTCGACGCTGAGCACCCTGAGCTCGGCACAGCCGCTCGCGTCACCGAGCGGCAACATCACCGGCTTGTCCACCCGCCCGTAGATCCGCGCCAGCATGGGCTTCCAATCGTAGGAGAAGTCAGCGAGCTCCTTCTCGACCGTCTTCTGGATCTTGTCGAGCGCTCCGGCGGCCATGTTGACGAGCTTGATGCGTCGGTCGTTGGAGGCCACGGCAACCTCCGTCGACTGGAAGCGCATGGCGTACGACGAGGTGATCACCGGCTCGGTTAGGATCCGAAAATCGAGGGGAAACTCCGCACTCGAGAGAGGAAGATCGACGGTGGCCACCAGATGCACGTCGAGGCCGATGCGCCCTTTGTCGAAGCGTACGGCCACCGGATCGCGTTTCCATGTATACCTGCGCTCCTTGCCCAAGATCGGCACCGTGCCGCTGCCGCTCGAGGGGAGCTTGCCGTCGAGTGCCTGCCGCAGTGCCGGCCCGGTGACGGTGGCGTGAACGACGACGCGCGAAGGACTCGGATCCGCAATCGGCTCACCGGGCGTGGCGGGCGGGCGGGGCGGGTAGATCGGCGTGAGCCCGGCACAAGAAGTCGCAAGCAAGATTGCCCCCACGAACCCAAGTAGCGAAGATCGTTTGCAGTGAGGCATGCCGCGTCAGTATCCTACCATTCGAGTTTCAACCTACGCGATGCCCATCGATCAACTTTACGCGCTCGGTCCCGAGGGAACTTATAGCGATTACGCTGCCCGCCGCTTCAACGAGTTCCTCTTTCGGACTGAGTCCACCGCCGCGGCGATCACCTACACGCGCAGCATCCCCGAGGCCCTCGAGCTCGCCTCGCAGAACCCCAACGCGCGTACCATCGCGCCGATCGAGAACTCCGAAACGGGAACCGTCGTGGCGACCCAGGATCACCTGGCCAAATACGACCTCATCATCGAGTGGGAGCTCAACCTCAGGATCCGCTTTACGCTGCTGGCCGACGTTCCCCTCGGCGAAGTCGCGCGCTTGTACGTGCATCCCGTTGCGCTCGAGCAATGCAATGCTTTCGTGTCGAAGCGCTTGCCATCCGCCGAAACGGCATTCACCCGATCGAACGTCGACTCGGCGGTGCGCTGGGCGGCGGCGGCGCCGGAAGAAAAAGCAGCGAGCATCGTGCCCTCCGATTATGCGCCGGCCCGCGCAGCGCCCATTCAAGTTTCCAACGTGCAGAACGACGAGCGCAATACGACGCGCTTCGTCGTCGTTCGGGCGGGCGGCCCCTGGAAAGGCGACTTTTCCCGCACCAAGACTTCGCTGCTCATCGAGCCCGCCGCCGATCGACCGGGGCTCCTCTTCGAGATCTTGAGCGTCTTCAAAAAATACGACATCAACCTGTGTCGGATCGAATCGCGACCCGCCCGCACCCATCCTTGGGCGTACGTCTTTTACCTCGACATCACCAACAACGCGGCAACCGAGGACGCTCTGCGAGAGCTCGCGGCCGGGCAGTGGAAAATTACCCTGCTCGGAACGTTCGACGCGCTTCCCGATGGAGGAGCGTTGCTGGACAAGATGTGAAGGAGTGGTGGTAGGATGGCTGCCGTTGCGCCGTACGTTGCATGGATCGCCAGCGGTCAACGTCCATCCCAACTGTGAACCTCCAACGGAAGAAGGAGTAAACATGGTACGTTTCTGGAGCACCTTCCTCAGCACTTCCTTCGCGCTCAGCTTTGCGGCTTGCGTCGTCCACACGGGACCTCCGCCCCCCCCATCCCCGCCGCCTCCACCTCCACCGCCGCCGGCCACCGCCACGCCTGCGCAGCCCCCCCCAGCGCCTCCACCGGCACCAGCGACGGCGACGCCCGCTCCGCCCCCACCTGCGCCGGTCATCGCGATTCCGCCGCAGCCGGTTTTTCGACCGACGCCCGAGCCGCCGGACAAGCCCTTCGAACAG
>Ga0137375_10000516_pt1 | contig 41568 bp, 37 predicted proteins | sample SagtaG_24_FD_104936 | JGI IMG/M metagenome (GOLD analysis project Ga0137375, IMG submission 104936) | Vadose zone soil microbial communities from Sagehorn Ranch, Mendocino, California, USA - Sage1_R_113_16 metaG | ecosystem: Environmental > Terrestrial > Soil > Vadose zone | place: USA... | reverse complement strand
TCCTCTTCAGCAGGCTCGGGAAGCCGCACATCGGCTCGCCCAACGCGTACTCGTTCAACGTCCGTTCGGTGAAGGCCAGCGGTGCGATCACCGTCGAGCGCGGCGCCAAGACGAAGACCGAGAAGGCGACCTTCACCCGTCTAGGCGGCATGTGTCCGCGCTGCGAGGGCATGGGCTCGGTTACCGACTTCGACCCGTCTGTGCTGTACGACGACAGCTTGTCGCTCAACGAGGGCGCGCTCACGATCCCCGGCTACAGCATGGACGGCTGGTACGGCCGCATCTTCCGCGGCTGCGGCTTCTTCGATCCGGACAAGCCGATCCGCAAGTACACCAAGAAGGAGCTGAAGGATCTCCTCTACAAAGAGCCGACCAAGATCAAGGTCGATGGCATCAACCTCACGTACGAGGGGCTGATCCCGAGGATCCAGAAGTCGTTCCTGTCCAAGGACGTCGACGCGCTGCAGCCGCACATCCGCGCCTTCGTGGAGCGGGCGGTGACGTTCACGACGTGTCCCGAGTGCGACGGCACCCGACTCAGCAAGGAGGCCCGGTCGTCGAAGATCAAGGGGAAGAACATCGCCGACGTCTGCTCGATGCAGATCAGCGATCTGGCCGACTGGGTCCGCGGCCTCGACGAGCCGTCAGTGGCCCCGCTGCTCACCGGTCTGCACCACCTCCTCGACTCGTTCGCGGAGATCGGGTTGGGCTACCTCTCGCTCGACCGGCCGTCGGGCACGCTGTCGGGCGGCGAGGCGCAGCGCACCAAGATGATCCGCCACCTCGGCTCCTCGCTCACCGACGTCACCTACGTCTTCGACGAGCCCACCATCGGCCTGCACCCCCACGACATCCAGCGAATGAACGACCTGCTGCTGCAGCTGCGGGACAAGGGCAACACGGTGCTCGTCGTCGAGCACAAGCCAGAGGCGATCGCGATCGCCGACCACGTCGTCGACCTCGGCCCCGGCGCCGGCACCGCGGGCGGCACCATCTGCTACGAGGGCACCGTCGAGGGGCTGCGGGCCAGCGGCACCATCACGGGCCGCCACCTCGACGATCGGGCCGGCCTCAAAGAGACGGTGCGGACGCCCACCGGCACCCTGGAGATCCGCGGCGCCACGACCCACAACCTGCAGGACGTCGACATCCCCCTCGGGGTGCTCTGCGTGATTACCGGCGTGGCGGGCTCCGGCAAGAGCTCGCTCGTGCACGGGTCGATCCCCGCTAGCGAGGGTGTGGTGTCCGTCGACCAGACCGCGATCCGCGGCTCACGTCGGAGCAACCCGGCGACGTACACCGGAGTGCTCGACCCGATCCGCAAGGCGTTCGCGAAGGCCAACGGCGTGAAGCCGGCGCTCTTCAGCGCCAACTCCGAGGGCGCCTGCCCCAACTGCAACGGCGCCGGCGTCATCTACACCGACCTGGGGATGATGGACGGCGTCGCCACTACCTGCGAGGAGTGCGAGGGGAAGCGGTTCGAGGCATCGGTGCTCGAGTACCACCTCGGCGGCCGCGACATCAGCGAGGTGCTCGCCATGTCGGTGACCGAGGCCGAGGAGTTCTTCGGCGCCGGCGAAGCGCACACGCCGGCCGCGTACGCCATCCTCGACCGGCTCGCGGACGTCGGGCTCGGCTACCTCAGCCTCGGCCAGCCGCTCACCACGCTGTCCGGCGGCGAACGGCAGCGGCTCAAGCTGGCCACCCGCATGGCCGAGAAGGGCGGCGTCTACGTCCTCGACGAGCCGACCACCGGCCTCCACCTTGCCGACGTCGAGCGGCTGCTCGGCCTGCTCGACCGGCTCGTCGACTCCGGCAAGTCGGTCATCGTCATCGCACACCACCAGGCGGTCATGGCGCACGCCGACTGGATCATCGACCTCGGCCCCGGCGCCGGCCACGACGGCGGCCGGATCGTCTTCGAGGGCACACCCGCCGACCTCGTCGCCGACGGCTCCACACTCACGGGCGAGCACCTCGCGGCCTACGTCGGCACCTGACCGAGGCCCTCGCGGACACCGTGAGACTCGTCGGGCTCGGCCATCGGGTACCTCGCCAAACAGCCCTGATGGGGCAGCGGCGAGCGCCGTCGGAGAAGGCGCGCCAGTTCGTGGCTGCACTATGGTCGAGCGCACTTTGACGGCATGGGCGCTTGCGGGGGGGCAAGAGTCGTAAAGGGGGAGGGTGAGCGATGAAACGAACCGCCCGGTGGCTCGTCGCCGCACTCGGAGGGATCGCGTTCGTCGTGCTTGGAGCTGAGGCGGCGAGCGCGGACACCAATATCTGTGTCGCTGCCAACGATGCCGTGCGAGTGCAGATGGGCACAGCCACCTGTGAGGCGGAGGGCACGGGATCGGTGGCGATCGCCCACGGCGATGAAAGCGTGGCCCAAGCGACCGACGGCGACCGGAACAAGGCCAGGGCTCTCGGCGACTTCAGCGCCGCCTTCGCGGTCTTCGGCGACGGCAACACGGCCACTGTCAGAGGTGACGGCAGCGAGGCCGACGCCGTCTTCGGCGACGGGAACACGGCCACGGTGAGCGGGGACGGCAGCTTCGCGTTCGCGGGCGAAGGAGACGGGAACACCGCCGCGGTGAGCGGGGACGGGAGCGAGGCCCTCGCCGGCGGCGGCGACGGGAACACCGCCGTCGTGAACGGAGACACCAGCGAGGCCTTGGCGGAGAACGGCGATGCGAACACCGCGACTGTGAGCGGCGACGAGAGCTTCGCCTCCGCCGGCGACGGCAACGCCAACACCGTGACCGTGACGGGCGACGGCAGCTCCGCCTCGGCCAGCGAGGGCGACGCCAACACCGTGACCGTGACGGGCGACGGCAGCTCCGCTTCCGCCGAGACCGGGAACGGGAACACCGCCACGGTGACCGGCGACGGGAGCGAGGCCTTCGTGGGCTTCGGCGACGGGAACACGGCCACCGTCGACGGCGACGAGAGCTCCGCCTTCGCCGTCGACGGTGATGGGAACACCGCGACGGTGACGGGCGACGGCAGCGGGGCGGACGCCGGCGGTGGCGACGGCAACACCGCGATCGTCGACGGCGATGCCAGCGAAGCCGACGCCAGCGACGGCGACGGGAACACCGCCATCGTGACGGGCGACGACAGCGATGCCGAGGCGGAGGACGGCAACGGGAACACGGCCACCGTCGACGGCGACGGCAGCGACGCCGAGGCGGGCGACGGCAACGGGAGCACGGCCACGGTGATCGGCGACGACAGCACCGCCATCGCCAAGCTGGAGGGCGATGGGAACACGGCCATCGTGATCGGCGACAACAGCGTGGCCGTCGCCTCCGAGGGCAACGGGAACACCGCCACCGTGACCGGCGACGACAGCGTCGCCTTCGCGGAGGACGGCGACGGCAACACGGCCGTCGTCGACGGCGACGGCAGCGAGGCCGAGGCGGGCGACGGCAACGGGAACACGGCCCTCGTCAACGGCGACGGCAGCTCCGCCGTCGCTGGCGAAGGGGACGGGAACACCGCCATCGCCGACGGCGACGGCTGTGTCGCAGAGGCGCTCGGTGACGGGGTGACGGATTTCTGCGAGAGCAGCGCCGGCACCAGCGCAGGTCAAGGTAGCCGCTTCTCGGCCTAGAGCCTGTTCCCCGCCACGTCGCGGCCGACGGAGCTCAGCAGCGTCATGTCGGCAACCCACCGACCGGCCGACCGACCAACGACCACCACGGGTTGCCGGCAGAACCACTGCTCTCGCGACGACGTAACCCGGCGAGGACGCGAACACAGCGGAAGCAGACCCCGACTTCGGGATGCTCACCCAATCGGAGCAGACTCGCTCGGACGGTGCGGTCCCCGCAGCACCAACAGCCGGAACCGCGCTCGGCTGGCGCATGGCGGTGTGAGGACGCTCGCTAGGTGTTGTGGGCGCTCACGAGACGGCGGGCGTGCTCTACGAAGTCGCGGACCGCGACCGATGTGTGCTCGACGGAGCGGCTGTGCAAGGAGACGGTCCTGCTGAGCGGGCCGTTGTCGTCGACGATGATCGGCAGCTGCCGAGTCTGGGGTGGGATGGCGTCGCTGGCGATGACCGGGACGCCCATACCGTCACGTCCGAGTGCAAGCAACGCGACGGGGCTGCTGCTCGCCATGGCGACGCGGAGCTCGACACCGGCGCGTATGGCGGCGTCGTCGACAAGGGTGCGCGAGAGATAGCCCAACGGCATGGCCAGAGTGGTCTCGCCGGTGAGCTCCCGGATGTGGACGTGGGTCCGGCCCTGCCAACGATGTCTGGGTGCGACGGCGGCTACGACGTTCACGTCGTAGATGGGGAAGCCGGGGAACCCCTCCGCCGGGGAGGCTGTTGTGATCACGTCGACGGTGCCGGCCGAGAGCGCGCCCGCGAAGGGATCAGCACCGTCGGTCGCTGATGCCGCGTCGATCTCGGCGGCGGTCACTCGAACTCCGGGATGGTCGCGCCGATGCGCAGTGAGCACGCGGCCCAGAAAGCCGACGATGTGAGAGGGGACACAGCCCACCACGACGGATCCGGTGACCCCGGCGCGTAGGTCATCGGCGAGCTGGTGGACGCCAGCCGCGCCGGCGAGGACCGACTGCGCACGGGCGAGAACCAGGGCGCCGTCGCCCGTGAGCCGAACCCGTCGGCCGATCCGCTCGAACAGCGCGACCCCGAGCTCGTGCTCCAGGGATTGGACTTGCTTCCACACCCCTGGCTGCGCCACGTGCAGGCGTTCGGACGCCGCCGCGTACGTGCCAGCCGACGCGACTTCCACGAAGTACCGCAGCTGACGAAGCTCCACAGTCTATTGATAGCTCAATATGATTGGTTTGGTCACAACCTGATCATGGAGATATCGGTCGACCGGTCGTACCGTGCCGCTCATGGCGTCGTCGCAGCCGATCGTCCACCCCTGCCGGCTCGATCACGTCGCCCTGCGTCGACCCGACCCGGAGGCGACGGCTGATTGGTACGTCGACGTCCTGGGACTCGGCCGGCGTTTCGAAGGCGCCTTCGGAGCAGCGTCGCCGGTGACGATCGGCGTCGGCGAGTCGTCGCTCTCGTTGTTTCGCGGCACGGTCGGCTTCGAGCACGTCGCGTTCGAGGTCACACAGGCCGGGCTTGACGCTGCGGCGGACGCGCTCGATCGGCGCGGTGTTGCTTACCGACGAGCCGACCACGGCATTGCCCGCTCCCTCTACCTGACCGACCCCGACGGTGCGTCCGTCGAGCTGACCGCCTACCTGACCACCGAGGAGCCCGCCATGGCCTTGACCCCAAAGGACGTCGTCACTCGCATCGTGGAGGACATGTTCAATCGCCACAATCTCGACGCGGCCGACGCCTATGTCGCGTCCGACTGCGTCGACTACTCGGGCTTCCCCGGCCAACCCGCCGGGCTGGCGGGCATGAAGGCGAGGTGGGGGATGATGTTCAGCGCGTTTCCCGACTTCGAGATCACCATCGACGACCTCGTCGCCGAGGACGACAAGGTGTCGATGCGAGCCACCGGCCGAGGCACTCACCGGGGCGAGTTCTTCGGCGTGCCCGCCACCGGCAAGCCGGTCGTGTTCACCGAGATCAACCTCAGTCGCATCCTTCACGGGCAGATGGTTGAGCACTGGGCCCAGCGCAGCACCTTGGAAGTCCTCCAACAGATCGACGCCGTGCCGACTTGGTGAGCATCTGAGCGCCGTCCCGACGCGGTGGGGCCTAGGTGGGTTGCTCGAACCAGGCTGGCTAGCGGGCTCCGAACGCGCTCGTAGACATCGCTCGTCCGCCGTTTGCGGTGAGTTCGCCGATGCTGCATCGTCTAGCCCCACATGCGAATCATCCTCAGCGACTTCATCAGCCTCGACGGCGTCGTGCAGTCTCCCGGCGGCAAGGAGGAGGACGCCGACGGCGAGTTCCAGCACGGAGGCTGGTCGATGCCGTTCTTCGACTCCGAGTCGATGGGTGCGGTCATCGGCGAGGTCATGGAGCGCACGGAGGCGTTGCTGTTCGGGCGCCGGACGTGGGACGGCATGGCCGCGGCGTGGCCAGGGCGAGCGGGCGATCCGTACGCCGACCAGATGAACGCCATCCGGAAGTACGTCGTGTCGCGGACGCTCTCGGCGGACGAGGCGTCGTCGAGGTGGAACAACACGACGCTCCTCGCCGCCGGCGGCGGCGACGCGATCGAGGCGATCCGTGCGCTGCGAGCGAGTGGTGGTGACGGCGGCCTGCAGGTCTGGGGCAGTGCGTCGCTTGCTCGCCAGCTCGTGGAGAACGATCTCGTCGACGAGTACTGCCTCATGCTCGAGCCGATCCTCCTGGGCGGCGGTAAGACGATCTTCCCGTCGGAAGGACGAGCTCGGCAGCTGGAGCTCGTGTCGGTGACGCAGGCGAAGACGGGCGTGCTCATCTGCGCCTACCGCCCGGCCGGACCGGCGGCGGGCGCGTAGGGCGTTCGAGCAGGATCCTCAGACTTCGCGCAGACCCTTGTCTCGCGGCAAGGCCCGCGCGCTGACCACCCCTGGCCTGCTCGCCGCGATCGCCGAGCACGCGCGAGACGCTCGCATCGTGCGTCTGCGGACGCTCTGGGCGGGTTGCCGCCTTGCTCAGATCGCCGAAGGCGGAGACGGCGCCGAAGCGACTCGGATCGCACAACGGGCCCGATGGACTTTTGACCCTTGTGGAGCCCGCCCCGCGCGAGACAACGTTGTCATGTGCGGTGTCCATACGCTGCCGCCGACCGCTCGACGCAGGCCGCCCCGTGAGCGACCGGCGCCCGACGATCCGCGACGTCGCCTTGGAGGCGGGCGTCAGCCTCAAGACCGTGTCCCGCGTGTTGAACCGCGAGCCCGCGGTCGCGCCGGAGACGGTGGAGCGCGTGCGGCACGCGGTCACCCGGCTGGGCTATCGCCGCAACGAGGCCGCGGCCAGCATCCGCCGGCGGCGCCAGACGACCTTGTCGGTCGGCGTGGTCATCGAGGACGTGGCCAACCCCTTCTACGCCGCGGTCATCGACGCCGTGGAGAACGTGGTCCGGCGGCGGCACTACCTGCTGCTCGTGGGCAGCTCGGCCGGCGCACCCGCACGCGAGACCGAGCTCATCCAAGCGTTCTGCGGCCGCCGGGTCGAGGGGCTGATCGTCGTCCCGACCGGAGCCGACCACTCGTTCCTGGCGGCTGAGATTGCGGCCGGTACCGCGGTCGTCTTCATCGACCGCCCAGGACTCAACCTCGAGACCGACGTCGTGGTCGTAGCCAACGCGAAAGGCGCCCGCCGGGGCGTCGCCCACCTGGTCGAGCATGGCCATCGGCGGGTCGCGTTCATCGGCGACGACGCCGGCAAATTCACGACCGCGCAGCGCTGCCGCGGCTATCACGACGCGTTGGCGGATGCCGGCGTCGCGGTGGACCACGAGCTGGTGCGGCTGGACGTGCGCACGGCCGCGGCCGCCGAGATCGTCACCGCGGAGTTACTCGGCCTAGCCGACCCGCCGACCGCGCTGTTCACCGCCAACAACCGCCTCACGATCGGAGCGCTCCGAGCCGCCCGTGACGCCGACGCGCATGTCGCCCTGGTGGGCTTCGACGACTTCGAGCTGGCCGACTTGCTGCAGCCACCCGTCACGGTCGTCGCGCAGGACGCCGCCGCCATCGGCCGCACCGCGGCGGAACTGCTCTTACGGCGGATCGACGGCGACCACCGTCCCGCCCAGGAGATCACGCTCGGCACCAGCCTGGTGGTCCGGGGTTCGGGCGAGATCTCGCCCTCAAACGTTCATCGTTGATGCAATCAGACCAAGCAAGGGAGAAACGAAATGACGAGACAGACAGGCCGGATTCTCGGCAGCGACCTCGTGGTCGCCCGCCGCAGCATCTTGAAGGGAGCGATCGCCGGGGCCGGCCTCTTCGCCATGCCCGGGCTCGTCGCCGCGTGCGGTGACGACGACGACAGTGGCGCGGAGGGTGGCGGCGGCGGTTCCGAGGTCGAGGTGTTCTCCTGGTGGACCGGAGGCGGTGAGGCCGCGGGACTCGACGCCATGATCGAGATCTGGAAGCAGCAGCACCCGAACATCAAGTTCACGAATGCGGCCGTCGCAGGTGGCGCCGGTACCAACGCTAAGGCGGTGCTTGCGCAGCGTTTGGAGGCGGACGACCCGCCCGACTCGTTCCAAGGTCACGCTGGCGCCGAGCTCTCGGACTACATCAAGGCGGGGCAGCTCGAGTCGCTGAACTCGATGTACGACGACCAGAAGCTCAACGATGTGTTCCCGTCGCAGTTGATCGACCAGATCACCGTCGACGGCGACGTCTACTCGGTGCCGGTGAACATCCACCGGGCGAACATGCTCTGGTACAGCCCGTCCGTCCTCGACGCCGCGGGCGTGGGCGACGTGCCGGGAACCTTCGACGTCTTCCTCACCGCGCTCGACGCGGTGAAGACGAAGGGCGGGGTCACGGCGCTGTCCCTCGCCGAGCAATGGACGGTCAAGCACCTTCTGGAGACCGTGCTGCTCGCCCGGCTCGGCGGCGACGGATGGGCCGAGCTGTGGACGCCCGAAGGTGACTGGTCGTCTGCCGACGTCACCACCGCGCTCAACGACCTGAAGACGCTCTTCGGCTTCACCAACAGCGACTTCGCGTCGCTCACATGGCAGGACGCATCGAAGGAGGTCGCGGACGGCAAGGCCGGGTTCAACGTCATGGGCGACTGGGCGGCCGGCTACTTCATCGAGTTGAAGAAGGCCCCCGAGACCGACTTCAACTGGGCCGCGGTCCCGGGCACCGACGGCATCTACCTCTGGCTCTCCGACAGCTTCACGCTGCCGAAGGGCGCTCCGCACCGCGACAACGCCCTGTTGTGGCTCGAGCTGTGCGCGAGCAAGGAGGGTCAGGACGCCTTCAACCCGCTGAAGGGCTCGATCCCGGCGCGCAAGGACGCCGACAAGTCCAAGTACACGGGTTATCTCGCCTACGCACTGGACGAGTGGTCGAGCGATTCGCTCGCCGGCTCGCTCACTCATGGTGTGGTAGCCAACAACGCGTGGAACACCGACATCGACGGCGCCCTCGGCCTGTTCCTGTCGGACAAGAACGTGGACAAGTTCCAGGACGCGCTGGGAACGGCCCACGACACGCACGCGGCGTGACCATCCCGATGGCAGGCGGCGCCGGCGGGGCGCCGCTTCCCATCCCTTCCACCTGACCCTGGACCAGGAGCGAGCGATCGCATGAGGTCACTTCGTCGGATCGGACGGTGGGGGCCGGGCCTGCTGCTCGTGCTGCCCTCGATCATCCTCATCGTGCTCTTCGTGTACGGACTCATCGGCTGGAACATCAAGACGTCCCTCGGTACCCAGCCGGTGCTCAACGGGCCGTCGGGCGTGCGCAACTACACGAACCTGTGGCACGAGGAGCGGTGGATCCGCGACCTCAAGAACCTCGGCGTGTTCACCGTGGTGTTCATCGTCGGCAGCCTGGCCATGGGAGCGATCATGGCCCTCCTCCTCGACAAGGGCGTCAAGGGGGAAGGCGTGTTCCGAGGGGTGTACCTGTTCCCGATGGCGGTGTCCTTCATCGCTGCGGGCATCGTCTGGCGCTGGCTCCTGAACCCCAGCTCGGGCTTGAACCTGATCTTCGACAAGCTCGGCCTCGACGTACTGAAGAACCAGTGGTGGCAGACGCGCTCTTGGGGCATGGCGGCGATGGCGATCCCCGCGGTCTGGCAGATGTCGGGCTACATCATGGCGCTCTACCTCGCGGGCTTCCGCGGTGTCCCCGAGGAACTGCGGGAGGCGGCGCGCATGGACGGCGCCGCCGAGTGGAAGGTGTATCGCCACGTCGTGTTCCCGCATCTGCGCCCGGTGACCCTGTCGGCGCTCGTGATCCTCGGTCACATCTCGATCAAAGTCTTCGACCTGATCCTCGCCGTGTCCGGCAAGCAGGGGATCACCGAGACCCCCGCGGTCTACATGTGGGATCTGATCTTCCAGGCCAGTAACCGACCGAAGGGCGCAGCGATCGCCACGCTGCTGCTGCTCGGCGTGGCCGTGCTGATCCTCCCCTATCTCGTGTTCACCGTGCGGTCGGAGCGACGGGCATGAGCACGGTGACCGCCCCGCCGCCCGCCGCGGTGGTCGTCGAGCGACGGCCTCGGCCGGTCCCGAAGGGCCGACAGCGCCGCTTCTTCACCGCGGGAAAGCTCGCCGCGCTGCTGGTGTTCATCGTCTTCTTCCTGACGCCCGTCTATCTGCTCCTGCTGACGAGCTTCAAGAGCCTCGCGGAGGCGGATCCAGCGTCGGCGTGGACGTGGCCGAAGACGGTCACGCTCGATGCATGGCGGGAGGCGTGGGACAAACTCGGTCCCGCCCTCGGCAACAGCTTCAAGCTGGTGATCCCGGCCACGATCGCGTCGACGATGCTCGGGTCGCTCAACGGCTACGTGCTCTCGAAGTGGCGCTTCCCCGGTGCCGACCTCGTGTTCACGCTGTTCCTGTTCGGCATGTTCATCCCCTACCAGGCGGTGATGATCCCGCTAGCCCTGCTCTACAACGACCTCGGGTTCCCGCACGGGCTGCCGCGGCTGATCCTCGCCCACGTCGTGTACGGCATCCCGATCACGACGCTGATCTTCAGGAACTATTACGCGACCGTCCCGACGGAGTTGATCGAGGCGGCCCGCATGGACGGCGCGGGGATGTACCGCACCTACCTGTCGGTGATCCTGCCGACGTCCGCTCCAGCGTTCGTGGTGGCGGCCATCTGGCAGTTCACGTCGATCTGGAACGACTTCCTCTTCGCAGTGTTCCTCATCACCAACCCGGCGGCCTGGCCGGTGACGGTGGCCCTCAACAACACCGCCGGCTCGCAGGTGACGCCCTTCCCGGTGCAGATGGCGGGGGCGCTCATCGCGTCGATCCCCACCCTGGTCGTCTACATCATCCTCGGTCGCTACTTCATGCGTGGGCTGATGGCCGGCGCGCTCAAGGGGTGAGTCGGGCCATGGCCGACATCGTTCTCGACAAGCTGACCAAGCGGTTCTCCAACGGCTTCCAAGCCGTCACCGACCTCTCCCTCGAGATCGCGGACGGCGAGTTGCTCGTGCTGGTCGGTCCGTCGGGGTGCGGGAAGACGACCGCCCTCCGCATGATCGCCGGGCTCGAGGACATCACGTCCGGAGAGCTTTACGTCGGCGGGCAACGGATGAACGACGTCCTCGAGAAGGACCGCGACATGGCGATGGTGTTCCAGAGCTACGCCTTGTATCCGCACATGACCGTGGCTCAGAACATCGGCTTCAGCTTGAAGCTTGGTGGCGTCGCCAAGGCCGACATCCGGGCCCGCGTCCATCACACCGCTCGGCTCCTCGGGCTGGAGGACCTGCTGGACCGCCGGCCGAAACAGCTCAGCGGCGGCCAGCGACAACGGGTGGCGATGGGTCGGGCCATCATCCGCGAACCCCAGGCGTTCCTCATGGACGAGCCGCTGTCCAACCTCGACGCCAAGTTGCGGGTGCAGATGCGCGGCGAGATCGCCGCCCTCCAGAAGCGGCTCGGGGTGACCACGGTGTACGTGACCCACGACCAGATCGAGGCCATGACCATGGGCGATCGCGTCGCCGTGCTCAAGGCCGGCGAGCTCCAACAGGTGGGGACGCCCTCGGCAATCTACGACGGGCCGGTCAACCTGTTCGTGGCCGGGTTCATCGGGTCTCCGCCGATGCATCTCATGGAGGGCCAGATCGGTCGAGGGTCGGACGTGGCCGGCCTCACGGTGCGGCTGGGCTCCATCACCGTGCCGCTGCCGGACGAGCTCGTGACGGACCGCGGGTTGGCTCGCTGGGTCGACCGACGGGTCATCGTCGGCGTCCGGCCCGAGGACGTGCGCCCCGCCCACGACGGCGACGGACGCACCCACCTGGCCGTCACCGTCGAACGGGTCGAAGCGATCGGCGCCAGCCTCCTCGCCTACTTCACACTTGACGCGCCGCCAGTGCAGGCCGAGAGCATCGCTGCGGCCGCCAGCGGCGAGCAGCTCGAGCACATACCCCTCGTCGGGCACGAAGGGGCCGTCGTGTGCGCCACCTTCGAGCCCCGATCCGGGCTCCGAGCCAACGACAAGGTCGAGGTCACGATCGACCCGCGGCGGCTGTACTTCTTCGACCCTGCGACCGAGGACACCATTCACTGACAGGGCGCCGGCCGACGTGACGGGCCATGCTGGACCGATGGCGGGCGTGGGCGTCGAACCCGATGTACTCGTCGACGCTGCCGTTGCCGACACCGGGCTCGCGGACTTCGGCGCCGGCGCTTGGCGCGACGGTCTCGACGTCTTCTGTGCCGCGCTCGACGCCGAGGCGGACCTCAACCCCATGGGCGTGGCCGTGCACGAGGCCCGCATCGCCCACGGGCTCCGCCAGCGTCTCGCGGTGGTCGACTGGTATCGCCGCCACCCCGAGATCGACGCACAGCCGGTGAGCCGCCCGATCATCGTCGTCGGGCTGCCTCGCACCGGCACGACCGCGCTCGCCCACCTCCTCGCCGCGGACCCCGACAGTCGGTCGTTGCGGACCTGGGAGGCAGGCGCGCCGACGCCACCCCCGGACGAGGTCACCCAGACCACCGACGAGCGCATCGCTGCGACCCAAGCGGGCATCGACATGAGCCACCAGCTCATGCCCGACCTCCCCCGCCTGTACTTCGCGACGGCGACGAGCCCGTCGGAGGCACTGGACCTCACCGGTCTCAGCTTCCGCACGTTCCAGTGGGGCGGTCAGGCCCGAGTGCACTCCTATGAGGACTGGCTACTGGGCGTCGACCTCGCACCGGGCTACGAGTTCCAGTGCCAGGTACACAAGCTCCTCCAGTGGCGATGCCCGCCCCGCCGGTGGGCCTGGAAGAACCCGCCCGACCTCTTCGCCTTGCCCGCGGTGCGGGCGGGCTTCCCCGACGCCATCTTCGTGTGGACCCACCGGGAACCGTTCGCCGTCATGGCATCGGTGGCGAGCCTGGTGGCCGTCGTCCGGTCAATGGGCACCGATCGCATCGACCGGATCGAGCTGGGTCGCCGGCAGGTGACGCTATGGGGCCAGGCCGCGGACCGCGGTCTCGCGGCCCGTAACGCGCTCGGTGAAGACGTGTTCGTCGACGTGTGGATGGACGACCTGGCCGACGATCCCATCGCCACGATGGCCGCACTGTACGACCACCTCGGCTGGCCGTTCACCGCCGCCGCGGAGGACGGGATGCGGGCCTGGCTGGGCGGCAACACGCGCCACGGACGGGGGGGCCACGACCCTGACCCCGCCGAGTTCGGGATCGACCCCGCCGCCGTCGGTGAGCGGTTCGAGGCCTACCGTCGACGATTCGGGAGGGACGCGTGGTGACGAGCGAGGACGTGGTGGCAAAGGTGATGTCGGGTGCGGCGTGGGCGGAGTTCTGCGACGCGCTCAAGGCGGCCGGCGAGGAGGTGCTGCGCCCGGGCCTCGACGATCCCCTCGACATCGCCGAGGGGTACCGGATGCTCACCCGTCTCCTGCGAGGCTCGCTCGAGAGCCGGTTGGAGTACGGCGACCCGCGCTACCCGCAGCTCATCTGCGTGTGCCATGAGACCATCAAGATCGTGGCCGAGAACCCCGACAACCTCTACCTCGGCTCGTCCATCGCGGGCCGTTACGACTATCGCGTGTGGGGCACCCGGGGTGACGCCCGCTGGATCAGCTTCAACACGTTCAATGCCGGCGGGTTCGGCGGCAAGGGCGGGCGGGGCACGGGATCCACGCTGCACGAGCACCAGCTCGAGATCGCGCCCGACGGGACCTTCGAGGTGTTCCTGTCGCAGCGCGAGCAGCCGGGCAACTGGTTGGCGCTCGAACCCGACACCACCTCGCTCACCATCCGGCAGACGTTCCTGCACAAGGATGAAGACGGTCCGGCCGTGCTCCACATCGAGCGCCTCGGCGCCGACGGGCCACCGCCGCCCCTCGACCCGGCGCACCTCGCGATCTCGCTTACCACGAGCGTCGCCTACGTCCGCGCCGTCACCGCCATTGGCGCGTCGTGGGCCGAGCGCAATGCGGCCCACCCGAACGTCTTCTTCGATGCCCAGCGGGACGACACGCGGCTCTTCGCCGACCCGCAGATCCGGTGGCACATGGCCTATGTCGAGCTTGACATCGATGACGCGCTCGTCGTCGATCTCGTCCCCCCTGCGTGTGACTACTGGATGGCCGCCCTCCACAACCACTGGATGGAGACGCTCGACTACCGGTACCACCCGGTCACCCTGAACAACGCGACCGCCTCGGCGGCCGCGGACGGATCGGTGCGGGTCGTCGTCGCCCACCGCGACCCGGGCGTGCCGAACTGGCTCAGCTTGGCGGGCCACGACCGGGGTGTGCTCGGCGTGCGCTGGGTGGGGCGCGACGTGGACGACGTCGTCCCCGAGACCCGGGTCGTCCCGCTCGCGTCCCTCACCTAGCGTGGGGGTGTGCCGGTGCACGACGGCGAGTCGTCCGAGCCTCGACACCGCGTCCTGCTCGAGGGGTTCCGGCCGACGACCGACAGCCTCGACTGGCGGCTCTCGTCCGGATTCTGGGAGCGGGAGGGACGGCAGGCGTTCCTCCGGTACGGGGTGCCGCATCTCATCACGAGCGACGGTGTGTACGCGGCGAAGGCCGCCGACGTCCTTCACGCCAGCTGCGCGGCGGCGCGCGAGGCCGGCGCCCTGGAAGCGGAGATCCGCGTCGCCGAGTTCGGGGTCGGCCTCGGGCTGCACGCGCAGTTGTTGCTCGACCGCTTCCGCGCCCGCTGCCGTGACACCGGCACCGACTTCTACGACCGCCTCACGTTCTACGCGACCGATGTGGCGCCGCAGATGTTGCGGGACGTGGCGCATCAGGGCACGTTCGCCGGCCATCGTGACCGGGTTCGCCTCGGCCTCGTCGACGGCCTCGACCCTCGCACCTTCGAGGACCTCGCGACGGGTGAGCGCCTGACGCTGACCGGCCTGCGCGCCGTCGTGCACAACTACCTCCTCGACGCATTGCCGTTCGACACCTTGGTGGCGCGGAAGGACCATTGGCTGCGGCTCCACTTCCGTACGTGGCTCGATGCCACTGAACGCGAACACGCCGCACTGGCTGCCGACCCGGGCGCCCTCCTCGAGTTGCAGCCTCGCCTCGAGGTGGAACACGCCTACCTCCCCGTCGACCCCGAGGCCTTGCCCTTTGGCGATCATCTTCGGTCCTTCGCCGACGCGCTCGCGGCCTCGTGGGCGGCCGAGCCGGACGACATCACGTTCGTCCACTCGTATGGCGCGCTCGCGTCGATCGCGGCCACCGTCGAGCTGCTCGCCGACGACGGATTCCTGCTGTTCACCGACTTCGGTCCGACCGACCTGACGTCGGTGCCGGCGTTCCGCCGCTACGGCGGGTCCCGCGCGGTGGGCGTCAACTTCCCCCTCCTGAGTCACGCCGTCCCGGCTGTCGGCGCGGCGCCTGACCGTGTCCACGTCGTCGTGCCCGCCGGTGAGGACTCGGCCGCGCTCCACGCCCGTCTTGTTCACCGCAGGGCGTCAGCGGAGACCGTCGCCGCCTTCGAGTCCGAGTACCACCATCGCGGCTTCGTCGAGTTTGCGGAGCTCATCGACGAGGCGCACGCGGCCCGTGAGCGGAACGATCACGCCGCGGCCCACGCGCTGTACGCGCAGGCCCACGAGCGGTACCCCACGAGTTGGTACGTGCTGCTCGAGTGGGCGGAGTTCGTGATCTTCGTCCTTCAGGACGCCGACGTCGGGCTGGCTTTGGCGCAGAAGGTGGCGGAGATGAACCCCACGAGCACGGCGCTCGTCCACAACGTCCTGGGTGACGCGCTCGAGCTGGCGGGCCGGGAGGACGAGGCGGAGCACGCGTTTCGCCGGGCAGTGGAGGTCTCGCCCAGCGATGCCCGGGGCCACGCCAGCTTGGCGAAGGCGCTCAGCCGCCGAGGGGCGCACCCCGATGCGATCGCCGAGCTGGCGCTGGCGCTGACCGTCGACGACGCCGGACACCAACGCCCACCACTCCTCGACATGCTCGGCTGGATCCTCGATCGCCGGGACGCGGCCACTCGCGAGCGCACCCCACCCGACCGGGACCGGTAGCGACCCACCATTGGTTACGACAGGAACTTCATCTCGGGCCACACTTCCGTCCAGTGGCCCCGGAGGCCCCGGCACACCGCGATCGGCTCGCCCTGGACCTCGTTGTCCACGTCGAGTCCGTTGTCGATTGTCGCGACTTGTTCGCACGACGCGAACCATTGCCGCAGCGATGACACCGGCCAGCGCACGGCGACGACGGTGGCGTCGTCGTCGGTCGGTCGGCGGAAGAACCAGTAGTGGTTGTGGGGTGAGAACGCGTGCGGCAAGTTCCGGGCCGGCCCGAACCGGTCGATGGCACCGGCTTCGCCGTAGCTCCCCGCGAGGACGACGACCCCGGCCCGTTCGTCGGGCGGCAGGCCGTGGACGACGGACGCGACCTGGTCGGCAAGCTCCGGCCAGCCCACCGTCTCCGCGGCACCCTCGTTGAGGTCGCTCACGTGGCTGGACGCGAGCGTGCTGACGGGCAGCAACGGCAGCGACACCGGGATGGTGAGGACGGCGTTGGCGACGATCCACCATCGCAACCGCGACAGCGACCCCCGTGCGGCGGTCGCGACGACGCCAGCGATGAGTACCACCACCGTGAGAGGGAGCATGTAGTACGGCCGGCCAGCGGTTACGAGCGTGGCCACCAACCCGATGGGCCACGCCAACAGCAGCGCCTGGAACCGCGACGCGGCTGGATCCAGCCGGAGCCACCGCACCCCCCGCCACAACAGGAACACGAGGAGCACGCCGACCAGCAAGACCTGCGACGGCAAGAGGAGGACGCGGTTCTCGACGCCGAGACGGTCCGACAGCACGCGGGCCATCTCGAACTGCGGCCAGTCATGGCGCGCTTGCCAGACGAGTTGCGGCGAGGCGATCACCGCGGCCGCGGCCACGCCGACCACGAGCCATCGGGTGCGGAGGACATCCCATCGTCGAGCCGCGATGATCCCGGCCGCCAAGGACGCGGTGAGCAGGACGACGAGGTCCTTGTTGAGCAGCGACATGCCCGCGACCGCGCCGTACGCGATCCAGAGCCGCCCGTCGCTGGTGCGCAGCAGGCGGGCCGCCAGCCAGAGCAGCGCCATCCACGCCGTGAGGTCGAAGACGGCCGTCGACAGGAGATGGCCGACGCCGAGCACGAAGCCGCCACCCGCGACCACGCCCGCGGCTGCGACTTGCGCGCCTCGGGTCCCGCCCATCTCGCGGGCGAGCAGCGCGCCGAAGACGATCGTCGCCGCGGTCGCCAGCGCGGGCAGGCATCGCAGGACGACGAGATTGTCGGGCGCGACGGCGTCGGCGACGCGGGCGACGAAGGGCGCGAACGGCGGCTGGTCGACGTAGCCCCACGCGAGGTGCTTGCCGGCCTCGAGGAAGTACAACTCGTCGCGGTGCCACCCGTACCGGTTTGCGACGATGAGGAGGAGTGCCATCGACGCGCCGGCGACGAGGCCGACCGGTTTCCACGCGAACCCTTGCGTCTCCACGCCTGGCCGAACCCCCGATCCCTGGCGTTCTGGCGTAACCAAGCGACGCCCCGCGTCACCTATCTATGCCAGAACGGCGCGGCGACGCCGCAGACGCTACAGGTCGTCAGGGCTGGCGCCGATGCGACCCGCTGGGTGCGCAGCCGGTCGGACAGGAGCCCGATCTTCGCCAGGTTGGGGGTGATCTTGGCGAACAGCACGCGCTCTAAGATCGTGAGCGTCGGGCTTTGCTCCAGCGGTCGTCCGTGATCGTCCCAACGTGTCAAGGACCGGGAGCGTGGATCGCGGCGTCCAGGACCGGATCGAGGCCGGCGAGGAGGTCCGCGCTGGTGATCGCCACCGCCACGTCCGGCGCGATCCAAGGCCGGGTGTCGTCAGGCCCACCGAACTCCCAGTAGCGAGAGGACACCCGGACCGTGATCCGGCTGTTCGGCAAGTAGACGGGGCGAACGTCGCCGTACAGGTTTGGGCGGCCACCCGTGGGCTCGCCGACGAACACCGCGGCGGTGCCGGTGTCGACCTCGGTGGCGAAGTTCATGGCCGCCGAGAACGTCTGGCGCCCGATGAGTACGAACAGCCCGCCGGGACGGTTGATCCGCGCGTCGGCGATCAGCCACCGGAGCAGAGGTGGGTAGGTGCGGTTGTCGCCCCCGGGGTTGTGGCGGAGGTCGATGATCAGCCGGTCGGCCTCCCCGCGGTCGAGCGCCGCCGTCAACTCGGCGACGAGCATCGGAAGGGTGATGCCGCCACTGCGCGCGACCACCCGGTTGTACTGGAGGTAGAGCGCCGCGCCGCCCGCGCTGTCGTCCAACGCCGTCCACCAGAACGCTTCGTCGCGCCGGGCGAGGAAGGGCGGGGCCGGCCGCTTCGGCAGCCCGACCGGATCGCCGCCATAGCGGCTGCGGAACGTCGGCCAGTCGAGCACGTCGGGCGCTACGTCGAGGGCGCGACCGTCGACGGTCTCGACGTGGTACTCCGGCGTTGTCCCGTCGACGATCCCCGTGGCGTGCAGCACCTCGGGGGTCATCAGCAGCATGGGGACGACGACGTTGATGGTGGCGTCGTTGTCGTGGGCGGCATACGGCCGCACCCGGTCGATGGCGGCGTCGATGGGTGTCGCACCGATGGCGGTGACGCGGGCCCCCATGAGGGACTCGTCCGGTGCGTTCACCACGTGGACGCCGTCGTCGAACAGGTACAGGTGGAGGGCGACGAGATGGAACCCGGCCTCGGCCGGGTACAGGCCGGTGTGGCCGTCGATCCCGGCCGCGAGCCGCATCACCTCGACGGCGCCGTCCGGCGTCGACATCGCCGCGAGGCGAGCGGGCGCCGCCGCGACCGACTCGTCGAACTCGGCCTCGGACTGGCGCCAGAAGGGGTTGGGGTGGACCCGACGAATGCCGGCCGCGAAGACGGCCATGTCCTCGGCCCATGCCGTCTCGCTCCCGGGTATGACCGTCGACGAGGACGGTTGCGTGGACGAGGACGGTTGCGTCGACGGGGACGTGGTGTCGTCGGAGGACTGGCAGGCCAGCAACCCCAGGGCCAACGCGAGCGCCACCGTGCGTCGTCGCATCGCCGGCAAAGTACCACGGACCCGTGCTAGATACCACGGGACCGTGCTAGACGGGTTCAGCCGGTGCGGTCGGTGTTCGCGGCGCGGAACTCGTCGATGGCGGCTTCGCCGGCATCGAGGAGATCGGCCAGGGCCCGGATGATGGCGGCGCGTTTGGTGCCGAGCTGTGCGCTCAAACGGAGATCGGCGCGTTCGAAGAGGCGGGCGGTGTCGTCGTGAGCGCGGTGCCCGGCCTTCGTCAGCTTGAGGTGGTAGGACCGTTGGTCGCGCGGATGGGCCAGCTTGGCGGCGTGCTCCTTGCGCAGCATCGATCGCACGTAGTCGAGCGCGGTCGTCACCGGCATGCCGAGGTGCCGGGCCAGCTCGGTCGGCGTTGCCGGCTCCAGCTCGCGGAGCGCGCTGTACACGGCGTACTCCTCACCGGTGAGCTCGGCCCCGGCGAGGGCCTCGCCGACGAGCAGCTTGGCCTGCTGGGACGCCGCGAACACGTAGTAAAGGGGCGAGAGCGTCGAGTCGGGCGGGACTCGGGCGCGGGGCACGTGCCGACTCTATTGATCGAGCGCCACCAGTCCGCTACAGATCACGCCATGTCCGACTCCCGGTTCCAGCTCACCATCCAGAACGCCAAGATCGAGTCCAGCGGTGACGGCGGCGACTGGGTCTCCTACGACGTCTCCAACACCGGCACGGAGAACGTGACCGAGGGTGCGTTGGTCGCCAAGTACGAGGCGTTGTGCGGCAGCGACAGCCGCTGGTCGGCCGAGGAGATCCTCGCCGCCCTACCCGCCGGCCAAGCTCTCACCGTGACACAGCGCCTCGGTGAAGGTCTGGAAGACGGGGACTACGTCGTGTGGGTCACGATGCTCGACGGCAGCGACACGTCGCCGGCGTTCGTCAACCTCCCGAGCAAGGTCACGGGCGGCCGCTTCACCGCCACCTGACGACCACCTGTGGTCAGCCGAGAAAGTCGCGGCAGAGCTGGATCCACGCCTCGGTGGTGATGCCCAACGACTCGACGTCGATGCGTTCGTCGACGCCGTGGAAGCGCGTCGACAGATCCTCGTAGGTCACTGACCGCGAGAAGAGGCCGAACCCGTACGCGACCGCGCCACGGTTGCGGAAGAAGCGGGCGTCGGTGCCGCCCACGATGAGGCGGGGCAGCAGCGTCGCCCCGGGATAGACACCGGCGACGACCCGGCCGATGGTGTCGTAGAGCGGCGTGTCCACCGGCGACCGCGTGCTCGGCGACGACCAGCCGAGCGGTTGGACGTCCACGTCATCGGCCAGCTCGCCCAGCGCGTCGGCCAGGTAGCGGTCGACGTCGTCCTCGGTGTCGCCGGGCACCGTCCGGATGTCGACGTCGAGCATCACCTCGTCGGGGATCACATTCGTCTTCACACCACCGTGGGCGACGTTGGGCGAGAAGGTCGTGTGCGTGCAGGCGTGCGCGAGCTTGGCGGTGCGGGGGTCGAGGGTGTCGATCACGGCGAGGACGCGGGCTGGGTCGAGGAGGCCTTCGGCGATGTCGTCAGGGAACCCGTGGTTCTCGACATAGCCCTGCCACAGGTCATCGAGGTGGGCGGCGGGCTGGAACGCGGCGAGGCGGCGGATGACCTCGGCCGCCTTCACGAGCGCGTTGTCGACCCGGTACGGCATCGACCCGTGGCCGGGCGCGCCGGACACCCGCAGCCGCCGCCATGACGCTCCCTTCTCGGCCACGTTGATCGTGACCGTCCGGCCCTTGGGGCCGTCGTGCACGATTCCGCCGGACTCGGTAATGACGTAGTCGCATCCGACCTCGTCGGCCGCGTGCTCGGCCAGCCATCCCGATCCGTGCACACCGCCGGCTTCCTCGTCGGCGACCGCGCAGTACACGAGCGTCCCTTTGGGCCGGAAGCCCTCTTCGGCCAGGCGGCGCACGGCCACCGCCATCGACGAGGTGAGGTTGAGCATGTCGATCGCACCCCGGCCCCACACCTCGCCGTCGACCAGCTCGCCGCCGAATGGGTCGCGGGTCCACTGCGATGGGGTTACGGGGACGACGTCGGTATGGCCGAGCAGCAGGAGCGACGGGGCTTCCGGGTCGCTGCCCTCGATGCGGGTGGCCAGCGAGGTGCGCCCCGGCGTCGGTTCGAACACCTGCAGATCGAGGCCACCACCCTCGAGGTAGTTGCGGACGACGTCGGCCGAGCGCCACTCCTCGCCGGACTCAGGTCGCCCGTCGTTCACGCACTCGTTGCGGATGAGCTGCTGGAGCAACTCGGTGACCTCACCCTCTAGCGACGTGACCATGAATAGGGATCGTACGACCGCCGCGATACGTCACCTTCCCGATGCGCGCCGCCCACCCCACGGTGCATCCTCGCACCATGAACCCTGCGTTCTGCCGCAGCCGCGCGCCCGCCGTGTTCACGTTTCTGCGCCGGACGAAGGCAGGCGCGGTGGCATGATCGCCGTCATGGCCCGCCGGCTGACGAGTCCCACCCTCGTCGGCCGAGACGACGAGCTGTCCCAGCTCCACTCGGCGCTGTCCGCCGCGCAGGGCGGTACCGCGCAGGTGGTGCTCGTGGGCGGCGACGCCGGCGTCGGCAAGACCCGCCTGGTCCGCGAACTGCTCGACCGGGCCATGGCCGACGGCCACCTCGTCCTCACCGGCGGCTGCGTCGATCTCGGCGAGGGCACCCTGCCGTTCGGCCCGGTGATCGAAGCGCTACGACGCCTCCACGGGCTGCTCGACGACGCGACGTTGGACGAGCTGCTCGGGCCGCGGCCGAGGAGCTCGGCCGCCTCGTGCCCGAGCTCGGCCACTTCGAATACCGCGCCGCGGCCGTACACCAGCCGGGCCGGCTCTTCGAACTGCTCCTCGGCGTCCTCGACCGGCTCGGGCGGCGGGCGCCCACCGTCTTGGTCGTCGAGGACATCCATTGGGCCGACCAGTCCACCCGTGACCTGCTGAGCTTCCTCGCCCGGAACCTGCGCGAGGAACGGGTCCTGCTGATCGCGACCTACCGCACCGACGAGCTGCACCGCCGCCATCCGCTGCGCCCGTTCCTCGCCGAGCTACGCCGCAGCCCCGTCCTCACGCTCGCGGTGGCGCCGCTCGACCGGGATGAGGTCCGAGCTCTCGCCACCAACGTCCTGGGGCGGGCACCCAGCGACGCCCTCGTCGATGCGGTTTTCCAACGCTCGGAGGGCAACGCGTTCTTCGCCGAGGAGCTGCTGGCCGCGATCGACGAGGGCGACCGCCTGCCGCCCTCGTTGCGCGACATCCTCCTCGCCCGCATCGAGGGCCTGCCCGAGCGGGCGCAGCTCGTGCTTCGGGTCGCGGCCGCGGCCGGCCGGCGCGTCGTCTACGACGTGCTCGCCGACCTCACCGGCCTCGACGAAGAGGAGCTCGTCGCGGTGCTGCGCGACCTTGTTGCCCGCCACCTGCTGGTCCCCGACGCGACAGAGGACGCGTACAGCTTTCGCCACGCCCTTCTGCTCGAGGCTGTGTACCAGGAGCTGCTCCCGGGGGAGCGGACGCGGCTGCACGCCGCGATCGCGGGTGCGCTGGCGGCAAAGGTCCAGCCCGGCGATCCGAGCACGGCCGGCGAGTTGGCCCACCACTGGTACGCGGCCCGCGACCACACGCGTGCTCTGCCGGCCCTCGTCGCGGCCGGCCTGGCGGCGGAAGGCGTGAGCGCGCCGGCCGAAGCCCTCATGCACTACGAGCGGGCCCTCGAGCTGTGGAGCGCGGTTCCCGATGCGGCGAACGCGAGCCCTCTCGCGTGGGTCGAGATCGTGCGACGGGCCGCCGATGCCGCCAGCGTCCTCGGCCGCCTCGAGCGAGCGGTGGCGCTCGGCCGCGAAGCGCTGGTGGCGGTCGACCCGAAGACCGAGCCCGTGCTCGCCGGCCTGCTGCACGAGCGGCTCGGTCGTTACCTGTGGCTGGCGGGGAGCGCGGGCTCTTTCGAGTCGTACGAAGAGGCCGTGCGGCTGGTGCCGGCCGATCCACCGAGCGCGGAGCGAGCCCGGGTGCTCGGCGCGCTCGGCCAGGCGTTGATGTTGGCGGGACGCTGGCGCGAGGGCCGCAGCGTGTGCGAGGACGCCATCGCCATCGCCACCACGGTGGGAGCACTCGAAGAGGAGGGACACGCCCGCAACTCGCTCGGTGTGACCCGCGTGAACATGGGCGACCCGCGAGGGCTCGACGACCTCAGGAACGCCCTCGACATTGCCCGACGCGTGAACAACGCGGAGGAGGAGTGTCGGGCATATCTGAACCTGTCGTACTCGTTGACGATGCTCGGCCGGTTCGATGAGTCGGTACAGACGGCCATCGAAGGGGCCGCGCTCGCGGCTCGCATGGGCTTCGAGCACACCCATGGCGTGTTCCTGGGCTTCAACGCGTTCGGTGCCTTGATGGCCCTCGGGCGTTGGGACGACGCAGAGGTACAAGTCGAAGCGGCGGTCGCGCGGGTGCCCGAGGGGGTCTGGCAGGCGGCGTTCACGAGCGTCGTGCTCCGGGCGAACCGGGGCGACTTCGCCACCGCCCACGCCGAACTCGAGCAGTCGGTAGCCCTACCGCCGGGCGCCGACGCCCAGGCGGCGCTCCCGCGCGCGTTCGGCGGCGCCACGCTGGCCCTGTGGGAAGGCCGCCCGGAGGTCGTTCGCGACATGGTGCGGCACGCGATCGAGGCGGTGCCCATTGGCGTTGTCCAGATCGAGGCTCCGCAGCTGCTGTGGCTCGCAGTCTGGGCGGAGGCCGACCGCGCCGAGCAGGCCCGCGCGCGCCACGACGACGAGAGCGCGGCTGAGTGCGCCGCCGCTGCGGCCGACGCCACCCTTCGCTGCCGGCAGCTCGTGGCCGAGCCGGGTCCGACGGGCGGAGTCGCCATGGCCTGGGCGGGCGGCTTTCTCCTCATGGCCGACGCCGAGCGAGCCCGCGCCGCCGGTCGCTCTGATCCAGAGGCGTGGGCGGCGGCGGCCGCGGAGTTGGGTCGGTGGGGACACTCCTTCGCGGTCGCTTATGCCTGCTTCCGCCAGGCCGAGGCCATCCTCGACGCCGGCGGCGATCGGGACGAAGCGGCGTCGTTGCTGCGCCTCGCGGCGGCGAACGCCACCACGCTGCGCGCCCGGCCGCTTCTCGACCACGTCGAGCGGCTGGCGCGGCGGGCCCGGATCGCGCTGGCGGCCACGACCACTGTCTCACCGGCACCCGAGGGCGACGCCGCGTTTGGGCTGACCCCCCGCGAGCGCGAGGTCCTCGTGCTCGTCGCGGAGGGCCGCACCAACCGCCAGATCGCCGACGAACTGTTCATCAGCGTCAAGACGGCCAGCGTTCACGTCTCCAACATCCTGGCCAAGCTGGGCGTCGGTACCCGTGGCGAAGCCGGTGCGGTCGCCCACCGCCTCGGCTTGGACGTTGCTTAGGCGACGACGACGAGCGTGCGCGGCTCGCCCGTGGGCGCCGCGACTTCGAGTTGGCGCAACAGCGCGCCGGTGTCGGCGAAGCACCACGTTCCGACGAGACGGAGGCGCTCGAACTCGAGGATGCTGCAGCCGTTCAGCACCACTCGGTGCCCGGTCGGTTCGATGCCGCCCCATGTCCCCAGGTGGGTCCCGACGAAGCGCCACTGGACCACGACGAACCGGGCACCGGGCAACAGCCGCTCGATGTGGCGGCGATGGTCCGGGAACGCCGAGTACATCTCCTCGGCTGCTCGCCGGAGCGCGCCCCGCTCGGCGTTGGCCGGCCGGTACAACGCCACGTCGTCGTGGACCACCGAGAACAAGCGCTCGTAGTCGTGGTCGTTCTCCGCCTCGACGATGTTCTCCGCCAACTGGGCGTGATCGACCGCTAGGGCTTGCGCCGTCATGCCCCGATAGTGACCGAAGGCACTGGCTGCCGGAATGCCTGTGGCAGTGACAATCCCCTTCCCTTGCCAAACGGTAAGTACCGGTTCGGTAATCTCCCGGCCGTGGACGGCCAGCTCGAAGTGTGGCGCCCGGATGGGCGTGAGCTGGTTCCCTTGCAGGGCGAACGGCTCACCATCGGACGGGCCGACACGAACCAGGTCGCGATCGAGAGTGACCCCGAGTTGTCCCGTCTGCACGCGGTGCTCGAGCCGGTCGGCGGCGGTTGGTGTGTCCGCGACCTGGCGTCGAGCAACGGCACCTTCGTGAACGGCGAGCGGATCTGGAGCGACCGTCCGCTCCGTAACGGTGACGAGATCCGTGTCGGTCGTACCCGCCTCGTGTTCCGCGCTTCCCCGTCCGCGTCCGACGGCACCGCCACCACCACCGCTGAGCCGCCGCCGGATCTGACCCGCCGCGAGCGCGACGTGCTCGTGTCCCTGTGCCGGCCTGTGCTGTCCGCCGATCTCTTCACCGAGCCGGCCTCGATCCGCCAGATCGCCGAGGCCCTTGTCGTCACCGAGGCCGCCGTGAAGCAGCACCTGTTGCGCCTCTACGACAAGTTCGGCGTGTACGAGGCGGGGGAGCGCCGCCGAGTGCGGCTCGCCAACGAGGCGATCCGCCGGGGTGCGGTCACCCTGGCCGATCTGCGGGAGGCCGGCGCCGGGTGATCCGCCGGCGGGTCGGAGATCTCCCGGGAGGCCGGCGCGGGTTCGTGATCGAGACCCTTGCCAAAGGGTGACGATCACCTTCCGCGAGTGGCACGGATCTGTCGCCGCGGGGGGCATGGCACCATCGGACGGATCGGCGCACGATGGCCGGCGTGATGGCCAAGGCCAAGCGGGACGTGAAGGTCGACCACCTGCGCAAGCTCCCGCTGTTTGACGGGCTGTCCGACCAGCAGCTGGCCCGGGTGGCGGGTTTGGCGGACGAGGTCGCGGTCCCCCCGGGATACGTGCTCGTGCATGAAGGGGCGTTCGGTCACGAGGTCTTCGTTCTCGCGGAAGGCGAGGCGGAGGTGGCGGCAGAAGGGCGGCAGCTTGCAGTGCTCGGGCCCAGCGCGGTGGTGGGAGAAATGGCGGTACTGGACAAGGGCCGCAGAGCGGCGTCGGTGGCAGCTGTCACCTCTCTGCGGCTGTTCGTGTTCGAGAGCCGGGCCTTCGTGACCCTTCTCGAGGACTTCCCGATCGTCGCCAGGCGGGTGATGACCGGGATGTCCCACCGGCTTCGGGCGGCGCAGGGCACACCTGTGTGAGAGAGGCAGTCGCCGATGGCCATGTCGGCGGCGGCGGAGCCATCGGTTCTCTCTCCGAGCCGGTGACGGCGGCGACGAGCGGTTGGCGTGCGGCGGGGTGCGGCGGACACCCACGCCAACCCCGTCGAGCGCGCACCACCGGCGGCGCGCTCAGGCGCCGAACATCATGAGCCACTGGTCGAGGGACCGCGGGCGGAACACGTAGTTCATGCGGCGGGTCTCGCCCATCGAGGCCGAAGGCTCGGTCGAGTACAGGTGGCCCGGGTACAGGACCGTGTCGTCGGGGACCTTGGCCAGCTTCTGCGTGAGGCTCTCGTAGAGCGCGGCCGGGTCGCCACCGGGCAGGTCGGTGCGCCCGCAGCCTTCGAGGAACAGCGTGTCGCCGGACACGAGCCGGCCGTCGACCAGGAAGCACTGGCTGCCGGGTGTGTGGCCGGGCGTGTGGATCAGTTCGATCGGGATCTCGCCCACTGTCACGGTGTCGCCGCTCGCGTGCTCGACGAGGTCGGTGGCCGCGGCTTCCGTGACGCGGCGCACCCACGGCGCCTCGACGGCTTGCACGTGAATCGGCACCGGGTTGAGCGTGAGCAGTTCGCGAACGCCGGCGATCCGATAGCCCATCATCTCGCCGCCGACGTGGTCAGGGTGGTAATGCGTGGCAAGGGCGCCGGTCAGGCGCATGCCGTCGGCGCCCACGATGTCGAGCAGTTCCTTGATGCCGTACGCCGGGTCGACCGCGACCGCCTCGCCCGTCTCCCGGTCGCCGATCAGGTACACGAAGTTGACCATCTGCCGGGCGACCGGGTCGCTACGGGCGAAGTCGCGCCCGGCCAGCAGCTGGCGGAAGTAGAGGCGGTCCTCCATGGCGGGCCATCGTACGCGGGGGTTGACGCCGCCGACTCGCCTGGGGCGGAGCCGTCTCAGCGGTTGCGGCGGAACCAGTCACGCAAGACCCGGCGGTAGGCAGCGTCGAACCGGTCGTACTCGGCCCGGAGTTCGGAACCGGGCCAGTCGTCGGGTAGCAGTTCGGGCGGCAGGAGCGGGTCGGCGTTGAGTTGGCGCAGGACGGCCGCCGACAGGACGAAGCCCGGCGCCAGACCGGCGGTGTCGCCGGCGTCGAGCGAGCCGACGGACTGCGCCATCTCCCCACGCAGGTCGGTGGCGCCCGCGGCCCACGACTGCAGGTCCCACAAGCGCGCCGCGAGGTCGGCGTCGTCGAGGCCGGGATCGTGGAGCGTGGCGCGCAGCCAGGTGCAGTGGGCGACGCCGGCCAGCGGGAGCCCGTCGAGGTTGTCGGGCCGGAGCCACACCCCTTCGCGCAGCTCGGCCAGCCGCCCCGCCGCCAGGGCCACCCGCAATGCCGCCCGGTCGGCGGGCGCGCGACGCTCGGCGGTGACGACCGCGGTGATCCAGTGGCCCCGCCATCGCCGGAGGGTGGCCCGGCGGCTGGCCGCCTGGCGCGCTTGGCGGTCGAGCAGGCGGCCGCCGAGCTCGTATCGGCCGTCGGCCGGCACCAACTCGCCGGCCGCAACCATGCGAGAGAGCGCGACGCGGGTGGTGCCCTCGGCGATGCCGAACAGCTCGGCCGCCCGCACGAGCACTTGCGCGGGCAGGCGCGGCGGGTCCGTGCCGAGGAGCGTGCTCGCGACTACCGAGCGAGCGGTGAGGGGACGTCGATCAGCACGACGAGATCGGGCATTACGGGATTGTGTCACGTGTTGTCAGCAGCGTAAGATACGGGCATGGTTGCGACCATGCTCCCACCGGCGGACCTCCTGCCCGACGTCCTGCCGAGTGAGCGGCTCACCGCCACCGCCATGCCGGTCCCCGAGGTCCGGGCCGAGCTGCGCCGCATCCCGAACGGTCGCAACGTGGTCACCGTGGTCGGCGCTTACCTCCAGTCCTTCGGCGTGGTCGTGGCCGCGGCGATGATCCATCACCCCGTTGCGTACATCGCCGCGTTCCTCCTCATGGGCCGGGCCTTCGCGCTGTTGGCGATCCTTGCCCACGAGGCCGCGCACCGGCTGTTGTTCACGAACAAACGCATCAACGACTGGGTTGGACGCTGGCTGCTCGGCTATCCCGCGTTCACGTCCACCGACCTGTACCGCCGCGGTCACATGGCGCACCACAAGGAGGAGTTCGGGCCTAACGAGCCCGACATGAACCTGTACCAGGGCTACCCGATCTCGAAGGACTCGTTCCGCCGGAAGCTCACCCGCGATCTCTTCGGCATCTCCGGTTGGAAGAACCTCAGGGGTCTTCTCCGCGGGCTCAGCAACGACGTCGCCAAGGTCCATGCCCGGCGCATCGTCTTCGTCCAACTGGCGTTGGTCGCGGTGGCCACCGTCTTCGGGCGACCGGAGCTGTACGTGTTCCTGTGGTTCGTGCCATGGACGACCCTCTGGCGGGTGAACAACCGTCTGCGTTCTATCGCCGAGCACGGTGGCATGACCAGCGCCAACGACCGTCGGCTCACCACCCATTCCGTCCGCCAGTCGCGCCTCGCCCGATTTTGGATGGTGCCGTACAACACCGGCTGGCATCTCGCCCACCACGTCGACATCGGCGTGCCCTTCCGGAGCCTGCCGGCTCTGCACCGCGAGCTCACCGACGCGGGCTGGGTCGTGCCCGGGCTCGAGTACCCGAGCTACGTCGCGCTGTGGCGCAAGCTCGCCTCGGGACAGCTACGAGCGACGCCGGCGCAAGCCAGCGTCGCGTAGCCGCCGCACGAGTTCGCGCCCCGGTACGGGGCACGCCCCGAGCGTGATCGCCTCCTCGCGGAGGTCGGCGGTGATGTCGTAGTGGTCGCCTTGAAACGCCCGCGGCGGGATGCCGAGACGGGCGGCGAAAGCGTGCAGTTCGTCGTAGCTCAGATCGCTCACGAGATGGGCCCAGCGCCGGCCCCGCCATGGCCACGACGCCTCGTCGACCAGGATGGTCACGAGTCGGGGGCGGCCATCTCGAGGTTGAACGCCTCGAGCGCGGGCTTGGCCGAGTAGTTGCGACGCACTAAACCGAAGTTCTGGGAGATGTCGAACTGGTCGGTGCCGCCGTTTCGGATCGTGTACCAGAACATCGGCCGCACCCAGGGCAGCGCAGCGGCCGCGTCGTAGGCATCGGACACCAAGTCGGCTTGGAGCGCATCGCTCACCGCGCCCGGGCCGAGACCGGTCGGCGCGCCGTACTCGGTGAGCCACACCGGCTTGTCGCCGTCGCAGTGGGCGACCATCACGTCGTGCAGTTCGTCGAGATGACTGAACGGGTTCCAGTCCTGGGTGCCGGTCCAGTGGCCGGAAAGCTGTATGGATGGGCTCCGACGGCGTCGAAGCTCGACCGGTCCACATGCTCGTAAAACACACGGAGGAACGTGAGCGGCGCGACAGAAGCCGGCGATGTTCGGCTCGTTCCACACCTCCCAGGTGTGCAAGCCCACCGGTGCGTAGCGCGCCACGGCCGCGGCCGCGAAGCGAGCGAAGTCGTCCGGGCTTCGTGGCTCGCCGTGCAGCCGCTTCGTGCCGCTGGCCCACGACGGGGAGTACGTGACCAAGCCGAGGACGCTGAGGCCGCGTGAGCGCGCGCCCGCGACGATGCGATCGGTGCGGCACCAGCCGTCCATCCCGCGGGCGGGCTCGGCGCACGGCTCTCCACGCGAAGCGCTCGCCTCGTCGCCGGACCCGTGACAACTCGCGATCAGGAGCGCGCCGGCCACGGCCGTCACCGCTCGGACACGCACCCCCTACCCCGCCTCGTCGGGCGGGCCTGCGGTCGTGCTGTCCATCACCACGACGTCGGCGTGTCGGCGCCGGGCGGCCTGCTCGGCGAGCGAGACCACCTCCCGCAGCGGGATCCCGGTGTGCTTCGCGACCCGGGCGGCGTCGTCGTGCTCGACTTTCGTTCGGCCCGCGCTCACCTTCACGCGTACCGGGAATCCGGCCACGTCGACCTCGTCCACCGTGCGGGCCGCGGGCCAGCGCTCGAGCGTCGTCCCCCGCACTCCTAAGGTGCCGGTCTCAGTGGTGAGCGCAGACGCAACCTGGCCGGCGAGCGCCGGGTCGGCCAACGCGCTGATGGTGTGGGCGGGGCGGCCCTTCTTCATCACGATCGGCGTCACCCACGCGTCGTGAGCGCCGGCGTCGAGGAGTGCCGCGATGGTGTGGGCGAGGACCTCGCCGGTGACGTCGTCGAGATTGGCCTCGAGCAGGACGACCGGCTGACCGGCGGGGAGGTCGCGGGCTCGACGTCCGATCACGACCTGGGTCATGTTCGGACGGCCCTCGATCTCGCGGCTGCCCGCCCCGAACCCAGTGCGGGCGATCGTCATCGGCGGCATCGCCCCGAACCCGACGCCGAGCGCGGCGAGCAGAGCTGCGCCGGTGGGGGTGGTGAGCTCGACGCCGATGTCGAGCCCGTACGAGGGGATGTTGCGCAACAACTCGACGACGGCTGGCGCCGGGTTGGGCAAGGCGCCGTGCGCGCTGCGCACCATGCCCGTGCCGGTCGCGACCGAACTGGCGAAGACGTCGTCGACATCGAGCAACTCGAGGGCGCAGCACGTGCCGACCACGTCGACGAGCGAATCGAGTGCGCCGACCTCGTGGAAGTGGACCTGTTCGGGCGGCCGCCGGTGCAGCCGGCCCTCGGCCTCGGCCAGCGCCGAGAAGGTGGCCAGCGCCCGGCGGCGGACTCGATCAGGGAGCCGGGCCTCCTCGATGAGGCCCGAGATGTGCGACCACGTCCGCACGACGGAGGTCTCCTCGGTGCGCACGTTGACGCGCGTCGCGGCGATCCCGCCCCGCAACACCGGGTCGGTCTGGAGGTCCCAGCCCGACACCGGGAGTCGAGCGCACAGCGAACGGATCTCGTCGACGTCGGCGCCCGCGTCGACCAGCGCGCCGAGGGCCATGTCCCCGGCGATGCCGGAGAAGCAGTGGAACCATGCCGTGGTGGCGTCGTCACCCATGTAGTCGGGCCCCGACGCCAAGGATGCGCACAACCGCGCAGCCCGCGCCGTATCCGTTGTCGATGCCGACGACGGTGAGACCGGCCGCGCACGAGGCGAGCATGGCGAGCAGCGCGGTGACGCCTTCGAGCGACGCCCCGTAGCCGACGCTCGTGGGAACGGCCACGACCGGCGCGGCCGAGAGCCCGCCCACCAGGCTGGCCAGGGCGCCCTCCATGCCCGCGACGACGACGATGGCGTGGGCCGCGGCGACCGCGTCGGCCTCGGCGAGGAGGCGATGGACGCCGGCGACGCCCACGTCGACGAGCCGGTGCGGCGCGAAGCCGTGGGCCGACAGTGTGGTCACACACTCGTCGGCCACCGGGAGGTCGGCCGTTCCGGCAGCTACCACCACCACCCGCTCGGTCCGGGGCCGGGCGGGGCGCCACACGACCGTCGTGCCGTGTCGCTGGCCGCCGGGGTTGCCGGCGAGCGACGCCGCCGCTTGTTCGTCGTCGGCCCGGGTGAGCAGGACAGGGCCACCGTCGGGTTCGGACAGCAGCTCGGCGACGATGGCGGCGCACTGCTGGGCCGTCTTGCCCGGTCCGTACACCGCTTCGGCCATGCCCTGGCGCAACGCCCGATGGTGGTCGACGCGGGCGAAGCCCAGGTCGGCGAAGGGAAGGCGGCGCAGACGGGCCACCGCGTCGTCGGCGCTGACGGCTCCGCCGCGGACGTCGTCGAGCAAGTGCCGGAGAGAAGCCTCGTCCACGTCCAATATCCTGCTCGTTCGTGGCCCTCTCCGCCGATCCCACCATCGTGCGCGTCGGGTTCCTCGGTCCCCTCGGCACGTTCACCGAGCAGGCCCTGCTCACCCAGCCCGACCTCGCGGAGGCCGAGCTGGTGCCGATGGCGGAGATGCCCGACGTCCTCCAGGCGGTCGAGGCGGGCCATGTCGACCTTGGCTTCGTCGCCCTCGAGAACTCCATCGAAGGCACGGTCAACATCACCCTCGACACGCTCGCCTTCGACGTAGATCTGCTCATTCAGCGCGAAGTCGTCATCAACGTGCAGATGAACCTCATGGCCGTCCCCGGTGCCCGCCTGAGCGACATCACCGAGGTGGCATCGATCCCGCACGCCACTGCGCAGTGCCGCACCTTCCTCGCCCGGGAGCTGCCCGGTGTCCACACCCGCGCCGCGAACGCCACCGCGGAGGCGGCGCAATGGGTGGCCGACGTCGGCAACTCGCACGTCGCCGCGATCGGGAACGCACTCGCCGCCAAGCTCTACGGGCTCGAGATCCTGGCGGCGGACATCGAGGACCACCCTGAGAACCAGACCCGGTTCGTGGCCGTCGCCAAAGCGGGCGTTCCCGCCCCGACCGGTCACGACAAGACGACGATCATCGTGTTCCAGCACGCCGACCGCCCGGGCAGCTTGCTCGCGATCCTGCAGGAGTTCGCCGCCCGCGCCATCAACCTCACGAAGCTCGAGTCCCGACCGACGAAGAAGGGGCTCGGCCACTACTGCTTCATCATCGACCTCGAGGGACATGTGGCCGACGAGTTGGTGGCCGACTGTCTGCGCGACCTCAAGAGCAAGCAGGCGGACATCAAGTTCCTCGGCTCGTACCCGGCGGCGAGCGAGCACGGTGACGCCGTCCGTCGTGACGCGGACGAGGCGTGGCGGGCCGCCGACCAGTGGCTCAACCACCTGCGGAGCCAGATCGACGGCTGACGGGGGACGCCGCGCACGCCACAATCAAGCCATTGGAGCGGTGGCAGAGTCCGGTTGATCGCAGCTGCCTTGAAAGCAGCCGGCCCGCAAGGGCCCGGGGGTTCGAATCCCTCCCGCTCCGCCAAGGGCTCGCGTGAGTGACGGAGCGGCGTGGCCGACGGTCATCGCGTGCTTCTCTGGGAAGGATCGTTGGTGGCCGCCGCGGGCGACGGCTGCGGGCTTACGCCGACGTCACCGGGCCGCGCACCCACTACCATCGAGTCCCGCTGGAGAGGTGCCGGAGTATGGTCGATCGGGCTCGACTGCTAATCGAGTGTGGCCCTCAAAGTCACCGTGGGTTCAAATCCCACCCTCTCCGCTGACGAATCCGCTGCTCTGGTGGCGGTTCGCTTGCTATACCAAGCAGGTGTGTGACGAAGTTCACGGGGTCCCATGTTGCATTTCGATGACGAAGTTTGCCATCGTGTTGCGCAACAGCCCATAGGACCCGCGCTAGGGACAGTGCCGCGACCACGCGTATCGGTCGTCGTGCTGCGATCTCTCTGACGGGGGCGAGCCCGCAAGGTTCCCCCCGTCCATCGTTTCGTGAGAGTTCGGTTCGCCTGGGGTGGCGCGCCAATCCGCTTCGTCCCTCCTGATCGTGCACACGAGCGCGCCCAGGCCGGGTCCCCCTCAGCCAGAGCTGGGGCCCCGCGGGCCTCGGCGACAGGAGTTCACGACCAGATGGACGATCGAATCCCTATATCCGGAACGAGAGCGAAGCGCGGTCGGTGGCTTGTGTCCGCCGCACTCCTCGCACTGTCGGTTGCCGTTCCGGCGATGGCCGCGCCCGGTCGGAGCGCGGTCAACGAGGCGACGGTGTTCACGACCCGGCACCGGTCAGTTCGACCGCTCGAGGTGACGGCGATGGCCCTGGAACCCGCCGTACCAGCGGAGCTCACCCCGGCAGACCCCGCGCCCGCACCGGCAGCACCGGCGCCTGCCCCTCCCTCCGCGCCCGAGACATCGGCAGCGGCTGCGCCGGCCCCGGCACCTGAGCCGGCCCCGGCACCTGAGCCGGAACCTGCGCGTGGTTCGGGTGATCCGTACGACGCAATCGCCACCTACTTCCCCGACGTGTACGACGAGGCCGTCGCCATCGCCGACTGCGAGTCGGGGATGGATCCCAATGCGGTGAACGCCGGCAACTACGGCCTGTTCCAGATCAGCGACGTGCACCGCGACTTGGTCGAGTCCATGGGTTACTCGTGGGACCAGATCCTCGACCCTTACGTCAACGCCGACGTCGCCCGCGCCCTCTATGACGGCTCGGGTGGTTGGGGGCCGTGGACCTGCAGGCGCGTCCTGTAGTCCATCCACCGGTTCGGCGAGAGCGGCCCTTCTCCCCCGGGGGCCGCTCTTGCCGCGTTCTGCAGCCAGACTGGCCGACGTGACCGCCACCGACGCCGACGTGCATGCCCCGCCGCGCTGGGACCTCACCCCGTTCTTTCCGTCGCTCGACTCCCGGGAGTTTGCGGCCGCCCACGAGTCGTTCGGAGCCGGTGTTCAGCGCTTGCAGGCCCTGTATGACCGCCACGGCGTCCGAGCCGACGCGACGGCCCCGGCCGACGCCGCGACCGTCGCCGCCTTCGAGGAGGTGGTCGACGCGACCAACGCGTTGCTCGATGAGCTTCGCCTCGTGAACGCGTACGTCCACGGCTTCGTCACCACGGATGCTCGTGACGACCGAGCCTTGGGCCTCGCATCTCGGCTGCGGGCCGACGCTGCGCCGCTGGCGCCGCTCACCGGTCGGTTCGACGCATGGGTCGCGTCCATCGGTGCCGACGCGCTCATGGCCGCGAGCCCGCTGGCCGCCGCCCACGCCCACCGGCTGCACAAGGCCGAGCGGTCGGCGCGCCACCAGATGAGCGAGTCCGAGGAGGCGCTCGCGGCCGAGCTCAACCTCACCGGAGCCAGCGCGTGGTACCAGCTGTGGGGGGAGGTCACGGCGCGGCTCACCGCGTCGGTGGCGTTCCCGGACGGGACGACCCAGCGGCTCCCGATGACCGTCGTCTGCAACCTCGCGACCGACCCGTCAGCCGCGGTGCGCCGGGCTGCGTACGAGGCCGAGGTCGAGGCCTGGGACGGCGTGGGCGTCGTGTGCGCGGCGGCCATGAACGGCATCAAGGGCGAGACGATCGTCGTCAACCGGCGCCGCGAATGGGGCCACTCGGTCGACCCGTCGCTGCACGCCAACAACGTCGACCGGGCGACGCTGGACGCCATGCAGTCCGCGGTGGTTGCGTCGCTGCCGGACTTCCAGCGGTACCTGCGCAGCAAGGCGCGCCTGCTCGACTCGGCCGGGCCCGACGGCGGACTGCCGTGGTGGGACCTCACGGCCCCCGTCGCGGAGCCGTCGGTGGCCGCGGTGCCGTGGGACGAGGCGTGCGCCATGGTCCAGGACGCGTTCGCGTCGTTCTCACCGGCCTTGGCCGCGCTGGCCGAGCGGGCGTTGCGGGAGCGGTGGGTCGATGCCGAGGCGCGCGACGGCAAGCGGGGCGGCGCGTTCTGCATGCCCGTGCGGGGTGGCGAGAGCCGGATCCTGATGAGCTTCTGCGACTCGTTCGACAGCGTCTCGACGCTCGCGCACGAGCTCGGCCACGCCTACCACAACGTCACGCTGGCGGAGCGCACGCCGATGCAGCGCGTGCTGCCGATGGCGCTGGCCGAGACGGCCAGCATCTTCTGCGAGACCGTGCTCGTGCAGGCCGGGCTGGCCGGTGCCGCGGGCGCCGATCCGGCCCGCCGGCTGGCGTTGCTCGACACCGATCTCACCGGTGCTGCGCAGGTCGTCGTCGACATCCACTCGCGGTTCCTGTTCGAACAGTCGGTGTTCGAGCGCCGCCGCGACCGCGCGCTGTCAGTGGCCGAACTCTGCGAGCTGATGACCGATGCGCAGAGCGAGGCGTACGGGGACGGGCTCGACGCGTCGTCGTTGCACCGTTACATGTGGGCAGTGAAGCCGCACTACTACTCGACCTCCTATTACAACTGGCCGTACACGTTCGGGCTCCTGTTCGGGATCGGCCTGTACGCCCGCTACACCGAGGACGCCGACCGGTTCCGTCAGGGCTACGACGACCTGCTGTCGTCGACGGGCATGGATGACGCGGCCGAGCTGGCGGCGCGCTTCGACATCGACATCCGAGACGAGCGGTTCTGGACGTCATCGCTCGACGTGCTGCGGCGCCGCATCGACGAGTTCGAGCTGCTGGCGACCTCGCAAAGCGTCGACCCGACTCGCTGACGGCGGATCACGGGATCAGCACGGTCTTGCCGATGGTCGTCCGGGCCTCGATCGCCTCGTGAGCCGCCGCGGCGTCGGCGAGTGCGAACCGCTGCACCACCGGCACGAGGCGCCCGCTCGCGGCCGCCGCGAGCGCGTCGTCCTCGAGGCCCCGCAAGCCGCCCCGTCGCTGGACGATGCGCGCGCCGACGGCCGCCGATACGGTCAGGCTTCGCGCGTAAATGTCCATGATCGTGAGCGGGGTTGGGTCTCCGGACGCCCAGCCGAACAGGATGAGCCGACCGCCGGGCCCGAGCAGCTCGAGGGCTCCGCGTCCCAGCGCGCCACCGACCCCGTCGAAGGCGACGGTGATGTTCTGTTCGCCGAGGGCGTTCCGCACCGCCTCGCTCCAATCGGGCTGCGTGTAGTCGACGGCGTGTGATGCGCCCAACGCCCGGACGCGCTCGACCTTCGCGGCCCCCGCGGCCGCGCCGACGACCGTGGCGCCGATGTTGCGGGCCGCCTGTACGAGCAGCGTTCCGATCCCGCCGGCCGCGGCGGTCACGAGCACTACGTCCGCGCTGGTGAGCTGCGCAACCTCGAGGATCGCGATCGTCGTGCGACCGGTGCCGATCATCGCGACGGCGGTGTCATCGGCGAGGCCGTCGGGCAGCAATTGCACTGCCGCGGCATCGCACACCGCCAACTCCGCATACCCGCCGCTCGCTGGTCCGAGATGCGCGGCCACCCGCTTCCCCAGCAAGGCCTCGTCCGCGCCTTCGCCCAGCGCGTCGATGACGCCGGCCACCTCACGACCCGGGATCGTCGGGAGGTCGGGCCGCGCGAGCGAGCCTTCGTTCATCCCGGAGCGGATCTTCGTGTCGATGAAATGGACGCCCGCGACTCGCACCGCGATGCGTGCCTGACCCGGCCCGGGCGTCGGATCGTCGACCTTCTCGTACCGCAGGTTCTCGGCCGGCCCGAAGGCGTGGAGTCGGATCGCACGCATGGCGAAGACCGTAGAACCTCAACCAAACTCGAGGTCAAGGCCCAGCGTGCTCGAGGTCGGGCGCTCTGGAGCTGAACCCGCGGGACGCGGATGACCGAACAGGTACGATGCTCCCTCCACCCCGCGCTCGTAGCTCAATTGGAAAGAGCATCTGACTACGGATCAGAAGGTTGGGGGTTCGAGTCCCTCCGAGCGCGCTGAAGTCGCAGGTCAGCGACGGCGTCGTCGACACGGTGAAGCCGAGCGAGCATCTGCTTCGTCGGGGAATTTGGGGGAAAGTCCGGGGAAGCGAGCCGCGCCGCTCGTCGGCGTCGCACGAACGAACCATCTGACGGATCACGCGGCGACCATCTGACTGATCGCCTGACTGCACCGCACAACAGAGGCAGAACGGGGGGGCGTGCATCCTGACCTGTTCCCACTCGGCTGCGTTGAGCGGTCCAGGCTTGTCCCACACGAGGTTCGAGATCGCGACCCGCCCCAGGTCGTGCAACCAGCCCGCGATGCGCAACTGTTCGACCGAGGCTCGCTCGAGGCCAGCCGCCTGACCCGCCGCCGCGGCGACGACGCCGACGGTATGGGAGTGCGCGGCGGTCCACACCGACTTGAGGTCGACCGCCCGCGCGAACGCTTCGGCATACGTGGCCACGACTGCGGCCGTCACGTTTCGGCGCGGCGGTTCACTGTCCAGGAACAGGTCCCAGACCGACCCGGCGCCGAGACCTTCGAGCAGGTCGCTCGCGTGGGCGCAGAACGTGTCGACGAGGCCCGGGTCGAACCGCCCAGCCGATCGTCGCCGTGCAATCTCAACCGCTCCTTCGAGACCGAAGCGACTGAAGGCCAGCTCGAGTACGTCGGCAACCGCGACGATGCGTGCGGGCAGCGCGATCTCGTCGCCCTGCCTGCGACGGGGGTGGCCCCTTTCCATCCCACCGCTCGAAGACGTCTTGGACCGCGCCGGCAACGGCGGGGGGCATGCTGATCGATCGCGCCAGCGCGTTGCCGACATCGCACTCGGCCTGCGCATGCCGCAAGGGCGCGGACCGGTCGGTGATGAGCTCCAACACTCCCTTCGCCCGTCGTGCCGCTGGCGCTCGTCGCCCGACACCGGTCACCACGCTGCGGACCAGCTGGACGGGGTCGTCCGGGTCGGCAAGGCCCATGACGGTGCCGACGCTGATGTCGTCACCGCCGCCGTACCGTGCCGCCTCCGGTGCAAAGGACGTGCAGCCGAGGAACCGAACCAGCGCGAGATAGAAGACGTCGCAGCACTCGCCGTTCCCGAACCCCGCAGCAGAGGCCAGCCTCGTCGCGAGGATGGCCCGTGCGAATCGCCTTCTCCGGATGGAATCCGCTCGCCGCATCAGCGGACGACACCAAGGCGCCAAACAGGCTGGCCAGCCTGTTTCGCTCACCCACGACTGCACTTCCACCCACGACATCACCGTACGTGCCGTCAAGATCCAGGGCCCACGATGGACGCTCAACCAACCACGCAGAACGACGGATACGGGCGCGCAACTACGGAGGAGAGGGTGTCCCCGAATGTGCGCGCGATCGAGGGGTTGGCCCATCCCCGACGTGCCGTTACACGGGTGATCTTCCGGGCCTAGGCAACGCGCATCGAACCACACTCGGTCGGCACGCGTCGAGGGGCGGTCAGGGTGTCGCGGCTGTCTCCTGTTCGTCGATGACGCGCACGAGCTCGTCGTAGAGCTGTGCGCGCGCGACGTCGACGTGATCGGCGGCGTCGTCGCGCTGGCGGCGAAGGATGGTGACGAACTGGGGTCCGGTCTCGAAGAACCCACATCCCTCGCAGATCGTCTGGAACCGGCAGTCGAGTTCGAGCGGCCTGGTGCAGTGTCCGTTGCCGAGGAGCCGGCGATGGCGAGCGGCAGCGTCGCGCTGGTCGTCGCGGGCTGTGGCGGTCGTCCGCGCGTCGGCCTCGACGGCGCGGGTGGCGTTGAAGTACTGCTCGGCGACGACGGTGTCGGCGATGCGGGCGTAGACGAGGGTCATCCGCGGCGAGCGGTGACCGAGGAGCGCGGCGATCGCCTCCAGGGACATCCCTCGGTTGAGGCACTGTGTCGCCAACGTGTGGCGGAGCTGGTGGGGGTGCACGTGGCCGACACCTGCTCGCTTGGCCATGGCCTGGACGTAGCGATGGATCGTCCGTCGGTCGAAGGGCCGGTGGTCGTCACGCTCGACAAGCAGTCCGGTCGACGTCGGTCCCCGCCAGGCCCGGTAGTCGTTGATGAGGCCCACGAGCAACGGATGCAACGGCACCGAGCGATCGTTGTGCAGCTTGCCGAGCGGGATGCGCAGCCAGTACGTGTCGCCCAGGCGATACATGGCGTCGTCGCGGAGCCCTCCGAGCTCACCGGCGCGCATGCCCGTCCGGGCCAAGAGCTCGACGATGAGCCGGCGGCGCCGGTTGGGATCGGCGGCGAGCGCGGCCATGAACTTGGCGGCCGTGGGGTCGTCGAGGAACTTCGGTGTGGGCTCGTCGGCCTTGGGCAGGTCCCCCGTGAAGACCGGGACCCGGCGAGGGGCGTCGGGGTAGTCCCAGTCGATGACGCGCTCGAAGAAGGTGCGCAGCATCCCGAGGTTGTGACGGATGGTCTGGGCGCTCACGGTGGTGTTGCCGCGTTTGCCCGGCCGGGCGGCCAAGGCCAGCTTGTAGGACTCGACGTGGCGACGCTCGATCGCCGCCACCGTCCGGCAGACCGGGTCGGTCTCGGTGATATGGGCCACGAGGTGGCGCAGCGCCAAGGACGCGGCATCGACCGTCGAGGGCCGCGACGACACAGAGAGTTGGTCCAGGTAGACCTGCATGGTCGCCACCATCTGCGGGGCTCGGGCTGCGAGCGCGTCCCAGCGCTGCTCGGGGACGGGCCGCGGGCCGTGCTCTGTCGGCGCGGGCGCCCGACGACGCCTGGGCTGGGGTGCAACCGCTGCGACCGCGCTCATCGGGGCATCCCCACCGACGCCTGGGCCGCGATGGCCTCAGCGGCGCGCCGGTACTCCTCGGCCAACCATCCGTCACCGAGGTGCAGGTAGAGCTGGGTGGAGGCGATGGAGCGGTGCCCGGCCTGGGCCTGGAGCGCCTCGATGCTCATGCCCGCCTCGCGCAGGCGCGTGAAGCAGGTGTGGCGGAGCTCGTGACAGGTTCCGTGCGCGAGCCCCGCCCGCCGTCGAGCACCGCTCATGATCTCGTCGAGTCCCTCCGCCGAGAGCGGCTGGCCACGGCGTGGGCCCTTCAGCGCCACGAAGACCCGATCGGTCGGCAGACCCGGTGGTCGTTCGGTGTCCATGTAGGCGGCGACCGTCGTGAAGAACGACGGCGACACCGGCACCAGCCTCTGGTGGCCGCCCTTGCCGTCATTCACGAAGACCCGCCACTCACCGAGATGCAGGTCCTCCAGGCGCAGGCCGAGGACCTCGGACCGGCGAAGCCCGCCGAGCGCCATCGCCTGGACCATGGCCCGATCGCGCTGGGTGCGAAGCGCCGCCATCAGGGCTGCCAGCTCCTCGGGCTCGAGGATGCGAGGCAGCCGGCGCACGGCGCGCACGAGCGGTTGCCCGCGTCCGTCGCGCCGGTGCCGGCGCGTGGGAAGCCCGCGGGGCACAGGGTTCGTCTCCACACCCGCGTCGCCGCGGGTGATCAGGTAGCCGTAGAAGGCGGAGACCGCGGCGAGCCGCCGTCGGATCGTGGCGCTCGACAGGCCCGAGCCGCCGTCGGAGATGCGCACGACGTTCTCCGCGCCGGTGCGAGCGCGGCGCTGCGCGTTGATGAAGCCGAGCACGTCGGTGACGCGGACCTCTTCGGGCTCCTTGGTGACGACGGTGAAGAACGCCTTCAGGTCGTGCGCGTAGGCCCGCACCGTGTTGGGCCGCGCTCGACCAGCAGCGAAGTGCAAGAAGTCGTCGACGAGCGTATGCCCGACGACATAGATGTCAGCGCCGTGGCCCTCGCGGGCGATACGGCGAACCTGCGGAGACCAGACCATGGAGATCCTCCTTGTCCGAGCTCCGCCCGGAGAGAGGTTCCCCGGGCGGTTCGCCCAGGTGGTGGATCACCCGTATAAGTGCCGGTAGGTGGCGCGCCAGAACGCGCGCACGAGATCACGCGGCAGCAGGTGGTGACCACCCGCCCAGAGCGGCACGTATGGACGCTGAGGAACCGACTCCTGTCCTTCCTATTCGGAACGTTCGCCGCCCTTGTCAACCTCATAGGCGGAGAGGCCATCATGCCTGTGAGCGAGTCGTTCTGGCGGACCTGC